>BNJV01000276.1_pt1 | contig 178532 bp, 256 predicted proteins | sample 8540591 | NCBI WGS metagenome assembly BNJV01 (sample SAMD00202457, study PRJDB9452) | human saliva metagenome | host: Homo sapiens
CTCCTCTTTACTATTTTCCCCTTATACGCCGAATACTTGCCCTCTGGACGCTCTTTTATCTCACCTGTTTTGTATGCCTCAACAAGACGCTTTACCGCCTCTGCCTGTCTTAGAAGCTCAGCTCCCTCATCAGTATCGATAACGAGCATTCTCGTCTTGAGAGTATCCACAGTCTTCATGCTAGGGCTAAAGAATTTCTGAGTGCCATCCTCTTTCAAAAGGCTCATAAGGCTTGTGTTCAGCCGAGCCATAAATCTTGAGTTAAAGATAAATGTATATCCTGCTATACCCGTCTGCTTTTGATATGCCTTTGATATACCACCATCTATTACGTAGAGGAGGCCGCCTCCTTTGATTGGGCTTTCTCCATTTTTGATCTTTACTGGAACGTGTCCGTTCAAAATCTTGGAATGACTAGGGTCAAGTCCAAACTCACGCAAAATCTTTTCGCATGGCTCCTTGCTGTTTATTAGCTTGTAGTAAGGTCTTACATGTTCCTTGTGGCTAGCTTTGTCGTCGATGAACAGCCTCTCAAAGGTCGTCATCTTCTCCTTCCCGAAAAGAGGAGAATCCTTAGCAAGCCATAGGTACCACATTAGGTCTCCAGGCTTTCCGTACTTCTTGATTTTCTCTGGTGTGAAATACGAAGCTCTAATCTGCTTATCGAGATGCTCCATCAAAGCCCTACCTGCACACTTTGCTCCGTAGATATCCACAGGAAGGAAGTCACCGTTCTCATCCATAGGAATGCATCCGTGGAAGAGCAAATTGCCGTTTATACGCTTGTAAAGTGCTCCATGGCTAAACATATACCTTATATGAGTTTGTAGCCTCTCAGAGTTAATTATCGACGCTGAGAGCGAATTCATAACTGCACGCTCATCCTCGGTAAGCTCGTATGGATTGTTTGGATCAATGGTTGGGAAGAAAGTATCGTTTAGCGGATAAACTGTGCCTTCGACATTGACCGTACCATTCTCAAAATCAATCTTGTCTAGCAAAAGTCTCTTGTCTAGATCAAATTCAGGATGCTCTTTGATAAGCTGTCCTTCTAGCTTAAACTGCATTATTGCAATTGCCTTGTGCATGCGTGCAGCAAGCTGGTCGTCTACAGGATCAAATTTGTTCTTGTCCAATACATGTGGCCAGAACTTCTTGCATTCGTCGTTTCCATATGTATCAGCAGCAAATGTCGTAAGTCTTCTAAGGTTAATTCCGTATCCAACCTCAAGCATATCAAAATTGTTATAGCTGATGTTCATTCTAATGATGTTAGCTATGCAAGCAAGGTTTCCTGCCGCAGCACCCATCCAGACGATATCGTGGTTACCCCACTGAAAATCAACATCGTGGTAGTCCATCAAATAGTCCATGATTGTATCAGGATGCGCACCTCTATCATAGATATCGCCTATGATGTGAAGCTTGTCAACTGCAAGTCTACTTATGGCATCGGCCATCTCTGTAATAAAGATTTCGCCAAAACCAAAATTTACAATCGTATTAATAATCTCGCTGTAGTAGTGAACGCGGTTTTTCCTCATCGTCAGCGTGAAGAAGCTCATCCATAGCATAATCGAGATACTTAGGAAGTCTATTTCTAACCCTTGATCTAGTGTACTTTGTTGAAACGGACTTACAGATTGTAACCAGTCTATAGATAACCGTCACGCACCACTGCGAAAAATCAATCTCCGTCTTCTTACGTCTTTCTATCTCAGCCTGAGGATTATATATCAAAGCCGCTAGGTCCTCCCTATCGTCCTCGCTCAAAATCCCCGCGTAATGCTCGTCAATCTTTGTCTTTATCGTACCTGAAGCACTTCTTAGCATGTGAATGAAAGCCTCATGCTCTCCGTGAAGATCGCTCAAAAAATACTCAGTTCCCTTAGGCAAAGCAAGTATTGCCTTAGGTTTATATACTCGGCAGTAGCCGCTCTTATATTAGGGTATCTGTCTGCAAGAAGCTCCGAGATAATTTGAATCTGACATATTTTACTCCTTTAAAACTCGATTGCATCTCTTTCCGATACATCATCAAAGCACTATATTATCTACTTTGCATTTATCCTATATGCTGACAACGGCTCAACCTTGTCAGTATGAGCCGTTAATCTTCTATTCTCAATATATTTGCGCCGAGCGCACGGAACTTCTCTACGAACTTCTCGTATCCACGCTCAACATGGTAAATCTGTGAAACTTCAGTAGTTCCAGACGCAACAAGACCTGCTAGTACCATTGCAGCACCTGCACGAAGATCGGTTGCAATTACGCTTGAACCCTCAAGCTTCTTTCCACCCTGAACAATTGCGCGATTACCTTCGGTTTTAATATTTGCACCCATTCTGTTAAGCTCGGCAACGTGCATGAATCTGTTCTCAAAAACAGTCTCAATAACAGTGCTTGAACCCTCAACAGTCGTCAAAAATGACATGAAAGGTGACTGTATATCAGTTGGAAATCCTGGATATGGAAGAGTCTTAAGATCAGTTGCTATAAGCTTCTTATCTGTGGCATTCACATAAAGACCCTCTTCAGTTATCTCAACTGTAACTCCGCACTCTCTAAGCTTTGCAGTTATAGGCTTAACGTGATCTGGAACCACATTCTTTATCATAACCTCACCACGAGTAATCGCAGCTGCAAGCATAAAAGTAGCAGTCTCTATTCTATCAGGAATTACATTGTGAGCGGCACCGTGAAGTGACTTAACACCTTCAATCTTAATAGTATCAGTACCTGCACCTTTGATCTTTGCTCCCATTTTGTTCATGAAATTAGCAAGATCTACAATCTCAGGCTCCTGAGCCGCATTCTCAATGTATGTTGTTCCATTTGCCAAAACAGCAGCCATCATGATGTTCTCAGTCGCTCCTACACTTGGGAAGTCAAGGTAGATAGCTGCACCCTTGAGACCGTTCTCCTGGCGCTGTTGCTTCGATATAGTTTTCCTTTGCTATAATCTCAGCACCAAGAGCCTCAAAACCCTTAAGATGAAGCCCTATAGGTCTCTCACCTATGGTACATCCACCAGGCATATACACCTTAGCGTACCCAGCTCTAGCTAGAAGAGGTCCCATCAGCAAAAATGATGCACGCATCTTGCTCGTATGTTCGTAGCTCGCCTCACGCTTTGTTAGCTCTTCCATATTTATCTCTAGCACGTTTTCCTCTATCTGATTGATGCTTCCACCAAGAGATACCAAAAATCTCCTTCATTACCTTAACATCTATCAAATTAGGGCACGTCGCTTATCTTACATTTTTCTTTTTGTTAGGATAGCAGATGCCATCTCTGGTAACACCGCGTTCTTGGCTCCGCTTATCTGAACCACTCCATAAAGTGGCGCTCCGTTTTGTACTAAAAATTTTGCCACGACTTCCTCCGAATTCAGCAATCTTCTATGACGATTTCTATAGCTTCTTTAGCTCTTTGATGCATGCTCCACACACGTTCTTGCCGTGCACTTCCTGTACATCCTCATCGCTTCCACAAAAACACATCGCGCTTCGAACTTCTTTAGCATTATGTAGTCATCCTGAACAAAGACCTCAAGGCTGTCATCTGTATTTATGTCTAGGCTTCGTCTTAGCTCAATAGGAATTACAATTCTCCCTAGCGCGTCAACCGGCCTTACTATTCCCCGTCGATTTCATTTAGCTTCTCCCTCCAACTAGTTCTTTCCGTTTTTGATAAGTGAAATCAAAGAGCTTATTGATTTTGCTATGCTCGAAAGCGAAGCAACCCTTGATTCATTACCAGCAGCAGCGCTTGCAAAGCTTGCGATGGTCTTCGATGATCATCTACAACTGGCTTTGTCTCAATCGCCTTTTCGCTAACGATTCCGCTAACAACAGAAACATCCTCCAAAATACCGTTCACTCTCTTAAGTGTCTGTATAAGACGTGCAACTGCTACAATCAAAAAATATGAGCAATATTATCGCTACTGCAATCAAAATAATATATAACATGTTGTTCAAATCAATAGTAACCATCTCACCCTCCCGGTATTTCCTTTGATCTCTAATTAATTTATCTTAATAATTACTGACTAACTTAGTCTGCAGCCTCAAAACTAGACCTCATATGCCTCCAAAACTTCCTCCGTAAAGCTGCCATCTTCATTTCTTACGCTGATGTTCTCAAGCCATTTAAGCTGCCTCCTGCCTCCCTTAACAAAGTGCATAAGCAGTATATTAGGCACGCCACCAGGCTTACCGCTAACAAGCTGAATAGTCTTAGGCTCAAGCGCAAATCTCCTGCTCGCCTCACATATATCTATCAGCCTTCCTGGTCTATGAACCATGAATAGGCTTCCGCCATCCTTGAGCAGAAAGGCCGCCGCCTCTAGGAAGTCCTCAAGCCCTGCAAGAAGCTCATGCCTTGCAATAGCCTTTGCCGTATTACCGCTCACAAGGCCACTGCCTGACTCCATATACGGTGGATTGGTCGTCACTACATCAAAGCTTTCTGCCCCAAGTACCTGACTCTCCATGCCCTTAATATCCTTAACATTGGCAAGTACAAGCTTAAGTTTATCCATCAAAGAGTTAAGCTTAAGGTTCTCCTGCGCAAGCTCAAAAGCCTGCTCCTGAACCTCAACTCCAACAAATTCCTTAGCACTGCATCTAGCTGACATAATCAGTGGAATTACCGCTGTATTTGTCCCAAGATCACAGACCCTCATATCTTCAGTAATCTGCAATTCCCTGCAAGCCATATTAGCTAAAAGCACTGCATCCGTTCCGTAGCAGAAGGCATCCTCATCCTGAACTAGCTTAAGTCCACCGAAACCTATATCATCTACTCGTCTCTTCATGCTAGTTATTCTTCATAAGCTCCTCGAGCTCTGCCTTGTATTCTTCATCGACCTCGTTTAGAATTTCTCGATCATTGTTATGTACGCCCTTTGACCTTTTATCCTTACAGGATTTGTTCTTGTCAAACTGCCTCTTTATCTCTTCCTTGCGATATGTGTAGATATCCTCTGAAAGCTTGTCGCTTCCGTCCTCTTCCTTCTCGCCAGTAAAAAGCCTTACTCTCACGGTCTCTCTAAATATATTAGAATCTACAACCTTTGCTCTGCCGTCACTTGTCTTAACTATCTCACCGCTCTCAGGCATACCCTTACGAAGCTCGATATACACATCGTTCTCATACTTTAGGCAACACATTAGCCTTCCACATATACCCGAAATCTTTCCAGGATTTGGGAGAGATTCTGAGTCTTTGCCATCTTGATAGATACAGGCTGAAAATCTGTTAGCCACGAAGCACAGCAAAGTCCTTTACCACAAGGTCCGCATCCGCCAATAATCTTGGCTTCATCTCTAACTCCCACCTGCCTGAGCTCTATTCTCATCCTGAAAACACTAGCCAAATCCTTGACAAGCTCTCTAAAATCTATCCTTCCATCTGCAGTGAAGTAAAACACAATCTTGTTATTATCAAAAGTATATTCCACATCTATGAGCTTCATCTCAAGTCCGCGCTTGTCAATCTTCTCCTGACAAATACGCATCGCTTCAGACTTCTTGCTCTCATTCTCATCCCTACGCTTGATATCTTCTTCCGTAGCTATCCTGATAATAGGCTTGAGCGGCTTAACCACGCTCGAATCCTTGATAGCATTAGGCTGCATTGCAATATATCCAAATTCGAGTCCTCTAGCAGTCTCTACGATTACACCGCATCCGACCTCGAGTCCTTCCAAATCTAGCGGATCAAAATAGTATACCTTACCATTGTTGCGAAATTTAACGCCGGCTACATTTATCATCGCTTACCTTCCCATCTTCAAAATTAAATTCTTCATAGCATATCTAAAATTAGAATTGCCATTAATGCTGCGTCTAGCCTCCTCAACATAGGAAATGTACTTCGCAGCTTTATTTCTATTCATTACCGCAGAGCCACTGTTTATTAGATACTCTCTCAAAACTCTTTCTATTGCATCAAGAAAGCTCAAAGCCCCGCGTCTATCCTTCACACATTTATCTAGTAAATTCTTCTGCTCATAAAACAACTTGCGATCAACAACCATACTTATCAAAGCCTCAGCATTAGCGAGTAACTTTGCATCATCTGCCAAACACAAATCTGCATCATTAATTCTGATGCTAGCACATCTTGATCTAACAGTCGGAAGTAAATTTACGCTGTTCTCAGACAAAAGCATTATCAAAGAGCTAGCCTTCGGCTCCTCAAGTGTCTTAAGAAGTCTGTTCTGCGCTCTATCCGTCATTGTATCTGCAGATTCGATGATTGCAATGTGCATCTTTCCCTCTGCTGAAGGAAGCATCGCAAGTTCCCCCTGCAAATGCTCTATTGCCTCGTTCTTAATTGACTTCTCATCCTGAAGGTAGTGAAGATCCTCATAAGAATCCTTATCTATGCGCTTACAAATGCTACACTGGTCACATCCCTCACCAGGTTTTTCCTTGCATAAAGTTGCCTTTGCAAAAGCCTTTGCAATCCCTGGCTTATCAATTAGGCTATCGCCCTCGATAATATATGCATGTGTAATATTGCCTTTTATAATCGCATCGCTGAGAGACTCTAGCGATTTACCATATTTAAAATACTTACTAAGTCCCACAACAACCTCTGAATTTACCTTGCAAGAATCAAATCGAGCTTTTCAATAATCTCAGACTTAACTGACTCAATATCTTTGCATGCATCAATCCTTATGATTCTATCTCTATTTGCCTCGTCATCCATAAGTGCAAGATATCCATTATACACTCTCATGCGGAAGGAATCCTCCTGAAGTTCCATCCTGTCCTTACCTTCCCCCCTGCTATCTATACGGCTAGAAGCAATATGTGGGTTTATATCAAGAAAGAATGTATAGTCAGGCATAGATCCATCTACTGCGTATTTGTTAATATCCCAAATTGCATTACCCATCTGCCTACCATAGGCCTGATAAGCAATACTCGAATCTACGAATCTATCGCATACAACAACCTTGCCCTCTGAAAGCGCAGGTTTAATAACTTCACTTACAATCTGTGCACGTGAAGCAGCGTAAAGCATTGCTTCAGTCATAGCACACATTTCTGTATTAGCTGGATCCAAAAAGAATGTCTCTTATCTTTTCACCTATGCTTGTGCCACCTGGTTCCCTAATAAACAAAGCATCAACGCCTCTAGCCTCTAAGTAATCCTTAATATTAGCTAGCTGTGTAGACTTTCCGGAACCATCGCCTCCCTCAACGGATATAAATATACCCTTGTTAAAATCAGGTTCACACTTAGGCACGATTCCTGGCATTCTCTTGTCATTGCACATATCTATTTCCTTTTAATGACCATATCTATCATTCTGTTAAAAAGAGCAGAAAAAGTAATATATGCCATTGGACAAACTAAGAGTATGCAAAAATATAATCTTAAAAATAAACATATATCTGCTCTTAAATGTAAATTTACATATGGGTAAATTATACCATTTGTACCAAATAATTACAATCTAGTAAAAGTATTCTAGACATAAAAAGACTGCATAAAGCAGTCTTTAATGAACCGGCAACGTCCTATCTTCCCGGGCAGTCGCCCACCAGGTATTGTCGGCGCTGAAGAGCTTAACTACTGTGTTCGAGATGGGAACAGGTGTGACCTCTTCGCTATAATCACCGGATTAAACCTTACTAAATAACGCTTCTCACTAGCATTTCTTTTCCTTTGAAACCACTGGTCAAGTGCTCGACCTATTAGTATCAGTCAGCTTAATACATTACTGCACTTACACCTCTGACCTATCACGTGGTAGTCTCCCACGGGTCTTACCTTAAAGGAGGAAATCTATTCTTGTGGGGGGCTTCGCACTTAGATGCTTTCAGCGCTTATCCCGTCCATACGTGGCTACCCAGCTATGCCCTTGGCAGAACAACTGGTGCACCAGAGGTATGTCCATCCCGGTCCTCTCGTACTAAGGACAGCTCCACTCAAATTTCCAACGCCCACAGCGGATAGGGACCGAACTGTCTCACGACGTTCTGAACCCAGCTCGCGTACCTCTTTAATGGGCGAACAGCCCAACCCTTGGGACCTACTCCAGCCCCAGGATGAGACGAGCCGACATCGAGGTGCCAAACACCCCCGTCGATGTGAACTCTTGGGGGGTATCAGCCTGTTATCCCCGGGGTAGCTTTTATCCGTTGAGCGATGGCCCTTCCACTCGGAACCACCGGATCACTAAGCCCGACTTTCGTCCCTGCCCGACTTGTATGTCTCGCAGTCAAGCTCCCTTCTGCCTTTGCACTCTACGCGCGATTTCCGACCGCGCTGAGGGGAACCCTTGGGCGCCTCCGTTACTCTTTAGGAGGCGACCGCCCCAGTCAAACTGCCCACCTGACACTGTCTCAGCACCGGTTCACGGTACATGGTTAGAATTCCAGCGTTACAAGGGTGGTATCCCTAACGATGACTCCGCAAATACTGGCGTACTTGCTTCATAGTCTCCCACCTATCCTGTACATGCAACGCCGAAACTCAATATCAAGCTACAGTAAAGCTCCACGGGGTCTTTCCGTCCTGCTGCGGGTAACCGGCATCTTTACCGGTACTACAATTTCACCGAGTCTATTGTTGAGACAGTGCCCAGATCATTACGCCTTTCGTGCGGGTCGGAACTTACCCGACAAGGAATTTCGCTACCTTAGGGACCGTTATAGTTACGGCCGCCGTTTACTGGGGCTTAAGTTCAGTGCTTCTCTTGCGATGACACGTCCCCTTAACCTTCCAGCACCGGGCAGGCGTCAGCCCCTATACTTCAGCTTTCGCTTTTGCAGAGACCTGTGTTTTTGGTAAACAGTTGCCTGGGCCTTTTCACTGCGGCCTGCCGAAGCAGGCACCCCTTCTCCCGAAGTTACGGGGTTATTTTGCCGAGTTCCTTAACAATAGTTCTCTCGCTCACCTTAGGATTCTCTCCTCATCTACCTGTGTCGGTTTGCGGTACGGGCACCTTAGGTCTAATTAGCGGCTTTTCTTGACAGTGTGAAATCAGCTGCTTCCGGTCTATTGACCACCCCATCACGCCTCAGAATATATGAACGGATTTGCCTATTCATACTCCCTTGACGCTTGGACACGCTCTACCAACGGCGTGCTCAGCTTATCCTCCTGTGTCCCCACATCATTCAAACAACCTTCGGTGGTACAGGAATTTCTACCTGTTATCCATCGCCTATGGCTTTCGCCCTCGGCTTAGGCCCCGACTAACCCTGAGTGGACGAACCTTCCTCAGGAAACCTTAGATTTTCGGTGGGCAGGATTCTCACCTGCCTCGCGCTACTCATGCCAACATTCTCTCTCGTATAAAGTCCACAATACCTTACAGTACTGCTTCAACCCGTATACGACGCTCCTCTACCATACATTAAGTATCCGTAGCTTCGGTAATAGGTTTTAGCCCCGTTTATCTTCGGCGCAGGGTCACTCGACTAGTGAGCTATTACGCACTCTTTGAATGAATGGCTGCTTCTAAGCCAACATCCTAGCTGTCTGTGCAACCCCACATCCTTTTCCACTTAACCTATATTTTGGGACCTTAGCTGACGGTCTGGGCTGTTTCCCTTTCGACTATGAAACTTATCTCACATAGTCTGACTCCCGTAGATGATACTCTGGTATTCGGAGTTTGATAGTTTTCGGTAACCGGTGAAGGCCCCTAGAACATTCAGTGCTCTACCCCCAGGTATCTTACTACGAGGCTAGCCCTAAAGCTATTTCGAGGAGAACCAGCTATATCCGAGTTCGATTGGAATTTCACCCCTATCCACACCTCATCCTAACCTTTTTCAACAGATATAAGTTCGGTCCTCCATAACCTATTACAGTTACTTCAACCTGGACATGGATAGATCACCCGGTTTCGGGTCTACAGCATGCAACTTTCGCCCTTTCAGACTCTGATTTCTCTACGGCTCCAGTGCTCCAGCACCTTAACCTCGCTGCATACCATAACTCGTTGGCCCGTTCTACAAAAAGTACGAGGTCACTTGCGCTCCCTCTGCTTGTAAGCATAAGGTTTCAGGTTCTATTTCACTCCCCTCCCGGGGTCCTTTTCACCTTTCCCTCACGGTACTATTCACTATCGGTCACTGGGTAGTATTTAGGCTTGGGGGTGGGCCCCGGCTTCAAACCGAATTCCACGTGTTCGGTCCTACTCTGGTGTCACATAGGTGATACTTGTTTTTCGCATACGGGGATATTACCCTCTGTGTCGCAAACTTTCCAGTTGTCTTCTGCTAAACTTGTATCTACCATGGCTGTGATCCACAACCCCGTTAGTAAACTAACGGTTTGGCCTCTTTCCCTTTCGCTCGCCGCTACTTAGGAAATCGATTTTTCTTTTCTCTTCCTCCGGGTACTTAGATGTTTCAGTTCCCCGGGTTGCCTTTTATTCGTACTATAGATTCATACGAAAATACCTACACATTACTATAGGTGGGTTCCCCATTCGGAAATCTACGGATTGACGGATATGTGCTCCTCCCCGTAGCTTATCGCAGCTTGTCACGTCCTTCATCGGCTCCCAGTGCCAAGGCATCCGCCTTATGCTCTTATTCACTTGACCATCAAGTGTGTAGCTTTTTACCATTATTAATTAACTTCAGTAAATTGCTCTTTTTCTGGTTTCTCGGTTGAAATCGTTTACCCTTGCTATTCGTTAGACTCTCTTTCGATTATCTTAGAAACTTACGTTTCTAGCAAAAATTTCTCGATTTCGTTTCGTTGTGATTTGTTGTTTTACAAATCTTTTCGTTTTTGTGATACACGTTATTTAGTTTTCAAGGTTCATGGTGGAGAATAAGGGAATCGAACCCTTGACCCCCTGCGTGCAAAGCAGGTGCTCTCCCAGCTGAGCTAATTCCCCACGATACCAGAGAAAAATTCTCAGCATGAAATGGTCTATCCTTAGAAAGGAGGGTGATCCAGCCGCACCTTCCGATACGGCTACCTTGTTACGACTTCACCCCAGTCATTGGTTTTTGCCTTAGGGCGATAGATTAACTAACCGACTTCGGGCACCCCCAACTTCCATGGTGTGACGGGCGGTGTGTACAAGACCCGGGAACGCATTCACCGCGGCATTCTGATCCGCGATTACTAGCAACTCCAACTTCGTGTAGGCGAGTTGCAGCCTACAGTCCGAACTGGGACCGGCTTTTGGGATTCGCTCCCCCTCACGGGTTCGCTGCCTGTTGTACCGGCCATTGTAGCACGTGTGTAGCCCAGAACATAAGGGGCATGATGATTTGACGTCATCCCCACCTTCCTCCGAGTTTTCCCCGGCAGTCCCACTAGAGTGCCCAACTAAATGATGGCAACTAATGGCAAGGGTTGCGCTCGTTGCGGGACTTAACCCAACATCTCACGACACGAGCTGACGACAACCATGCACCACCTGTCTCTCTTGTCCGAAGAAGGATCCGATTAAGGATCTGTCAAGAGGATGTCAAGTCCTGGTAAGGTTCTTCGCGTTGCTTCGAATTAAACCACATGCTCCGCTGCTTGTGCGGGTCCCCGTCAATTCCTTTGAGTTTTACACTTGCGTGCGTACTCCCCAGGCGGAGCACTTAATGCGTTAACTGCGGCACCGAAGTCTTGCGACCCCGACACCCTAGTGCTCATCGTTTACGGCGTGGACTACCAGGGTATCTAATCCTGTTTGCTCCCCACGCTTTCGTGCCTCAGTGTCAGTAACAGTCCAGAAAGTCGCCTTCGCCACTGGTGTTCCTCCTAATATCTACGCATTTCACCGCTACACTAGGAATTCCACTTTCCCCTCCTGCACTCAAGCACCCCAGTTCGCAAGGCGAACAATGGTTGAGCCATTGCCTTAAACCCTGCGCTTAAGGTGCCACCTACGCACTCTTTACGCCCAATAATTCCGGATAACGCTCGCCCCCTACGTATTACCGCGGCTGCTGGCACGTAGTTAGCCGGGGCTTCCTCCAAGGGTAATGTCATTTGTTTCTTCCCCTAGGACAGAAGTTTACAACCCGAAGGCCTTCATCCTTCACGCGGCGTTGCTGCATCAGGCTTGCGCCCATTGTGCAATATTCCCCACTGCTGCCTCCCGTAGGAGTTTGGACCGTGTCTCAGTTCCAATGTGGCCGATCACCCTCTCAGGTCGGCTACTGATCGTTGCCTTGGTAAGCCGTTACCCTACCAACTAGCTAATCAGACGCAGGCCCATCCTATACCGATAAATCTTTGACAAGTGATACATGTGTATCTCTTGCGTTATGGGGTATTAATCACCTTTTCGGGTGGCTATCCCCCTGTACAGGGCAGGTTGCCTACGCGTTACTCACCCGTCCGCCGCTTTCCATAAAGAAAATCTACCGAAGCTTCATTCCTTTATTTCTCGCTCGACTTGCATGTGTTAGGCACGCCGCCAGCGTTCATCCTGAGCCAGGATCAAACTCTCAATTAGTTTGTATATTAAGCTTTCGCTTGAATATCTATCCTATTTCTCTAAGAACGCTATTGCGTTTGCAATATTCTATTCAGAATCATTGTTTTTGTTTGAGAAATTGTCGTTGTATCTTTCGATACATGCAATCATTTAAGATTGCAGAACCATAATTAGTTCTTACCATGTTACATGGTCAAATTTTATTTGACTATTTCTATGCTATGAGGTTTTCTAGGTTCTTGCTGTCGCATTTGACAGCTTAATCATATTACCATTTTTACTAGGCTATGTCAAGAAGTTTTTTTCATTCTTTTTAACTTTTTCTAAATGGTTTTTCTCTGCCGCTCTTCGCGACAGCTTGATTATATTACCACAGCTTTAAATACCTTGTCAATCGCTTTTTAAAAATTATTTTAAATAAATCCAACAGCTATTCTTGCTATGCAAATAAAACCCTAATTTACATATATCCTTACAGTCTTATTTTCGCTGCTTTTGCTTCTCTGATACATGCAGATATATCAACAAAAGTCTGTAGCTGCAATTATATCCTGATCAGATATATCTCTTTTGATAATCTTATATTCTTTAGACTTTCTGTCTATGAATTCGCTCTCATCCCATTCATGTTCACTGACCATTAATGGAAGAGCTCCGTAGTGCACTCCACCGGTTTCTGAGTGAATCAATTATTCTCTCTGCTCCTAGCTCTTGAAGCAAGATTATCGTCTCTTCATTGTATACATTGAAAATCATAGTCAGCGTATAGACGCAAAGACTCTCCATGACCATACTTTCTTTCGATCGTCTTAATAAATGCAAGCGTACCGAGGTTACCTATATATATTCCATGCTTACTGGCCAGTTTCCAAAGAGCTTTCTTCACTCTTTTGATAGAATCTTATATTCCTTGCCCTTTTGATATATTGCTTATATATGGAATGATTCTTTCGTCGGCATAGGGTTCCTTCACTAGATCCGCTGCAGGAATTAGATAGCTGAGTTCGACTTCCGATTCTGCGCACTTTGCTTCGGTTTCAGTTCTATCGAATTTTTTATATGCATCTAGGCTGTAGAAGAACATTTCTAGTCTTGCAGTATCATCTCGTTTTGCTTTTAGGAGCGAACTAGGAAGCTCAAGCGTCGGCTTTCCGTTTTTTATATATCCGTTCCTGCCTTCACATAGGGCTGATTCGAATAAACTTAGCGTCTCACGCCTTAATTTGTTTAGTTCGGACATCTGAACCCTTAGACAGAATTCTCCGTTAAAATCGATTTTTCGGCATTGAACGGGCTTCCGCCCTAATTTGGTTAAGGCTTTAGCTATTCTTTCTCTTGCAGATGTTTCTGCAGGCTCAAAACGCTCCGTCTCGTTTACTACGCTTATGATTCCACTTTCATCGCTTATGCGAATCTGTATCTTGCCATTTAGTTCATTGCATTCTATATTTATCTTTGCTTTACGTAAGAACTTGCCCTCGTTCCAGTCTTTATTCTTATAGCTATTTGCTGCTAGCTCGATTTGATCCTTACTAGTTATCCTGTAGACTGTGCATGACTTCTCGACACGATCTTTGATGTCACCAACTATGTATACGCCTTTGCCATCTTCCTTTAGATACGTTATAACGTTGCCTGCCCTAATATTTTTCCACGAATTTCGATTCCATCGCCTAGGCGCAGCTCTTTGCTAGAGCTTATTTTGATTAGGTTTCTACCTACATTTGCGTTTAGAAACCTTGCCCTATTTCGACGCCTTTGTGCTTTGATATTTCACCCCGACATGAAGTCTTGCGGATTTTGTTCATTTAGATAGGCGCTTGAAGCCCCTATTGAATATCTGCGTTAATGCAAGTCTATCTTCTTTGCTAAGCTCATAGCTTCCATTCTTTGCATAGATATCGAGGTATTTGCGATATATTGATGTTACGACCGCAACATATTCCGGGCGATTTCATTCGGCCTTCGATTTTTGAGCGAGCGCACTCCTGCTTCGCAGAGTTTGTCAAGATGGTCTATCATCGACATGTCGCTAGGACTTAGAAGAGCAGTTTCTTTTTGTTCCGCCACTTCTGTCCGCACTTTTATATGGAAGTCTACACGGCTGGGCACAGCCTCCTCTGTTCCGCTTCGGCCACCTGTAGGCGGCTCATCTGACACTGTCCTGAATAGCAAACACAGATTGCACCATGACAGAAGACCTCGATTTCACAAGGCGTTTCTTTGCATAGAGTTTCGATTTCGGCTAGCGATAGTTCTCTTGCTGGCACGACACGGCGGAAGCCTAGGTCCATTGCCTGATACACTCCGTCCTTATCAAAGACAGATGCCTGTGTTGACGTATGAAGTTCGAAACCAGGAAGGTGCTTTCTCACAAGATTAGCAAAGCCTATGTCTTGAACAATTATAGCGTCAACTCCAATCTCATATAGATTCTTTGCGTATTCTAGTGCTTCGAGCAGTTCCTCATCCTTTATAAGGACATTTACTGTTATGTATACTTTTACATTTCTTTTATGTGCAAAGCGCACCGCCTCTTCTATCTCAGATAACTCAAAATTATGAGCATTGATTCTTGCATTGAAAAGATTGCCTCCTGCGTAGACGGCATCTGCTCCACTTTCGACCGCCGCAATAAAAGCCTCTTGCTTCCAGCAGGGGCAAGCAGCTCGCATATATTTCTATTTTTTTGCTCAGGCTGTTTTGCTTTTCCATTATCCCTAGCTTCTTTCCATGAAATTGATAGTAGCACACCTCAAGTCTACCGTTGTAGAGCTTGCGCCTTCTATCAGCCTTTCTTCCGAAGACCTTTGCTTCAATGTCCTTGTCCGTAGTTACCATGAACATAGACCAGCTTGGATTTTCTGCAAAGAACCTCTTGTACTTGCTGTAGATTGCTGCTATCTGTTTTTGCTCACCGATTCTCTCGCCATAAGGCGGGTTGGTTATGATTATTCCTGAAGGTTTTTGATGCTTTTATTCTAGCCATATCTGCATTTATGAATCTAATACGCAGTCGTCAACTCCTGCTTCGATAGCATTTTCCTTTTGCCGCTTCGATAGCCATCTTATCTATATCGATTGCGACGATGTCTAGCTTTGCTTCATCATCCATCAAATCGTAGGCGCGCTTCTTCTCTTCCTTCCAAAGCTTCTTGTCTATGGCTTCCATTCTTCGCATGCGAAGCTTCTTGAAAGTCCTGGGCAATATTCCTTCCTATCATCGCAGCCTCTATTGCTATGGTTCCAGATCCACAACAAGGGTCGAGTAATACTCTGTCCTTATTCCAAAATGAAAGCTGTACCATTGCAGCTGCAAGAGTCTCTTTGATTGGAGCAGCTACAGTTTTAACCCTGTAACCTCTCTATGAAGTCCGGATCCGCTTGTATCTACCGTCAAAGTAACCCTGTCTTTTAGTATGGTCACCTTTACCGTGTACTCTGCGCCCGTTTCTGGAAGAGTTTCCATCAAATATGCCTCGCCGAGCCTAGATGCTATCGCTTTCTTACAGATTCCCTGACACGCGGGAACGCTATGAAGCTGAGACTTAACCGAAGTTCCAGTAACTGTAGAACTTTCCATCCGGCGGTATAAGCGCTTCCCACATCAAAGCCTTTGTCTGTTGAAAGAGCTCCTCAAAGGTCCTTGCCTCAAACTCTGCCATCTTTAGCAAAACTCTATCGGCCGTTCTTAGCCAAAGATTACTCCTTACTATGGCACGCTCGTCGCCCTCAAAGGTAACCTTTCCGTCCTCAGTTTTGAGCACCTTGTAATCAAGGCTTTCTATTTCGCGCCTTACAACAGCTTCAAGCCCAAAGGTCGCTGTTGCTATCAGCTCATATCTCATCGTCTTCTCCTATATCTTCTAACATCTTCCTTTGATGCGCGAATTCATACATCAAAGATAATTATCCCTTTGTGGTATAGCCTTAGGCTAGCTCCCATTTAAAAATGGACGCCTCCCATGTGAAACACAAGGAAGCATCCACTGATCTGACTTATTTATAAAAATGTGTTCTCCAGTATTATGCACATTATAGATAAGGTTCTCTTCTGTTGAGTTTGTTGCTCTCAATTGACTCGATAACGTTTAGCGCATTTCCGGTTCCTATCGCAACGCACTGCTCAGGATTCTCAGCAATTCTTACGTTCATTCCTGTTCTTGCCTGGATACGCTTTGTCAAGTCCGTAGAGGTAGGCACCACCACCTGTTAGAACTATGCCTGAGCTTGTGATGTCAGCCGCAAGTTCAGGAGGTGTCTGCTCAAGAACGCTATGCACCGCCTCGCAGATTGTGTATAGAGGCCCTCAAGAGCTTCCATGATCTCTTCTGATGTTATCTCTACAACCTTAGGAAGTCCACTTACAAGGTCTCTACCTCTGCACTCAGCAGTTATGGTTTCTTCTCTTGGTGATGCTGTTCCGAGTTTCTTCTTGAGATCCTCACTTGTTCTCTCACCTATGTAGAGCTTGTGATTCTTTCTCATATATCTAACGATGTACTCGTCAAACTTATCTCCGGCAACCTTAACAGAAGCACTAGCAACGATACCGCCCAGAGCGATTACCGCAATGTCTGTTGTACCACCACCGACGTCTATTACCATAACTCCGTCTGGTCTCAGCGATATCAAGACCAGCACCGATAGCTGCTGCTACGGGTTCCTCAATTAGATAAACATTCTTGCCGCCCGCCTGTGTAGCCGCTTCTCTAACCGCACGCTTTTCTACTTCGGTTACTCCACTAGGCACGCAAACCATGATTCTTGGCTTAAAGAAGAAACCGCTGCCACAAGCCTTCTTGATGAAGTACTTAAGCATCTTCTCTGTAATATCATAGTCTGAGATTACACCATCTCTAAGTGGCTTAACTGCAACTATATTAGCAGGTGTTCTACCTAGCATCTGTCTTGCCTCTTCACCTACTGCAAGAATCTCATCTGTATCCTGATTAACCGCAACAACAGACGGCTCCTCAAGTACGATACCCATATTCTTTATATAAACCAATACATTGGCTGTTCCCCAAATCTATTCCAACTTCAGTTGCCATAAAATTTCCTTTCCATCAACAAAAATAGTTACTCTATTATATACAAGATATGAACTTTTTTCAATGCAAAGCATGTTTTTGATTTGTAAAAGAGCTAATTTTTAAGTAGATTTTTGATGGAGTTTATCAAAGCATCTACATCCTCTTCCGTCGTACCCCACGCAGTTACAAACCTTGCTACGATTTTGCCATCTCTCTCAGGAGTCCATTCATAAAAAGAAGAAGTCCTTCTCAAGTTCCTTTACAACCCTCAGTTGGCAGATAAGGAATACCTGAGTTCGTCTGAGATGTTCCCAGATCGCATCCAAGCTTCTCTAGTCCATTTCTCAGCTTTTCTGCTAGCTCATTTGCATGTCTTGCCATTCCGAAGTAGATGCTATCTTCTCCCCTTCGAGCAAAGCTTCAAACTGGACACCTATAAGTCTCCCCTTTGCGAGAAGACCTGCAGTTTTGTTTAATCATCCAGCGGAAATGCTCGTTCATCTTAGGATTTGATATTATGAGCGCCTCTCCGAAAAGAGCCCCATTTTTGGTTGCACCCTAGATAAAAAGCATCACATAGTTTTGCAAGTTCTTTAGGCTCACATCACAGTACTTACTTGTGAGTGCCGAGGCCATTCTCGCACCATCAATATATAGGTACATATCTCTTGCCTTACAACAATCATACAGTGCCTCAAGCTCAGCTTTACTATATAAAGATCCACACTCTGTTGGTTGAGAGATATACACTAGCTTAGGGATTACAGTATGCTCATCCTCATATTCATCCCAAGCTGCATTTATATTCTTTACTGTGAGTTTTCCGTCTTCATCTGGCATGCCAATTATCCTATGACCTGTCGCCTCAACCCCACCAGTCTCATGTGAATATATGTGACCAGCCTTAACAGCTATAACCGCCTCGTAAGGTCTTAGGCTTACTGATATCAAAGTCACGTTGCAAGGAGTACCACCTACCATCATGTGTACATCACAGTCTTGCCTTCCGATAAGTTCCTTTATCATCTTTGCTGCATTCTCACAGTGAACATCTAGACCATATCCGTCTGTATGCTCAAGGTTGGTTTTCTGCAAAGCCTCTAGGACCTTAGGGTGTGCTCCCTGGCTATAATCCGACCTAAAATAAATCATGCCTATTTCCTCCCTCTATATGTTAAGTTTGCCTTTTTCTAAAAGCTATTACGACGGCCGGAATCAAAACTATATGAAAAAGTATTGCCGGCATCGCATCTATAAAAGCATATTTCATAAACATTTGATATGTGAAACGAAGTCCGTCCCTCCTTGAAAGTGCAATCATACTAGCTCCCCAAACGATTCGACCAACTATCATTGCCGTTATCAGGGAGACATATATACTCCCCGTCTTCCTAGGAAGCTGACTATATAGCAAGCCCGCTATAAGGCCATAGGTCGCAAGCTCAAGACTCATTGCAAATCCCGCCTGCATCAAAGCTGGCGCTCCATGTATTAAAAGGCTTAGCATTGGCGCAGCCGAGGCCAACAATAAATCCAATCACTGGTCCACAAGCAAAGCCAGCTATCAAAAACCGGAATATGCAAGGGCGAAGCCCTTGCCCAAAGCGCGGGACTTGATCAGTAAGCATCGGTAAAACAACACTAATTGCAAGGCATATCAGTGCCATAATTAAGTATGAAGTTTTAGCAGTCTTCTTTTTCTTTGCCATATATTCTCCTAGCTTTTCCTATCGATTATAATAACACACCTGCGTTCTCTGTCAAATGAAATAGGACTATATTATTAGATACAAAAAACCCGAACTGAGTATTCTCAGTTCGGGTAAAAATCATTTTTGTTTAATGGCTTAATGCTATTTCTCTACTACTAGAGCTGTTCCCATTCCGCCACCGATGCAAAGTGTAGCAAGACCCTTCTTAGCATCTTCTCTCTTTAGCATCTCGTGAATCAATGTAACTAGGATACGGCATCCTGATGCTCCGATTGGGTGACCAAGTGCGATAGCTCCACCGTTAACGTTTAGCTTAGCAGGATCAATTCCTAGGTCCTTACCAACTGCTAGAGCCTGAGCTGCAAATGCTTCGTTAGCTTCGATAAGATCCATATCATTGATTGATAGTCCAGCCTTCTCAAGAGCCTTTCTTGATGATGGAACAGGTCCGATTCCCATGATCTTAGGATCAACACCAGCAGATGCGTATGAAACGATCTTTACTAGTGGTGTTAGGCCAAGCTCCTTAGCCTTGTCAGCTGACATTACTACTACAGCAGCGCCTGAATCGTTGATTCCTGATGCATTACCAGCTGTAACTCCTCTTCCGTCCTTCTTGAATGCTGGCTTTAGCTTGCCAAGCTTTTCTCGATTGTTGAACCGAACTTAGGGTGCTCATCTGTATCGAATACGATAGGATCACCCTTCTTCTGTGGGATTTCTACTGGAACGATTTCATCCTTGAATCTGCCTGACTTAACAGCAGCTTCAGCCTTTAGCTGTGAATCAAGAGCAAACTGATCCATCTGTTCTCTTGTTAGACCCCATTCTTCAGCTACGTTCTCAGCTGTTACACCCATGTGATAGTTGTTGAATGCGTCCCAAAGTCCATCGTTAACCATTGCGTCAACCATCTTTGTGTCGAACATTCTTGCTCCCCATCTTGCTGATGGAACTACATATGGAGCTAGTGACATATTCTCTGCACCACCTGCAACGATGATGTCAGCGTCTTCTGCCTTGATGATCTGAGCAGCAAGCTCAACAGCTCTTAGTCCGCTTCCGCAAACCTTGTTGATTGTCATTGCAGGAACTTCCTTTGGAAGACCAGCATCTAGCATCATCTGTCTTGCTACGTTCTGTCCAAGACCAGCCTGAAGAACGTTACCCATGATAACTTCGTCAACCATCTCTGGCTTAACTCCAGCCTTTTCTAGTGCTCCCTTTATAACAACTGCTCCTAGCTCTCTAGCTGAAACATTCTTAAGTGTTCCACCATAGCCACCAATAGCTGTTCTAACTGCGCTTACGATTACAACTTCTCTCATTGTAAGTACCTCCTAATGTCGTATTTTTCTACGAAATTTACTTGTTTCCCTAATATAATATAAGTACAATAACCTGATACTCCCACTTTTACAACATTGTTAAATAATAGTCAATACCAAAATGGAAATTCTTTAACAAATTATTTCCTAAAATGGGCGTAAAAAAGGCGTTCCATATATTCTGGTTTAAGGGCCTCCTTGGCCTGTCTGAGATTTTCTAATCCCATGTCTTCTTCCCTGTTTACATACTCAACGCTCTCAGGAAGTTGCTTGCAGAACTCTCGACAGACTATCTGGTATATACCTCTAAAATCGTCGTTTGCTTTTTCGAAATGCTCAATCGCCATGCTATCTGAAACAGTCTCTCCAATTGCGAAGCCCTCGAGCTTTCCATTAATGTAAATAGCTGCCGAATAAACATTTGGTTCTTCTACTAGTTTGAGGATTTGTCCTATTGCATCAAACTCTGTCTCTAGAGAATCTATCTCCTCATCCTGCTCCTTGAGTTCCTTTTGCTCAGTGGCAAATGCTAAAACCTCATCTCTCATATCTAAAGTGATAGGCTTTACTTCGTACTCAAAATTCTTGAGGAAGTAGTTCATGTGATTTTTCTTCTTATGCAAGGCTCTTTCCCTGAAAGATTTATTAGCTTATCCTTAAGGTAGACATATTCATCTGCATCACGGTTTTCAAAAGATTTCTATCTCATCTCCGAACGCCTCCTCAAGCAAACTCTTCATTTTCTCTGGAATAGCCACGATACGGAACTTGATTCCCATATCGTCAAATCTTCTCTTGCATTCAAGAATGGCCTTGCGAAGTCTTGGGATGTCGTATTCCCCATTATCTGTCAAAGGCATGGAAATCACCGAGTCACTTCCGTCACCGGCGCAGTTTCCACCCGCCATACAGACATAACCTTCGATGATGTCCCAGCTCAAGCAGTAGCTTCTTCTCCATATATAGTTTGTAATATATGTATAGCCAGCTGCCCTATAGTCATATCCGTTAAAATATCTCAGTAAAGTAGCCCTGTCTCCCGATTCGGGATCCTCAAATGTGTGGCTAAATATACTCATATATCAATTCTCCAATCCTTTAGTTTCTCTAATTCATCATAGTCTGTAAGGTCTACCCTCAGCGGAGTTATCGTGATGTAGTTACAAGCGTTGTAGAAAACATCAACGTCATCCTTATTTTCCTTATGGTCTGGAATGTGACCCTTCAATTTATATCTATCATCCTCGACATGTACAAACCCATCGTTAAAGTATCCGGGTCCCAACTTTGATATCTTAATGCCCTTGAGCTCCTCGACCGGTTTGTTCGGAGAGTTAATATTTAGAATCGTCTTTGGTGCAAGCTCATTCTTTACGTAATCTATCAAATCAATGGCTGCCCGGCATGCTCCATCAAAATGAGATGAATCGCGGTCGTTCACCGAAACCGCAACGGCCTTATATCCTCTCATCGTAGCTTCTAAAGCAGCTCCGACGGTTCCTGAGTATACGGTATCAGTTCCTAGATTGCTACCCATGTTTATACCCGAATATACAATATCTAGCTCTATGCCATTAGCTTCGCACATTTGAATTCCGACCTTTGTGCAATCTGACGGAGTTCCAGAAACCATCCATGCCATTTTGGCGCAAGGAAATTCTATGGGTCTTACGAAGATTTCCTCATCTAAGGTTATGGAGTGACTCTTACCGCTTTGCTGTGCGCTCGGCGCGCAGACATAGACATCACCGACTTCTGACATAGCTTTTGCTAAGGCCTTTATTCCATCGGCATGAATGCCGTCATCGTTAACGAGTAAAAATTCATTAATATTTCATTACCTTTCCTATCGAGTCGTAGATAACAAGACTCGCCCTGCTATCATACGGAGTCTCCGTCTTATTTATCAAAACAAGCTCCTTACCGCGGTAGTAGTTTATAAGCCCTGCCGCTGGATACACCGCAAGCGATGTTCCCCCAACTATGAGAAGGTCCGCTTCCGATATAGCCTTGACCGCACCCTCTATAGTTGCATCATCCAGCATCTCTCCAAAGAGGACTACATCCGGCTTGATTCTACCTGAGCAGCTGCAATATGGAACGCCTTCTTTACAGTTAGCTTCATCCATAACATAGTCGAGGTCATAGAACTTTCCGCACTTCTCATAGTAGTTTCTGTTCACGCTTCCGTGCAGCTCGTAGACATTGCGATTTCCGGCCTTCTGATGCAGCCCATCGATGTTCTGCGTTACTACAGCCGTGAGCTTGCCTTCTTGCTCGAGCTTAGCAAGAGCCTTGTATGCATCATTTCGGCTCAGCCTCTGTGTAAACTAGATTCTCCTTGTAGAATTTATAAAATAGCTTGTTATGGCTAAAATAAAAATCCGCAGACACAATAGACTCCGGAGAATAGCCGTACTCAGTTTTCGCGTGATATATTCCACTCTCAGACCTGAAGTCTGGGATATTACTCTCCGTTGAAACTCCTGCTCCTCCGAAGAATACAATCTTGTTGCTCTTATCTATCAAACTTTTTAATCTTAGATCCATTTGAGCTCCTTTTTAAAAACATTTGCGTGTGATAATATACAAAGAAATAGATTAAGTATATTATATCACATTCTGAGGGGTATGTTAACATGAAAAAGACACTCGACAGTTCTTACGGAAGACAGAAGACAGGTACGAGCGGTTCTGGTAAAACAGCTTTGGTTTTGAGCGGTGGTGGTTCTCGCGTGAGGCCTATCAGTGCGGTGCATGGAGAGCTTTAATTGAGCTTGGAATTCCAGTTGACATGGTTGTCGGTGTCTCCGTTGGTTCTTTGAACAGTGCCATGGTAGTACAAGGAGATCCCTTCCTTGCTTCCGAGCTTTAGCGTAAGCTCTGAGACCGACAAAGTCTTTTGATGTAAAGCCTGATGCCCAGACTTGCGGAATTTGCAGCTGAATTTTTCAAACAGGGCGGTGCAGGCGTCAGCGGCCTTAAGGAACTTGTCGACACCTATCTTGATGAGGATAAGATAAGAAATAGTTCTATGGACTTTGGCCTTTTGACTGTAGAAGTACCAGCGATGAAGCCTCACTATCTTTGGAAGGATGAAATTCCAAAGGGTAAGATTGGCGACTATATAATTGCTAGCTCTTCTGCATTTCCCGCACTAAAACCTCATAAAATCGATGGTAAAACCTATATCGATGGTGGCTACGAAAACAATATGCCAATCCACATGGCTGTCGAGCGCGGTGCAACGAATATCATTGCAATCTATCTTGATGCAGTCGGTAGATATGACAAGGACAAGGAAATGTCTAGCTCGAAAAACATCAAGCCTCATAAAGTCCTAAATGGGACCTCGGCTCCTTCCTCGTATTTAATCCCTGATAACACAGAGAATATTATGAGGCTTGGGTATCTAGATGCAATGAAGGTCTTCTGATATTTACGACGGCGAGCTTTACAGCTTTGCTAAGAAGGAATTCGACAAGAAGACTCTCAAAAATAGATGATCCAGCATCAATATTTGAGCTAGATCCTTTGATTCTATATACGAGAAAAAGTTTTATCGCAAGACTTGTTGATATTATTATAGAGTTCAACAAGCGCAGCGATGCTTTGAAGGAGCAGGAACTAAATCCAAATACTATCAAAGCATACCCTAAATAGCCCTCAATAAGAAAACAGTGGTTATTTTGATTGCCAAAAATCTCAAAGAAAATGGAGAAGCCCTCGATATTCAACAAATCTTATATCAAGAAACTTCTCCCTGCAGAGATAAACGCCGCAAAATTACTTCTTAGCTTTGAGCTCCTGTAAACCTGAGCGTTGCACCAAGGAAATTGGATAGTCTCTCACTCTTGGGGTTTTCGAAGATTTCCTAGAGCTTCCTTCCTCAACAATAGTTCCCGCATCCATAAAGATTATGCGGTCTGCAACCTCTCTTGCAAAAGTTCATCTCGTGAGTTACAACAATCATTGTCATATCCTGGCAGGAGAGTTCTTTCATCACGGAAAGCACCTCTCCTGTTGTCTCGGGATCGAGTGCCGATGTCGGCTCATCAAAGAGCATCAAATCAGGCTCCATGGCTAAAGCCCTTGCTATTGCAACTCTTTGTTTTTGTCCGCCAGAAAGCTGGGCTGGATACGCGCCTTCCTTATCGCTTAGTCCGACAATAGCAAGCAGCTTCTTTGCTTTTTCCTCAGCATCCTTGCGCTTTATTTTTCTTTACCTTCACCTGGAGCATAGCTTATATTCTCAAGGCATGTCATGTGCGGGAAAAAAGGTTAAAGTTTTGAAAAACCATCCCGCATTTTCCATCTAGCTCTAGGTTTCTGATGTCACTTTTTCAAGTCCACCTATGCATCTTAGGAATGTGCTTTTCCTGATCCCGAAGGTCCGATAATCGCAACAGTCTCTCCTTTTTGATATTTGAGCTTAACGCCTTTGACTGCATCTTCTGTTCCGAAATCGCTTACTTATATTGTCCGCTCTAAGTGTGTAACTCATCCCTTAACTCTCTCTTGCAAAATTCTCTATGCTGACTTTGCATCATACTTTTTAAAAATACTTTTCTAACTTACCTGCACCAAAGGTTAAAAGCCCCTGTCATAATTAGATATATTACCGCTGCTACAACAAATGGTGTCATATCTGTAAGTCTGTTTCACCGTTGTGCTTGTCGATCTCATCAAATCGATTACGGTACCTATTGTTGACGCAAGCGCTGTGTCTTTTACAAGCGTAATTGCTTCATTTACAACTGGTGGAGCACTGCCTTTCATAGTCTGCGGAAGGATGATGTCCTTCATAGTTGCAAACTTTGATATACCAGAGCGCCTCTGCTGCCCTCATACTGTCCCTCATCAACACTTGCAATTCCGCCCCTATAAATCTCCTGAAATACGCTGCGTAATTCCAAAACAAATGTCAGAATTACTGCAAGAAATGGATTGATTTTTACTCCAAGGCTTATTAGGGAAGAAATAGTAGAAGAAGTAAAGCTGCAGTATCAGCGGAGTTCCTCTAAAAATCCATATGTATATTTTGCAAAACCATCTTATCGGCAGGATTTTACTCTCGCTTCCCAGCGCAAATGGTAACCCTAGTGGCGGTGAAAGTACTAGTGTCAAAACGAATATAGCAACTGTTACCTTTGCTCCGCTAAGTAAAAATGGTAAGTATTCTAAAAATTGTATTCATTTTTCTATTTCACTTCTTCGTAAACAACTATATCTTCTCCGAACCACTTCTTGCTTATCTCTGATGCAGTTCCATCATCTATTAGTTCCTTGAGCGCCTTATTGACTTTATCGCGCATCTTTGTATTGCTCTTCTCAAAACCTATTACATAGTAATCGTTTCCAAACGAGAACTCGCATTTCTTCATAATGCCATCAAGATTCTTGTTTGCATACTCACCAAGCACTTGGTCTACAACGATTACATCTACACGTCCTGCCCTTTAGGTCCATGATTGCATCATCATATGTGTCATACTCAGATACATTATCTGCAAAACTCTTGTAGTTCTTATCAGCCTTAATCATGGCAAGAGCTGATGAATCAACCTGTGTTCCTATCTTTAGATTAGCAAGTTCACTAGAATCCTTAACATCAACATCCGATGAATTTGGTGCCATTACCACAATCTTGTTATCTAGATACTTAGCCGAAAGAGCCATCTTTTCTTTTCTTTCAGGTGTAACTGACATTCCATTCCATACACAGTCAATCGATCCTGACTTTAATTCCATCTCCTTTGAATCCCAATCAATTGCCTTGAAGTCGACCTTCATATTCAGCTTCTTTCCAACAGCCTTTGCCATATCAATATCAAAGCCAACTAGCTTGCCCTTTGCATCTCGGAAGCCCATAGGAGCAAAGGTGTCATCAAGCCCCACAACCAAGGTGTCTTTAGAGTCCTTCTTCATATCATCCTTGCCTCCGCATGCTGTCAAAGCACATGTCATAATCAAAGTTAATATAACCACTGAGATTATAAATCTCTTACTTCTCTTTCCTTTTGTTTCTCCTATAAACATTCTATTCTTAGCCATTTTATTTTTCCCTTCACTTTATTGATTTATCGTGCTAAAAGTATTAATGTGTTAAATATACCATTGAAAATTCAAACTGTCAACACCGTTTTTTAAAATTTTTTATAAAAAAATACCGGCACTGTTGTGCCGGCATCTTATATCTACTTGTAATTTGACCTATTACTCGACGATCTCTGTTACAACACCTGAACCTACTGTTCTGCCACCTTCTCTGATAGCGAATCTTAGGGCCTTCTTCGATAGCGATTGGTGTGATCAAAATCAATCTCCATGATTACGTTATCTCCAGGCATGCACATCTCTGTTCCTTCTGGTAACTTTAGGGTCTCCTGTTACGTCTGTTGTTCTGAAGTAGAACTGTGGTCTGTATCCGTTAAAGAATGGTGTATGTCTTCCGCCTTCTTCCTTCTTTAGTACGTATACCTGTCCCTTGAACTTTGTATGTGGGTGAATTGTTCCTGGTGCTGCTAGAACCTGTCCTCTTTCGATTTCGTTTCTCTGTACACCTCTTAGTAGTGCTCCTACATTGTCTCCTGTCTCTGCCTCATCTAGAAGCTTTCTGAACATCTCTAGACCTGTTACTACTACTTTTCTCTTCTCTTCTGTGAGTCCGATGATTTCTACTTCCTCACCAACCTTTAGTACGCCCTCTCTCAACTCTTCCTGTTGCTACTGTTCCTCTTCCTGTGATTGAGAATACGTCCTCTACTGGCATTAGGAATGGCTTATCGTTATCTCTTTCTGGTTCTGGGATGTAGCTATCTACTGCTTCGAATAGCTCTACAATCTTGTCTCCCCACTCGCTTGCTGGATCTTCTAGTGCCTTTAGCGCTGATCCTCTGATGATTGGTGTGTCATCTCCTGGGAAAGTCATACTCTGATAGTAGTTCTCTTACTTCCATCTCTACTAGATCCAAAGTTCTTCGTCATCTACCATATCGCACTTGTTTAGGAATACGATGATGTATGGTACGCCCTACCTGTCTTGATAGAAGGATGTGCTCTCTTGTCTGTGGCATTGGTCCATCTGTTGCTGCTACTACTAGGATAGCTCCGTCCATCTGTGCAGCACCTGTGATCATGTTCTTTACATAGTCAGCGTGGCCTGGGCAGTCAACGTGCGCGTAGTGGCGGTTTGGTGTCTCATACTCAACGTGTGATGTTGAGATTGTGATTCCTCTTTCCTTCTCTTCTGGTGCCTTATCGATCTTGTCGAAACTCAACCTTCTCACCTAGTCCATATCTCTGGTTTAGTGTTGTTGTGATCGCAGCTGTAAGTGTTGTCTTACCGTGGTCTACGTGTCCGATTGTACCGATATTGATATGTGGTTTGTTTCTTTCAAATTTCTGTTTTGCCATTATTATATTCCTCCAATTAGGTTACTTGCTTGCATTAACCTTTTCAACAAGGTTATCTGGAAGCTTCTCAAAGTGGTCAAACTGCATTACATATACACCACGACCCTGTGTCTTAGATCTAAGGTCTGTTGCATATCCAAACATTTCTGATAGAGGTACCATACCTCTAACTGCTACAACGCCGTTGTTCATATCTGAGCCTTCGATTCTTCCTCTTCTTGAAGAGATATCACCGATTACATCGCCCATATACTCATCCGGAACGGTTACCTCTACCTTGAATATAGGCTCAAGGAGAACTGGCTTACCCTTCTTTGCTGCTTCTCTAAATGCCATGGATGCTGCTACCTTAAATGCCATTTCAGATGAGTCAACTTCGTGGTATGAACCATCGTATAGTTCAACACCTACATCGACTACCTGATATCCAGCAACTGGACCAGTCTCCATCGCTTCTTTGATACCCTGCCTCGATAGGTCCGATATATTCCTTAGGAACCGCACCGCCGACGATTGAGTTGATGAACTCGAATCCAGCACCTGGCTCGCGTGGGAATACCTTGATCTTAACGTGACCGTACTGACCGTGACCACCAGACTGCTTAGCATACTTGTGATCGACATCTGCAGTTTCTGTAATTGTTTCTTTGTATGAAACCTGTGGCTTACCTACGTTAGCCTCTACCTTGAACTCACGAAGAAGTCTATCTACGATGATTTCTAGGTGGAGCTCACCCATACCTGCAATGATGGTCTGTCCTGTATCTTCGTTTGTGTATGTCTTGAAAGTTGGATCTTCTTCAGCAAGCTTTGCCAAAGCGATACCCATCTTTTCCTGACCTGCCTTTGTCTTAGGCTCGATAGCAATCTCAATTACTGGATCTGGGAATTCCATTGACTCAAGAACAATTTCATCCTTTTCGTCGCAGAGTGTGTCACCTGTTGTAACATCCTTTAGACCTACAGCTGCAGCGATATCTCCTGAGTAAACCTTCTCGATTTCCTCTCTCTTGTTAGCGTGCATCTGAAGGATTCTTCCGAGTCTTCCCTTCTTGCCCTTTGTTGAGTTGTAAACATATGAGCCTGATTCAATAGTTCCTGAATATACTCTGAAGAACGCAAGCTTTCCTACGAATGGGTCAGCCATGATCTTAAACGCTAGTGCTGAGAATGGAGCCTCATCTGATGAAGGTCTTTCAGCCTCTTCTCCAGTAACAGGGTCAACACCCTTGATAGCTGGGATATCAACTGGTGATGGCATATAGTCGATAACTCCATCGAGCATCATCTGTACACCCTTGTTTCTGTAAGCTGATCCGCAGAATACAGGAACCATCTGGCAATCAATTGTCTGCTTACGGATAGTTGTCTTCACTTCTTCGATTGTCAGCTCTTCACCCATCGAGGAACTTCATCATGAGTTCTTCGTCGCACTCAACAACTGACTCAATCATCTTTTTCTCCACTCCTGAGCTATTTCCATCATATCTTCAGGAATATCTGTAATCTCAATTCTTTTTCCGAGATCGTCCTTATAAATTTCCGCCTTCATAGTTACCAAGTCAATGATACCTACGAGATGTTTCTTCTACTCCGATTGGTGAGCTGAACAGGCACGGCGTTAGCCTTAAGTCTATCCTTTACCATATCTACTACCCTGTAGAAATTAGCTCCTAGGATATCCATCTTGTTGATGAAAATCATTCTTGGAACTCCGTATTTTTCAGCCTGTCTCCAAACTGTTTCGGACTGTGGTTCAACACCACCCTTAGCGCAGAGTACTGTAACCGCACCGTCAAGTACTCTAAGCGATCTTTCTACTTCAACTGTAAAGTCTACGTGGCCTGGAGTATCAATGATATTGATTCTGTTTCCCTTCCACTGTGCAGTAGTCGCAGCAGAAGTAATGGTAATACCACGTTCCTGTTCCTGTTCCATCCAGTCCATAACAGCTGCGCCGTCATGTGTCTCACCAATCTTGTGTGACTTACCTGTATAGAAGAGGATTCTTTCGGTTGTGGTAGTCTTACCAGCATCGATGTGAGCCATGATACCGATATTTCTTGTGTTCTCTAATGAGAATTCTCTACCTGCCATTACTTTTCCTCCGTCTAATCAAACTACCATCTGAAATGTGCAAATGCCTTATTAGCCTCTGCCATTCTATGTGTATCTTCTTTCTTCTTAACTGATGCGCCTGTGCTGTTAGCTGCGTCAATCAGTTCCTTTGCAAGTCTCTCTGCCATGGTTCTCTCGCCTCTTGCTCTAACAGCTGCTGTGAGCCATCTTAGTGCAAGTGTCTGTCTTCTCTCAGGTCTAACCTCAATAGGTACCTGATAGTTCGCACCACCGATTCTTCTTGCTTTTTACTTCTAAAACAGGCATGATGTTGTTCATTGCCTTATCAAATACTTCCAATGGTTCTTCACCAGTGATTTCCTTCACCTTGTCGAAAGCTCCGTAAACGATAGCCTGAGCTACGCCCTTCTTACCATCAAGCATGATGCTGTTGATAAGCTTTGCTACAACAAGATTTCCGTATACTGGATCAGGAAGTACTATACGTTTTGGTGTGTTTCCTTTTCTTGGCACTCTCTTCCTCCCTCGCTTATTAACATCAAAAGTATAAACTTCGATATCTCATTCGCGGTATGCTACTAATTGCACGACTTCTCTTCACCGATACTCAAAGCATAAGCGCTCTGGTCGATTACTCTGGATGACCCGGCAATCTTGTGGTCATTCAGTCTGTCCGAGGGGTACTCGACAAAATTCGCTTAATGCTATTTGCCGTGGCGCTCAATATAAAATATATCAAGGGCTTAGTTCCCGATTGCTTGAATCAATAATTTACTTACTTTTTCTTTGGTTTCTTGGCACCGTACTTTGAACGAGCCTGACCTCTGTCATTAACTCCAGCTGTGTCGAGTGTTCCTCTGATGATGTGATATCTTACACCAGGGAGGTCCTTAACTCTTCCACCTCTGATAAGCACTACGCTGTGCTCCTGAAGGTTGTGACCGATTCCAGGGAATGTACGCTGTTACCTCAATTCCGTTAGTTAGACGTACTCTGGCAACTTTTCTAAGAGCTGAGTTAGGCTTCTTAGGTGTTACTGTCTTAACAGATGTACAAACGCCTCTCTTCTGTGGTGAATGAGTATCTGTTGCTGTTCTCTTAGAGCATTCATACCCTTTCCGAGAGCTGGTGCAGTAGATTTCTTTACAGCACTTGTTCTGCCCTGACGTACTAATTGATTGATTGTAGGCATTGATTTCTCCTTTCCTTGATATATTATTTACAGCTAAACTGACCCTCATGAATATCAGGGCCAGTTTAGTGAAAACTCAAAACCTTATTTTTACCATAAATTTTTCTCGATGTGCAAGCGATGAAACTATTCTTCCTCAGATGCTTCTACCTGCTCTTCGAAATCTGTCTCACTTGCGATTTCTCCGATTTCTATATCCTCAAGATTTGAAATGTATTCGTTAGCTGATACGCTCTCATCTTCGTCTATTTCCTCGAAGATTGGCTCCACATCGCTCTGTGGTCTAATCTGCTGAACACTCTTTTTCTTCCTCACGAGCTCTTCTCTCAGCTTCTCTCTGCGCTTCAACCTCGCTTAGGTATTCGTCGATGTCAGCCTGATGCTCACCGTAATCAAGATTGATGTTGCGGTACTTCTTCATACCTGTACCTGCAGGTATGAGCTTACCGATGATAACATTTTCCTTGAGTCCGAGTAGCTTATCGTTCTTACCCTTGATAGCAGCATCTGTAAGCACTCTTGTTGTTTCCTGGAATGAAGCCGCTGACAAGAATGAATTTGTTGCAAGCGATGCCTTCGTGATTCCGAGCAGAACTCGCTTTCCGCTAGCTGGTGCCTTGCCCTCAGCCCTCAGCATTGCTGTTAGCTTCTGCAAGTTCCAGTCTAGTGTACATGCTACCTGGAAGAAGATACTGTATCACCTGGGATCCTCAATCTTGAACTTTGATAGCATCTGGCTAGCGATAATCTCAATGTGCTTATCGTTGATGTCTACACCCTGGTTCTTATATACACGCTGAACTTCCTTGAGTAGGTACTGGTAAACACCCTCTACTCCGTTCAGTCTCATGATATCATGTGGATTGAGCGGACCACTTGTGATGTTTCCACCCTTCTTTACTTCGTCTCCAACCTTTACTGCAAGGCGAGCTCCGTAAGGAACGATGTAGGTCTTATCGCCTTCCTCTTCGCTTCGAACGATAACCTCTGTCTTGTTATCTGTTCTAGCTTTGATTTCGCGGACAACACCATCTTCCTCACAGATTTCTGCAAGTCCCTTTGGCTTTCTTGCCTCAAATAGCTCCTCTACTCTAGGAAGACCGTGTGTAATATCAGATCCAGCGACACCGCCTGTATGGAAGGTTCTCATTGTAAGCTGTGTACCAGGCTCACCGATTGACTGAGCAGCTATGATACCGATTGATTCACCGATATTAACATGCTCACCTGTCGCAAGGTTTCTTCCGTAGCACTTAGCACAGATACCTGATTTGCTGTTACATGTCATTGCTGATCTAATTGTTACAGCTTCAATACCTGCTTCTACTACCTCTAGTGACTGATCATCGCTGATTTCCTCGTTAGCTTTAACGATAACACGTCCATCTCTTGGATCAACTATATCGTTTAGTGCAGTTCTTCCCGCGATTCTCTGATTTAACGGTTCGATAATTTCCTTACCATCCACAAACGCTCTTACTTCGACACCCTCTGTGCTTCCGCAATCTATATCTCTTACGATTACGTTATGTGAAACGTCTACAAGTCTTCTTGTTAGGTAACCTGAATCGGCTGTACGAAGAGCTGTATCGGCAAGACCCTTACGAGCACCATTTGATGAAATAAAGTACTCGAGTACTGATAGACCTTCACGGAAGTTAGCCTTGATAGGAATCTCTACCGTGTGTCCTGTAGCGTTCGCCATAAGTCCACGCATACCACCGATCTGTCTGATCCGGTTCTTACTACCTCTGGCTCCTGATGTTGCCATGATATTTAGGTTATTTGCAGGCTCTAGCGAATCCATCAAAGCGTCTGCGACGTCATCTGTTGTCTTATTCCAGATTTTGATGATTTGCTCGTATCTTTCTGAATTTGATACAAGACCTGCTCTATATGCCTTTTCGTACTTATCAACTTCCTGCTGAGCAGCCTCGATGATTTCCCACTTGCTATCAGGAATTTTCATGTCATCGATACCGATAGAAACAGCAGCCTTTGTTGAGTACTTGTATCCCATAGACTTGATGTAGTCAAGCATCAAAACGGTTCCTGTGTTTGCATGAACCTTGAAGCACTTGTCGATTATCTCGCCAAGCTTCTTCTTTCCACAGAGGAAGTTAACCTCTAGTGAATATGGATCCTTGCTTCTGTCTATGTAACCTAGGGTCCTGTGAAGTCCCTGGTTGTATATGAAATCTACCTACTGTTGACTCTACAAGTCCGCCGCGAAGATCTTCTGGACCATCAAACATTCTAACCTTTACCTTAGCGTGAATGTTTACCACTCCATCGTGATATGCCATGATCATTTCATCCATATCTGTGAAGACCTTGCCGTCACCCTTTTCAGGTATTCTCTCAAAGCCAGCTGCCTTGTTAGCCTCAGAAAGCTTAACATCTGTGAACTCGTCCATAGCATAAACTGTACGTTCCTTACCATTTACGACTTCAACCTTGCGAGCTGTACCTGGGATATGTCAAGTAGTATGCACCTAGAATCATATCCTGTGTAGGTGCTGTGATAGGTGAGCCGTCCTTTGGTGCCAGAATGTTGTTAACTGACAGCATTAGGAATCTAGCCTCAGCCTGTGCTTCTACAGATAGCGGTACGTGGACAGCCATCTGGTCTCCGTCAAAGTCTGCGTTAAATGGCGTACAAACGAGAGGGTGAAGCTTGATTGCCTTACCTTCTACTAGTACTGGCTCAAACGCCTGAATACCTAGTCTGTGAAGGGTCGGCGCACGGTTGAGCATTACTGGATGCTCTTTGATTACCTCTTCGAGAACGTCCCAAACTTCTGGCTTAACCTTCTCTACGAGTTTCTTAGCATTTTTGATATTGTGTGCATAGCCCTGAGCTACTAGTTCCTTCATGATGAAAGGCTTGAAAAGCTCTAGCGCCATCTTCTTTGGAAGACCGCACTGGTAGAACTTTAGCTCTGGTACCTACAACGATAACCGAACGTCCTGAGTAGTCGACACGCTTACCAAGAAGGTTCTGACGGAAACGTCCCTGCTTACCCTTGAGCATGTCAGATAGTGACTTGAGTGCTCTTGAACCAGGTCCTGTAACAGGTCTTCCACGACGTCCATTATCTATTAGTGAATCAACTGCCTCCTGAAGCATTCTCTTCTCGTTTCTGACGATGATGTCAGGCGCTCCGAGTTCAAGAAGTCTCTTGAGACGGTTGTTTCTGTTAATTACTCTTCTGTAAAGGTCATTCAGATCTGATGTTGCAAATCTGCCACCGTCGAGCTGTACCATTTGGACGAAGATCGGTGGAATTACTGGAACAACTTCCATAATCATCCACTCAGGCTTGTTGTCTGAAAAGTCTCAGTGCTTCTACAACCTCAAGACGTCTAACGATACGAATCTTCTTCTGTCCGCTTGCGTCCTGAAGCTTTTCGCGTAGATCAGCTGATAGCTCTTCAATATCGATATTCTGAAGAAGTGTTCTAACAGCCTCAGCACCCATAGCTGCCTTGAATCTGTCTCCGAACTGTTCCTTAGCCTCACGATATTCGATTTCCGATAGGATTTCCTTGTATGCTAAAGATGTATCTCCTGGGTCAGTTACGATGTAAGCTGCAAAGTAGAGCACCTTTCTCAAGATTTCTTGGAGTAATGTCTAGGACAAGACCCATCCTTGAAGGTATACCCTTAAAGTACCAGATGTGAGAAACTGGAGCCGCAAGTTCAATGTGACCCATTCTCTCTCTTCTTACCTTAGCCTTTGTAACTTCTACGCCGCAACGGTCGCAGACTATACCCTTATATCTGATTCTCTTGTATTTACCACAGTGGCACTCCCAGTCCTTCATAGGTCCGAAGATGCGTTCACAAAGAGGCCATCGCGTTCTGGTTTCAGAGTTCTGTAGTTTTATTGTCTCTGGCTTTGTTACTTCACCGTGAGACCACTCTAAAATCTTATCTGTTGAAGCAAGCTTAATCTGCAGCGAATCAAAATGATTTAATTCATAATTATTCGGTTTCTTATTTGATACTTCTGTCAAAGCTCTGCGCCCCTTTCTTATATTTCTATATCTGATTGGTCAGCTGAGTCCTCTTCACTCTCTTCTTGACCTTCTTCGCTCAATCCGAATCCCTTAGAATAGAGTTCCTGCTCATTCTCGATGCGATTGTCAACATCCATGATGCTGTCGATTCCCGAAGGTCCTTCGTACTCTGAGAACTCCCTGAGTTCCAATTCCTTGTTGTCTTCATCGAGAACTCTTACATCCAGTGCAAGTGACTGCATTTCCTTGATGAGAACCTTGAAGGACTCAGGAATTCCTGGTTCAGGAATATTCTCGCCCTTAACGATTGACTCATAGGTCTGCACTCTTCCGACGATATCATCGGACTTGACAGTAAGAATCTCTTGAAGTGTATATGCAGCGCCGTATGCTTCTAGCGCCCAAACTTCCATCTCTCCGAAACGCTGTCCACCGAACTGAGCTTTACCACCCAGAGGTTGCTGCGTAACGAGTGAGTAAGGACCCGTACTTCTTGCGTGAATCTTATCATCAACAAGATGGTGAAGTTTCAGCATGTACATGTATCCTACAGTTACTGCATTATCAAAGTATTCACCTGTTCTGCCGTCTCTGAGCTTAAGCTTACCTGTCTCAGAGTATCCGCAATCTACTAATAGCTCACGAATATCCTTCTCAGATGCTCCATCAAATACAGGTGTTGCGATGTACCAGCCCTTTGTCTTTGCTGCAAGACCAAGGTGAACCTCAAGTACCTGTCCCTACGTTCATTCGGGAAGGTACGCCCAAAGGATTCAGCATGACCTGAAGGCTGTTGCCATTCTCCATGAATGGCATATCCTCTTCCGGTAGGATTCTTGAGATGACACCCTTGTTACCGTGACGGCCAGCCATCTTATCTCCGACATTAATCTTTCTCTTTGTTGCGATATATACTCTTACAAGCTTGTTAACGCCAGGATTTAGTTCGTCCCCGTTCTCTCTTGTAAAGATTTTAACATCAACAACTATACCAGTTTCACCATGTGGAACCTTCAGAGAAGTATCTCTTACTTCTCTGGCCTTTTTCGCCGAAAGATAGCTCTTAGGAGTCTCTCTTCTGCGCTCAGGTCGTTCTCTCCCTTAGGGTGTAACCTTACCAACCAGAATGTCAGTAGCGTTTACCTCAGCACCTATGCGAATGATTCCATCCTCGTCTAGGTCCCTAAGTGCGTCTTCACCGACATTAGGAATATCTCTTGTAATTTCTTCAGGTCCGAGCTTAGTATCTCTTGCCTCTGACTCGTATTCAACGATATGGAGTGATGTCAAAACATCATCCATAAGAAGTCTTTCGTTAAGGATGATAGCATCCTCGTAGTTGTAGCCTTCCCAAGTCATGAATCCAATCAAAAGGTTCTTACCTAGAGCAATTTTCACCTAGATGATCGTTGAAGGACCATCAGCGATTACTTCACCCTCTTCAACATGCTCGCCATGACTAACAATAGGTCTCTGGTTGATGCATGTTCCCTGGTTTGAACGCTTGAACTTGAGTAGCTTGTACTCGTCTACTTCGTTGTTATCATCTCTTCTGATACGAATCTCATCCGCATCTACAAACTCGATTGTTCCTGCATGCTTAGCAAGTGAAACAACACCAGAGTCTCTAGCTGCCTTGTACTCCATTCCTGTACCAACGTATGGCGCCTCAGTTACAAGTAGAGGAACCGCCTGACGCTGCATGTTAGATCCCATCAAAGCACGGTTAGCATCGTCGTTTTCTAGGAATGGAATCATAGCAGTAGCTACTGAAACTACCTGCTTAGGTGATACGTCCATCATATCGACAACTTCTCTTGGGAACATAGCGATTTCGCCGGCATTACCTCTTGCTGCAACCTTTGCATTGATAAATCTGCCGTTTTCGTCAAGAGGCTCATTAGCCTGAGCTACAATCATTAGCTCTTCATCATCAGCATCGATATATCTGATTTCTTCAGTTACGATGCCCTCGCCCTTCTTAACAACTCTATATGGGGTTTCAATGAATCCGTACTCATTGATAATTCCGTATGTTGTAAGTGAACCGATAAGACCGATGTTTGGTCCTTCCGGAGTCTCTATGGGACACATTCTTCCGTAGTGAGAATGGTGTACGTCTCTGACTTCAAAGCCAGCTCTTTCTCTTGACAGACCACCTGGTCCAAGAGCTGAAAGTCTTCTCTTATGTGTAAGTTCTGCGAGTGGATTGTTCTGGTCCATGAACTGTGAAAGCTGTGAGCTTCCGAAGAACTCCTTAATCGCAGCAGTCACAGGTCTGATATTCATCAAAGCCTGAGGTGTAGCGAGCTCTAGATCGCTAGAATTGTCATTCTCTCCTTAACAACTCTCTCCATTCTAGCAAGACCAATTCTGAACTGGTTCTGAAGCAATTCTCCAACAGTTCTAAGTCTTCTATTTCCGAGATGATCTATGTCATCAACTCCGCCTATACCATAGTTTAGGTTCAACAAATAGCTGACTGAAGCAATAATATCAGCCATGATGATGTTCTTAGGTGAAAGCTCATCTTTGCGAAGTCTAAGCTGACGTCTTACTTCCTCTTCGTCATCATTTTCGTTTAGGATTTCCATGAGAACAGGATAGTAAACCTTCTCAGCCACGCCAAGCTCAGTAACATCAAAAATCAACAAAGCCCTTAATGTCAACGAAGTTATTACCTATTACCTTTGTCACATTCTCATGAGAATCATCGTGCATAGCGTAAACCATTACATAGTTAACACCTGCATCTTCTATAGTCTTAGCAAGAGTTCTTGAAACTCTGCCATCCTTCTCAATCAAAATCTCACCTGTGCTTGGATCGATTACATCTTCTGCCACTACTGCATCTACCAATCTATTTGCCAGGCCTAATTTCTTATTGTATTTGTATCTTCCAACCTTAGCGAGGTCGTATCTCTTAGGGTCAAAAATAGGAATTCAAAAGTGACTTGGCACTGTCCACTGTAGGTGGCTCACCAGGTCTAAGTCTTCTATATATCTCTCTCAGTCCACTCTCGTAGTCAGTCGTTGAATCCTTCTCAAGTGTCTTGAGAAGTCGCTCATCTGGACCAAAGATATCAATAATCTCCTTGTCAGATGCAATACCTAAAGCTCTTAGCAGAGTTGTAAGAGGTTGCTTACGAGTTCTGTCAACTCTAACAGAAAGGGTCTCTACCGCATCGGTTTCGTACTCTAACCATGCACCCTGTTAGGTATAATCTGTGAAGAATATAGCTTTCTATTCGATTTATCTGTCTCGACGCTGAAGTATGGCCCAGGTGAACGCACTGAGCTGGGTTACAATAACTCTCTCTGCACCGTTATATATGAAAGTACCTTTTTCGGTCATCAAAGGAAATCGCCCATGAAGACTTCTTGTTCCTTCACTTCGCCAGTTTCCTTGTTAACCAATCTAACTCTTACCTTCAGTGGTGCTGCGTATGTTACATCTCTCCTTGCACTCCTCCTGCTCGTACTTTGGGGGATCGCTTAGGGAATAATCAATGAATTCCAATACGAGATTATTCGCATAATCCTTGATTGGGGAGATGTCTTCAAATACTTCCTTCAATCCTTCATCCAAGAACCATTTGTATGATTTTGTCTGAATATCAATGAGGTTAGGCATTTCACTAACTTCATTAATTTTTAGAGAAGGTCATACGCTCTTTTCTACCTACTTCTATAGGTTTTGGCATTTTCATCACTCCTTACGTCTCAACAGTTTACATTCGTGTGGCAGTCTATTATTTTATCACAATAAAATCAATAGGTCAACCACCTCTTGGCCTTTTGGTCAAAGCTGCTACCCTAATAAATATAAAGGCAAAAAAACGACGAACCAGAATTTTTATTCTGGCACGCCGCCTTTAAAGTCTAATTTAATCAATAGTTTTTATTCTGACTCGTCATAATATGTTCCATCTTCCATTTGCTTCAATCTTACAATATCTATATATCGGTCAAGTCTTGGAAGAAAGTTCTTATGAAAATTTTTTTCTCGATATTTTTTTCTTAGTAAATATATATAGCCTGCTGCATACAATCCTATAACAGCTGCAAATGCAGATATTACCACAGTCATCATTAGGAATTCTAGCATCACGCCCATTGCTATACCAAGTACCCAAAAAGATAACGCACTCTACCATCAGTAGTACAAATATAGGATTTCCCCATCCGGTCTTTCCCAAGCGATATCTCAAAACTGATTCAGTCCTCAGAGACTGTCTGAGATCGAGTTCTATGCTTGATGTAGCAATCAAAAAGATTTTAGGCATTTCCCTCTTCCGTTTTTGATATCTCTTTATCCCTGCTTTATCGAGGCGCACCCTCGAAACAGGCTTTTCCCTGCCTTTTCGCCAAGAACACCGCCAAGAGCAATTGAAACTAAGTTAAGCGGCTCCGAGATTCTAACTTCGCCGTCTACAAAATTGCTCATTACTCCTCCTCATTTCTTCGGGCTACAATTAGCCATACAAAAGTACTTATTTCAACAGCTGACATCGCGATCATAACCAAAGCGAAGGCTCCAATCAATATCACTGAGCATGCAAATCCAACTGAGATTAGTATATCTGCAATCATCACAATTAGGTATACCCACATGCGCCTGCTTTGCTTAAGTTCCTTTGCATCTTCTGTTATGAGTTTGAAGTTTGATGCCAGCAGTATAGCCGATACTAGGATTATCACAACAGTGCATAATCCATATATAATCAGTGAAACTATACTAGATAAGCCAAGCATATCTAGATCAACATACATAAAGCCACCCTGCACAAAGAATGTATCTTCAGAAAAAATCTTAAATCCAATATACAAGAGAACCCTAAGTATGCTAATAGTTATATACGCACCTGCAAGCCTTGTAACTCTCTTTGATGCATCTATATTCGAAAAACTTTTGAATCGATATTATTCATTTATTGTATTCTCTGTGCCATCAACAGAAGTTGTATTTTCTACTGGGGCTTCTGTCACAGGTGCTACCGGAGCCTCCTCTACTGGTGTTACTGGGTCAGTCTCTGATGCCTGCTCTGCAACTGGTGTAGCTGTAGGCGCTGGTGCAGCGTTCTGATTGTTTATGTTATTAAAGCTGTTATTTGGGTTTGCAGTAGTAAACTGGTGCATTGAATTTCTTGAATTTAGTCCTCTTTCGAACTCACTTTCAGCACCAACTTTTCTTAGCATGCTGATTGAAAGTCCTGATAGAACCCATGTTATGATTCCGAGAACAACATAGTTCAGCGCTAGTACCAAAGCGACACCTGCTGATACAGCTAGCAAGATGAATCCCATCATCTTCATGTTGCTTTTTATGAAAAGTACAATTGCTAGTACGATAGCAACCGCTGAGATAACCTCAAGTCCAATGAATGTGAAACGCTGTAAATTAAATATAAACGCAATATTTGCATCTGTATATGAATACTCTATTATGTAGTTTGTTATTCTTACAAGTATAAATGCAATAACTGTTGCTATGATAAGTGCTCCGTTAATTGCTATTCCCTTTTTTGCAATACTCTGCTGTGTCATAATATTCCCCTCCGTAAAACAAAAGGGAGCCACTATAATAAGCAGCTCCCATTGAAATTGGTTTCAACCAAAGCCCGAGATATTTAGTCGAGCCTAGAACTATTTAAGTTCTACCTTTGCGCCAACTTCCTCAAGCTGAGCCTTCATTGCATCAGCTTCAGCCTTCTCAACGCCTTCCTTTAGAACGCCAGGAGCTCCGTCTACAAGAGCCTTAGCTTCCTTAAGTCCAAGACCTGTAATTTCTCTTACAACCTTGATAACCTTAATCTTCTCTGCACCTACTTCTGCAAGTACAACGTTGAACTCTGTCTGCTCAGCGCCAGCATCTCCACCAGCTACAGCACCAGCTACAGCTACAGGAGCAGCAGCAGATACGCCGAACTCTTCTTCACATGCTTTAACGAGCTCATTTAGCTCTAGTACTGTCATACCTTTGATGGCTTCTATGATCTTATCCTTATCCATTATTATTCTCCTTTTATTTTATAATGTTGATTTTACTTTAAATACTATTCTGTTTTTGCATCAGCAACAGCCTGAAGTGTTCTAACAAATGTTGAAACTGGTGACTGAATGCTTCCCATGAACTTAGCAATAAGCTCATCTCTTGAAGGAATGTTAGCGATAGCTTCAACGCCTGCCTTGTCATAGAATGTTCCTTCTACAACACCTGCCTTGAATTCTACTGCTGGGATTTCCTTAATTAGACCGTTAAGTGTTCTTGCTGGAGCTGTTGCATCAGTCTTGCTGATTGCAATAGCGCTTGGTCCTGCAAGGTGGTCCTTCAATGACTCGAAGTCTGTTCCTTCGATTGCTCTCTTTACGAGAGTATTCTTATATACAGTGTAGTCGACATCTGCCTCACGAAGAGCTCTTCTCATCTTGTCTGCCTGCTCTACTGTGATTCCCATGTAATCAACAAGGATTGCAGACTGTGCTCCGTCAAGTTTAGCTTTAATCTCGTCGATTACTAGCTGTTTCTGTTGTTTTGCTACGTCTGACATTTAGTTCTCCTTTCTGCAATGTGTACATTGCGAATAGCATGCGGTACTCAACAAAAAAACCCCATCATTTTTGTAGACGGGGTCAATATCTATGTATTGTACCTCGGCAGGAAATTAAGTCTTTCGACACCTGCTGTCTACGGTTTTAGTTCTCAATATTAAATTACTAAATTTGAGCTTAGTCAAGAATTGCAGGGTTAACCTTGATTCCAGGTCCCATTGTTGTGGAAACTGAGATGCTCTTCATGTACTGACCCTTTGCTGTAGCTGGCTTAGCCTTGATAATAGCTTCGATTAGTGCCTTGAAGTTCTCCTGTAGTTTCTCTGGACCGAATGATTTCTTACCGATGATAGTGTGAACGATGTTCTGTCTATCCAAACGGTACTCAACCTTACCTGCCTTAATGTCAGCCAATGCTCTCTCTAGGTCCATTGTAACTGTTCCTGATTTTGGGTTTGGCATAAGTCCCTTAGGTCCGAGTACACGTCCTAGCTTACCTACAACACCCATCATGTCCGGTGTAGCAACTACTACATCGAAGTCAAACCAGTTTTCACTCTGGATTTTCTGAGCGAGTTCATCTGCTCCTACATAATCTGCTCCAGCCTTTTTCCGCCTCTTCTGCCTTAGCACCCTTAGCGAAAACAAGAACCTTTACTTCCTTACCTGTTCCGTGTGGAAGTACAAGTGCTCCTCTTACCTGCTGGTCAGCGTGTCTTCCGTCTACACCAAGTCTGATGTGGACTTCTACTGTTTCATCAAATTTTTGCATGTCCTGTCTCTACGACCTTAGCCATAGCGCCAGGTACATCGTATAAAAGTAGCTCTATCTACTTTCTCTGCTACGTTCTTGTAGCCCTTACCTCTCTTTGGCATATTTTACCTCCTGCTGGTTCTATCGGTCTGCTTGCGCTTAGGTTGCATTTTCTTGCACAACCTACTGACCTCCCAGAAAATTAGTCTTCGACAACGATTCCCATACTTCTTGCTGTTCCTGCAATCATGCTTGTAGCTGATTCTAGGTTAGCTGCGTTAAGATCTGGCATCTTTGTCTTTGCGATTTCTTCTACCTGTGCTCTTGAAAGCTTTTGCAACCTTTGTCTTATTTGGTTCTCCTGAACCTGAAGCCAATCCGGCTGCTTTCTTTAGCAAGACTGCTGCTGGTGGTGTCTTTGTAATGAACGAAAAGCTTCTGTCCGCATAAACAGTGATTACTACTGGAATGATCATTCCTGGCTGATCCTGTGTCTTTGCATTGAACTGCTTACAAAAAGTCCATGATGTTTACACCGTGCTGACCTAGTGCCGGACCTACTGGTGGCGCTGGATTAGCCTTGCCTGCTTCAATCTGCAACTTAATGTAGCCTGTTATTTTCTTAGCCATGTGTTTCTCCTTTCTCTATAGAATTCTATAGGATTTTATCTACCTGGCCGAACTCAAGTTCAACCGGAGTATCTCTACCGAACATCGAAACTCTGACAGTAAGTATTTGTTTCTCTTTGCTGATATCAAGAACCTCACCCATGAAGCTCTCAAATGGTCCGCTGATAACGCGTACTGTGTCACCGACCTCGACATCCAGATCGATATAAACCTTTTCGATTCCCATTCTCGCAACCTCTGTGTCGGTTAGCGGGATAGGGTTCGAGCCATGACCAACAAATCCTGTTACGCCTTGTGTGTTACGCACAAGATACCAGGACTCGTTATTTACGATCATCTTAATGATGACGTATCCCGGAAACATTTTTTTGGTCTTAATCTTTCTTTGGCCTTCTTTGATTTCAACTCTGTCTTCCGTTGGTACTACGATATCAAGAATCAAATCCTGCATGCCACGATTCTCGACCATTTTTTTCGATATTTACTTTTACCTTGTTCTCATGACCTGAATAAGTGTGTACGACATACCACTTGGCATTGCCATCACCTCTAAGACCTTCTTCCTCTAAAGGTGAAAGTATGTTTTTTTCTGAATCTGACATTTTGCACCTTCTTTGACAATTAATTCATAGTTACGCCAAGGATATTCTTAAGAAGAGCTAGAACTCCCTAGGTCTACAAGCCAAAATCCAAGTGCACATACAGCACATGTTGCCGCCACAACAACAGTGTAAGCGCCAAGTTCCTTACGAGTAGGCCATACAACCTTTCCCATCTCTTTCCTAACGCCCTTAAGGTATTCACCTAGACTTTGCTTGCGCGGTGTATTTGCATTCTTAGCTGTAGCCATCGCCGCCTCCTTACTTCGTTTCCTTGTGTAGTGTTTCCTTCTTGCAGAACTTACAATACTTCTTAAGTTCGATTCTATCAGGATCGTTTTTTTCTTGTTCTTCATGGTATTGTAGTTTCTCTGCTTTGCACTCTGTACACGCAAGTGTAACCTTAACCCTCATATCTTTATGTCCTTTCGTTTATTAAATACTCAAATTCAGAGCCGTTTAGCTCCGGCCCTGAATGTCTAAGCATAAAGTTGCCTATTAATTGTACCCTAAGCACTTGTCAATGTCAAACCATTTCCAAAAAAACTTGAAAATTACATTATCCTATCTTAGCGTACATTACTATTTAGCGATTATGACCGAGGCTAACCTGGTTATTCAGACATTACCTCACTGATTTTATCTACTGCCTTATTTACGCTTTCGCTATCAGGAACTACTACAGACGCGTACTCCCCACCAAGCGCATAGCATGGCTTAAGGTCGATATCGCCCTTCATGTTCTGAGTTGTGACCGTCCATCCCTTTAGTCCCGAGCTCTGCATTCTTACTAGCGCCTTTTATATCAGAAGAATTCATATTTACTTCCATATAGCTCTTAACAGAATTCAAGATATCTGGATACTTTAGAAGGAGCACTTTAGGCGAAGTCACCTTTTTGATCATGGCTTTCATCACCTTTTTGCTGATTTCTATTTCTCTGGAAATCTCCATCCTCAAAGGACTTCCTCTCTCTAGCAAAGGCAAGTGCCTCTTCTCCGTTCATGTGGTTATATCCCTTAACAAACTTGTAGTAGGCCTGTCCATGTGTCTCGAAATCAAAGTCAGAGTTCACATCTATTCCGCCAATCGAATTCACCATACTCTTAACTGTAGAGTAGTTTACCTTGACATAATAGTTCATCTCAAGTCCAGTGAGTTTCTCAACAGAAGCAACTGTTTCATCTGCTCCATAGATACCGCTATGTGTAAGCTTATCGTATTCACCTTCGACATCAGGGTATTCTATGTAGAAATCTCTTGGTATTGACGTCAAAAGAATCTTCCTCGTCTTTGGATTAACTGTGACTATCATATTAACGTCAGATCTTGAGCTCTGAGAAATATCTCCCTCGACATCAAGTCCTGTTATCAAGATATTAAACGGTTCCTCACTTACGTCTACGCGTTTAGCCTCAGCTCTATCCTTACCTGACGAGTCTGATGTTATCTTATCAAAGAACAAGAGCGTATTTACAATGTACACGCTTGCCACGCACATGGACCCGCCCATAATCAAAGCGAGAAGTATGCATATAAACTTTCTCGATTTCTTAAATCTATACGAATGAAGTGCTGGAAATATCAAAAGGAAGGCCACAAAAAGTGTAGCTGCTACTATAATCAGCGTCTTAGTAGTCAAAAACTGAGAATAACAAAGCAGACCCATGAAAATCAGGGTCACAAGCAAATAGAGTCTTGATAAAAAGCCGTGTAAATTTACCTAGTGGCGACTTTGTTACTGTTCTTCTACGATGCGTTCTAGCTTCTTCCATTTTCTTCTCTCTTCTATTATTTATTTTTCCTTGCTCTATAATTTTACATCCCAGCTTTTTACTTTGTCGAGGTGTATAGCTAAATATGGAAAAATAAGATTATATACACTGGTTCCCTTTGTTCACCAATAGATTTGCTCAATAGACAGCAAATTAACCTTAGATAAAATCTGCTATTTTACTCTAAAGCCTTCTCCAAATACCTCATGTGATTCTACTATAATCATAAATGCCTTAGGATCAGTCTCCTTAAGGATTTCACTTAGCTGGAATGCCTGCTTGTTTCCGCAAGCACACATAACCACCGACTTATCTTCCTCAGAATAGCTTCCCTTCGCTTTGAGGAAGGTCGCACCCTCTATCTATTACTGCATCTATTTTCTCCGCAACCTCGCTAGGCTTATCAGTAACTATCAAAGCCATCTTTCCTGATGTCAGACCGAAGAGGAACTTGTCGATTACTACAGATATTATATAGCTTATTATGATTCCGTAAATCAGTCCATTTATGCTTCTTGATACGACAGCTACGCCGAGCATTACAATCAAGCAGTCCATTATAAATGAAATCTCACCTATGGTCATGTACGGTTTCTTTGCTTTGATGCTAAGTATTATGAAGTCCGCACCACCAGTTGATGAGTTTCTCATATAAATCAAAGCGTATCCGATTCCCGAGAACACTCCAGTGCATATTGCAGCTAGCATTGTATCCCCTGAATAGATTGGAAATCTAGGGTGCAAGATAGTCAATTATCGCTGACGTTATAATCAGAGACTTGATTGAATTAAAGAAATATCTTTTGCCAAGTATCTTGTAGCAAAGCAAGGCAACAGGGATGTTAAGCGCAATGGTCACCGCACCTATTGGAAGTCCAAACATGTGGTTAAAGATCAAAGCTATACCTGTAAATCCAACGAGCGGGAAATGTGACGCAGCAGCAAAATTATATGCACCTAAGGCTATAAAGATACCACCTATGATGTCGAAGAGAATGTCGACAGATATCCTTTGTATATCTATTTTTCTATCTTATTCATACTAACACCTCTCTTATACTTACGTGAAATAGCTTTGATTTAGACTGTTAAATTAGCCTCTCCGGAAAAATACCGGCACTGTTGTGCCGGCATCTTATGTCTACTTGTAATTTGACCTATTACTCGATGATCTCTGTTACAACACCTGAACCTACTGTTCTGCCACCTTCTCTGATAGCGAATCTTAGGCCTTCTTCGATAGCGATTGGTGTGATCGAAATCAATCTCCATGATTACGTTATCTCCAGGCATGCACATCTCTGTTCCTTCCGGTAACTTTAGGGTCTCCTGTTACGTCTGTTGTTCTGAAGTAGAACTGTGGTCTATATCCGTTAAAGAATGGTGTATGTCTTCCGCCTTCTTCCTTCTTTAGTACGTATACCTGTCCCTTAAACTTTGTATGTGGGTGAATTGTTCCTGGTGCTGCTAGAACCTGTCCTCTTTCGATTTCGTTTCTCTGTACACCTCTTAGTAGTGCTCCTACATTGTCTCCTGTCTCTGCCTCATCTAGAAGCTTTCTGAACATCTCTAGACCTGTTACTACTACTTTTCTCTTCTCTTCTGTAAGTCCGATGATTTCTACTTCCTCACCAACCTTTAGTACGCCTCTCTCAACTCTTCCTGTTGCTACTGTTCCTCTTCCTGTGATTGAGAATACGTCCTCTACTGGCATTAGGAATGGCTTATCATTGTCTCTTTCGGTTCTGGGATGTAGCTATCTACTGCTTCGAATAGCTCTACAATCTTGTCTCCCCACTCGCTTGCTGGATCTTCTAGTGCCTTTAGCGCTCGATCCTCTGATGATTGGTGTGTCATCTCCTGGGAAGTCATACTCTGATAGTAGTTCTCTTACTTCCATCTCTACTAGATCTAGAAGTTCTTCGTCATCTACCATATCGCACTTGTTTAGGAATACGATGATGTATGGTACGCCCTACCTGTCTTGATAGAAGGATGTGCTCTCTTGTCTGTGGCATTGGTCCATCTGTTGCTGCTACTACTAGGATAGCTCCGTCCATCTGTGCAGCACCTGTGATCATGTTCTTTACATAGTCAGCGTGGCCTGGGCAGTCTACGTGCGCGTAGTGGCGGTTTGGTGTCTCATACTCAACGTGTGATGTTGAGATTGTGATTCCTCTTTCCTTCTCTTCTGGTGCCTTATCGATCTTGTCGAACTCAACCTTCTCACCTAGTCCATATCTCCGGTTTAGTGTTGTTGTGATCGCAGCTGTAAGTGTTGTCTTACCGTGGTCTACGTGTCCGATTGTACCGATATTGATATGTGGTTTGTTTCTTTCAAATTTCTGTTTTGCCATTATTCCCTCTCCTTATTCATAACAACAAATTTAATCTGGAGCTGCTGAGCAGAATTGAACTGCCGAACCTCTTCATTACCAATGAAGTGCTCTCACCGACTGAGCTACAGCAGCGTATGCATGCCCGACTGACAGTGCAAATTCACCCAATCACGCATTGTTATTATCGTACTATTTTTGTTACACCTTGTCAATAATCCAGTAAGTTTATTCTAATTTTTCTTCAGTCTTTGCATTGCATTATCAACAGCTTTAGGAGTTCTTCCGAGGGCCGTTGCAATTTCTCTGTAATTCATTCCCTGACGCATCTTCGCCCACACCTCGCGCTCGAAGTTACTGAGCTTTTCGAGTCCCCTGATTCGATATCTCTAATGGCTTCTTTCAGCATGGCAAGCTTTTCTGGACTTAGGTCCTTATCAGCCAAAAGAGAACTACAAATTTTGTTCGAAGCTGTATCTCTCCCATCAAAGTCAACTTGCTCCCTTCCTTCATCAAAGATGGATAGCGACTCATTTAGGAGCTTATGTTTCTGCCTGTTGGCAGCATTTATAGCTGTCTTTTATTTGATTCTCCATACATAGCTGTAAGAAGGTCGAGAACTTAGCACCAGCGTTCTCATCAAAATCCCTAATAGCCTTAAAGATTCCAATCATAGCTTCTTGTATTACGTCCTCGTTTTCGGCTCCTGCTATGTAATATTTTCTCGCACTAATTTTTGCCGTATGCTTTATACTTATCAATAAGTAATTCGTATGCTAGACTGCTTCCCTCTTGAGCCATTCTCACAAGGCTTTCGTCTGAGAGAATATTCATTTCATCTGCTAGCATCAGCGCTTCTCACTCCTTTGTCTAAGTGCTTCATACATTATTATGGCTGCTGCATTTGATGCATTAAGCGAATTAATCTGGCCTAGTAGTGGAATTGACACTACAAAATCACATTTTGATTTAACAAGCTGCCTGATTCCCTTGCCTTCGTTTCCTATTACTATAGCAAGCTTTCCGCGCATATCGGCTTCAGTGTAAACGCTTCCGTTCATATCACAAGCTGCAATCCAAAAGCCATCCTTCTTTAGTTCGTCTATGGTCTTTGCAATATTCGTTACCTGAACGCAAGGCATGTATTCTATAGCACCTGCCGAAGTCTTTGCTACAGTTTCGGTGAGCCCGCAGCTATTATGCTTTGAGACAATTATGCCGCATGCGCCTGCACACTCTGCACTACGCATTATTGCGCCAAGGTTATGTGGATCTTCTATCTCATCTAGGGATAACAATCAAAGCGTCCTCGCCACCTGCTTCTGCGCGTGCGTAGATGTCTTTCATACTTGCAAAGGAATGCGCTGCGGCAAATGCTACAGCTCCTTGATGTCCCTTGCTCTTGCAGAGTCTATCAAGCTCGTCCTTTTCGGCCTGTTCTATTTTGATGCCATTCTTTTTGGCTAGATCATAGATTTTTGATATTGATCCAGATGCACCCTTTTGAATGATGACCTTGGAGACGCCCCTTCCGCTTTTGAGTGCTTCAATCACGGGGTTTCTACCTATTATCAAATCCGTTTTACTCATTTTTTCCTCGTATATTTATAGAAACGGTACTCTATGCCGTTTTTCTTCCATAAGTTCTCCAACCGGCTCGCAATCAAACTCACCTGAGGCATCAAGATTTTCAAAATGTCTATCCGCATCAAAATCCTTGTAGATTTTGGTTACATAACATGTGCTGCACTTAGGAAGCATATCTTTATATATCTGTGCACCACCTATTACAAAGACTTCCTCTTCAGGGAGCCCTGAAACAATTTCATCAATCTCCTCGTAGGAGTGAACGACCTCTGCATTCACAGCCTCATAGGAAGTATCCCTAGTCAAAACTATGTTTCTTCTCTTAGGAAGTCCCTTTGATCCAGGAAGACTCTCTAGCGTCACCCTGCCCATTATTACTGTTTTGTCTAGAGTTATTTTCTTGAAGTATTCTAGGGTCACCAGGAAGGTGACAGAGCAATCCGCCATCCTTGCCGATTCCCCAATTTTTATCTACTGCTATTATCAAATTCATATCGCACCTATACCGCAATTGGAATATTTTTGATCTGCTCGCCACTCTGATAGTCTTCAATGATTAGATCATCTGTTGTGAAGTCATAGAAGTCCTTAATCTCAGGATTTAAGTCTTACCTTTGGTGCTGGGAACTCTTCTCTTGAAATCAATTCCTCTATAGCAGGCACATGCTTATCATAGATATGAGCATCTGCGATAACGTGAACAAATTCACCCTGGCTTGTATCCGCAAACCTGAGCAAGCATCATCACTAAAACAGGTATTGACACATTCCAGTTGTTTGCAGCAAGAACATCCTGTGAACGCTGATTTAAGATTGCATTTAGCTTGTCGCCTGTCACATTGAAGGTCATGCTATACGCACATGGCTCTAGATGCATCTCGCTTAGGTCGCTGAAGTTATAGATATTTGTCATTATTCTTCTTGACTGAGGAGTGTTCTTTAGCTGCCAAATTACATTGTCAACCTGGTCCATCTCGCCCTGAGCGAACTTGTATTTCTGTGCCATCTGATAGCCGTAAGCCTTTCCGATTGAACCAGTCTCATCAGCCCACTCATCCCAGATTTTGCCCTTTAATTCATTGATATTATTTGACTTTCTCTGCCAAATCCAAAGAAGTTCATCCACTGCTGTCTTAATTGCAGTCTTTCTGAGGGTCAAAGCTGGAAACTCCTCTGACAAATCGTATCTGTTTACAACACCAAAGCGCTTTATAGTATATGCAGGGCTTCCGTCCTCCCAGCGAGCTCTGACGGTTTCCCCTTCTGTTGAAAATCCATTATCTAAGATATCTCTGCACATGCTTTTGAAAAATCTTATCTGCTTTGCTCATCGCCTCTTCTCCTATTCCTCTTCGATTATCTCTACCGCCTTTGACATGATTGCCAATACGCGCTCCTCATCACCGTTTGCATGTAAAAATCCAATAAGTGCTTCAAAAGCAGTCGCAAGCTTATATTCAACGGCTCCAGCGCTCCTGCTCCTGTTGGGCGTCTTATGATTTCTTGCACGCTTAACAAGTCCAAGCTCATCCTCTGTGAGAAAGCCGTTCATCATGTGCTTTATTGCCTTTGCTTGACTCTCAGCTCTTACATATCTTATCGCATTTTTGTGCATGAGATCGAGCATTTCCGCCTAGGCTCAAATCACTGCAAATCATATTTCTGATATAAAGCTCATAAACAGCATCTCCGACAAAAGCCAGCGCCGTTACATTGGCCTGAGCGGGATTCATATGGACTCGTCCTTTATAATCTGAACACCCTGAGGTGTATCCTTTAGAGTATATCCTCTAGCCTTTAGCTCATCTCTGATTTCGTCTGCTCTAGCGAAGTCCTTATTCTTTCTTGCCTGCTGTCTTTCCTCAACTAGCGCTTCGATATCAGCATCGATACTAGTTTCCTTAGCTTTGATTATTCCAAGAACACCAGTAAGCTCGTTGAAAATTTCTAAAGCCGCCTTTGCATAAGCTTTGCTAGTTCCTCCACGAAGCATTGTGTTGATTTCTGTAACGAGCTCAAATACCGCACTGATTCCATCAGCAGTATTTAGATCGTCATCCATAGCCTTTATGAAGGCCTGTCTGAATCCATCAAAAGCTAGCTATTGACTTCTCCTCTTCAGCTGAAAGTTCGCCGTCTGTTCCGGTTTTTGATCGTGAACTCTATGTCATCTAGACAGTTCTTGATTCTGTTAAAAGCTTGACCTTGACTGCTGCATCATTTCTTCGCTGAACTCTATCGGTCCTCTATACTGTCCCGATAGGAGCAAGAAGCGGATTTCTTCGCCTGTGTATTTCTGGCGGATATCTCTTACAGTGAAAAAAGTTTCCTGCAGACTTTGACATCTTCGATCCACCGATATTTATGAAGCCATTATGCATCCAGTAGTTAGCAAAGGTTACGCCATTGCAACACTCCGACTGAGCAATTTCGTTTTCGTGGTGTGGGAACTGAAGGTCCTCACCTCCACCGTGTATATCGATAGTTGTACCTAAATGTCTTCTTGCCATAGCTGAACACTCTATGTGCCAGCCTGGTCTTCCCATGCCCCATGGTGATTCCCAAGCGATCTCATCTTCAGTCTTACGCGCCTTCCATAGTGCAAAGTCTATTGGATCTTCCTTGACTTCACCGACTGCAATTCTTGCACCGGCCTCGAGATCTTCTATATTCTGACCTGAAAGCTTTCCGTATTCAGGGAACTTTCTTGTTGAGAAATATACGTCTCCGTCAGCTTCGTAAGCAAAGCCCTTGCCTACCAAAGTGTCAACAAAGTTTTCTATATCATCAATATGCTCTGAAACCTTAGGATGAACATCAGCCCTTCTCACATTTAGGGCATCTGCATCATCAAAATACTCCTTGATGAAGCGCTCTGAGATTTCGAGTGCGCTAACGCCTTCATCCTTTGCTCTATTGATAATCTTATCGTCCACGTCTGTGAAGTTCTGTGCATACTTAACCTTATAGCCTCTGTACTCCATGTATCTGCGAAGTGTATCAAAGACCACTATCGGTCTAGCGTTTCCGATGTGGATGTAGTTGTAAACCGTTGGTCCGCAAACATAGATGTTAACCTGGCCCTTGCGAATAGGGCTCAAACTCCTCTTTTCGTCTTGTTAGTGTGTTATATATCTTCATATCTTTTCCTTTTGTCGCATTGTAGCTAATCCTTAGTGCGAATGCGACATGTCGTTAGTTAAACTTTGTTTTGCTTTTACTCTACAGTTACAGTTTTTATTACAACTGGTTCAAGTGGCTTGTCCTGAAAGTCGCGTCTTACCTGTGCAATTTCTAGAGCCGCATCGATACCTTCTGTGATTTTTCCAAAACCAGCATACTGTCCATCTAGATGTGGAGCATCTGCAACCATTACAAAGAACTGTGATCCTGCTGAATCAGGTACCATGGTTCTTGCCATTGATAGCACGCCCGTTGTGTGCTTTAGGTCGTTCTTTACGCCATTCATTGCAAACTCACCCTTGATTGTATATCCATGGCCACCTGTTCCGTTTCCGTTAGGGCATCCGCCCTGAATCATAAATCCAGGAATAACTCTGTGAAATGTTAGGCCGTTGTAGAAACCGCTGTTAGCTAGCTTCTCAAAAATTCTCAACTGTGATTGGCGCTAGGGTCCTCGTAAAGCTCGCCCTTCATTACCTTGCCGTTTTTCCATTTCTATTGTTACTGTTTTTCATCTTATTTCTCCTCATTTACTAATTTGATTGCATTTTCTATTGCTTCTGCTACGCTAAGCTCTGACTTTTCGCTGTCTCTACGTAGCTTGTACTCCACGATTCCTTCTCCAGCCCTCTTACCTACTGTGATTCTGATTGGGAATCCAAGAAGGTCAGCGTCCTGAACTTAACACCTGGTCTCTCGTCACGGTCATCTATAACCGCTTCAACACCAGCTACAAGCAAGCTCTGGTAGATTTCTTCTGCAAGCTTTGCCTGTTCCTCATCCTTAGGCTTAACAAGTGTTACAATCGCATGGTATGGAGCGACTGAAACTGGCCAAATGATTCCATCCTCATCGTGGTGCTGCTCGATAACAGCTGCAAGCGTACGGCTTACTCCGATTCCGTAGCAACCCATAACAAGCGGATGATCCTGCTGATTTTCGTCCTTATATATAGCATTCATAGCCTTTGAATACTTTGTTCCAAGCTTAAATACCTGTCCAACCTCGATGCCGCGAGTGTGCTTTATTGGGGCGCCGCAGACTGGGCAAGGGTCACCCTCCTTGAGAACCTTGAGGTCTGTAACTATGTCACCCTCGTAATCTCTTCCGTAGTTCACGTTGAGAATGTGGTGGTCTAGCTTACAAGCACCTGCGCAAAGGTTCTTAAGTCCCACTAGCTCGCTGTCGACAACAACTGTACAGTCGTGAAGCCCTATAGGTCCCGTGAATCCACCAACTGCTCCTATTGCAGCTTCTAGCTTTGATTCATCAGCAAAGGCAATCGCATGCTCTGGGATATTTAGGGCATTTACTAGCTTAATCATGTTAAGGTCTCTATCGCCTCTAACAAAAGGCTGCTACATATCCATCAGCCTTACCATCCTCGTCATACTTCTCAAATAGAAGTGCTTTGATAGTCTTTGTCTTATCTATGTTCAGGAATCCTGCAACCTCTTCGATTGTCTTTGTTCCTGGTGTGTGAACTTCCTGAAGCTCAAGCATTGCCTCACTCTCAGGTGATGGCTCAGCATCCCTGCAAGCAGCCTTTTCTACATTTGCCGCCATTGAACAGCTCTCGCAATAAGCAATATCGCTCTCGCCGACCTCTGAAAGCGCTGTAAACTCGTGTGATGCATTTCCGCCAATCGCACCGCTATCAGCCTCTACTGGTCTAAATGTCAATCCGCAACGAGTGAAGATTCTCGTATACGCATCATACATATCATCATAGCTCTTATCGAGGCCCTCCTGATCCTTGTCAAAAGAGTAAGCATCCTTCATGATGAACTCTCTGCTTCTCATAAGACCAAAACGAGGTCTAGCCTCATCTCTGTACTTGTGCTGAATCTGATATAGGTTCAGTGGTAGCTGTCTATATGATGAAACTCCATCACGAACTATATCTGTAAATATTTCCTCGTGCGTAGGTCCTAAGCAGAAGTCTCTGCCGTTTCTGTCTTTGATACGCCAAAGTTCAGGGCCGTAGGCACTCCACCTTCCTGATTCCTCCCAAAGTTCTGCAGGCTGAATCGCAGACATCAAAATCTCCTGCGCTCCGCTCTTATCCATCTCCTCACGGATTATATTCTCAATCTTGTGAAGCGATCTCCATCCAAGGGGCATGAATCCGTAGATTCCTGATGCAAGCTTACGTATCATTCCCGTACGAAGCAGCAAAATATGACTTGGAATTTCCGCTTCAGCTGGTAACTCTCTCAGAGTTCTGACATACATTTTAGATAGTCTCATTGAAATTATATCTCCATTCTATTCAATCTATATTTCTGCCGTAGCTAGCGCCACAGTATTCATCAAAGTTCACAAATAGCTTCTACTTAGGGCTGCAGGACAAAATGCAAACAGCCTCAGCTGCAATGCCCTCGCCTCTTCCTGTAAAAGCCTAGCTTCTCAGTCGTAGTCGCCTTTATATTTATTCTTTCTCTGCTTATGTTTAGCACATTGCAGATGTTATCCTCCATCTTGTCTATATGTGGAGCAAGCTTAGGTCTTTCATAAATCACAGTTATGTCTGCATTTATAAAATCATAACCTCTATACTTGACTGCATTCCATGCTCTCTCTAAAAGAACAAGACTCGAAGCATCCTTAAATGCGGGATGCTGTATCTCGAAACAGCCTTCCGATATCTCCCATAGATGCAGCGCCTAGTATCGCATCTATCAAAGCATGAAAGCAATACATCAGCATCTGAGTGTCCCAAAAAGCCCTTTCTCATATGGGATATCTACTCCTCCAAGAATTAGCTTTCTGCCTTCAACAAGTCTATGCACATCAAAGCCTTTTCCTATCCTTGTTTCCAAAACGACATCCTCCGGCGTTGTAATTTTGATATTATCCTCACTGCCCTTTACCAGCGACACCTTGTGTCCAAAAGGCTTCTACAATGCCTGCATCATCTGTGAAATCGCTGCCATCTGTAAAAGCCTTGGCATATGCATCCATCAAAAGTCCTGCGGAAAAGCCTTGAGGGGTCTGAACGCAGCGTAAATCACTGCGTTCAAGAGTTCCCTTATTTATATCTCTAATTGTATCCTTTGGCATTATGCAAGGAATTGCTGCCCCTGCTTCTGATGCCTCTTTGGTGACTGAAGCAATGATGTCAAGCTCTATATACGGTCTAACTCCGTCATGTATCAGTACGATGTCGTCATCTGAAGCCTTCTTCTGTCTCAATAGTTTGAGCGCATTTGCAACAGAATCCTGCCTTCGTTCTCCTCCCGAGATTATGCTCATACTTTTTGCTGAAGCCACGGAACAGCTCCTCTGTCTGCTCAAGGTAATCCTGCGCAGTTACGACGATTATCTCATCTACCAAAGAGCTTCTTCTGAACTTATCCACCGTCTTTTTCTAAAATTGTCTTGCCACCTATATACAGGAATTGCTTCGGTTTTTGGTGCCTTCATACGAGTGCCCCTTCCACCTGCCACAATTACGGCATAGACTCTTCTATCACGAAACATCTTATACCCTTACTCTTCCGAAAAATCATCCTGCCTGCTGAAGTCTGTAGCACGCTGGTTACAGTTATCTCTCTAGTCTTGCCTATATAGTTTTTGCCATCCTCTAAAACTACCATGGTTCCATCATCGAGATAGGCAATGGACTGCTGAGAATCCTTACCCTGCTTAACTGGGGTAACCGTCATCTTCTCACCAGGAATGACCACTGGCTTTGGCGTATTGGCTAGCTCGTTGATATTCAAAACATCTACGCCATTAATTCAGCCACCTTGTTCAGATTAAAGTCGTTTGTCACAACCTTACCACCCATAATCTGCGCAAGCTTGAGAAGTTTAACGTCGACCTCTGGAATTTCCTTTAGCCCTTTCTCGCTCTCAGTATTGTAGATATCAATTCCATAGTCAGTCTGAATCCTATTTAGAATATCAAGGCCTCTGCGCCCTCTCGTCCTCTTCAGAGAATCAGACGAGTCTGCTATATGTCTCAGCTCGACCAAAACAAACTCAGGGATGACAACGGGTCCCTCTAGGAATCCGGTCTTAATAATTTCGGCAATTCGTCCATCGATTATTACGCTCGTATCTAGAATCTTAGGAATGATGTTGCTCTGCTTGCGCCCCTTGCCTCCTACAGAAAAACGTGTCGCCTGAGCCGGATTAGCATTCGGTCCTGCATCGCTGTTTCTTCTTGCGGTAAACATCTGTGAAATTATTTCTTTACCCTTTTTGTTCGCGACAACCACGCCGATAAATCCCATAATCATGTAGACGATTAGCGTGATGATAACATACAAATACTGATTTGTAATTCCTGCGAAAATCTGAGTTATAAAGAATGCGATGATAAGTCCAAAGATTAGGGCCTATAGCTCCTGCAAGAATATCATTTCCGGAAACTCCCTGAAGGTCGTCTTCAATCTTGCCAGCAACCTTGACGCTCTGTTCTGAAATTAGCGGCGCTAAACGATAAAACATAATTGCAAATAATAAAGAAATAAATACCGCTAGAATATATTGATAATTACTTTTTGAAATAAGCCTCGTATGATGAGTCTGAGTGTATCAAAAGATACTTGGACCCAATGGAAATTCCGTATCCTATCAAGGCTCCTATGATAGCTAGAGCGATTCTCAATAACTTCTTGAACATATTGCACCTCCTTTTCTTAATTATTTTTGGCTCATTTTGCTCGTATTTTTATACAAGCTACAAGCTCAAAATAGCTACTTCTATACATATTACAGTATAGTCCTATAGCCGCCCGTCGTCAATACTTCCAAGGCTTAAAACAATGGGGAATTCAAGGCTTTTTCACCGCCTTGTCATATTATGTAGTTCGCTTTTTATATTTGTGATAATTATGATAGAATTATAACACTAATCACATTAAAACTTCACCTACGCGCGTTATCATACAAAGAAAATGGGAGGAATATATTATGTACAAGTTACTTGTCGTAGACGACGAACCTAAAATCAGAGAAGTGATTCGAGAATATGCAGAGTTCAACGGTTATGAAGTAACCGAGGCAGAGGACGGAATGAGCGCTGTCGGACTATGCAAGCTAAACAAGTATGATCTTGTTATTTTAGATATAATGATGCCTAAGCTCGACGGCTTCACAGCATGCAAGGAGATAAAGAAGATTTCTGATGTGCCTATCATCATGCTTTCAGCACGTGGCGAAGAGTACGATAAACTCTTCGGATTTGAGCTCGGAATTGACGATTACATCGTTAAGCCTTTCAGCCCTAAGGAGCTAATGGCTCGCGTAAACGTTGTTTTTGAGAGAAGAAATTCTGTTTCAAAGGATAATAGCAGTGTGCTCACCTTTGATGGACTCGAAATCAATATCGCAGCGCGTACTGTTTCAGTCGACGGTAAGCGTGTAGAACTCACACCAAAGGAATACGATCTTCTTTTCTATCTAATTAAGAACAAGAACATCGCACTTTCCAGGGACAAGCTACTATCCGACATCTGGGGATACGACTTCTTCGGTGACGACAGGACCATAGATACGCACATCAAAAACTTGCGTAACAACCTAGGGCCCTTACCGCGATTTCATCGTAACCCTCAGGGGAGTAGGATACAAGTTTGAGTATGAGAAATAATAAGAAACGGTTTTGATATAAGGAGCCTTAGCTTCAAACTTTGGTGCTATTTCATACTCTTTGCTGCACTCCTAGTCGTTTTTGATTTGGCTACTTCAGATTTACTTCATGGATTCATTTTTACGAGGACATGAAACTTCGAGAGACAAAGCGAATGGCTCAGGAGCTCATAGATGAATATAAGCATAACGGCAAAGAAGCAATGAGCCGAAAGATAAACGAAATAAGTGCTGAGACAGACTCATACATCAGGGTTGAGACGGGTGACGGTAGAGTTGCTATTCTGCCTGAGTACAACGGATATAAGCAGGAATACCTGTATAGTCTTCAATCCTCGAATCTGCGTCAGCAGCTAGAGGGCAGCACATTTCCTAGTGTATCGCTCATAGTTCCTTATCAGGATAATCAGCTACTAGCATACGCGACCTACCTTTACAAGGCAGAGGACTCGAATAGCGAAGAAGAAAATATGGCAAATAGCTATATACTCTATCTGTTTGCACCGCTTTCACCAGTGAAATCTACGATTTCTATTTTGAGAGCTCAGCTAGTCTATATCACATTCATAGCTATGTTCCTAGCGCTTTCGATGGCCCTATACATGGCAAATATGATAAGCAAGCCAATCAAAAATATCACGAAATCTGCAGAAGAAATGGGTAAAGGTCATTATGGAGTTCAGTTTAGACCAAGCGCATATTCTGAGATTCAAAATCTCTCCGAGACTTTGACCAAGGCTTCGCGAGAGTTAGAAAAGACCGATATGTATCAAAAGGACTTGATTGCTAATGTCAGTCACGATTTGAGAACGCCACTGACTATGATTAGATCCTACGCAGAGATGATTAGAGACCTATCTGGCGATAATCCGGTTAAGAGAAATCAACACCTTGGTGTAATCATTGAGGAATCAGACAGGCTCAATATTCTTGTAAATGATATGCTCAACCTATCTAGAATGCAGCAGCGCAAGATAGTACTTGAGAAAAGCGAATTTGATTTATCTGATAGCGTGCGCACTTTGCTCACATCTTACGAAATTCTCGCAGAAAACGAGGGGCTATAAGTTTATATATAACAACAGCGAAGCACTGCCAGTCTTTGCCGATAAAGCTAAGATTACGCAGGTTATCTCAAACCTCATAAATAATGCCGTTAAATATTGCGGGGAGGATAAGGAGATAATAATCAATGTGAAGCGCGTGGCAAGATCAAAGGTAAGATGCGAGATAATTGACCACGGCCAGGGCATTGCACCAGATGAGGTAAGTCACGTTTGGGAAAGATATTACAAATCCAGCACTCACCACGTTAGGCAGACTGACGGAAGCGGACTTGGACTATCGATTGTTAGAGAGATTCTTAATCTGCACAAAGCCCAGTATGGCGTAAACAGTAAACTCGGTAAGGGTAGCACATTCTGGTTTGAACTTGAGATTTTTAAAAACAAAGAAATAATACGCAATAACAAAATGCACAGGAGATTATCTAAGTAATCGCTTGTGCATTTTTTCTTAACCTTATTGATCTTTGCTATAGCCTCGATTTAGAACTCATCCTTCTGTTCCCATAAGTCCAATTTCTTCAGCATATGGTTTCATTCCCTCTATGCAGACTTCAACCACGTCTTTAAGTTCCATTCCAAGACGCTCGCATCCATCCAAAATCACTTCTCAGTTACACTTTGCTGCAAATCTCTTATCCTTAAATTTCTTCATGACACTCTTTGCCGTTAAGTCCCTAATTCCCATAGGTCTCATGCGTGCACAAGCTTGAATAATGCCTGTAAGTTCATCGACCGTATATAATGATTTTTCGAGGTTCGTCAAAGGTTCGATACTATTACATAAACCGTATCCATGTGAAAGAATAGCTCTGACCTCCCAATCCTCTACACCTAAATCCAGCAAGGCCTGTTCTGTATGCTGCAAATGCTCGTCCGGATACTTCTCGTAGTCATAATCATGTAAGTATCCAATAGCCATCCAATTTTCTTTGTTTTCACCAAAATGTTCGGCCATAGCTCCCATTGATGCCATAACATTCATCGCATGGATTCTAAGCTGATCACCTGTCACCATTGTATCATTTATTTCTTTTGCCCTATCAAGTGTAAGCACAACATCACCCCCTGCATTTATTATTTTTATAGTAATTATGCTTTTAACTTTTATCTTAAGCCCTTACTTATACGAACTGACTCATCAGATTCTTAACATCATAGCCATACTGAGCTATTCTGTAATATGCATCCTCCTGCCATTTCTCACTAAATGTACCATCTTCATTGATAAAGAAGTCAGAGTCCATATAGCGAATAAGTGCGTACTCAGATGTCTTTTGTTCAAAGCCATCCCCTCTGCTAAAATCTATGCCCTTGCCGGTATTTCTTGTTACAATAGCTTCGAGCAAAGGTGCAGTTAATTCATTGCAAACTACTGCAAAATCCGGGCGTTAAACAATCTCTTCTTAGTGCCTGCGTAGATTGCAAATCTTGTCAAGGCACCGTTGCTAACGCATTTAACGGTATGAATGTCATCAATCCTTACGCTGCTCTTAGCACCCTTAATTACACCGTTTGATATGCTGATCTGTTTTTCCTTTAGCGAATGTGTCAGTTCTATATCAAGAGTGTTTAGATTGTTAGGAAAATCCTTTCCTAGTCTGCTTGCTGCAAAGGCCATTAGTAGAGTCTTTGTCTCAAGTATATTATGTCCGCTCCCTACAGGTGTAATGTCTGTATCAATCTCAATATTCTTGCCATCCTTCATTACTAGCATAACTATGTAGCTACTGTTTGCATTGCAGTATCTTGTAACATTAGTATATCTAACATCATCAAATAATACGCTGACTTCCTTCTTCCCCGTATTTAGGCTAAATCCATCTTTACGCACAATAAGCACTCTATCGTTTTTTCCTGTTATCTCTATTGGACCATTCTCAAATATACTTCTCATACTTGCCTCCATATCTTTATAAATATGTTTTTCATTATATACCTCTCCCTTTTGATTACAATTCTTTGAGGCACAAGAATTCATCAAAACAAAATAGAGATAGAGCTCTATCTGAACTCTATCCTTGAATTTACTTCTTAATATTGACCGTAACTAGGCGGCCAGCTTATTAATAGTTCTCTGACTTAATCTGGAAGTAAGCCTGTGGGTGCTTACATACTGGGCAAAGCTGTGGAGCCTTCTCAGCTACAACCTGGTGTCCACAGTTGCTGCACTGCCATAGAACCTTTTCTTCTCTCTCAAATACCTTGCCATCTCTGATGTTAGCAGCAAGCTTTCTGTATCTCTCCTCGTGCTCCTTCTCAACAGCAGCTACGCCTTCCATCTGAGCAGACGATTTCTAGGGAAACCTTCTTCTCTAGCTGTAGCAGCCATTTCCCTTATACATATCTGTCCACTCATAGTTTTTCACCAGCAGCAGCATCAAGTAGGTTCTCTTCTGTTGTTCCGATTCCGTGAGCAAGCTTGAACCATAGCTCTGCGTGCTCCTTCTCGTTAGCAGCTGTCTCTAGGAAGATGTTGCTAATCTGAACATATCCTTCCTTCTTAGCCTTTGATGCATAGTATGTGTACTTGTTTCTTGCCTGTGACTCACCAGCAAAAAGCCGCTAGTAGATTCTCTAATGTCTTTGTTCCCTTTAGATCCTTCATGATTTTCCTCCATTTTCATTTCATTTAAATTAAATAACTATTAAACACTCAACTGCAGGCGTGACTCCATAAAATTGCGTTTCTCCGTTTGCATTCTGCATTTGTCACACTTGCATTCCAATATAACTGAACGAAATTTAATTTCGTTTGCAGCATCTAAACCAAATGCCTTACTCATATCATCCTTGAGTTTCGTCAGGCTATGCTCATCCGCCCCATTAAGGTCCGTAAGTCTTCCGCAATCTGGGCATATCGAATGATAATGCTTATCAAGGTGTCCATCAAAGCGGTCTACTCCGCCCGGAAGTGAAATCCTTACGACTTCACCAGAATCTACCAATTGATTTAGGGTTGCGATATACCGTCGCAATACCTATGCTTGGCAATTCCTTGCGAGCTAGCTTATAAACCGTTTCTGCGGTAGGATGATCATAACTGTTCTTGACGATGTCGAGGATGATGTTTCTTTGCCTCGAATACTTCAATATTGCCTACCCTTCTGAACATAACTGATAACGATTATCATTATAATATCATCCTGTAATTCCCTTGTCAAGCTAAATTTAAAAATTATTTTTCAAATTATATTGTTTAAAATCAAATTATGGGGTATAATATAATTACGATATAGAGATAGAGCGTTGAGCTCAAATAATTAGGAGGATATAATAATGTTAAAGATTTTTAAAAGTAATCACTGTGGAAGCATTGTAGAAGTAATAAACGACAGTAATGAAGCTCCTTCATGTTGCAGCGAGCCAATGAGAGAGCTTAAAGGCAAACACAACAGACGCTGCTCAGGAAAAGCACGTTCCGAAGTTTCAGTAGAAGGCAACCTAGTAAAGGTTAAGGTTGGAAGCGTTGAGCACCCAATGACAGAGGAGCATCACATCGCATTCATCTACCTAGAGACAGAGAACGGTGTAACTCGTAAGGATCTAGACCACACAGGTAAGCCAGAAGCAGTATTTGCACTTGCTGAAGGCGAGAAGCCAGTTGCTGTTTATGAGTACTGCAACCTACACGGACTTTGGAAGAAAGAGCTTTAATCCAAATACTTAATTTAACACATAAATATATCTGAATATATTCTAGATAGAGTATATTCTTTGATCCAAAATAAGATAAATACCAACATAGGTGTACGGATATTAATATCTGTACACCTCTTTTTCTATCAAAAACCAGTGCAAATTGGGGCTATAGGGACAAAAAGTGTGTGTGACTAATCCCAATAAACTGGATAATTACTAGAGCGATGTAGTTCGCTCCATACAACTACATCTCCCCACATAGGGATAGTATTTTCTAGTTGTTTCTTTGCAGTCATTTTCTTGTAAATATCATCTATGCTCTTGTTTGTAGGCATTGTTTTTAATATTTCAGAAGCGAAAGCGGTTTTTGGTGAGTGCATATAGCACCACCAAAAGACCGCTTTAATTCTTCTCTCAACAGACAAACCTCTATGGTTATGCAGCATCTCCCTAAGACAAGCATTTACACCACCTTCTATTCGATTGTTTGTCGATGGTATCTTAAACTCAGCTCTTAATTCTTTATCAAGATATGTGAATAGAGTATTATCATTAAGCAGTCTTAGTATTGATTTTTCAGCCTTTATCAGTCTCTCATGCTTAGGTCTTGATTTGCCATTTTCATCATATGTTACTTCGCTTAAAAAACGCTTATGCTTAACAATCCAAGCTGTAAAACGATCAACCCATATCTTTGAATCTTCAATACTTTTTACCTCAAATAGATCCCTAGCTAATGCATAAAGTTCTATACCTGCTAAAGTATTTGGTCTACTCGTCGTATATCTTTTAACCTGTGAAAACACGTGAAATACACATCTTTGGTGCTTTGCCTTAGGCCACTTTCTCTTAAGGGCTTTTCTAAACCCCGTTCCACCATCTGATACAACCACTTTAGGTTCTGCTATGCGGCTCATTAGAGCCTCCCAGGCTCCTGAATGCTCATACCTGCATAGATACCACCCTAACACATAATCTTTGTCACAGCATATCAAAATACACGATTTACGCGATAGATATATGCCATCTAAATACAATACATCTTTTGATTCTTCAATCTTTGGTGACATAACCCATATATCCCAAAACTTGGAGGTTTTTCTTCTAAAAGTTCTTCCGCCTCCTGACATATTACTTTTGTACTTCTTTACTGAATAGCCAATTTAGAACTGCTGAAAGCTGTTTAGTATCATTGTCTATCTTTGGCGTAAACGCTAACTTACAAGACTTGCAAAACCACCTTTGAGAGCAGATTTTTATCTTACCGTGCTTTATACATTTACAATTACAAATTGGACAATTTACCTGCTTCATAATATATTCCTCCAAGAACACTAATTCTAAGGAAGATATACCACGTTTTAACATTGAAATTCCAATATTTTAAAGAGTTTTCACACACACTTTTTGTCCACCCTCAATCTTCTTTCAAAAAAGATTAAACCGACATAACTGTTGAAATATCAACTGTTATGTCGGTTTTTACACACTTTTTGTCCTATAGCCCGCAAATTGACACTGGTTAATTCATTCTATAGTTGATTTTTTAAGCCTTAACTAGCTTGCCTTGTGTTTCTTCACTATCCTTTGCGCAAATATACTAACCAGCATTATCGCCGCAAATATAGCTAGAATCCAGCTAAAGAGTCAGCACGGTTATCATATATTATGCCAAGAACTAGCATGGCTGCCATTCCCTAGTACACAACACTGATGTAAAATGAACATTCCTAGACTCTCGCCCTTTGATTTATACTTACCGTTCATCTTATCTGCCTCGCCATCATCAGAATTCTTAGTAGCAGAGTCTCCAAATAGAAGAGCTGTTCCTGCCCCTACAAGCACTAGGCCAGTCAAAAAGACTAGTAACTTTGATCATGCCCGAAAGAACAACTACATAGACAATCACTGCACCGATAACTGCAGTTTCAAATCCGATGAGGTTACTTCCGCTGACCATGCCCTTGAGCTTGTTCAGTCTCTTAAATTTTAGCTTCTTTAGCTTATCAAATTTTAGTTTTTCATTATACTAATCCACCTTGTCTGCAACATTTAGCGCTTCAGCTATGTTCAGAAGGTGATCCCCTATTCTCTCAAAGTCGATCAAGAGCTCAGTATAAAGCACAGCAGTATCCTCACTGCAAGTAGCCTTGTGCATGCGTCTTAGGTGATTTGCTCTATACTCTCTCGTCAAATCGTCTATTTTTCTGCTCTATGGCAGCAGTCTTAACGACCTCTTCGCTATTCATCTTATCGAGTGCACTGACTGTTTCCATTCCAAGTACGCTGTACTTCTTCATAGTCTCTAGCTCTTCGTAGGCCTCTTTTTGTGAATTTAACTTTGTTCTCAGCTAGTCTAAGTGAGTACTCTGCTATATTCATCGCATGGTCAGCTACACGCTCTAAGTTAGTACATATTCTAAAGTAGGCATTTATCAACCTGCTATCTTTGACATTTGTCTCATAGACCATAGTATTGGAAATATATTTAGAGATTTCCTTATTCAGATAATCTATGTAATCTTCTTTATCGTTTATCTTCTTTAGCATCTTTGTGTCGCCACTTATGACTACATCAAAGCTTGCAATCACGTTATCCTTAACCATCTGGTACATGCGAAGAAGCTCGTTTCTGATACCGGTCATGATGATTGCCGATGCACCAATCGAAAAATGCTCTTCGTGTTTCATTGAAGGATTTAAGAATTCTAGTCTGAATGTGTCTACTTCCTCTGTTTCAATCTCCGGCATTAATTTCTTTGATAGAATTGCAAGGTAATTTCCGAAAGGAAGAAGTAGCAATGTTGTTACTACATTAAAGAAAGTATGCATATTCGCAATCTGCGCTGCCGGCTTAGTTGGAGTCCAAGATGCAACCCAATCTGTAAGTGGTGTAAAAATGCAAACTGTTGAAAACAATACTGCACCTATAACGTTAAACATCATGTGAATGAGCATAGCTCTCTTCGCATTTCTGTTAGTTCAATAGAAGCAAGTAAGGTTGTAACGCAAGTTCCAATATTTCCACCGAACAAAACGAATACGGCACTGTGGAAGCTTAGCGCTCCACTAGTTGTCAAAATCTGAAGGATACCAACCGATGCAGCTGATGATTGAATGATTCCTGTAAATACAAGACCAAACAAAAGTCCAAACAGTGGATTTTGGAAGGATGTCAGCATTTCTTTGAATGCAGGTACTTCCTTGAGTGGCTCCATCGCCTCACTCATTAGGTTCATTCCTAGGAAAAGGAATCCCTGGGCCTGCAACTATATAACCGTAGTTGTGAAGTTTCTCTCTCTTGAAAAAAATACCAAGAGCACAACACCCGCCATTTGCAAATAGCGGTGCTATCTCGCCTACATCCAAGGCTATCAGCTGTCCAGTAATTGTGGTACCTATGTTAGCACCCATAATAATCCAAACAGCCTGAGTGATCTTCATCAGCCCCGAGTTTACAAATCCAACAACCATGACAGTTGTCGCAGATGAACTCTGAATCAATGCTGTGATTCCCACACCTACTAAAATTCCCATGAATCTATTAGATGTAAGCCTCTCTAAAATATTTTTCATGCGGTCACCGGCTGCCGCCTCAAGACCGGTGCTGGTCATCTGCATGCCGTAAAGGAATAGGGCAAGCCCTCCCATAAGGCCTAAAAAGACCGAAAATTGCATAGTTTATCCTCCATAAAACATCGCTTTAGTCCACGAATACGCTTCCGCCGATGAATTCTCTTATTATCGAGTTATTAACTATAATATCATCGTTTTCTATAATACGGAAAAACTGCATAAATTGCAATAGCCTTTGTGCTTCTGCATACTCTTTATCCTGCTGAGTAATCTCTCTAATCAGCGGTTCCGCGTACTTTTCTCAAAACAGAAATTTCATATATATGATAGGGTTAAATAAGATATCAGCCTCCCCACTGTAAGGGAAGATATTTTTCTCCTCGCCCGCTCTCACCTTTGGCCATGTTGCAATAGTATCCTTTGCACTGTGCCCTCTAAATAGATTATCTCTAACTATTCTTCTAAGCATTCTCTCAAGAGTCGTTTGGAACCCTGTTGTGAACATCGATGTTTATTTGTGCAAGGGGACTAATATAGATTTTTGAATTTCTCTTCCTTTGGTATGAACTGCGTGAGCTTTTCGTTAAGTCCATGAATACCTTCTATGACAATTGGTTGATTCCCAGAGATAGAAGTGACTCTCTTACCAAATATCTTCTTACCTGTCATAAAATCAAAACTTGGCAAGTCTACACTCTTTTCCTGCAAAGTAAATCATTCATATTGTTATTGAATAGCTCTATATCAAGCGCTTCGAGGTTTTCGTAATCCTTTTCTCCGTGTTCGTCAAGTGGAGTGTCTTCTCGGTTCACAAAATAGTCATCAGTACCAAGGTATAATGGTTTTAGCCCATTTACTCTAAGCTGTACACAGAGCCTCTGAGCAAAAGTTGTCTTGCCTGATGACGACGGACCGGCAATCAAAATAATTCTCTTATGTTCCTTATTAATCACGTCCGCAATCTGAGCAATCTTCTTCTCATGAAGTGCTTCAGAAAGCTGAATCAAATCCTTGGCCTCATCGTTTGCAATTTTCTCATTCAAATCAGCCACATAGCTAACTCCTAGAAGTCTTTCCCCAAACAGTCTGTTCCGCAAAAAGCCTGATACATCCTTGTTTCATCAACAAACTCAGGCACGACGCTTGGATTTGACGGATGTGGAAATCTTAGCAAAAATACCATTTCTATACTTTCTGAGCTCAAATAAATCTATATATCTAGATGATGGCGCCATCAAAGTGTAATAGAAATCGCGATAGCCATCAAGCTCATAGAAGAAGACCTGCCTTAGGTTTGGAGCAGTTTCAATTAGCCTAGCTCTTTCAAATCTACCATCCTTATGCAAGCACTCTATAAGCGCTTTCCCTAGATAAAACTTCTTTTTTAAAAGGAAGGTCAGCCTCAACGATTTCTCGCATTCTCATCTCAATCTCAGATATAAGCTCAGTTGTTAGCTCTTTACTAGTATTTATCTTAGTATAAAAGCCCTTATTCAAAGAGTTTCTTATACTAACATTTGCTTCCTCTCCAAGCACATCGCTGACCGCTTTGACATAAATCAAAGATAGGCTAGCCTGATATAAAATAGTAGCTACCTCAGTCCTCATATCGAGAAGCTCAACCGTACATGGCTCATCAAGCGTATAATTTAAATCTACAATTCTATTATTAACCTTAGCCGCAAGAATCCTGTAGGGAAGTCCCTTTATTTCATAGCAGAGGTTCTCTATGGATATACCTTGTCTTACATCACATTCCCTACTCTCGCCCTTTGGTTTTGTTATCAAATTAATCTTCATATTACCACATCCTGAATCCTGTAAAATTCACTGTCCATTAGATAATATTTTTACCACAAAGCGCAAAATGAACAAGATTTCAGGCCTATTTTTGTCTTCTATCAAAAGAGCCTTGACCGTTCGAATAAACTCCAAAAGATAAACGGTGTCATGTATTAAACACTCCTTTTCTTGAAATCCTCTCCGTCGGCAAGGCCCTGATGTATTTAACTATTTAGTATTGTTACAAGCTATTTAACAGCTTTCTTTCTTCTTGAAAGTGCAGCAAAAAGCAATAGCTGCGCCAGCTCCTAGCACTGCAGAATCCTGCAAGACCGCTTCCATCAAATGTGTTGGGTCCTGGTCTGTTAGCATTTCCTGATCCGTTTGCTCTTGGGCTAACATTTGCAAAGTAGTAAACTGAGAAGTCATCGTTCTCAAATGTTACAGTCTTGCCACTTATTGAAGTAACCGGAATCTCCTCAAGTGTTCCATCATGCTTCTCGTGGAAGATGTGTAGATTCTTTGGCTCAAGATTCTTAAGCTCAACAGTTACACGCTGCTTTCCATTTGGCTTAACTCTATCACCATTTGCATTTACGAAATAGATATCGTATGCTTCGTACTCGCCAGCCTTATATCCCTTTAGTTCCTTATTTACCTTCACAATCTTAGCTGTAAGCTGCACATTATCATTGTTGCCTGGCTGTGGCTCGGTTTTGGTTCTGGCTTAGGCTGTGGCTGTGGTTCTGGTTTTGGTTCTGGCTTTGGTTCAGGCTTTGGTTCCTCCTGCTTCTTAGGGGAAATAGTTGCCTTTACGCTTGGATAACCATCTGAAACAAGCTCAATCTCATAACTTCCGTCTTCTCCCTTAGTGAAGATAGGCGTCTTTACTCCTCCTCTTCCTGTAAGTTCAGCATTGAAGTTTACAGTCTGATCATCTCCAAAGATTAGCTTAGCAAGGTCACGACCTCTTAGTGGCTGTCCGTCTACAAGCACACTTGAAATGCTTGCATAGTATGTATCCTTATCAAGGTCAGCCGGTAGAACAAGCTTGTTACCCTCAATCTTAACAGATCCATCTGCGTGATTTGACTTTAGCTGGAAGTTTGCCTGAATATCACCATAAGTATCTGATGTGAATACTGCAGTGTATGCACCTATACCAGTGTTATCAGTCTTCTTAAATGTAATCTTATCCCCTGAAACAGTGTAATCCTTACCTTCCTCTAGAATAGTTTTATCCTTTTTAACTGCGCTTAGCTTATATGCTGCGTCAGCTGGTGCATTTACCTTAGTTGTAACTGCTACACCCTCACTAAATACAGCATTGTTTACACTTGCACTAGCATCTGCACCTGGAATCTTCTTGCAGAGAAGCGAAGTCTTTACGATTACATCATCTCCACCATGCACTAGATATCTAATCTCAGTAATTGTCTTACCCTCGATGCTTGTGTACGCCTTGTAGTTTACATGGTTACCATGTGGCTCTACGAAGTCTGGCTTAACTGCAAATGAAATCTCACTTGTTTTAACCCAGATGTTCTCAAGATGCTTCATAGCATACAAGCTGCCGTCAGAAGTTTTTAGGATAACTCCATCTACATCCTTAGCTGCAGGAAGTCCCTCTCCACTTAGTTTGATACCGTAGTTTCCGTATCTATTTATTGTGCTGATTGTTGCTGTAGCCGGGCTTACAACTGTTCCGTCACCCTTTGTTGCTGTTAGGGTTCCATCGCCATTAATTACCTTGTACTCCTTAGGCTGTGCGTTACCCTCGTTCAGCGTCATATTCTTTACGATATCAAAGAGCGGATTCTTAGATGTCTTGCCCTCAGCAATAGCCTTCTTAACCTTGTCGTAAAGAGCCTTGTCTATTGCAACATTTACATCCTTAACACCTAAGATCTTACCTGAGCCATCCTCGTTTACTGAGTTATATGTAGTTGGGAAGAAGCTCTTGAACTTATTCTTAGTTGAGCTTGTTACCGCATCATACATTCCATCTGCTCTTAGGCTTGCTGCCTTATCAACAGCATCTGCATTAAGATCATTTGACACTGCTGTAAGGTTCTTTAGCTCTCCATAATAGAAATCTGCATATGGGAGATTTACTTTTCCATATAGAGTCTTAGCTTCTTCTACTGGTTCAGCCTTAGTTGCTGCGTCAGCCTTCGTAAGTTCTGACAGAAATTGCGCTCTTAGATGCCTTGGTTGTATATGTTGCACCAGTTCTTGCATCCAGCCCGTTCACTGTCGCTAAAGTTGCCGGCTTACCCTCAAAGGTCTTGATTCTATGATCAGCATATTCCTTGAAACCTGAGTTATATGACTTCCATATCAGCTGATGTAATATTTATGTTAGCAAACTTTCCATCCTTTACATCAAAGCTTACACTAACGCTATATCCTGTCCAGCTGCCTAACCGGTTCCTCTGCTCTAACGGGATGCTGACGTGTATGATTTATCAGCTGCAACTTCCTCTCCGGTTATAGCATACGCACCCTGAACGCCTGCACCTACAAGCATTGCGCATGAAAGCAAGATCGCCAGAGGTCTCTTTCGCATTCTTACCATAAAATTCCTCCTGTGTAGTTAAATCGAGATACTTATTGTTAGTTATTTTTTAACTTGTGTTTGCTAAAGGCAACTATTGTTTGCTCTTAGCAACTATCGTTAGCATTAACTAACAGTCATATCATATCACAATAAACTCTAAATAAGCAAGTGAATTTTATAGCGAAGTTTGCTTATATTCTCAATCAAAGCGCGCAGCTCAAACACTTGCAAAACTAACTATTCTGATTCATTTTGGAACGCCTCTACAACGCTCTCAATCTCCTGTCTTGTCAAAGTGATTCCACGGCTCATTCTCTCATGCTGCTCGTCCCAATCTCTGATATCATATTTGGGCGCTGATCGTTTCCATGATACGATGTTTAACTCCTTAGTCCAACCTCTATCATTTCTGTTTATAACTCAATGTGCTTTACTATCTCAAATTTAATAGGTGTTCCTGCCATCTTATTTCTCCTTTTCTTAGCATTCTCTCATCCCCTATGATATTAATATCAACTTCCCCATAGACAGTCAAGCAAATAACAAAAATCCCCAAACAATGTGAATTCAGCACATGCGAGCTTTTATGTATAATTCTTCACTTGATTAAAAGATATAACAAAATATATAATATGCCTAAAGTCCAGCGGTGTGATGTTAAGTGAAAAAAGTTGGAAAATGAATATCTGGCGAGAGCTGATGAAACATGAAAAGCGTATGAAGGAAGAGTTTGCAAAAGAAAGCTATTAACTCTGAAAGAAAATATAGAAAAATGAATCTGATTCATTTAAAAGATTTTTGCTATTCATTATGAGAGCTGAAGGTATAGAATAAAAAGTAAGAAAGGAAATATATGGATTTTTATAGTAGCCGAAGAAGGTGTACCTGTAAGTGTAGGTGCATATGGGCGAAAATCGTATATTATGGAAGTGAGATTGTATTAAACTATGAGACTGAGCCGCCAATGGGGGATTTTATTTTTCAGCCAAACTTCCCTTATTGAGTAGAAATTCCTTTTTGGATGTATGAAAGAAATCTTGTATTTTTAGATGCATACTATGTTTTTGGTAGAGATGGTTGAGAAGAAAACCTGGGATCCCTATAACAACTGTAATTATAAATATTCATACGGGAAAAATATGCAAGTCTTGGAAATTGGTATACTGATATATCTGTGGAAAATGACGTTGTACTTAAAAATAGGTTTGATGGAAACAGTATGACTTTAAAAGATGTAGATGATTTAAACTGGATAAATATTGAATAAAAATACGAGTAGGTGATAGATATGAAAAAGAAAAGATATTTTGTTGTTCCCAGCTGCTCTAGCTTTGCTCGGTGGACTTTACTTAATTAGCAAACAATCAGATGGACTTTTGGCATCTGAACGAATTGAGATTGCAATTCGCTCCAAGAACTTTGTGCATAATCTCAACCGCGGTGATTTTTGATGCATGCTATAACAGCCTTTCTTCTGACATGCAGGGAGAAGACAAGTATAGAAAGACTACATGCTATGCTAGATCCTGTCTTGGATTCCTTGGTAGATTTTGAGGGAGTTTAAGGGCGGTAGCATTTCTAGAGAAAGACATGCTTTGAGACAAGCACATATGTGTGCAATCTGAAGTGCGACTACGAGAATGGCCGCGCAGTTTCACCATCATTCTCGATGAGAAAATGGATATAGTTAACCTTTTATATAAAGTAATCCTGGAAGAAACACTAGCTCGTTAATATGTGTTTCATATGTTTTGAGGAGAAATTAAGAAGAAAATTTAAAAGCAGCTCGTCAAATCATCCGGCTATTGGAGGTTTATTCAGAGCTGCTTTTTATTATTGAATTTATCGAGACACAATCGAAAACTACTGAGCCTATCAAAATTAGTATAATACCACGCATCATATTTAATGGAATTATCTCATCGATAAGCAGCACTGCGAGTATTGGTGCAAGTATAGGTTTAATAAAAAAAAGAGAGACAGTTTGAGCTTCGCAGTACTCCATTGCGAGGAAGTAACATAGATATCCACATCCTGTAACTGCAATTGATCATAGATAATACCTGGAATAGCATCTATACCTATCCCTTTGATAAACGGTACTTTAGCAAAGCTTTCAAGTCCAACTCTATCCAAGAAGTTCGCTAAAATTTTTATATGTGATAAACCCATATAAATAGCCATCTGAATAGCTGCGGTCAAAGAGCAAATACATGTCGTAACGACTCCACCATATTTTGGCTCTCCTCCTTGCCTAAGACACCATATAATGCAAATGCAAGTGCAGAAAGAAGACTTAGGCTCGCTCCCACGACACTAATATGAGCATCCCAAGGTTGTATAATTGCTAAAACTCCAGCAATCTGGAAGATAAGTGCATAAATAGTCTTCCTCTCTATCGCTTCTCCTAAAATCGGTACTGCAAGTATGGTTACAAATACGGTATTTGTACTAAATAGCACTGATACAACTGATGCTTTGGTATATATAACTGCCATCTGAAAGATATTCATGCCTAGAAATATCCCTATAAAAGCGATCAAAGTAAGCTTTATAAAATGTTTTCCAGTAACACTTTGATTATCCTTTTTGAGCTTCATCAAAGCAAAAGGCAGCAATGCAATGCCGCCTATCAAAAATCTTATCATCGTGAGCTGCATGGGATTGAATCCCTTTGATGAATATTTCAGCCCTATCTCCATTGTGCTAAATAGCACTGTTGCAAATGCTATATAAATATATCCTTTTATTTTACTATATCCTTCATCGTTCATCTGATGCACCTAGTACTTATATATCAAGCTCAAGACTTACTGGGCAGTGATCGCTTCCTAAAACATCTGGATGGATTGCTGCCTCTTTAATCTTGTCTTTAAGTCCTTCGTCAACAACAAAGTAGTCTATACGCCACCCTGTATTGTTTTTTTCTAGCATTTCCTCTGTATGACCACCAGCTGTAGGCCCTTCCTGCTCTGGGTATGAGGTGTCTGAATGTATCAGTAAAAGCCCAGCTCCAAGAAGCTCGGTCATCTTTGCTCTTTCCTCATCAGAGAAGCCTGGGTTTCTACGGTTTGTCTTAGGGTTCTTAAGGTCAATTTCCTCGTGAGCAACGTTGAGATCTCCGCACATTACGACATGCTTTTTCTTTGCAAGTTCGCTTACCATTGCTCTAAGATCGTCCTCCCACTGCATTCTGTACTCAAGTCTTTTCAGCTCAGGCTGTGCATTAGGAACATATACATTAAGTAGGTAGAACTTATCATACTCTAGAAGCACCGCTCTTCCCTCATCGTCATGTCCATCAAAATTATATGTCACGCTTAGTGGCTCATGCTTAGTAAAGATTGCAGTTCCCGAATATCCCTTCTTCTCAGCATATGAATAGTACTGCTGGTATCCCGGCAAATCAACATCTGCCTGTCCTTCCTGCATCTTGGTCTCCTGAATACAAAAGAAATCTGCGTCAAAATCCTTTACTATATCTTCAAATCCCTTCTTTAGGACCGCTCTTAGCCCATTAACATTCCATGAAACAAATTTCATATATATTTTCTCCTTTTGATCAATTACTTTCTTAAATATCTCAGGCGCGCATTGTAAACACGCCATTTAATACATACCCCTCAAAGCTTATATTTTATCAGCAAAGTATTCCACCTGCTCTACAAGATCCAAAATCAGCTCTGGAAAGCTCTCTGCAATGTCCTCAAGGTCAGCATAGTCATTGTTATATCCCACGCACTTTGCCACTTTCCACATCTATAAATACGATGCTTCCATCACCTAAACCTCCGATAGGAAACGCTGGTCCGTGTTCACACTCGCTCATATATTCCTCGTATGCATCTACAAAGATTGTATAGTTCTCCTCAAGCTCTTTCAAGTCAAATATCCATGGTTCTACTAAATAGCATCCACCTAAGTTAAGCAGCAGCCATCGGTAATCTGATGGTATGGAAGCATAATTTGCTTCAAACTTTTTATATCATCCTCTGTTTCAGGGCGGATACCTTCTGTGAATGCGCTTGCTTCATAAGCTGCCCTTAACCCTATCATAGTATTTTTCCCAAAATAACATTACACATCTTGTTCTCCTAGCATTTTTGATCATATATATTTTTTCTGCATTTGCTTTAGTAACTTTACTATTCTTTCCCTGTTTTTTGCCGTTTTCATAAAAGTAGGGAGATGGTCAGATTGAGACATTCCTGTGATATTAAATGGCTTTTAACCTCAGGTCTGCGCTGAGATACTGAATTAAATACCCAAGGTGCTTGCGGTTTAATGCCCAGACAGGCTTGCCCTGAAAAAAACGTCAAAAACCACAGCTCTAGTCCAAAAATATGGTTCTTTTCCATCCTGAATTTCAGCAGTGTATGAAAAATGCCTCGGCAGTTTTATGAACTTTCCCTTGCATTTGAGTTCCGCAATAAGGACATGATACCTGTAGGACAGAGAAGTGTTGTTTTGTCTCGTCTTCAATATCCACTTTATAATATCTGCCACAATTTATACACTTGTTATGAATATCGTAGCGATAAATTGTGCGATCATAGAGTTTTTGATGATTGCAACTTGTACACTTAAAATATACATTATCCTCATCTGCAGTTATCATCCCTAAGCCTTGACATTTTGGGACATTGACCTGCATCCCAGACTCCATGGCGCTATATACACTGTATTTTAAAGTAAGCTTCATCAATTGCGCGACTCATAAACTCCCAAATTCCTTCCTAAGCAAATATAATAACAAGCTATTATATTTTATACTTTTTTATGCACTATGTAAATGTTGCCTGAGATTTGGTGCATCAAAATTTGAAGATATGCTTATCTTTCATCATAAGCATATTGCACATTTAAAAAAACACTTGTATTTTATAAAATTCAGACTTTATTATGAAGATAGATAGACATAATACTGCTTTATAAGTATATAAATTCCTAAATGTATTATGGAGGTATTATATGAATGAGAATACCAAAAAGAACGAAAGAGCAGCTAGACTTGCATCGCTTTCATGCCTTGTGCTTCTTCTATTTGCACAGCTTCAGGATAAATATGAATTTTTCCATGAGCTGCCAAACCTGATAGTTTTACTTATTTGCGTAGTTTGTACGCTAACAAGTATTTGGGCTACTTCTAACTTAATCTCCAATAATAAGCATGTCAAGGTTACCCTATTTCAGTTATCTGTTACATCCGCTCTAGCAGCAGTTATCGTAGTCTTAAATTTCAGAAATCTTTCATGAGGTTTGATGACTCTCGCAGGTGCTGCAGGAATGTATTATACATTTAAAAAGCAAATAGTTTTTGATAATGCAAAAAGGCTGATATCACTGTACCGACCTCCCCAATCGTTAGATTTTTGGTCTAACTTTTGGGGGTCGACATCATAGTCATCAACCTTTTTTGATTTACTTATTTTTGTCTCTACACTTGCTTTCTTGCCAAACAGTCCAGATAGAACAGTTAGCACTATACAGCTGTAGCAGAATATCGAGAATACCGCGTACTGAACTGTAGGCACACCTAGCATGTTTGAGATGAAGACACCACACACGCTCCATGGTACGAGTGGGTTAATAACTGTACCGGAATCCTCAAGTGCGCGTGAGAGATTCTTCTGATGAAGACCTAGCTTATCGTAGATTGGGCGGAATGTCTTTCCTGCCAGCAAGATGCTTAGGTACTGCTCTCCAACTATGAAGTTAACACCTAAAGCTGTAGTTGCAACAGCTAGTGTTGCCTTGAATCTTGTGTTTAATAGGTGAGCAATGTTTTTCTAAGATGGTTGGAATAATTCCAAGCCCGAATAGCAGACCGCCCAAGGCTCAAAGCGAGAAATTACAATTGTGATAGTGAAGAACATGCTGTTTATTCCACCACGGTTGATAAGTGAAGCGATATTTTTTCAGGAACACCTTCTTTGTTGAAACCGCTATAGAAGATGTTTGCGATTTCACCTAGGGCTGTATCCAGTGTTAAACTGGGCGATTACTAGGCTGAGTGCGCTTACGATAATCATGCTAACAATTGCTGGAAGTTTGAATATCGAAAGCACTATCAAAAAGCACAAATGGTATCAAAAGCATATCCGTGAACAAGATCGGTTGAAAGTAGCGACTTCTTGAATGCGTCGATTGCTGAAATATCTCCATTTGAGTTCCAAGGTGACATTACTGTAAAGAAAACACCTGAAATTATGAATGCTGGAACTGTTGTGTACATCATGTTCTTGATGTGATCGAAAGAGATCTATTCCCACGATACTTGCCGATATACTAGTTGTATCTGATAGAGGAGACATCTTATCTCCAAAGAATGCACCTGATACAACAGCACCTGCTGTAATTGCAGGGTTTAAATCAAATACACCAGAAAGGCCCATAAGCGCAACACCTAAAGTTGCAACTGTTGTTAAGCTGCTTCCGATTGAAATACCTATGATTGCAGTGATGCAGAAGGCTGATAGGTAAAAAGGTCTTAGCTGAGATTATATTTAGACCGTAGAATATCAGCGTTGGGATAGCCCCAGACATCATCAAAGCGGAAATTAGGATTCCAATAAAGAAGAATAGGTATACTGCACCCATACTTGTCGATACGGACTGAACCATGCTTTCCTGCATATCTGAGAACTTAACTTTACGGAAAAGTCCGTAGATCAGAAGAAAGATGATACTTACAAGAACTGGGTATGTGAGCTGAAACTCCCTCTATTGTGATAATAGGAAAGCCCAGCATGAATAGAAATAATTGCTGTGATGACCAGGGCTTCTATAATTCCTGGCTTTCTGAGTTGCTTAAGATCAAACATGATTTTCTCCTTTAAAATTCTTTCTAAATAATCTTCTGCGCAATAAAAACTTCTCACGATTTACAATTTGCATCGTCAGAAGCCGGGTAAAATCCTTTGGTGATTAGAGGCTCCATACACAATGCAAACAGAGCCACTAAGTATCTTAGGACTCTCTAATTCTTATAATAATAGTAATAGCACTTTTGACCGCAGCAAGAAAAAAATGTTTATCCTGCATATTTGCTTCTGTCAAAACATTACACATTTTTCATTTTTAGTTGCTCCTTTCAAAGTGATTTTTCATAATAACACCAAATCGCTGTATTCGTCAAGCTTTTTTTGTTTAAAAAGATAATATTTTTTTCTATATTTTATGTTATTATACATAAAAATACTTTGATTCAATTGACTTTTTGCATATATCCTTTTCAGCATGAAAAAGCCGAAACTTGAATATATATGCCAATTCGCGTATAATTTATATAACTACAGATTTATTTAGGAGGTCGTTTTGTTAGAATTAATAAAAAGCCGTGATATACGGTATAGTCGAAGGAATTACAGAATGGCTGCCAGTCAGCAGCACAGGACACCTTATTTTTACTAAAGAGCATAATGCCGATGAAGGTTTCGGATAACTTTTGGAATTTTTTCCTTGTTGTTGTCCAGTTAGGCGCAATCCTTGCGGTAGTTATCTATTTTTGGAACAAGATATGGCCATTTAATACAAAGGTTAAAGGCAAGTCCTTTATAAGATATGACGTAATGCAGCTATGGGTTAAAAATCATTGTAGCATGTTTTCCAGCTGCGATAGTAGGCATCTTGCTAGACGATTGGGTTGATAAGCACCTCTATAATCCAACAACAGTAGCAATCATGCTGATTCTTGTCGGTATCGCTTTTCATCTTTGTAGAGAAGAAGAATGTAAATAAAGAGCCAAGGATTACAAGCCTTCGCGATATATCATATAAGGATGCTTTGATAATCGGAGCTTTTCAGCTTATCGCTGCTGTACTTCCAGGAACATCGCGCTCAGGCTCCACAATCATAGGCGGACTTCTTATCGGAATCGATAGAACTATCGCTGCAGAGTTCACCTTCTTCCTAGCTATCCCAGTGATGTTTGGAGCAAGTCTTCTAAAGCTTCTCAAGTTCGGACTTCACTTCACAGCCTTGGAATTTGGAATACTCTTTGTAGGAATAATAGTTTCCTTCATAGTTTCACTCTTCTGCATCAAGCTTTTGATGGCATATGTGAAAAAGCACGATTTCAAAGTTTTCGGTTGGTATCGTATAGCGCTAGGTGCTATTGTACTTATATACTTTAAGCTTATACTCGCATAGCTTCGTCAAAACATAATACAAAATCAAAAGCCGCTTTGCTTATGCAAAACGGCTTATTTGTTTACTTTTCTTCTAGGAAATTAAGCACTGCTTTATTAAAAATCTTAGGCTTTCTTGATGATATAAAATGGCCTCCAGGAATCAAGCAAAGCTTAGCCTTTGGTATACAGCGACTAATGAGCCTTGTGTGCTCAGTTTTGATAATATCGTGCGTTCCGCCAAGAATTAAAGTCCTAGCATGAATGTTCTCAAGCTCAGTCTCACTTATATACGGCTCATTTGTAACTAGAGCCAGTTTCTCCGAGTGAAGCTTAGCACGTATATCTATCTTGGAAAACAAATCTACTATCTTACGCAATATCCTAATTGGTATCATAGCTATATTCTTAACACCCGATGGATATAGATTTGCCCCCAAACGATTAGTCTATCTACAAGTTCAGGATACTTTGCTGCAAAGCAAAGAGCCGTATTTCCACCATCTGAAAAACCAAGTATGGTAGCCTTTTTAATTGAGTGTTCCTTCATGAAATCAGCAAGATCATCTGCAAACTGTCTAATTGTAAAAGGGCCTTCTCCTCTAGGCGACTTACCATGTCCTCTTGTATCTAGTGCAATTACTCTGTATTTCTTTGCAAAGAATTCCATTTGCGCATTAAAATAACTGTTGTTTTCTCCGTTTCCGTGTAGAAGAATAAGGGTTTTGCCTCTTCCCTTCTGTTTATAATTGAGACGAATCTTCATAACTTTCCCCCTCAAAAATTAACTTACTTCCTGACTATTTCTCTAACATTCCTTTGTACTGAGCAATGCCTCCGATGTTTGTCACATCACTGTATCCATTGCTCTTCATGAATCCTTCTGCCATATCACTACGACCACCTGACAAGCAGTAAACATAAATCTTAGCACTCTTATCTGGTACGGCATCTTCGATTTCTTTAATATTGCTAAGTGGCACATTGATGCTCCCAGGAATCCTTCCCGATGCATACTCATCAGTCTCTCTGACATCGATGAGGATTATACCCTGTTCAGCATTAAATTCCTCTATGTATTTATTTATATTCTTACCGAATAATCCCATATCAAGCTCTCTTCTCTTGGCAGTCTAAGGGAATAACCCCACGAATTTATCTACTAATTCAGCCTTTTTATAGTTATTGTATAATCAATGTACTACTATATTATACACCTATTGTTTGCGTATAGACACATAATTTATATTTTTTCCTTGTGAAGAAAATTTTTCTTCATACTCTGTCATCGGGCTTATTTTGCTGAATTCACTTGCATGAAGGTCACGCGTTAATCCAGTGACATCAAAGCTTGCAAGTGCCTTGCACTCCTCGATTTGCTCAAGTGTAAAATCAAAGAGATCATCGTTGTCGGTCTTAAACCTTATGAAGCCGCCAGGCTTTTAATGCCTTTAGATATTGAAGCAGTCTATCCTTATGGGTGAGCCTGCGCTTTGCGTGTCTAGCCTTAGGCCAGGATCGCTAAAGTTCATAAATATGCCATCAAGCTCTCCTTCAGCAAAATCTCTATCCATGTCATTTATGTATGTAGTTATAAATCTGATATTATCAAGTTCCATCTCCCTGCTTTTTGACCATTCCGCGTATGATTACGCTCGCAAGTCCCTCTGCAGCAAGGAAAAAGCACATCTGGATTTTTGACTTGCACTGCTTGTTATAAATCTGCCCTTACCCGAGCCAATTTCTAGAAACAATGGCTTATCTGTTCCATTCTCAAATAGCTTTCTCCAGCTTCCGCTGTGCCCTTCCGAGCTTGGAACTATTACATCATCAAAATCGCTAAGCTTTTGATCTATATCTTTGATTTTTCTCTGTCTCATACAACCAACCTATAGGAAAAATTCTCATAGAATAACTACGCCCTAGGGAAAATCAGACAGGCAGCTATCGCCATGAAGTCAAGTTTATCAAATTTGATTTCGTTCATTCTCGTTCTTCCGGCTCCACCACGGTAGCATCTAGCTTCCATTGCCATTGCAAGGTCCTGAGCTATTCTAAATGCACTTACAAATAGCGGTACTAGGATCGGAATCATTGACTTTGCACGCCTTAGAATATTTCCGCTCTCAAAGTCTGCCCCCTCGCCTGCTGAGCCTTCATTATCTTATCAGTCTCATCAAGAAGCAAAGGTATGAATCTCAAAGCTATGGACATCATCATTGCAATTTCGTGCGAAGGCACGCCTAGCTTTGATAGAGGTGCCATAAGCTTTTCTAGTCCATCTGTCAAAGCGATAGGCTTTGTTGTAAGCGTCAAAACAGATGAGCTTATTATTAGCAGAATCAGTCTAAGGCTCATAAAGAGTGCAAGATAGATTCCCTCTGTAGTTATTTTGATGAACTTCCATCTGAAAATCTCGTGTCCATCGACCATGAAGATATTCAGAAAGAAGGTGAATGCCAAAATCATAAATATCGGTTTCAGGCCACGCAAGATAAATGAAATTGGCACCTTTGATAGAGCAACACAAACAGCAAGCGCTACTCCGCACACTGCAAAACCGATAAATCCCTTTACGAGGAATAGCTCGATTATGAAGATGAGCGTTGCCAATATCTTTGTTCTTGGGTCTAGTCTGTGGAGGATTGAGTCTGCAGAGTAATACTGTCCCTAAGGTTATATCCCTAATCATTGGACTCTCCTCTCTCTGGCTTTGATGAATCAACGCCTGCATTCTTGTTTTTTAGATATGCTAGGAGCGCCGTCTTTGCATCCTCGATATTGAGAACATTTGCTGGTACATTCACGCCGCAAGCTCCAATGTCGTTCATCAGCTCAGTCACTGGCGGAATATCAAGACCTATTGCATTTAGTTCTTCATGCCTTGAGAATACGACCTCAGGTGTATCCATCATCAAAATTTTGCCCTCATCCATGACCAGCACGCGGTCTGCCATCTCAGCAACATCGCTCATATTATGGCTTACGAAGATAATTATATTTTTCTGCGCACTGTGGATTTTCTCTATCATCCTTAGGATTTCCTTATGTGCGCCTGGATCAAGACCTGCAGTAGGCTCATCCAGTATCAAAATTTCCGGCTCCATCGCAATAACACCTGCGATAGCAACCCTTCTCTTCTGTCCTCCCGAAAGCTCAAAAGGTGACCTCTCAGCGATATCATCGTAGTCGAGTCCGACAAGCTGAATAGCCTCTCTAACTCTGACATCGATTTCTTCCTCACTAAGCCCTAGATTCTTCGGCCCAAAGGCAATATCCTTTGCTACCGTTTCCTCAAATAGCTGGTATTCAGGGTACTGGAAAACAAGCCCAACTCTGCGTCTAACATCCTTCATCACAGTCTTAGGATCTGTTATATCCGTATCTCCGATGATTATACTACCTGAACTTGGCTTAATTATACCGTTCAGGTGCTGCATCAAAGTAGACTTGCCTGAGCCCGTATGCCCTATAACTGCCACCTTTTCGCCATCTGCTATCTCAAAGCTGACATTATCTAAGGCTAGCTGTTCATCCGGCATACCCTTGCTATATATATGTGTTAAATTCTTTACTTGTATTGACATACGAATTCTTTTTAGCCTTTCTGCTGTAACCACCTCTGGTGGCACATCTATGCCGTTTTTCTCTGAGATATATGGCAATCTCTGCGGCCATCGGCACATCTAGCCTTGCTGATCTAATCAGCTCATCCTGAGAAAAATACATGCTCTGGTGTTCCCGTCTAGCAGTATTTCTCCCTTATTCATAATCACTACTCTATCTGCTTTTACCGCCTCATCCATAAAAGTGTGTTATGAGTATCACAGTTATTCCCTCACGGTGCAATTTCTCAATTATCTCCATGATATCCTTGCGCCCGCGCGGGTCGAGCATCGCTGTCGGCTCGTCAAAGATGATGCACCTAGGCCTGATGGCAACAACGCCCGCGATAGCGATGCGCTGCTTTTTGGCCGCCGAAAGCAGATGAGGCGCTTTCCTCTTGTACTTCCCCATCTTCACGGCGTCAAGCGCCTCGTCGACCCGCGCTCTAATCTCGACCGGATCAATTCCTATGTTCTCCGGTCCGAAAGCCACATCATCCTCAACAATTGCAGAAACAAGCTGATTATCAGGGTTCTGAAAAACCATTCCAGCAGTCTGTCTTATATCCCAAATCTTATCTTCATCCCTAGTATCCATACCAGAAACATAGACTGCACCCTTGCTAGGCAGGAGAAGTCCATTAAGATTCTTGGCAAGAGTCGATTTCCCTAGAGCCGTTTTGACCGATAATTGCAGTAAATGAGCCTTCCTCAATCTCGAGGCTCACGCCCTTTATAGCTAACTTCGGCTCCTCGTCCTCCCCATGTGGATACTGAAAATAAAGATTATCTATTTTAATTATATTTTTCCATTATTCCATCCTATGGCATTTTATTGCCATTAATACTTTTTAAATGCTCCATATATATACATATACAGTAGCCCTAAAAATAAACACAATTCAACATTATTATCCTACAACAAAACACCTATTCTTGCAATACTATGAGCTCCATTTGACATTGCCCCATGCAGGGGTATAATAAACTTAAAGTGTATGTATTAAAAAGATGAATTACACATTATTTTTGATATACAGTTGGAGGGTATATGAAGCCATTTGTTGCAAGTAAAAAAAGAATGACAAGAGCACGCCGCTATACATTCAGCTCTATCGCCATATAAGGAGCGATATTTTTAAGCGGAAGCATCAAAACCGGTGAAAAGCTGCCATCTTTTAAGAAAGCTAGCTGAGCTCAACGAGATTTCCATTACGACTGCTGAACAGGCCTACAACCAGCTACTCACCGAGGGCTATATCACAAGCAAGCCTCAGTCTGGCTACTATGTTTCCAAAATTGATGCATTTTTCAGATGTTCAGGGGACAGCGACCACGATATCTTCGAATTAACAACTCAAAGCTTTGATAACTCTAGGTACCTCTATGACCTATCTGCCTTTGATTTTCAAAAGTGGAAAAAGTGCACATCTAGAGTTTTCAACGAGTACCCTCATCTCCTTTTGTTCGAAAGTGATGTTCAAGGCGAACAGGCACTGCGCTATGAAATTTCCAAATACGTATATTCCTCGCGTGGTGTTATAGCTGACCCTTCACAGGTTGTAATCGGTGCAGGTACTCAGCAGCTTACGACTCACCTCTGCCATATACTAAGGCATATGGACATCGGTTTCGTCTGCACAGAAGACCCAGGCTACGTTCCAATTCAGAAGATTTTTTCATGACAATGGCTTTGGTATAAATAAGATTCCTGTTTCGAGCGATGGAATACGCATAGATATGCTTCCTGTAAACATAGCTTCGGCAGTTTATGTCAGCCCTGCTAACCAGTTCCCGACAGGATCTGTAATGTCCATTGCAAGCAGGTACAAGCTTCTTGCTTGGGCAAATCAAAACAACAGCATCATCCTTGAAGACGACTACGACAGCGAGCTCAGATATTTCGGAAAGCCTATACCAGCACTCCAGGGGCTAGATAAGAACCATAGAGTCGTATATTTCGGCTCTTTCTCGTCGACTCTCTTTCCTGCAATCAAGGTCAGCTACATGATTCTTCCTCCTAATATGGCGGAAATCTTTGCTAGTATCAAAGCAAACTACACCCAGACCTGTTCCAAGACAGAGCAGCTTACACTTGCACTATTTATGGAAAACGGTTATTATTACACAAATATTAGGCGTCTAAGAAGCCTATATGCTCAGAAGCTTCAGCTTACAATAACATCTTTTGCTAAATATGGCATGGGCTTCATAGATGCAAAAGAACACAAAATCTGGAATCAACATCATCCTCGATGTCAAATCCGAAAAGAGTGCCGAGATGCTTTGCCAAGAAGCAGAGTCTCTAAGGCTATATGTGGCAACGCTAAATCAGAACTCAGAAACAGAACAAAAAAATAGGCAGCTGATTTTTTACTACAATCAGATACCTATTGATTTGCTTGAAGATAGCATCAAAAGTCTTACTAAGCTATGGGCGTCCTAAACTGCGCCCTCTTATTTTGTCTTTTCAAAACCCTTGATATTCTTAGTCGTTGTAATTGTGCCATCGTGCTGAACGAAGATAGCCTCGTAGCCGTCGAGTGACTCTATCAGCTTCTTGCCATCCTTTTCTCCCTAGAATTAGGCAGGTTGTCGCAAGCGAGTCGCAATCTATACCCTTATTACCCGCACCGATAATAGTTACGGAATCAAGACCCGTCTCAACTGGATACCCTGTCTTAACATCAAGGATGTGGTGATATACCTTTCCGTCCTTTGTGAATGAACGCTCGTAGGTTCCAGATGTTACAAGGCTCTTGTCATGTGCCTCTACAACACCTACGATTCCGCCATCCGTGCTAAATGGGTCGCGTACACCTATTCTAAATTCGCTTCCATCAGGCTTCTTTCCCACAACGGAAATGTTTCCTCCAAGGTCAATAACTGCACTGCTCACACCCTTCTTCTTTAGGAATTCTGCAAGTTTGTCTGCAATATATCCCTTTGCTATTCCGCCAAGGTCAATCTCTCCCTTAGGGTCACTTAGACTCACCTTATTTCCATTAACCTTGATTTGCTTATAATCTACATGTGTCAAAGCTTCGTTCAAGGCTTCCTGCTCAGGAATCTTACCTTCTCCACCTTCAGGCTGGAAGTTCCAAAGATCTGTAACCTGACCTATCGTAACATCAAATTTTTCCCTCTGAAAGCTCGGCATATTTGATTGCTTTTTGATGACAAATAGTGTCTCGTCTGTGCACTCGATTTCTGCCCCACCTGCATGGTTTATCTTGTAGATATCGCTAGACTCACGCGTCTTACTCAGCATATTTTCGTATTTTTCGCAAAGCTTATAGGCATCTTCGATAACCTTGCTTGCATTTTTCTTCTGACATATCCTTCATGTCATAAATGGTCAAATTGCAAACTGTATCGAGGTAAAAAGCCACTTTTTCTGCACAGGATCTGTGCTCTGATTTGTCTTTTTACTGCAAGCTGTCTGTGATATAATTAGACTCAGCACCAGAATAATAACTGGTATTACTTTAGTTTTTACTCATTTTGTTAATCCTTAAGGAGAACCAATTTGTTCCGTATTATAAAAAAAGCAGATATTATACTATTCATATGTCTCATTCTCATAGGCGGAGCGCTATCCTATCTAGCCTTTTCGGGTAGCTCAACCGGAGATCTTGTCGTTGTCAAAGTCAACGGCGAAGTCTACGGAAAATACAGCCTTACAAAGGATAGAACCATCACCGTAAACAGGGATGGACACATGAATAAGATTACCATAAAAGGCGGTAAGGTGCAAGTTAGCAAATCTAACTGCAAGAATCAGGTTTGCGTTAAGCAAGGTTCGATTTCTACAACTCACCAAAATATTGTTTGCATACCTAACAGAGTTGTAGTGAGCATAGAGGGTAAGGGAGGTGAGTACGATGTCATCTCACAATAAAATGTCATCTAGAGCCCACTCAAGGTCAAGCCGCATAGCTACAACTGCTCTTCTTGCTGCTCTTGCGCTTATATTTTCCTATGTTGAGGCCATAATACCAATGCCTATCGCCGTGCCTGGCGTCAAGCTTGGAATTGCAAACCTCGCAGTACTAATCGCTTTATACCGATTTGATTTCAGGTACGCCCCTATCTATCAATTTGATAAGAATTATAGTTAGTGGACTTCTGTTTAACGGACTTTTCGGTGCACTTTACGCAATGTCCGGTGGCGTGTTAAAGTCTCATCGTTATGTGGCTTCTAAAGAAAACCAATCTTTTTAGTATAGTAGGTGTAAGCATGGCCGGAGGTGTAGCACATAATATGGGACAGATTCTAGTCGCATCGCTTCTCGTCTCAGATTTGCGCATGTTTATGTATCTGCCCGTTTTGATGTTCTCTGGAATAATAAGTGGAATTATCATAGGCGTCATCGCCTACTATGTTCAGCGCTCACTTAATGCAAACAAGGGCGCTTCGCAAATATAAGATAGTAAGGAGGAGAGTAAGTATGAAAAAAGAATTAGAATTACTACAAGGTGTAATGCGTGAACATGGAGTGGCGATTTGCATCGTTCCTACCAATGATTTTTCACTGGATCAGAATATATAAATGAATACTTCAGAAGCAGGCAGTTCATTTCGGGCTTTACTGGTTCTGCAGGAACACTCGTCGTTTGTGAGGACTCTGCCTACCTTTTGGACTGATGGTAGATACTTTCTTCAGGCATCAATCCAGCTAGAAGGAAGCGGTATAGAGCTCATGAAGACAGGTGAACCTGGTGTTCCTGAGATTGAGAATTTCCTAAAGAAGAATCTAAAAAAAGGCGATGTTCTAGCCTTTGATGGAAGAGTTCTCACTTGCCGTATCGGAGACAAATACAAACAGATAGCTGATAAGTGTGGTGCTATAACAAGGTTTGATATCGACCTTCCAGGTCTTGTATGGACAGATAGACCAAAGCTTTCAGGAAACAGCATTTGGGCACTTCCTGAAACTTCATATGGGGAGTCCTTTAAAGGAAAGCTTGCAAGGCTAAGAGATGAAATGGCAAAGGGCTCAGTTGACTCACCACCTGATCACTGGACTAGAGGAAAATGCATGGCTTTACAACCTTCGCGGTAGTGATGTTGATAGAAGCCCCTATCTTCTTCTCCTTTACGCTCATAAGCCCTGGCTCCGTAACTCTTTACAAGTTCGGTGAAGACTTCGATGATCTACTAAAAGAAAATGGCATTACAGTTAAACACTACCTTGATATCTTTGAGGATATAAAGAAGCTACCAGATAACGCTAAAGTGCTAGCTGATTTTTGACGCAGCATCATATTCGCTGATTAAAAAGTATCCCGAGCGCTTGCAAAATCGTCGACGGCCTTTCTCCAGTTAGCATGTTCAAATCAATCAAGAACCATATAGAAATTGCTGCAACAAAGGAAGCCCATATGTATGACGGCCTTGCGATGGTAAACTTTATCTACTGGCTAAAAAAATACAGTTGGCAAGCAAGCTCTCACCGAGATATCTGCCTCAGACCACCTTGAGAGCCTCAGATCCGCTCAGCCAGGCTTTGTTGATCTAAGCTTTGATACAATTGCAGGCTATATGTCAAACGGCGCTATAATCCATTATAGCGCTACTCCTGAAAGTGACACTGCACTAGAGGCAGACGGCTTTATGCTAGTTGACTCTGGCGGACAGTATCTCAAAGGAACTACTGACATAACAAGAACCATCGCTCTTGGAGCTCTTACAGATAAGATGAAAGAGTGCTACACCGCAGTGCTTCGCGGACATATAGATCTTGCTATGGCAAAGTTTAAAGCAGGTACCACTGGTTACGATCTGGATCCTCTTGCAAGAAAAGCTCTTCAGGAAATTGGTCTTGACTATAACCACGGCACAGGCCACGGCGTTGGCCACATACTCTCCGTGCACGAGGGACCTCAGAGAATAAGCAAGGTTCCAAACAAGTATGCGATAGAACCCGGCATGATAACTAGTGACGAGCCTGGCGTATACATTGAAGGTGAATTTGGTATCAGAATAGAAAACGAAATCCTCTGCATGGAAGCTGATAGCAAGTCAGATGAGCTATGCTTCGAAATGCTAACACTCTGCCCTTACGAGCCAGAAGCAATAATTGCAAGCAAGCTGAGCGAGGAAGAAAGAAACTATCTAAACGAGTACCACAAGATGGTTTTACTCAAAGCTGGCTCCACTTCTTGAGCCAAATGTAAGAGATTGGCTAAGAGAGGTTACTGCTGCAATTTAGCAGTTTATAAAGTCCAGCTCAAAGCTAGCATGGGCAAATTAGCATATTGCCCTGTGCAAGCACATATCAAAAATCAAAATGCTGTATCCATTTCGGATACAGCATTTTTTGTTCTTATTTACTTGCGAAGTTTAAGCTTCAGCAGCTACTGGCTCTGCTGGCTTTTTCTGCTGCAGGTGCTGGAGCAGCTGGCTTTTTTTCTTCTTTAGGCGCAAGTTCTGGATTGCTCCTGTTGGGCAAACCTTTGCGCAAGCTCCGCAGTTCTTACATGTATCTGGGTTGATGAATGCAAGGTTATCAGTAACGTGAACTGAGTCAAACTTACATACTGACTCACACTTCTTACATCCGATACATCCAACCTCACATGCCTTACGAGTAACTCCGCCCTTTTCTGTGCTGTGACAGTGGCAGATTACCATGTTCTTAACAGGTGAAATACGGATTAGGAACTGAGGACAAGCCTTAGCACATGCTCCACAAGCTACGCAGGCATCTCTATCAACCTTTGCAACTCCGTTTATAACACGAATTGAATCGTAATTACATGCGTCTACGCAGTCTCCAAGACCTGAGACATCCGAACTGACATTCCTTAAGTCCGCCGAATAACTGCTTTGCAGCCTTACAGCTCTTTGGTCCCTGATACTCAAGGAGTGACTTTGAAACGTCCTTGTTTCCGTTACACATTACAACTGCAACTTTTCTATCTTCGCTTCCTGCCTCTACACCTAATATAGCTGCAAGCTTTTGCTGCTACTGCAGGTCCACCCTACAGGGCATTTATTACATGGCATATCGCGATCTTCTGCCATTGCACTCGCATATGCGTCACAACCTGCGAATCCGCAACCACCACAGTTTGCACCTGGAAGCACTTCTCTAAGCGCAGCAGCTGTTTCGTCTACAGGAACAAAGAAAACTTTTTTGATGCAAAGGATAGCATAATTCCAGCTATGATTCCTACTGCAACTACTACTAAAAATAGCTATTATCATTTTTGCTTCGCCTCCTTCCTTACGAAAACATGCCGCTGAAGCCCATGAAGCTCAGTGAGAGTATAGCCGCTGATATAAGTGTTAGTGGAACACCCTTGAATGGCTGTGGAACTCCCTCTTCGTTTACAAGCTTTGTGCTTCTTACTCCGGCAAATAGGATTAGGGCTAGAGTAAATCCAACAGATGCACCAAATGCATTTGCAAGTGATAGACCAAAGCCATATCCTGCGTCAATATTAGCAATACATACACCAAGTACTGCACAGTTCGTTGTGATCGGGTGGTAGGAATACTCCAAGTGAGCTGTAAAGCGCTGGCATATACTTCTTTAACATCATTTCGATTAGCTGTACAAGAGCAGCAATTACAAGGATGAAGATTACTGTCTGTAGATAATCGATATGGAACTTGTTTAAAAATCTGCTGAATAGGCCATGTAACTGCTGTTGCTAGTACCATTACGAATACTACAGCGCCACCCATACCTACAGCTGAGTCCATTTTCTTTGATACACCCTAGGAATGGACAAATTCCGAGGAACTGAGCAAGAACATAGTTATTAGCTAAAATCATGCTCAAAATAATTGATACTGCTAACATGTCTATGCTCCTTTCTTCTCTTCATTTTCTTCCTTCGCACCTAGGATTGTTATTTCTTCCTCGCCGAAGTCTCTAACTTTACGTTCCTTATCACGTGTGATGAAGTTTACAGCTGCAACTAGTATTGCAAATGTAAAGAATCCACCAGGTGCAAGGTTAAATATTGCTACTCCATCAATCTTGCCTGCTAGGATAGGAATGTTAAAGAGTGTACCACTTCCGATAAACTCTCTAATCATACCCATGATTACTAGGGCGCCTGTATATCCGAGTCCCATTCCGATACCATCAAGAGCTGAGTCTATAACTCCATTCTTGTTTGCAAACATCTCTGCACGACCAAGGATGATACAGTTTACTACGATTAGCGGAATAAATAGTCCAAGTGATTTGTATACGCTTGGCACATAAGCCTGAAGCATCAGCTGAACTACTGTTACGAATCCTGCGATTACTACGATGTAGCAAGGAATTCTTACGTTATCAGGAATTATCTTACGTAGAAGCGAGATAACTATGTTAGAAAGTATCATTACTACTGAGAATGATACACCCATTCCAAGTCCGTTGATAGCCGTTGAACTTGTTGCAAGTGCTGAACAACAACCTAGCAATAGTACAAGTACCGGGTTTTCTTTTATTAGACCGTTCGTTAGTATCGTTAGTCTTGATTTCTTTTCTTCCATTACTTAGCACCTCCTATTTCTTTGTATTGTAGGAGAGCTTCAAATACTCCATAATGAACTGCGTTCGATGAAACAGAAGCACCAGTGATATGGTTTATTGTAGGGATCCTTCTTCGCAGATATATCCTTCAGTTCTTTAACTCCCTTGTACTGTTTTAGATGCTCAGGTGTGAATACCTTAGTACCTACACCCGGTGTATCTTTATGATCCTGAATCTTAACTCCAGTAATCTTACCATTCTTGTCGATACCAATCATTTCAATAAGTGTTCCACCAAATGATTTAGTTCCAACTGTCATAACCATACCTTCGCCATTTTTTTGGCGATGTAAACATCATTTACTGTTACCTTGCCATCGGAAGTAGCTATAAGCTTTTCCTTTATACTCGATCAAATCCATCGGCCTTAGTTAGAAGTTCCTTACGAGCTGCATCAGCTTCAGCCTTTGTATTTCTCTTTATGATAGGGATCTGCAACTCCAAATGTCAGTGCCAAAGCAGCTGATATAACAAAGCAGATTGCTACTAGTACAATTACAGGTACTACGTATTTTTTGAAAGTGTCATTATTTTTCATTTTTCTTGCCACCTCCATATGCTAGTTTGATGCAGAGCATATCGATGAGTGGTGTGCATATGTTCATCAAAAGAATTGAGAACGATACACCCTCAGGATATCCAGCCCACAACCCTAATTACCATTGTGAAGAATCCGCATCCTATACCCATTATGACCTTACCGAGAGGCATGATAGGGTGATGTTACATAGTCTGTTGCCATGAAGATTGCACCGAGCATTACGCCACCAGCGCATACATGGAATATTGCCATTTTTAGTGCACTTACATCTCCGCCTGCTACTGAGTAGTAGATGAATGCGATTACAAATACTGTACCGATAAATGCAAGTGGTGTTGCTGGTGAGATGATTTTCTTCCATACTAGGAAGATTCCACCTATTATAAGTGCTATAGCACTTACTTCACCAAGTGATCCACCAACTGTACCTAGGAATAGGTCCATGTTTGATGGAAGATCTGCCTTTGAGATCTGTCCGATAGGTGTCTCGCTTAGGACACCAAGAGGTGTAGGACCTGTCTTTCCGTCTACGCCATTTGGTAGTGGCCATGTTGTCATTCTTGATGTGAATGAAAGTAGTAGGAAGATACGAGCAACGATTGCAGGATTTGCAAAGTTGCGTCCTAGTCCACCGTAAAGCTGCTTAACTATAACTATAGCTGTGAAACAGCCTAGGATAGCCATCCATAGTGGGAAGTTTGATGGTACGTTGAATGCGATCAGTGTACCTGTTACTACCGCACTTAGGTCTGTCCATGTTTCTGGTCTCTTGAATAGCTTCTGATATCCCATTTCGAATAATACGCTGGCAACGATACAGACAGCTGTCAAAAGAAGTACTCTTGGACCAAATACATATGTGCTCACGCATAGTGATGGCACTAGTGCGATAAGTACATAAAGCATGGTCTTCTGTGTATCAAGCGCTGTTACTATATGAGGAGCGGATGATACTGTTAGATTATCGTAATATTGCTTTTCCATTACTTGATTCCAGCCTCCCTTACAAGGGCTTTGCCCAACTTGTTATAAAAGGCCAGCGGTCTTCTCGCCGGACATACGAATGAGCAGCTGCCGCATTCCATGCACTGCATAATCTGAAGGTCAGATAGTCTCTGAGCATCTCCAGCTAGATATGCATCAGCAAATCCTGTAGGCAACAAATTGATTGGACATCCCATATGACATCTTCCGCAGTTGATACATGGTGTCTCTTCTGGAATGTTTGTCTTTGTTGACGAGAATGCTAGGATAGCATTGTTGTTCTTGATTATTCCAAATGAATCTGATGGAATAGCTCTACCCATCATAGGTCCACCCATGATAATCTTCTTTGGCTCTGTCTTGTAGCCACCGCAGAATGCGACAACGTCCTTGATCTGTGTACCGATAGGTGTCACGATGTTCTTAGGTGTTGTGATTGCGTCTCCGTCAACTGTCAGTCTCTTCATTGTTAGTGGAATTCCTGTACGGAAGTACTGTCCAACGAATGCTACTGATGAAACGTTTGAAAGAATTATTCCAAGGTCTGCAGGAAGTACGCCTGCCTTCATTGGCTTACCTGTAATCTCATAAACCAAAAACTCTCTCAGCACCCTTTGGATATCTTGAAAGAAGCTTGAATGTATGCATGTTGGTAATGCCCTGCTCCTTGAACATTCTATCGAATTTTTCAATCGCATCAGGCTTGTTAGCCTCGATTCCGATATATGCTACCTTAAGGTCTAGGTACTTCATGATGAGCTTCATTCCATCGATGATGTCCTGTGTGTCCTCGAGCATGCAACGATGGTCAGATGTGATAAAAGGCTCACACTCTGCACTGTTTACTATCAAAGTATCAACCTCATCTATATTCTTAGGGTTGTACTTTACATGTGTAGGGAAGGACGCTCCTCCCATACCTACTAGTCCACTGTCTCTTACAGCTGCAACAAACTCAGCTAGATTGTGAACTTCTGGAACCTTTAGTTCCTCCCATAATTCCTGTTTCTTGTCTGTTTCAATAACAACAAGCGTATCGTATCCACCCATGGCATTACGCTGTGTCTCAATACCCTTAACGGTACCTGAAACGCTGGAATGAATCGGTGCACTTATGAAAGCATCGACATCACCAATAGGCTGTCCTACCTTAACTGTATCGCCCTTTGCAACCAATGGCTGACATGGCTTACCAATGTGCTGTGACATTGGTATCTTAACGATATCAGGGATAGGAGCCGTTTCAGTAGCACACTGAGCAGTGTTCTTATAGTGACCTGCGTCGATACTACGCAAATGCTTTGCACTTGAACTCATATCTGAAACCTTCCTTTCTAAAAAAATATCATAATCATACAGATATATTATAACGCAACATTCACTAAAAATCATCAAAATTTAACAATTTTTCGATTATCATCAATTAAGTTTTTTTGAGTTCGTTTTGGTTCGCATTGGAATGTTGCAATTACAAACTTATTAGGGGATTCCATCCTGGCTTGTTAGCAATTTAGAGCAAGTTTTTTCTCGCACCAATTGCTTAAATTCTCAAGGATTGGAATTAGATCATCGCATATTGTCGTCGTCTCATACTCAACTCTCACAGGAACCTCCATATATTCGTTCCTTCTTACAAGTCCAGCTTCAGTCAGTTCTCTAAGAGCCTTGACCAAAACAGTGTTTGAAACTCCTTCCATCTTGCGACGCACCTCGTTATATCGAAGTGGACCGCTGGTGTTCAGCGTACATAGAATCTGCATCTTCCATTTGCCACCGATCACATCCATTGATTTACTCAGCGGACATGTATCTAGGCATGGGCAGCTATAGTCCGTCTCTACCACGATAACTTTCTCCTTACTAACTATTAAAAAACTGCGTTATTGCGATTTCTCTCTTTTCGATTATAATTATAGTAGGTAAGAAAAAAAGAGCAAGTAATTATAAGCTATCACAGTTTGCTCCAATTGTTATTTTTTTATCGAACCTAATTCGGTTCAAAAATAAGTTAAAATTATGCTTGCACGCAATTAAATTAATTATATTGTTAGAAAAAGGCTAACTATGGGAGGACATAACATTAATGAATATCTTATTCCAAGGTCTCATGCTCGGCTTTGCGTATGTCATGCCAATCGGAGCGCAGAACATCTTTGCTATAAACACCGCTTTGACCCAGAAGCGAAGTAGAATACTAGCGACAGCTTTCATCATAGCCTTCTTTGATATAACGCTATCTATTGCCTGCTTCTTCGGTATTGGTGCTCTCATTAAACTGTCCGTTTGGATAGAGCTTGCCATACTCGGCATAGGCGCTCTAGTAGTATTTTGGATAGGACTAAGTATATTTCGATCAAAGGATACCATGTCCGAAACCAAGGATGTCAGTTTGCCTCTCACGAGGGTTATCTGGACAGCCTGCGTCGTAACCTGGTTCAATCCTCAGGCTTTGATAGATGGCTCACTTCTTCTAGGTGCTTTTCATGCATCTCTACCAAGTGGCAAGGCCTTCCTATTTATCCTTGGAGTTTCTATCGCATCTCTAACATGGTGGTTTGGTATGACAACTATAGTATCGCTCATAAGAACCAAGATAAATGACAAGATGCTAAGAGTTATAAACATAGTATGCGGACTGATTATCATGTTCTACGGGCTAAAGCTACTAAACAGCTTCAGAATACTTGTTTTTTAAGACTTTTTAGCATTTCTAACTATATCAGAAATACAAAAACCGATATGACGCATGGAGTACACTTCATTCGCCATATCGGTTTTTATTTGCTATCGCATATTCCTAAAAGCTTTGATTAGCTTCTCTTTCCTATATACGCTCTTATGTTGCTTACATTGCTGTAAAGCTCAGCCTCTTCACCACTCTTAACTATCAGTGTTGGAGCAGAAGAGATGCTATACTGAACTGCGATTTCAGCGCCGTCTGCCTCATCTGCAAGTATTACATCGTACTCAATTCCTGCCTGGTTAAGGTAGTTCTTTGCTGCCTGGCAATTAGGGCAAGTTTTTGTTGTTACGAGTATCACCTTTTCAGCATCTGAATTTGATTTAGGGGCTTCTACCCTGTTTGCTCTTCCTAGTGTCTGAGTTCCAACTCTTGGCATCTCCACTCCAGCCTCTTCAAGAAGGTTTCTGTTGACTGAGAAAAGTTCTTCTGGCTCGTAGGTCTTTCTGTTCTCAAACTCGCTTGACTTTACCGTCATTCCAGTTGCGAACTGGTCTATAGTAGCCTGTAATTCTTGAGTAAACCTCAGTTGCATTTCCACAGTGCGGGCAAGAGAAATGTTCACCAGCGATGTAGCCGTGTGATTCGCATATTGAGTATGTAGGTGAAAGCGTGTAGTAAGGCAGCTTGAAGTTATATGCAATCTTCTTAACTAGATTTGCTGCGGCCTTCCAATCTGGCATTCTCTCACCTAGGAAGCCGTGGAATACAGTTCCTGATGTGTATAGAGTCTGCATCTCATCTTCCATCTCAAGTGCATCAAAGATGTCCTCTGTATAGTTAACTGGAAGATGTGTGCTGTTTGTATAATATGGAGCCTGGTCCTTGCATGCTGCTGTAATGATATCAGCGAATTCCTCTGTATCGTGCTTTGCAAATCTATATGTTGTAGATTCAGCAGGTGTCGCCTCTAGGTTAAAGAGATCTCCGTACATCTCCTGATAATCTGATAGTCTATCACGCATGTGGTTTAGAACCTCGATTGAGAAGTCACGACCCTCTGGCTTTGTTATATCGCTATCTATCCACTTAGCATTTAGGATGGTCTCGTTCATTCCAACAAGTCCAATTGTTGAGAAGTGGTTGTTGAAAGCACCTAGGTAGCGCTTTGTGTATGGATATAGACCTTCCTCAAGAAGTCTGTTGATTACCTTACGCTTTGTGTCGAGTGAGCGAGCTGCGATATCCATGTACTTATCGAGCATGCTGTAGAATTCTTCCTTTGTTGATGAGAGGTAAGCTATTCTTGGTAGGTTTAGCGTTACTACACCGATAGAGCCTGTGCTCTCTCCTGATCCAAAGAATCCGCCACCCTTCTTTCTTAGCTCTCTAAGGTCGAGACGAAGTCTGCAACACATTGATCTTACATCTGATGGGTTCATGTCTGAGTTGATGTAGTTTGAGAAGTATGGAGTACCATACTTTGCTGTCATCTCAAAGAGAAGCTTGTTGTTTTCTGTCTCGCTCCAGTCGAAATCCTTAGTTATTGAATATGTAGGGATTGGATACTGGAAACCACGTCCGTTAGCATCGCCCTCTATCATGATTTCGATGAAAGCCCTTGTTAACCATGTCCATCTCAGCCTTACAATCGCCATATGTGAAATCCATCTCCTTACCACCAACGAGAGCAGGCATGTCGATTATGTCCTCTGGAACTGTCCAGTCTAATGTAACATTAGTGAACGGTGCCTGAGTTCCCCATCTTGATGGAGTATTTACACCGTAGATGAATGACTGTATTGACTGCTTTTACATCCTTGTATGATAGATTGTCTACCTTAACAAAAGGAGCTAGATATGTATCAAATGATGAGAAAGCCTGAGCTCCTGCCCATTCATTCTGCATGATTCCCTAGGAAGTTTACCATCTGATTGCAAAGTGTTGTAAGATGCTTTGCTGGCGCAGATGTAATTCTGTCTGGAACTCCACCTAGACCTTCCTGTATAAGCTGTTTAAGGCTCCATCCTGCGCAGTAACCTGTCAGCATCGAAAGGTCGTGAATGTGCATGAAGCAGTTTCTGTGAGCATCTGCAACATCCTCATCATAAACCTCTGAAAGCCAGTAGTTAGCTGTTACAGCACCTGAGTTTGAAAGAATGAGTCCACCAACGCTAAGAGTTACAGTTGAGTTTTCCTTAACACGCCAGTCCTTCTCAGTTCCGATATATCCATCTATAAGTTTTTTGTAGTCCAGCAGAGTATCCTTTGTCTCTCGCACATTAGCGTGCTGACGTCTGTATAGGATGTACGCCTTTGCTGTCTTCGCATATCCGCAGTTCATCAAAGCGGACTCTACCTCATCCTGAATTTCCTCTACCGTTGCTGCATCGAGCTTGCGTCCATTAAGCGTGGTTGTGACGATTAGACAAATAGCTCTTGATACCGACGAAATATCCCTTGCATCAAGTTCATCCGTCGCCATAAAGGCCTTTGCGACCGCATTCTCAATCTTGGTTGGGTTAAAAGCAACCGCCGTTCCATCTCTTCTGATTACATTGTTCATCCTATCCCTCCGCTTAACACATACATAGATTAAATAACTTGATAAAGCCCTATCGGCCTTCTAAAGTACAAATTCATCGTTAAAGCTTATAATTTCGCCAGCATCTAGACTCTTTCTCACATCTATGAGCCTCTGATTGCTGCTGCCTCGCCAGATATGTTCCTCGCTCTTTAGTGACTCGATAAATCTTCCGTCTACCATCACATCTATAAAGTCCAAAACCTCTCGCGCTGCCTCGCCTGCCTTGCCAGCTACCACCTCATCAAAAGTGAATCCGCTGTATAGCCAGATGTCTAATCCACTAGATTTTAGTGCCTCTGCTATATCTCTGCACTGCTCAGCCTGCAAAAGAGGATCTCCGCCTGAAAGCGTAACTCCGTCGATATACTTTGTTTCCAAGATGTCATCAATGAGCTCTTTAACCGAAATTTCTTCACCGCCACCTAAATCATGCGTCTCTGGATTATGGCATCCCTTACAGCCATGCTCACAGCCTTGCATGAACACCGTATACCTTACTCCAGGCCCATTTACAGTGGTGTGTTTCTTGACTCCAGCTATAGAAACGCTCTCTTTCTTACTCTTCATAGAAAGCCCCCTATCTTGCTTGCTCATTCATTATAATATCTATATATAGTATAGTCAAGATAGATTTACTCCAATATATTGTTTATTTTATAGTCCAAAGTCCCTTATCTTCCACATAGGATTTTTGCCATTTTCATCTAGTCCAATCACGCTAACCCCTGTCCTTATACAGATTTTTCGAGGACTCTAATCTTCTCGGAGTCTATGCGTTCTCCCGGAACGATAATCGGAATACCTGGTGGATATGGAATCAGTGCTTGAGCAGAAATTTTACCTTCGCACTCTCTAGCTACTAGCCTTTCAGTCTCAATTGGGACATCAAAAATTTCGCCATGCCTATATAGCTCATCCATCAAAACGATTTCATCCTCTTCACGGCTCACGCTGTTCCTACCGCTTTCGCAAGCCTGCTCCGCTATTTCATTAAGCGCTGAGATTAAAAAGCTCATAATCCTTCCTCTTGCTTCCAAGGCCACTCATTGCCATGACAAAACGAGAATCCGAAAGCTCACAGAATACGCCCCTTTCTCTCAAAAAGAGCATCAAGTTCATATCCGCTTATTCCAATCTCACGTAGACCAAAGACCAACTTTGTTCGGTCAAGCAGCTCCATCTCAAGAAGCTCCAGCCCTTGGATTTTTCTTAGCTCCTCATATGCATAGTCAAGGTCATCCTGCCACTCTTTAAATAATGCATCTCCAGACTCCTCGATTATCCTCACATTCAAATCTAGCGATGCCATCAAAATATATGAAGGACTGCTGCTCTGCAGAATCTGCAAATTATTAGCAAGTGTATCTACATCCACCCTATCGCTACAAACGAGCAGTATTGCTGTCTGTGTAAATGAAGCGAGTGTCTTATGCGTGCTAAGTATGGCTATATCTGCACCACTTGCTTCGGCTGCAAGCTTCTGGGCTTTGCTGTGCTGATTCTTTATATCGCCCCTGGATGGCACTATCTTATCCATAAAAGCTAGGTGTGCTCCGTGGGCCTCATCTACAATTAGGATTTTCCCATGCGCATGCACTATTTCGGATATCTTTTCTATATCGCTGCAAACTCCGTAGTAGTTTGGGCTAGTTATGAGAACAGCCTTGGCTTCGGGGTGCTTTATCAGAGCTTCTTCAATACGGCTTGCGCTCACCTCGCCTGCAAGTCCATAGTCCTTTAAAGTTTCAGGTGCAACAAAGACCGCCTTTCCGCCGCTCAGCATCAAAGCATTGTAGACAGACTTGTGACAGTTTGATGCCATAATCAAAAGCATCTCCCCTTGATATGACACTTAATACAGATGCTATAATTCCTGCACTGCTTCCACCAACCAGCATAAATGCTTGTTTTGCAGCATACATCGCCTTATAGCGATTCATGGTCTCAAGCAAAATGCTCTCCGCCTTAAATAGGTTATCAGCTCCTTCAATCTCTGTCAGATCTCCGTCTATCATTAAATCTACGAAGTCCTCATAGCCATTTTCTTTAAAAAAGGTTTTCCCCTTGTGTCCAGGCATGTGAAAGCTAGCACGCTCACTATCGCGATGTGCTTTGATGAATTCAATTAATCCCTTTGATTCTCTCTGCTTATCCATATTTTCTCCCATAAAATCAATGACCCACAGCCCAAGCAATTCCACACTTAAGCCGTAGGTCATGTAAAATCTTCAAGGCTTTTATTAAAGTTAAAGCAGCGGGCTTAGCGCTCGCAAAACTCCGTCAAACAAAAAGTCCAAAGAAGCTTGTCTTGCAGTTCTCCTCTAGTATCTGAGTACACCTTCCTATTGTTCTGTTAAAATCCTCTTTGATGTCCCTCAAAGAACTGCATCCCACCATAAAGGTTCCACACTCAAAGTGAAGGTAGAGACTCCTGTAGTCGAGGTTTATCGTTCCTACCACTGCAAGCTTATCATCTGAGAGGAAGTTCTTAGCATGAACAAATCCCTCCTTGTATTCGTAGATTTTTACACCTGCTCTAATTAGAGGCAGATAGTAGGAACGCGTAAGCCTGAAAATTATCTTTTTGTCCGGTATTCCTGGAGTTATAAGTCTTACGTCTACTCCTCTTTTTGATGCGAGCTTGAGAGCTGTAATCATTTCGTTATCTAGAATCAGATATGGCGTATAGATATACACATAGTCCTCAGCCTGATTGATTATCTCAAGGTAAACATTTTCGCCTAGGTTTTCATCATCAAGTGGTGTATCAGAAAACGGCTGCACGATTCCGTCGCTATCAAATGGCTGTGGATGATGCACATGTGGTCTAAACTTGCTGTAGTCTTTCTCTGTAGGTATGAACGAGTTCCAAATGTTTAGGAACATGACGGTAAAGTTCCAAACTGCCATGCCTTCTAATCTTATTCCCGTATCCTTCCAATGCCCGAAGTACTGCACCTTGTTTATGTATTCATCTGCTAAGTTGTATCCACCTGAGTGTGCAATATATCCATCTATTACAGTGATTTTTCTGTGATCCCTGTTGTTATATACCAGTGATAGCAATGGGCGAAGCGGGTTGAAGACATGAACTCTTATTCCGGCATGCTCTAACTTTGACGCAAAATTCAGTGGTAATTTACTTATACAGCCTATGTCATCGTACATAACTCTTACATCGACACCCTCTGCGACCTTTTCCTGGAGTATGTCAAAGATAGAATCCCACATGTATCCCTCTTCGATTATGAAGTACTCCATGAAAATATAGTGTTTGGCACGCTTTAGATCCTCTAACATATCGACAAAAGCCTTATCACCAAGGTCGTAGTACTTAGTCTTTGTACCTGTCCACGCTGGATATGGACCGTAATCTCCTATGTATTTGATTGTATCTGCGAGTCTATCGCTATATAGCTCTGACAGGCAGTTTTCCTGCTTTACATCATCTCTATGTCTTGCCCTTGTCGGTTCGATTTTTGTTTTTGATTCTCTTTGATGGCCTCTTATTTCCAAAGAACCAGTACATAGCCGTTCCCAAAATAGGCATAATGCATATTATCATAATCCAGCCCAGCTTGTAAGCCGAGCTTTCATCTCTATATATGATAAATAGGGCTACCATTATAGCAAAAGATGTTAAACACTATCGTGATGTTTCTAGAGTGATCGCCTAACCTCAAAACCATGATGAGCCATCCATGCAAACTGAATAAGTATCAAAAATTCCCATTATGGTCATGCGGCTGAACACCTTGCCGAATAAACTTTTTATAAATCTCATATTCTATTGTCCTATTACCTAGCTTTCAAAAACTAAAAGTCCGGAAGTCCGGACTCTTAGAAAAGAAAAACTATTTTTGATAACATCAACACCCATGTATTTTTCTCAATGCTTCCGGTATTACTACGCTTCCGTCAGCCTGCTGGAAATTCTCCATGATAGCTGCTACGGTTCTTCCGACTGCAAGACCTGAACCGTTCAAAGTATGAACGAACTCTGGCTTTTTCCTTTCCTCTGCGGAATCTGATATTCGCACGTCTTGCCTGGTAATCCTCAAAGTTACTGCATGAAGAAATCTCAACATATCTTCCGTAGCTTTGGCATCCAAACCTCAATATCGTATGTCATAGCTGATGAGAAACCCTAGGTCTCCTGAGCTTAGTCTTACAACTCTATATGGGATTCCAAGACGCTTTTAGAACTTCCTCTGCATCAGCAGATAGCTTCTCTAGCTCATCGTAAGAAGTCTCTGGATCCACGAACTTAACGAGCTCAACCTTGTTGAACTGGTGCTGGCGTATGAGACCTCTAGTATCTCTACCTGCAGAACCCGCCTCTGCTCTAAAGCAAGGTGTGTACGCTGTGTAGTAAACTGGAAGCTCTGCCTCGTCCATTATTTCGTTTGCTCTTAGATTTGTAACCGGAACCTCTGCAGTTGGAATTAGGAAGAAGTCCTTCTGCGGAATGTAGAACATATCCTCCTCAAACTTAGGAAGCTGTCCTGTTCCTGTCATCGCATCTCTATTTACCATGAAAGGAGGAAGAATCTCCGTATATGGCTGCTCCATTGTGTGAAGGTCAAGCATGAACTGAATGCACGCTCTCTCAAGTCTAGCACCAAGACCCTTGTAAACAGTGAATCTTGTTCCACTCGATTTTGCTTGCGCGACCGAAGTCTAGAATATCTAAATCCTCACCTATATCCCAGTGTGCCTTAGGCTCAAAAATCGAATTCCTTAGGCTCCATAAACTTTCTAATCTCTACATTATCACTGTCATCGTTTCCGAACTGAACATCCTTATATGGAGTGTTTGGAACGTTTAGTAGAGCGCTTTTTAGCTCAGCTTCGATTTCTGAGAGCTCAGCATCAAGAGCTTTGATTTCATCTGAAAGAACCTTCATCTCAGCCATGATTTCAGTTGTGTCCTCACCAGCCTTCTTTAGCTTAGGAATCTCTCTTGAAACTGTATTCTGCTTGTTTTTCTTTACCTCAACATCAGCTAGGAGGCTTCTTCTCTTCTCATCTAGTTCCTTGACCTTTGAGATTCCAAAGTCACCCTTCCCTCTAAACTCAACGCGACTCTTAACACCTTCGTAATCTTCTCTTATCTTCTTAATATCTAGCATCTGTCTCACCTCTATAAAATATTCTTCTTGTACCTAGTGTATAGGCTTATCAAAGTTGCTACCTTTTTTTGTATCAGCTTCTGCATCTCAGATGCCTCGCTGTAGTTTCCATCATCAAGTGCGTCCTTTGCTCTTGTGAGAATGGATTTCTCGGTAATGGTGTCTTTTCCTAGCTCGTGTCTAAGCTTGTCTATCTCTATCCAGTTCTTCACATCAAAATCAGAAAAATCATCCTCTGAGTGAAGCTTTACACAGCTTCTAATCAAAGCCATGTTCTGTGGAATAACTCTATCGTGAAGCTCTGTCTTCCACTGTGAGATTACCTGCTCTCTATAGGAATCAAGGACCTTCTGCTTCATCACATCGCCAGCCTTGAAAATTTCTAGCTTCTCAGGGTAGAGGTCAAAGGCCTGCATGTTTTCCCAAACCGTAGCCGGTGCATGTCCGAAAGAGCTTTGCCTCTCTTCTTCAGTGTAGTCTTCAAAGACTTCCTTCTCGCTTCGGTACTCTCTATCTGTATCTAGGTAGAAGTCCTCATCGCCGTAAGCCTTTGATATAGACTTCTCGAGCTCTGCTGGAGTCTTCTCTGCATCTAGCACATGCTTTATTCCATCTATCATAGCCATGTGGCTTGCCGCAAGCACTAGATATGTGTTGCTCTTAGGGTTTGGCGCTCTAAGCTCAAATCTCGTTGCAAGTGGATTATTCATATCCCTGATAAGTCCTACGAGAACAGTTCTGTTTCCTGGAAGGCTCCATCGGAGATCGTCCTAGAGAAGTAACTATACAAACAGGAGCTTCATATCCTGGTTTTCAATCTTTTCAAAGAGTCAATGCTTGAGCTTACGAATGGATTAACAACCTCGTAGTTCTTTAGCAGACCCATCAAAGCGCCGTATCCGATAGGATTTAGGAACTCAGCCCCTCATATCCTTAGGGTGCGAATACACTTGTCATCTTACCATTCTTTAGCTTTGCTGCAAGTCCCTAGGTGAGTATGTTCACCGCTTCCTGCCACTCCATCAAAAGGTTTAGCCATGAAGGTTACATCAAGTCCATGCAAGGTAAAAATATCTCTAACAATATACTTAACATGGTTTTCATTATCTGCAGCCTGCATAGCATCTGTATATGCCCAGTCAATCTCTAGCTGCTCCATAACGTGGTCGTAGTGACCGGAGTTACCCATCTGAGCCTTAACTCCTCCGACCTCCTTATGTCCCATCTCTACTCCAAAGCCATACTTATCTAGAATCATCAAAGTTTCCTCAAGCGCGGTTCTGACCTCGCCGTAGGTTCTCTTCCAGTACTGCTCCTTGAGTACCTGAGCTGTAAAGAGCTGCTCTCTATCGCCCTTATCGTCTGGCGTCTTTACCCAAAACTCTAGCTCAGTTGCACTTGTTATTACGAATTCCTCGATATCATCCATGCTATCTGCACCATCAATGTAATCAAATACATATGGATGCTCAATTAAAGACTTCTTAAGTTCTGATTTAAAATGCTTTAGTGCATCTCTAAGCATTACTCTTGATCCGCACTCGAAATTCTCGTTGTGCAAGAGGTAGGATGGAATTCTCAGAGTTCCGACAGGAAGCTCTAGCTTTCTATCGATGTTTCTGAAGTTATAGTCTACGTACCAGTTGCAATCTAGGTCAGGAATAATATCGACCTTTGCGTTGTTTAGCACTGCTATGTGCGGAAGCGCTACCGATGAACCATCAGTCTGAACTCCGTGCTCTAGCAGCTTGTCCATGTCCTTTATGAAAAGCTCTACGGGTATCTTCTCGTCTGTATCGTGTCCACCGATATCGATACCTACAAGTGATACGAATTGAACCTCAGGATGGGCATTCAAAACCTTAATAATATTTTTCCTTTGAGTGTTCGCCCTTTGGGATCGTAAAGAGCATTTTATCTACATCGAATCCCAGCATATATTTCCTCCTGAATTTTCAAGTTGTTTAGTATATCAAAATTAATTATTTGCTTTTCTTGCTATCGCTAGCATTATTATCTGAGCTATCCTGGAGGTCCTTAAGCGCCTTCTCTAGCTCTGTCATCTTCTCACCGTAAGTCTTCCAGTCGCCGCTCTTAAGTGCTTCCTGAGCCTCTTGGTACGCGCCGTTAGCCTTCTGGATATAGTCCTTTACGCTCTGCTTTTCGCTTTCGCTCTTAGGTTCTGGATCATTACTACTGATTTCGCCTTCTCCAAATAGACTTTCTAGCGCAGCTTCAAGCGTAGGCTCATATGCAATCTTGTCCTCGTAGGCTACGATTACTCTCTTAACCTCTGGAATAGCAGAATTGGATGCCTCAAGATATATAGGCTCTATGTATAGCAGCGAGTTATTGATTGGAACCACAAACAGGCTTCCTCTGCTGTATGTTGAACCAGCTTGACTCCATAGTGAAAAGTCCTGAGAAATCTTAGTGTTCTGGTCTATCTGTGCCTCTATCTGCATAGGTCCGTAAATTGTCCTATTCTTAGGGAACCTGTAAAGCATTAGTTTTCCATAGTTTTTGCCATCGTTTCTCGTCATCAAAATACCGGTCATATTCTGCTTAGACTTTGGCGAATATGGAAGCATGCTCACAAATTCGGCCTTTTCCTCACCAGGAATTCTAGTAACTAGGTAGTTAGGCTCTGTCTTTCTCTCGCGAGTTCCGTAGATTTCGTGAGAAACCTCCCAAAGGTCCTCGTTTTGATAGAATACCTTAACGTCGTTCATGTGATACCTGCCGTAAACATCTGCCTGAATCTTAAAGAGCGAATGTGGATATCTGACATGCGACTTGAGAGATGCTGGCATCTCGTCAATATCCTTGAAGAGCTTAGGGAACATCTTCTTGTATGTCATTGCTATCGGATCGTTCTTGTCAGTGATGTAGTATTTCACATCGCCGTTATACGCATCGACAACAACCTTGATTGAGTTTCGGATATAATTTGTATTTCCTTCATCCTTGCTATAAGGCTCTGAATATGGATAGAACGAGCTTGTCGTGTAAGCATCTATCATCCAGTAAATTTTACCATCAACAGCTACTCCATACGGATCATCTTCATAGCTCAGATAAGGCATTATCTTCTTTACCCTCTCCTCGATATTTCTGTTGATGATAATTCTTGATTCACTGTTTATATTGGAAGAAACCAGAAGTTTAAAACTGCCTTCTCTCACTGCAAACATCAACCTCTTCAGTGGCGTCAGCTTGATTCCGGCACTTCCCTTATATCTCGTGTACTTATTAGACTGACCATCTGGATAATCGAACTCATCCTCATTTGTATTTATAACAATGTAGTCGCTTGAAAGCTCTCCGAAATAAATTTCTGGTCTTTTGATACTAATTTCCTTGGCACTGCTCTTAGGTGGTATATCCTTGACTACAACATCCGGCTGTCCGCTAGCCGTAATCTTATCAACCCTTGATACTGCAAGACCGTAGCCGTGCGTATACTTGATATGTCTATTGAGCCAGGTATCGTTTATCTTCTTCTCATCGATTTCTCTGACTGAAAGATAGGTCTGTGCATACTCACCGTTCAGATAATATCTATCTACGTCAGTATCATTAAACTTATAGTACTGCCTGATGCTCTGAGTCTGATTGTAGAATTTCTCCACAGGCTCGTAGTCGTTAATTCTTATGTTTCCGACCGTCTCATCGTTGTTTGCTATCGCACTAGCATCAAGGTCATTTGATGCAGCAAAGTCTCTGACATCGACCTTTATCCGTCGCATATGCATACTGAGTAAACTCGATATTTCTTGCTAGATACTCCGATTCCTTGTTTATTTCGTCAGGTGCAACGATTACATTCTGAACTAGAATCTCAGCACCGCTTCCAATCAAAATCACAGCGAGCATGATTATCGGAATCAAAACAATCTGCTTCATCATCTTCTTTGCAATGAAGAAGGCTATCGTGACTGCGCCTAGAACACAAAGCACAATCAAAACTCTATAAATCCAAAGAGTAACATTTACATCTGTGTAACCTGCTCCGTACACAACGCCTGTGTGCTTATGAAGTAAATCAAACTGCTTTTAGCAGGAAGTGGAAAAGCTAGCATTACGTAGAAAATGATTCCGAGAATGGATAGCTTGCCCGATGCGATGTGGAGAAGTTGTTCCATATTTGACTTAGAAACCCTGCGATCAGTCTTGTTTCTGACATTCTGCATCCTCGCATTTCGCTTGTTAGGATCAAAGATATTTGCAAATATCTTGCCTGCCTGTATTCTCTCCAAACGGATTAACGAAAGGTCTGCTCGAATATCCTGCTCCAGCACCGACATCCTCACCAGTTTGAGCTCCCCGAGTATCTTCCATCTTCTATAGGTTCAGCCTCATCTTCTTCTAAAGCATCTGGGCTGTGCATTATTATCAAAACTGCATAGTAAAAAATCGTTGCAATCACAAACAGTACGACTATCCCTAAAAGCATGGTGTTAAGCCCATTTAGGAACTCGTACTTAAAAACATAAAACGATATATCAAGCCCAAAGAGCGGATCCTTCTTGCCGAAGCTTGTGCTCTTAAGGAACTTAAGAAATTCAAACCAAAGTCCCGCCCACAACATACTTGGTAACCCATCCTGAGAACAGAACAGAAACAAGCAAAGTAATTATGCCAAGCCTCTTTTTGGTTAGTTTCTTCGTGTGAGATTATCTTCTTGAAATAGCCTCTACGAAGTCCTGTCAAATACAGGTACATAAGGCCACTAAGCACCACAAACATAGGTATGCCAAACTTCAGCTGAGTGGTTAGCTTCTTCAGGAATACACTCACATATCCTAGTTCATCAAACCACATCCAGTCGGTGAAGAAGTTAATAAGTGAAAAGAACCCCCATAGTATAAAAGACACTATGACTAAAATTGTTATATTCCTAGCTCTTCTCTCTTTCTTAGGCTTTACATTTACTACGTTCTTTGGTTTTTGCTGCCATCAAAAGTTACTCCCACAAATTTATCAAAGTATTAATTGCTCATCAAAAATAATTACTCAGCATCAGTAGCTGCAGTGACCTTAAGTACTTTCTCCTTGTTTATGATTGAAAGAATCTTTGTCTCTGTGCTAGTATCTGATGAATTAGCCTTTCCCTCAGTAATCTGCAAAATTACATAGTAGTTGCTGCCGCTATTCTTGATTTCGCCGATTTTTGATATTCTTAATCTGCTGTTCTTCATTACCTTCAGCTATAGCCTTCACATGTCCATAAAAGCTCTGAATCTTCATTGATAAGTCTAAGAACATCGTCAGAACCGCTATTCACCTTATCTGTAAGTCCTGAATAGTATCCAAGTGAAAGGTTAACAATAGCTTCGCTGAGTAGCTTTCCGTCAGAGAACTCTCCATCCTTAAAGTTCTTCGCATTCTTGAGTTCGCTGATGCCGTAGTCCTTTGATGTATCGAACTTTAGCTTGCTGTCATACTGAACCTTGCCAATGTTCACATAGTTCTTCTTTGCCTCTGCAACTACATCCTCCATGGACTTAGCCTTCTCTACTTTCTCTTCAGATTTCTTATCGTCCTTAGATTTGTCACTGCTGCCTGAGAACTTTTCTGTCACCCATGAGATTCCCTGTGAAATCTTATTAGCAGGTGCAGATCCCTTAGCAAATACTAGAATACCTGAGCAGATTACAGCTATTGCAAGTATAACTATAATTATATCTAAAACGATTATCTTCCATCGTCCTGTCTTCTGTTCATTCCCTGAATCACTATCATGGACATCGTCGTTAGCAAAGATATCGCTGTAATGAAGCTTAGTTTCCTTACTATCTTCATCTCCGCTTGCTTCTTTCTCCTTCTTCTCCTCATCACTGGGGATTCCCACTTTCTGGTTCTGCTAGGAGTTTCTTCAGCCTCTGCTTCTTCGGTATCGTCATGTTCATCTTCAGTCTCAGCTTCATCAACTTTTTGCAATTTCTTCTACTTGAGCTTGAGCCTCAACTACGCATGCTTCTTCAGAATCTTCATTAGAAATGTCACATGCTACTTCAGAAATGTCACATGCTTCAGTTTCACATGCACACGCTTCTTCCTGAATAGCAGGCTCTTCTGCTTCTTGAACAGCTTCCTCATCTTCTTCAGTAGCTTCTTCGGTCTCTTCTACTTCTTCAAATTCTGATTCAGTCTCTACATCCGTCTCTTCAGTTTCAGGGCTTCCTCGGTTTCTACTTCTGTATCTTGAGCCTCTTCAGTATTCTCTGCATCATTAACTGCTTCAGCTTCTGCTTCTTCAACTTCAGTTGCTTTCAACTTCTGATTCCACTGCCACTTCAACAGGAGCTTCGGTTTCTTCAGTCACTTCTACTGTTTCTTCAGCTTCCTCAACTGGTTCCTCAAGAGGTTCCTTTGACCAAGTAGCTCTTGCCTGCTCTAGCTTTTTCTTCCTTATTTGCGATTATAGCTTCAGCCTCGCTATCCTCACGGATTCTGTTACGAAGTCTCTCGTACTCTTGGTCGAGAAGAGCCTGAAATTCTTCGTTCTTTTGGTTAAAAGTGTAGAACTTATCTATGCTCTTTCTTGGTGATGATGCCGCAACAAGACCAGCCGCAAGTGCCTCATCAACGTCGACTAAAGTCCTTGACTTCCTCGTGGTCCTCTGAAACCTCAACAGGAATATCAAGCTCAGCTTTTTCCTCTACCTTAGGAATAATGCTTTCGAATCTATCAGCCTTCTCTACACGCGTAGTGCTTCCTAGTTCCCAGTTGAATGAAATCTCAGAAGCATCCTTAGCATTGTCATCGTTCTGAATTCTGTCAAAAAGCTCATTCTCAGTCATGATTGTCTCTGTGAATGACTTCTCCTCGATGTCCTTACGCTTCTTCTCTTCTAGAACAGTGTTCCAATTGAAGTCAACATCTTCAGTCTTAGCCTTGTCCTCATCTGGGTATCCGTCAAGATCCCAATTAAAAGCGCCGAAGTCAAAGTTCTTCTTCGGCTTAGGTTCATCTTCTGCGAAGCCTATGTTTATCTCTGAGGCATCGATTTTGGTTCCGCAATTTCCACAGAACTTATCTCCATCAGCTAATCTTTTTCCACACTTTTTGCAATACATCATTACCTCCCGCACCTTGGCAGTTTACTTTATTTGCTTGCTCAAAAACTCTTCGGTATACACATTGCCATGCTTGTCCGTTCCACATTCTCTGCTTGCGAATTTCTTGGAAACTTCGCCGTCCTCTGCGCAGTGCACATCTCCGTCCCTATTCTTTATCAAAAGGTTCTCAAGTACATTCTCAAACCGTTTATCCTCTCCAAAGCCAGTCTCAAGTTCCAGCTTCTCCTCAGAAGCTTCTGCCTCTATCAAAGCTGATTCATTAGCCGTCTCCTCAATAGCCACCTCAGGCGCTTGCTCAGCCTTAAGGTCAGTTGTCTCTGTCTTATCTTCTACCTTCACCATATCACAGCTATTATCAGGCTCAGCCTTCTTTGCTGCCTCAACATTAGAAGCCAGACTTCCCTCTATCAAAACCTCTTGCTTCTGGTTAATCTCCTTAACTGTGCTATCGATGTCAGTCACGGTTACTTTAATCTCGGATAGTACATCCTTTCGCCTCAATGCGCTGATGATTAACTTGATTAATCCAATCAAAACAATCAATGCCAAAAAGCGATAGAAGTGCTATCTCGATTTGGTATTGATACTTGATGATTATTGCGCCAATTTTTTTCCTATAGCATTCATGCGCTATCCTCCTAAAGATATTCTGTTCTATTATACTATAAATAGGGCGTTTTTTTGCAATTCTGATTGCGATGATTTGACAAGATATTTGCCCCTTTTGATAGACCATAATCAGCTCCTCTCAAAAATAAAAGCACAAGAAAATCGCCTGCAGAACAGGGCGATTTCTCTAGATTGAATTTTATATGATTTGATATTTTATTAGAGGATTAAGCGAGTCCAAGATTTTGCGCCTAATTCCTTGCATGTCTCAAGACCTGCATCGTCTGGAGCATCGTTGATCATTAGGGCCTTCTCCGCCTATTATCTGAGCTCCTGCAGCTTCCATTCTGTCTTTCCAGTCACGCATCCACTGGCCGTCTCCCCAGCCGTATGAACCGAAGATAACAATCTTCTTTCCACCTACGAACTGCTCAACTTCTTCGATGAATGGCTCAAACTCAGTCTCTTCAAGAACTTCGTCTCCCATAGCAGGGCATCCAAGCGCGAATCCTTCTAGATCGCCCAAGATCGCTAGCTGATACCTCTGAAACAGTCTTTCACATGAATCTTCACATGTGCTCTTTAGACCTTCACCTATAGCCTTTGCCATTGCTTCTGTGTTTCCAGTCTGTGACCAGTATACTACCATTGACTTCTTCATAATTTTCCTCCTACTGTACAATTTGAAGCTTGTTCAAGTTTTGTTTTTTAATATCTGAAGCGGAATCGAGAAGCTCAAGTATGTCTCGTTTTCCGAAGATCAGTCTTATCGCATCTTCCTTTGCTCTATCAAAGGTTTTTAAACAGTCTATTCGCTCTTTCTATATCGCTATAAACCTTCCAGTATCCGCAAAGTAGAAAGTCTCTACCATCGTTTTCAATAAAACCGACAACATCCTCAGTTGGAAAGCCCAAAAGCAAACCAAGTTCATGCGGAAATTCAATTTCCTTACGGCAATACTGACGGTAACGCTTGCTAACTGTACTCAAAATATTTTTAATGTCCAAATCAAAATATCCGAAATCCTCTAGGAGCTTGCGGACATCATCCTGATTTAGCCAATTTATAAGTTCTTCTTCTCTGTATATCAAAGCGTAGCTGTTTTCATTAAAGCTACAGAACACGAATATCTCTAATCCTGTTCCTGCAAATATTTTCTTTACCTGGGGAATCATCGCCTTTTTGACAACGATTAGGTTTGACATTTTTACTCCGGCAATTACCGGTGAACACTGAAGAGCTAACTTCGTCATAAGGTCATTCATATCAAGTCTGAATAACATTCTCTTGACTTCTTCGCACATATGCCCTCCTAGTTGAAATCCTTTATATTAGCCTATTCTCATTGTTATTTCATCAAAACTTGCTCGCATATTCTATCAAGTTAGTTTTACCTAACCCTTATGGGGTTATTAGCCCGCTTCTTTTGGGGAAGCGGGCAATAATAAATGAAATATAGAGAAATCATGCAAAAACACCGGAGAAACGCTATCGCCGCCGGCATAACGGCATGCGCGCTGAACCCTGCTTACTTGGTCCAACATGTGTATTTGCTTATCTGTGGTTAGTTTAACCTAACTAACTCCTAATGTCAACACCTTTTTTTAAAAATAATTTTTTTATATTTTTTTGTTTGATTTCAGCACAAAATTGTTATATTATGTAAGAAAATTTTTTGGGAGGTAATCTTTATGAAGAAGAAAATCAACATGATAGTCGGATCGATAGGGTGCATTTATAGGAGTATTTGTTTTCATAACCTATATACCTCAGATTATAGCAAATCTAAATGGTGTTAAAAGGCCAGCCATGGCAACCATTAACCGCCGCCTTTTTCTTGCCTCATTTGGGTAATATACGGCTGGACCAAGGAGCCTAAGAAGGATTACATTCTAATAATCCCTAACGCTGCAGGTGTGGTTTTAGGATTTTTTAACATTTATTACTGCAATATAGACTTAAATGGATATTACGTCCCATTTTTATACATATCTTGTTTTGCCTTAATTTTTTTATACTTTTTTACCCAAAAGCTCTGTGTATTGACATTATGCGCATCTATGGTATACTTGTTTTTATATAAACTAAGTTAGTTAAAACTATCTATTGGATGGAGGTAATATATGAAATCTAACGAATCAACTGAGAATTATCTCGAGGCCATATTGATTCTCAGCAAGGAACATCCTGTAGTTCGTTCTGTTGATATTGCAGATTACCTTGATTTTAAGAAGTCCAGTGTTAGCGTAGCGATGAAGAAGCTTCGCGAGAACAACGACATCGAGGTTTCCGATGAGGGATATATAACTTTGACAGAGTCAGGCTTTGCTACGGCAAGAATGATATATGAAAGACACGTGCTAATTTCAAATTGGCTAATTTCAATCGGCGTCGACGTGAAGGTTGCTAGAGAGGATGCTTGCAGAGTTGAGCACGCCCTCAGCAAGGAGAGCTTTGAGATTATCAAGGAGCATGCTAAGAATGAACATCCTGATATCTACGAGGCATCTAAGTTCGAGGTAGACAGCCCTAAGAAATAACAGGCAGAACCACCCTTACTGGGTGGTTTTTATTTTGCAATGCACAGAAAAAGGGAGATTATACAGTCTCCCTTTTGTTATATTATTTCTGTAGCTTTCTTCTATATATCATGGTTCCCATAGCGCTTACGCTCGCTAGACCCATAATCATAAGCCATGCATCAAGTCCACTGTTATCACCTGTATTTGGTGCCTTAGCTTTTACACTTGCTGCATTAGTCTGTGGAACGGCAGCTCCACTAGCACTTACGCTCTGAACTGAAGTGTTTTCTATCTCAACTTCTCTCATTTCACTTGCAAAGTCAGAATTCATTCCTCCATTTGCCTGCTCGTTGAATATGTAAAAAGCTTATCGTTTGCTTCATCAAAATCAGCAGGAAGAACAAGCTCAGCTATTCCACTTGCATTTGCGACTGCAAGCTTTCCGTAATACTTTAGATTACCGTTCTTATCTTTAATAATTGCAGAGATAAATTCATTAGCTCCTGTCTTAGCATTCTCATAGCGAATGCTTAGTACATTTCCATTCTTCTTTGATGGCTTTAGTGCAAAATCACTTCTGTCATCATCCTTAAATGTGAACTTAATAGGGCTATTTGCATTTGTACCAGCAATAGCTCTGATGCTTGCTAGTCCGCCACCTACTGTTGCTGATTCCTTTCCTCCGTTTGCAGACGATGTGAATAGAACCAAGCTTTTGTTTAGGCTGAAAGTAGGACGAATAATATGCTCAAAGTCTGCGCGGTCAGCTCCAAGTTCGCCTTCACCCCATCCCATAACAGATACTGTATATCCTAGTTCACCAGAGTATGGAGATGAGAACCACCAAAAGTTTTCGCCATCTATGCGTCTATTGTTCTTCAATTCTGTTCTAACATTATCTGCCTCATCCCAAGTCAAAAGACCTAGTCTTGAAGCAGTCTCCTGTTCCTTTGAAACAAAAGTACTGTTTGTTCCGCTTTGTATTTCAGATAGCTTTTGATCGATAGTGCTTCCGTTATACTCATTTGCTCTTGTCCAGCCAGGATCGTCTTCAGTTTTTTCCTGGATTTACTGCGAAATACCACACAACTCCTGGATAATCCGGGTTACCTGGATCGGGTTGAACATTCTTTGCATATCCAGCGCCTGGATTTTCCTGACCAGCACGGAATGGACTTGTTCCAAAATCAGCATCCTTAGAAAACAGCTTAAGACTACCATTTTCGTCCTTGATAACATACCAGCTATACCCACCATAGTTTACTACCGTAGTAGTTTCTGGAGCATCGTTTACTGTTACATCAACTGTACCATTTTCCATCTTTGACTCTTCTGCTGCGTATACATTCTGACCCACCTTAGGAAGTATTGTCAGCGCAACTGCAAGACTCATAACAAGCATTAGACTTCTTTTTCATAAATAACTTTGTTTTTCTAGCCATTTCTTTACCTCGCTTAATTTACTTACATTAACATTTGTGTATATATAAACATCTTGTATAAGAAAATAAGATGCATTTTCACCCATAAAAAAACTGTAGCTCTGAAAGCTGCAGCTTATTTATGTAAACGGAATCTGCTAATTGCTTAAGCCCAATACCCCTTTAGCCGAATCAGCATTCAGCAGATTCCACGTGTTACATTTTCTCTATTCCTAATCTATTATTACCCTATTATAGAAGTGATGCTACACACTTTTCTACATCCTCAAGGCTTGCTGTAGGCTCAAATCTCGCTACAACCTCACCCTTTCTATCAACAACGAACTTAGTGAAGTTCCACTTGATGTTAGCGTTGTTCTTGTAATCAGCATCGATACTCTCTAGGATTTCATCCATCTTCTCAGCAAGCTCGCCCTCGCCAAATCCCTCAAAGCCCTTCTGGCTCTTTAGATATGTGTAAAGCGCTAGTTCGTTCTCGCCGTTTACGTCCGACTTCTTCATCTGATCAAACTTTGTGTTGTAGTTAAGTGTGCAGAACTTGTGGATGTCATCATCGCTCTCTGGAGCCTGATCCCAGAACTGATTGCAAGGAATGTCTAAAATTACAAGTCCTTTGTCAGCGTACTTATCATACATCTTCTGAAGTGGCTCATAATGTGGTGTGAATCCACATCCTGTAGCTGTATTAACTACCAGAACTACTTTACCCTCAAAATTCTTCATTGAAACTTCTTCACCAGCTCTATTTAGAACCGAATAATCGTAAAATCCCATTTTCTTACCTCCGACTTAAATTATGTATATTAGATTGTGTCATTTATTATTGTTTGCTTTATAATTGTACACAATTATAAAATGCAAGTGTCAACCCCTTTTCTAAAAAAATTATTTATTTTTGTTCCCATATCTAAAGGACTATTGCTCTTTAAACGCCTCTATCGCATCGTAAATATTATTAACACCTATGATCCTGCAATTGCTAAACTTATCACCTAGCTTTGCAGCATTCTTTTTAGGCATTATCACCTTCTCATATCCCATACGAGAAGCCTCTGCAATAATCTTGTCTGCGTTAGAAACAGACCTGAGTTCGCCCGTAAGTCCGATTTCTCCAAAGGCGATGAGTCTGTATCTGCATCTAATATTCTTAACTGAAGAATAGACAGCTAGTGCAACTCCTAGATCCACTGATGTGCTATCAGGCTTAAGACCACCAACTACATTAACATAGACATCCTGGCTAATTGTGTTTATTCCCGCCTTACGATCAAGAACGGCAAGTAGCATAGCAAGCCTCTGGTTATCTATACCTATAGAGGTTCTTCTTGCAAAGCCGACATTGGACGCAACAGTAAGCGCCTGAATCTCCATGAACACGGGCCTGCTACCCTCATATATGGCAGAAACTACCGAACCCTCAGGCTTGATTCCCTTGCTGTCTAGGAAGCTAGCTGAAATATCATGTATCTCCTTAAGCCCAGATTCCTCCATGCTGAATGCACCAATCTCACTTGTCGTGCCAAATCTATTCTTAAAAGCTCTCATGATACGAAGTTCATGATTCCTCTCACCCATAAAGTGAAGAACGCAGTCAACGAGATGCTCTACTATCTTAGGGTCCTGCAAGCTCTCCGTTCTTAGTTACATGTGCAACTATAAACACAGGTATGCTCCAGCTCTTTTCCTATCTTCATTAAAAGATTGCCACAGCTTCTCACCTGAGATACACTACCTGGTGCCGAATCTATATCTACCGTATACATGGTCTGAATGGAATCGATTATGACAAATTCTGGCTTAAGAGTCTCGCACACAGCCATTATGTTCTCCATGTTGGTCTCAGCTAAGATAAATAGATTGTCATCAATCTCGCCACATACTCTATCTGCACGCATCTTAATCTGTTCCTCAGATTCCTCTCCAGAAACATAAAGAACTCTTCCCACAGTCTTAGCTATGTGATTTGCCGCCTGAATTATGATGGTTGACTTACCTATACCAGGTTCCCCTGAAATCAAAGTCAACGATCCCTTGACTATTCCACCACCCAAAACTCTATTTAGCTCACCTATACCAGTATCTATTCTCCTGTATTCGGCACTTCCTATTACATTGAGCTTGGACGCCTTGCTCTTACTCCCATCTGCACTTGTTATTCCACTTCGCCTTCTCGCATCGTCTTCCTTGACATCTACAACCTTCTCTTCAACAAAGGAATTCCATGCACCACAAATACACTGTCCAAGCCATCTGGGCGTCTCATATCCGCATTCTTGACAAACGTATACCGATTTTGCTTTCTTAGCCATATCCACTCTCCAAACATTTGTTCTTATTTAGAGTATATCTTTTCCCCAAACACATGTCAATAAATACCTAAAAACCTCCGCCAGTTATGCACATTATATATGCAAAGCTACACGGAGGCTTGAATCTTATTTAGTTGTACTTAAAGCAGCTATTTTGCTTCGTTTTTCAGCAGCATGCTGAGCGATAATCTTCTCTGCAAGGTGCTTTGGCAGCTCTTCGTAGCGTTCGAACTTCATCTCAAATACACCTCTACCCTGTGTCATTGAACGTAGACCAAGTGCATAATCGAATAGCTCTGCCTGAGGTGCTTCTGCAACGACCTTCTGTCCGCCGTTTTGAAGTGGTTCCATACCTAGAATCTTACCTCTACGCTTATTCATGTCACCGATTACATCTCCCATGTATTCGTCTGGAACTGTAATTTCAACATGCATAATTGGCTCAAGTAGGCAAGGGTTAGCTTCAACGATACCCTTCTTGAAAGCGAGTGAAGCTGCAATCTTAAAGGAAACTTCGTTTGAGTCTACATCGTGGTACGAACCATCGTATAAAAACTGCTTTTGATGTTTACTACCTTGCATCCTGCGAGAGGTCCTCTCTCAAGCTTTCAATCAAGCCCTTCTCTACCGCTGGAACATAGTTCTTTGGAATGGATCCACCGAATAATTCCTCGGAGAACTCAAATTCCTTATCTGAAGGTGAGAATCTGATGTGAACGTCACCATACTGGCCAGCACCGCCTGACTGCTTCTTGTGCTTTCCTTGAACGTCTGAGTTACCTTTGATAGTCTCTCTGTAAGCGATTTTCTGAGGCACTGTCTTAACAGAAACGCCAAATCTGTCCTTTAGCTTAGCTAGGATGATTCCAAGCTGAATATCTCCTGACCTCCTAGAAGTGTCTGGTGAGTTTCGTTATTTCTCTCTACTACGAAAGATGGATCTTCTTCTCTTAGTCTTGCAAGACCAACGCCCATCTTCTCATCATCGTTCTTATCTAGTGCTTCGATAGCAATATAGAATGTTGGTGATGGGAAGTCTAGTGGAAGATATCTTATTACATCGCTTTTGTCACAGAGAGTATCTCCTGACTTGGTGTTCTGTAGCTTTGCAACAGCAACGATATCCCCAGCTTCTGCATAGTTAAGCTCTAGCTGTTTCCTTACCTCTTAGGAAGAATAGCTTTCTAGCTTTTCTGTCTTGCCTATTCTCTCGTTATATACTTCTGTTCCCGAATTAATTTTTTTCCGGTGATAACCTTCATAACAGAAATTTTACCTACGAATGGGTCAACGATTGTCTTAAATACAAATGCTGACATAGGTGCATCGGTTACAGATATTCTCTCAACTGGCTCGTTCTTATCGTTAAAGCCTCTATATGGACCATGCTGAAGTGGTGTAGGAACATATTCTAGAAGAAGATCTAAAAGCCCCTCAACTCCGTGTCCTAGCTGGAACGCAGATGAGCAAACTGGTACGATGTTTCCTTCGGAAATACCCTTTACCATTCCTTTTGATCTCTTCGTCAGTGAATTCCTCGCCATCAAAGTACTTCTCCATGAGTTCTTCATCTGATTCAGCGATAGCTTCCTTTAGCTCATCGTCAATCTCAGCTGAAAGTGGCCATGATAGTGGCACTAGCTTATTTCGAACTTCGCCTTTAGCTCATCAAAGGTTTTTATAGAAATCGAAATTCATCCTTATCACGCTTGGTTATGCTAATAAATCTCGGCATGCTATATCTTTCGCAAGCATTCCACGCCGCCTCGGTACCTACCTGGATTCCTGATCCTGCGTCAACCATGATAACTGCGGCTTCAGCAGCACGAAGAGCTGCATTGACTTCTCCAATAAAGTCAAAATATCCTGGCGTATCGATAAAGTTGATCTTTACTACCCTTCCACTCGATTGGAACTACTGATGTATTGATGGAATATCCTTTTTCTACTTCCATCTTATCATAGTCAGATACAGTGTTTCCGTCCTCGACCTTACCTAGCTTTTTGATTACGCCAGTCTCGTACAAAAGCCGATTCCAAGAATGTAGTCTTACCGCATCCTCCATGCCCCTAACAATGCAACGTTTCTGATAGTTTCACTTGTATAGCCCTTCATTAGTGTACCTCCTTGGTTAAATTGATTAGATTATATCAAATGCAGGGCAGATAGTTCAACGCATTTTCGAATAGTATGACTATTATTTGGGCTTATCCAAAAATACTGAGTTCCTCTAATACAACTCCTTGAATAGACCGCTTGATTATGATAATATTTAGATGATATAAACAGCTATATTTGGCGAAAATTCAACGGTTTTTCGATAGCTGAGCCCATGCCTTGCTAGTAATCGCTTTTAGCATCTGCTGTAGATGCTGCTAGCAGGTAAATATCAGTTTTGAATATATAGAAAGGCAACTATTATGGATTGCAAGCACAATAAGCCAACAAATAAGGTTGACTGCATAGTATGCGAGATTTTGGCTGATTACGATAATGACAGAGCCATTGACGAGATGGCGTTCTTTGGACAGCCAGATCAGGACGTTATTATAGATGTACTGAAGAAGCTCATGATGATAATCTACCCAGGCTTTTATAGAGATGAGATTTATCGCACTCACACAGCCAAAAATAGGGTTGCAGTTCTTATCGAGGACGTAATGTACAATCTCCGCAAACAGCTTGAGATTGTGCTCGTAAACGACGAGCGATTCCACGACATCGATAGAGCTGATCGCAAGGAAGTTGCGCAGGACATCTGCCTAGACTTCTTCTCCAAGATTCCAAAGATTAGAGAGCATCTTGATACAGATATAGATGCAGCCTTTGATGGAGACCCTGCAGCTAGCGATAGAACCGAGATAATTCTCGCATATCCTGGTCTTTATGCAATTACTGTTCACCGTATAGCGCACGAGCTATATTTGATGAATATCCCATATATCCCAAGGATTATGTCTGAGCATGCTCACAGCAAGACCGGAGTTGATATTCACCCTGGTGCAACTATTGGTAAGTACTTCTTTATCGACCATGCAACAGGCATCGTAATCGGTGAGACTTCGATTATAGGTGAACATGTCAAAAGTTTATCAGGGCGTGACCATAGGCGCGCTTTCCACCAGGACGGACAGCTCCTTCACGGGGTCAAGAGGCACCCGACCATTGAGGACAATGTAACGCTTTATGCGGGTGCAACAGTTCTAGGCGGAAGCACTGTAATTGGACACGATAGCATAATCGGAGGTAGCGCATTTGTAACACGCTCGATAGAGCCGAACACAAGCGTTATTGTAAAAACTGAATCAACTGTAATTAGTAATATTTAGGGAGAGGCAATGACCAAGAAGACAAAGATAGCTCTTCTTGTACTTATCATTCTAGTTTTGATAGGCGCGCTCCTTGCGTTAGTTTACAAGATAAGGACCGATAAGCAGAGGGAGATAACACAGAATCAGATTAACGTGACTACATCTAAGGCAAAATCACAGTTTGCTATGAGCCTTACCGAGGCTCAGGATGCTAGCCATATGAGGATGGGACTTCTCGGAAGTTCACTTACTTTGGTCAAGCAGGGCGAGCCATATATTGAATCTGGCGCATACTGCGTGGATAACAGATCCGGCTATGTGCATAAGTGCGAGATCACTGGCAAGGTAAACACCCGAAAGCCTGGAGATTACGAGATAAAGTATAGCTTCGTTGTCGGAAGTGCAAAGCGTAGTATTTCAAGAACGGTTAGGGTTGTTGAGGCCGATAAATTTGAGGCTGATACGAATGGCGTTCCCGTTTTGATGTATCACTATGTTGCCCCAGATGTCGATGCGGTATCTCTTAGGAGTAGATGGTGCGTTTCAGCCAGCCAGCTTGACGCACATATGAAGTATCTTCACGATTCGGGTTTCTATTTCCCCAAGTTTTTTCCGAGCTTAGGGCTTATATCGACGGTAAGATTTCACTTCCAGCAAATAGCGTGATTGTGACCTTTGATGATGGCGGAATTTCGATGTTTTCAGGAAGGTCTTCCCTATACTTAATAAATACCAGATTCCCGCTACTCAGTTCATGATTGGAAAATACGATGCTCTATCGAAGATGTGCACCTATGCAGGTCCATATATTTCATTTCAGTCGCACAGCTACAACATGCATTTCCCAGACGATTTAGCATCTGGCGCTAAGCACCATCAGATAGGCAATCTATCAAAAGAAGAAATCATAGCCGATTTAAAGGCAAATACAGATATAGTCGGAAACAACCACGCATTTGCATACCCTTATGGCGATTACACTGCTGATGCACAGAGTGCTTTGAGAGAGACAGGCGTTCTATGTAGCTTTACAACAAAGCGAGGCAAGGTCTACCCGGGTGATGATCCGACGATTTTTGAAGCGAATAGGTGTTTATAATACGACGGACTTTGACACCTTCGTCGCTGGGCTTAATTAAGGAGGAAGAATGAGAAAGCCACTTATAGGAGTGACACCACTCTATGACTATAACTACAACAGCTGGTGGATAATACCAGGATATCTTGACGCAGTGATAGCCGCAGGCGGAGCTCCTGTAATGCTTCCTTTTACAGACGATGAGTATGTTGTTAAGGAGCATATAGAAAGGCTCGATGGCATCATATTCACCGGTGGTCCCGACAGCGACCCTGCGCTTTACGGAGAAAAACCTATTCTTAAACTAGGCAGTACTGCGCCAATACGCGATGTGACCGAAAGCATTTATTTCAAACATGCCTACGCTAAGGATATGCCTATCATCGGAATTTGCCGAGGCATGCAGCTTATGAACATACTTCTTGGTGGCTCTGTATGGCAGGATCAGCCAAGCCAGTTCCCAGGAATTACGAATCACGATCAGAGAGAACCCAACTACATTCCAACACATAAGATCGATATAGTAGAAGGCTCTCCTCTTTCAGCTTGGTATGATGGAGCTTACTGAGCTTGAGGTCAATTCATTCCATCATCAGGTTTTGAAGAAGGTCGCAGATGGCGTTGAGGTAATAGCTCGTTCGCAGGGAGAAGAAATTATCGAAGCGATTTACGTACCTAAGAAGAAGTTCTGCTATGGCTTCCAGTGGCACCCAGAAACGCTGAGAAAGGGCAAAGAAGAGCAAAACAGGATATTTGAGCAACTAGTCAAGGCTGCATCAAACTAATATATGCATCTAAAAAGCACTGAAATCATTTGATTCAGTGCTTTTATACTTCTTTCTGCGGAAGCCTTACTATAAGGCTGTTTCCGTTTTGTTTAAGCCATTTTCGCGCCTGCCTATAATTTGGGCAAAACTCCTCTATCTTTTCCCAAAACCTCTTAGAGTGATTCATGTATATCCCTATGACAAAGTTCGTGTATGACTACATACTCGATTACATCATCCGGACAGAGCATTAGTAGATAATTGTAGTTTAGGTTTCCCTTTGATGAGCAGCTTCCCCATCTTGTCTTTTTGGCCTCTAATAGAAATACGCCCATAGCTTACCCCTATTTTTCTCAGCCCAATATTCAGTCATGCTGGCTAGATGATTTCTCGCCTTTTTCTTTAGCTCTTTTACCTCTCCTGAGCTTAACTGCTCAGCCTCTTCATACTCACGAGCTTTCAGCCGTATTTCTTTGCTCTATTTTATCGAGAGTTTTCAGTATCCAGTCATGCTTTGCCTTTAGCATTTCTTCAATCTGAGCTTTACTCGCTCGCCTTGGGACTCTGACCTTGATTTTTGTCCATGCCGATTTCTATTGCAAAGTTTCTTCTATCACTTCTTATAACGACTATGTCCATAGTAAATAGGCGATGGGTCTAACCCTTGCGCTTTCTACCCTCGTTTCTCTTTTGGCGTTTTTTCCTTTGCCTCTCGATTTAAGCGCTTCTTGGTGCTCTTTTTTTCATAACTGAGAAGCCGAATCTTCCTAGAGGCTTTCTCTTTATCCCAAAGTATTCTCCATGGTTAAAGGCTACCATATTTGCAAGATCTAGGCGAATTTTGTTGTCCTCATCAAAAAGCTCCTCATTTGCATGTACCGCAACAATTTCTGCGATAAACATATCGTGGGTCGGATACTCTTTAACCTCGATCACCTTGCACTCTAGGTTGACTGGAGACTCTTCAATCAGTGGTGCCTTAACATGGTCAGCAGGACTCTTTGTTAGATTGCATTTAGCAAACTTATCCTCATTTCGGCCACTTCTCACTCCGCAGTAGTCAGCTGAACGTGCGAGTTCCTCGTTTACTAGATTTATAACAAATTCTCCTGATTCCTCTATCAGCTGATGTGAATGCCTTGATTTTCTTACTGAAACATAGGTAATCGGCGGGATCTGAATTAATGATGCCTGTCCAGGCAATTGTCAGTACATTATCAACTTTTCCGTCTGAACAGCTAACCATGACTGCCGGAAGTGGATTCAACATAGTTCCAGGTTTTAGTGAAATTTTAGCCATATTATTCCCTTTCTTCAATACGCGGCAAATTCCATCTGAAATGTGCAGCGAGAACTCTAATCAAAATTGTAAAGAGCAAAACCAGCAGCTATCGCCATGTTCTTGCTCGTCAAATCCATAATCAAAAGCGATCCCGTCAGGATTCCTCCAAGAACTGACGCAAAAGCGTATACGTGCTTTACGAATACATAAGGCATTTCGCAAGCCATCATATCTCTTAGAACGCCTCCACCAACACCTGTAACAACGCCAAGGAAGACTATCAAAAAGAGATGTGCTACCTCTTGTGAACTATATCCCACAATCGCACCATCGACAGTAAAAGCGGCAAGTCCTACTGTATCAAACCAGAATAGCGCCCTCTCAGGTACTACCACAAAGTGATCCTCAGTCTTTCCCTTTCTCAAACTCATGATGATGAAAGCTATATTTGCAGTAACTAGCGACGCAACCAAATATATTGGATTTTGAAATGCAAGAGGAGGATTCATACCTACGATAACATCGCGTATAACTCCCCGCCAGTTGCTGTTACTAGTGCAAGGATATTGATACCGAATATGTCCATGCCCTTACGTGCCGCAACAGCAGCACCTGAAAGTGCAAAGGCAATTGTACCTATCATATCCATTATCTCTATAAATGTGAATTCGAAGCTCATTTAGCTACTCCTAAAAATTTTATATCGATAACATTGTAACACATATATTTACAAATTTTGTTTTTATTTTACATCAAAGCTATAATCTCTTGTCGCACATTGAAGCAAGCTTTGACCCTATCGTCTGAAATAAGCTGAACCATTAGGACAATAAGTGCAACTGCAACAATCATAACCAGTGTCTTACGTCTGTAATAGCCGTAGTTGATAGCAATCTTACCAAGACCACCTCCGCCGAGTATTGCACTCATTGCTGAGTATCCTAGGATTGTCGTGATTGCAATTGTAAAGTTTGAAATCAGTGAAGGAAGACTCTCTGGGATCAGAACTCTCCTTACAATTTGCATTGGAGTTGCGCCCATGCTAACTGCAGCTTCAATAACGTTGGAATCCACTTCTCTGATACTAGTTTCAACAAGTCTTGCTACAAATGGAAACGATGCAACGACAAGCGGTACAACCGAAGCTCCTGTACCAACTACGGTATCGACTATGAACCTTGTAATTGGAGTTACCATGATAATCAAAATGAGAAATGGTACGGATCTCAAAAGGTTTATCAAAGCATTTATGCCCTTGTACAGAATCGTAGGAATCGGCATGATGCCATCCTTTTCACCCGTAACCAGAATAATGCCTAGTGGCAAACCTATTGCGATAGCTGCAGCCGTTGCGATAACTGTCATGTAAAAAGCTTTCCCAAATGGCAAGAGGCATTTCATCCCTGATGATTTCTAGTGCTTCTTGAAGTTTCCCATCTGCAACCATGCTGTTAATTAAATCACTCATCAGAGTCCACCTCCTTTCTTAGCTTACTTACATCCTCTAATTCAGCTAGTACACCATCGTGCTCGTTTAAGAATTCGAGAACTCTATCTACATTATCCCCTTCTTTTTTTACGCCTAAAAGCATCTTGCCAAACGCCTTCCCATTTAGGGATCTTGTCGACGCATAGAGAATGCTTGCAGGAATACCAAGCGTAATCGCAAGGTCAGCAATAAGTGGTGATTCTGTTGTCTCAGAGTCATTAAATGAAACGGATATAACAGACCTGTCATCCCTATATGTAGCTAGCCCCTGTTCAGCCTTGTCAGGAAATACCAGTCTCTTACCCGCCTCGGATTCAGGCTTTGCAAAGATTTCTGTAACACTACCACTCTCTGCTATGCGCCCATTATCTAGGATTGTAACTTTGTTACAAATTCTTTCGACTACAGACATCTGATGCGTAATAATGACTACAGTGATTCCAAGTTCCTGTTAATCTTGGATAACAAATCAAGAATCTGATTTGTTGTCTTTGGATCAAGCGCACTTGTTGCCTCATCACAAAAGCAATACCTTAGGATCTGTTGCAAGAGCTCTCGCTATTGCAATTCTTTGCTTTTGTCCACCAGAAAGCTGAGCAGGGTAAGCATTTTCTTTATCCGCAAGCCCTACAAGCTTGAGCAGCTCTCTACCCCTCTTTATCGCTACTTTTTCGCTTAACCCTGCTCGTCAATAGTGGAAAGCATATATTCTGCAGACATGTTTTCTGCATCAAAAGATTAAAAGCTCTGAAAGATCATCGTAATTCTCTTCCCTAGCCGCTCTAAGCTCCTTAGGTGTAAATTTAGTCAGGTCTTGGCCGTCCACTAGGACAGCTCCTGATGTTGGAACTTCAAGTAGATTGATACAGCGCACCAGCGTACTCTTTCCGGCTCCGCTCATTCCTATAATGCCATAAATATCGCCATCATTAATTTTTGATGGCGATATCCTTTAACGCTTCTACTTTTTCCGTCTTTTGTTTCAAATGTTTTTGATATATTCTTTAATTCAATCATTCATTTGCTCGCTCTATTAAAATCATATTATATTAACTACTCGACTTCATATTCACGCATAGCTTCGATTATTTTTAGCTTCTTTAGTGAATCTAGTGACTTTGTCTTACCAGCATATAGACCCATTGGCTCGTTGTGGATTGCTCCAACAGATACAACCTTTGTTCCATTTTCCTTATTGAAAGCTTCTAGGTATGGAAGGTGCTGGAAGTAGTTTGCATCGACTTCTCCGCTATCAACAACCTTGTTTGGCTGAACATAGTCAGTGAATTCCTTGATATCTAGAGTGATGCCCTTCTTTGCTAGGATTTCCTTAGCAACCTTTAGTACGTCTGCGTGCGGTGTAGGTGATGCTGCAACAGTGATTGTTGTTCCCTTTAGTGCATCGTAATCAACTGACTTGTCGTATCCATCGCCAGGATTTTCAACTACGCTTACAACGCCACCGTTGTATTTCTTCTTAATATAATCAGCAACCTGCTTGCTCTCTAGTGAAGCAACAAGAGCCTTAACCTTATCTGTCTTCTCCTGTCCTTCTTTTACTGCAACGATGTTTGCATACTTTGCGCTGTTGTCCTCGATAATTAGAGAATCCTTAACTGGATTTAGACCAGCATCGATAGCAAAGTTTGAGTTGATAACTGCAAAGTCAACATCCTTAAGTGTGTTTGGAACCTGAGCTGCTTCAACTTCTTTGAACTCGATTCCATTCTTGTCTTCAATGTCTCTGATAGTTGCATCTAGTCCAGCTCCATCCTTAAAGCTTGATGTAACCCTTTGACTGTAAGCAAAAAGCGCTCTCGCTTCGTTTGTTGTGTCATTAGGAACTGCGATTGTAACTTTGTTGTCCTTCTTGCTTCCGCAAGCTACAAGTGCTACTGCTGTAATTGATAGCACACCGATCAAAAATTAATGCCTTTATTTTCTTCATTATTATTTCCCCTATATCTGAAATTTTTGTTTTGCTGTTTTCGATAATCCAATATTATCACTAAAAAATAGATTTAGTATAATACTATACTTTTTATATTTAGATATAGGCTGGGAGTTATAACTTAAAGTAAGCTGTTCTACACCTTGAGCAAATTTTGCACGAAAAACCCCAAAACATAAGTCTTGGGGTTTGGTAAGCTTTGAAAGACAAAAGATTATTATCTCTTGCTGAACTGTGAAGCTCTTCTTGCCTTCTTTAGTCCATACTTCTTTCTTTCCTTCATTCTTGGGTCTCTTGTCAAGAATCCAGCTGCCTTAAGTGCTGGTCTGTAAGCTTCCTTGTCTGCCTGACAAAAGAGCTCTTGAGATTCCGTGTCTAAGAGCGCCAGCCTGTCCTGTAAAGCCGCCACCTCTAACTGTTGCGACAACATCGTACTTGCCTTCGCATCCTGCAACTGCAAATGGTCTTTCGATTTCTCTCTTAACCATCTCCATGCCGAAGAACTCGTCTAGGGATCTCTTATTGATTGTTATCTTTCCTGTTCCGGGAATCAATCTAACTCTAGCTACTGAAGCTTTCCTTCTACCTGTTCCTAGGTACTGCATTTTTTGCCATTGTCTATTCCTCCCTTCCCTTAGAAATTCAACTCTTCAGGCTTCTGTGCTGCATGCTCGTGCTGAGGTCCTGCATAAACCTTTAGCTTCTTGAACATCTGTCTGCCAAGTCTTCCATCTGGAAGCATGCCCTTAACTGCATGTCTGATGATTTCCTCTGGCTTACGTGCCTGTAGCTTCTCAAATGTGACCTCACGAAGTCCACCAGGATATCCTGTGTGTCTCTTGTAGATCTTCTCTTTTCTCTTCTTGCCAGTAACTTCTACCTTCTCAGCATTGATTACGATAACGTAGTCACCGCAGTCAACGTGTGGTGTGTAAGTTGGCTTTCTCTTTCCTCTCAGTACCATAGCAACTTCTGATGCTAGTCTTCCGAGAGTCTTACCTTCAGCATCTACAACGTACCATTTACGTTCTACTTCTGCTGGCTTTGCAATGTATGACTTCATACCTTCTCCTTTTCCACCTACTGGGATTTGCATAACAAATCTGTTTCGGCTGTGCCTACTAGCTTGCTCTGCAAGTTGTTCGACAATACTAAAAAATAACTTTAGGTGGTGAGTGACGGACGCTTAACATCCTGCCCACCGTGCTTAAAAATACAAGCACGAATATTATATCTCAACCTCAAATTAATTGCAAGTACTGTTTTTGATATACGCCCTATAATACTTACAACACGAGCATTATTCGATCTCTTTTCGCTTTCTAATTATAGCCTGTCCCTTCCCCCTGCGAATCTGGTCAAAATCCAAAACAGTATAAATGCAGAAATAAGACTGAGAGCGTATCCTCCTATGTTATAAACGTCACCCGTATTTGGTCTATCTGGAGTTTTTTCATTTCTGATTTCAAAGTGCTGAAGTTCTGCAGTATTTTCAACATTTATTTCTACCGGTTCTTGAAGTTTTTCATATCCCTGAGGTGCTCTCTCCTCAACAACAGTGTACTTTCCCTCCTTTATCCCTTCAATTCTATGTGGATTTCCATCACTGATCCATCTGTCTACAATTTTCCCATTGGAATCCTTGAGCAAAAGTTCTGCTCCACTTAGAGAATGCTTCTTACCATCGCTTAATGTTAGCTTTGATATTTCAAGCTTTATTAACGCATTGCCTATTTGCGATTCATATAAAAATTCCTTTTCGCCGTCATCTCTAGTAACTATGGTATCGCCTTCAGCTCCCATAGCCTCAATTCTGTATGCTTCCTTGCTAAGGGCGTAACCATCTGGAGATTTCGTTTCTTTTAGTTCGTAAATTCCCGGAAGAAGACCACCCTTTTCTGCGACTCCATTCTCATCTGTAACAATCTTTTCTACACGAGTTTCTTCTCCTTGCTTAAGCGGTTTTCCGTCTGCATTAGCAATTCTCTTTAGTTCAAAATGAGCTCCAGCAAGAGCCTTATTTTCGCTTTCCCCAAATTTTCTAACACGAACTCTGACGGTCTGCTCTTTCTCATCAAAGCTAGGAACTTCATACTCACTGATAGATAGCTTTCCATTCTCATCTTTAACAGGCTTTAGCTTAACTACCTTAACTTCTCCATTAATCCAGAATCCCCTTTGGAGCCTTGGTTTCTCTAATTCTATAGGTTCCTATAGGTAGCAAAGCCTTGCCGTCATCATCGGTATAAAGTTCATCACTTCCATCCTTCAAATAGGAAGCATCTAGCCTCACCTTTCCTTCTTCATCAGTAGTAAATATCCATGTTCTTTCTACTTCACTAGACTCCTCTAGACTAGCGAAGTACTCAACAGTAAATTCAGCTCCAGCAAGCGAAAGTGACTTATCTTGGTTGCTAGTTGCAGCCTTCTTTTTGGATCAAAACATCAAGCTCTGCAGCAAGTGGCTCGTCATTTGAACGAATGACAAAGTTCTCATTTGCCTTAACCTCAAATTCATATTCTTTAGGATCTAGCCCCATATTATCAGGTGCACTAATCTCCCTAGCCTTGTACTTACCAGGCTTGAGCGCCTTAGTATCGGTATTACCGTTTTTCGTCAGTCACTAGCTCTGCAACAAGTTTTCCACTAGAATCAACCACATGATAGATGGCCCCAGCAAGGCTATATACCTTCGGGCAGGCACTGAAAAGCTTTGATCTAGTGCCAGTTTCTTTCTTTAACTCCGCATTTCCCTCAAGTGCGCTCAGCGTGAACAAAACCTGTGACTGCTCGGCGCTAGGTCCTTTGTAATATAGTCCTTTTCCCATAAAGCTTCCCGCATTTGCATCAGCATACCTTCTTGCCTCTGCTATTACAGCCCTCTGAGTCTCGCGGCTAGCCCCTCTCATAGAATACATTTCATCTACTCTATTATCAGTAAAACATCCCTTGTGACCATTGACATTCATCCAGACCCATGCCTGAAGCAGAGCCGACTTAGTGTAATCGTCAATGCTTGCTCCTCTTATACTCTCTAGCCCCAGTGCAATCCTTGTTATCACATCCTGTGGCAAGTAGTTTAGAGCATCCTCGACATTCTTCACAGAATCCTTTGATGTAATCGACGGCTGAACACAATAAACAGCTTCATTATTACCGTTTACAAAATCGTGAGCAGCATGCCCTATCCACGCCCCATTATCTGTAGAAATCAGATACTCGTTACTCCCAGATTTCCTTGTCACATCAGTCTGTGCACTTGCAATAGGGTGAAAATGCTAGCTGAGCCATCAAAAATTGACATCACCAGCACTGCAATCACCAAACTTCTTAATCTCTTTTACCCTTGTTCTTATCAAAATTACCTCCTTTTTGGGTACGAAAAAGGAGCAGTACCACAGGCACTACTCCTCTTCGTTACACTTATTTTTACGATATCATATTATCACTTGATTCTTCCCCGGTCAATCAAATCGAAGATTTCCCCAAAGACGCTCGCAACTTATTTTTCAATCCTGATGCCTGACTGATCCATCTATAAATATACATAACTTTGACAGTTTCGACCACAACTATGCACAATAGTGATAAGAAACCTTAACAAAATTATCACATAAGACGTGTATACTCATAATTGTCAAAAGAGCATACGCCAATAACAGTTTCTTTTGAACGTTCTTTCTTAATAATAACATCGCGCCAAAGGGCTTCGGGTGACCGAGGCCTTTTGGTTTTTGTAAAAAGCCTTTGATGGGCTCTATTTTCTCAAATGAGAACTTGTAATCCAAGTTGTATTTATCTCTAACTTCGACGAACTCCTTCTGAACAGCCTCTCCGATAGGAACACCCTTGTCCTTACGGAATACTGAGGTCATGTAAGCTTTCTCGCCCGCAGTGTAGATTCTGTCGTGGCCAGGAGCCTTCTCTGACGCTCTCAGCTCTCTCATGATATCTCCACAGGTCTTGCGGAATTCGTTTTCCCCAACAAAGAAATCTGGATTGATAACCATGAAGAAGTGACCAAGTCCATAAGGCCTGCGTTTTCCATCTGCATCAAAACCAGATAGTGCCTTTAGGAAGTGTCCCCCCTGAAGCGCAGCTGAGAGAACCTCAACTACAGTCGCATAGCTATATCCCTTGTATCCAGCAAGTTCTTCGCCTATTCCTCCAAGAGGTGCAAGTGCAGCTCTTCCGCTAGTCAAAGCTTCTAAAATATCCTCACTATCTGTCATAGCCTCACCGTTTCTTCCGATAACCATACCAGCTGGCGTATCCATGCCGCAGCGCGCAAAATACTCAATCTTACCTCTCTGAGTGATTGAAGTTGCACAGTCAATACAGAATGGGAATCCCTCGTCTGTAGGTAGTGAGAATGTCAAAGGATTTGTTCCAAGCATATTCTCTACACCAAATGTAGGCGCAATCGAAGGTCTAGCATTTGTTCCCGAGATACCAATCATTCCCTCATCAGCAGCCATGCCTGTCCAATATCCTGAAATTCCATAGTGTGTGGAGTTTCTGATAGCTGCCATACCCATGCCGTAGGTCTTAGCCTTTTCGATTATAGACTTCATCGCCTTGTAAAAAGCAGCCATGCCCATACCATCGTGAGCATCTACAACCAAAGTCGTTGGGTGTCTTTGATCACCTCATACTCTGTTACAGGCTTCTGGATGCCCGCATTGATTCTGTCTATGTAAATAGGCTTAAATCTATTGCATCCGTGGCTTTCGATTCCGCGCCTATCACTCTCAAGAAGTACATCTGCGCATATCCTAGCGTCCTCCTCTGGCACACCAACTGCCTTGAACGCATCAATCATAAAAATTCTCTACTAAATCCCAAGCTACATAGGGCCTTGTTTCGGGTCCTTTTCAATGTTTAACGATGTTACCTGTGGCATAACAACCTCCTACTGCCTAACTCATTAATTTATAAATATATTATATCACCTCCGCCCATCAAAATATACACATTTGACATCAAAGCGAAATAGTGCTAACTTTTTTTATACAATCAAAGAATGGAGATTACTATGGAAACACAGTTTTTCACGTACAGAAAAGAATATTGGGCAGGAATTTATCGAAAGGCTTTCTTCCAGCAGAGTTGCAATCTTCGGTGTTGGAGGTGTCGGCGGCTATGTCATGGAATCACTTGTTCGCTCAGGCATAGGCTGTATAGATATCGTGGATAATGACACTGTAGCGCTCAGCAATCTGAACCGCCAGATCATCGCAACTCACAGCAGCATCGGCGAGAATAAAGTCGATGTAGCCGAAGCGAGAGCAAAGGATATAAACCCAGAAATAATAGTAAATAAGCACAATGTATTCTATCTTCCTGATTCAGACTATGAGTTTGATTTTTGCAAGCTTTGACTATATAGTCGATGCGATAGATACTGTTTTCAGCAAAGCTTGATTTGATAGAGAGGCGCACGAGCACGGGTTCCCATTATTTCAGCCATGGGCTGCGGAAATCGTTTTGATCCAACAAAAGCTTGTAGTAACAGATATCTATAAAACTGAGATGGATCACTCGCAAAGGTGATGCGCAAGGAGCTAAAAAAACGTGGAATCAAAAAGCTCAAGGTTGTTTATTCGACGGAGGAGCCTCTAAAACCTATGGACTTTGATGAAGATGGCCAAAAGGTAAACCCTAGTTCACAGGTCGCAGCAGCAGGTCAAACTAGAGCTAAGTCAGTTCCTGGCTCAACAGCTTTTGTGCCTTCAGCTGCTGGGCTGATAATAGCGTCTCAAGTTGCCTTTTGACCTAACAAAAAGACCTTAGATAGACTTAAATACACAAAACCCCATATCATTTCCGATAAGGGTTTCTTACTATTTCTATAGCTTTATGTCGCCTTCGATTACGCGCATATCGTATGGCTCATACTTAACATTTCTGTATGCCTCGATATCAAGGTTGTAATCCATGACTCTATCGTCCCAATCCGAGTGGATATCACCGTTCTGCTTGATGATCAAATCGTAGAGTATAGCGTATGTCTTGCCATCCTCCTCATCCTTCTCAAGGATTGTGCTATATGGAAGCGTCTTATGGTATGTGAGCTCAAGGCCCTTGTACTCATAGTGGAATCCGCAGCGCATTCTGCATCCGTCTAGCCCCTTGTACTCCGAGAACTTCTCAAGGTCAGCGATGATTGGATCGCTCTCCGTATCGTAGAGATTGTCTAGCGTTGTCTCAGTATAGTCATAACGGAACTGGACAGGTATGCCGTACTTTAGCCAGCGCTCTACATAGTCCTCGAGCTTGTCAGCTGGATAATCATCGTAGAGTACGCAGTTTACCCTTGTTGGGACTGCAAGCTTAGAAAGAAGCTCGTCGCTCGACTCAGTAACATAGTGTCTCAAATGTCTTGAAACGTTGATACAAGTAATCTTATCCTTGTTATGCTTCAGTGAAGGCGATTATATCTTCTTCAGTCTGACCCTCGAAAACCGGCAGGGTGCTGTTTATGAATACTCTATGTGTGTTAGGAACCGCATCGAGCAATGTCTGAAGCGCCTCTCTGTCAGCGAAAGGCTCCCCTCCTGTAAACACGATGTCGCATTCTGGGGTGATTTCGTTCATCAACTTGAGTGATTCTACTATTTTTATTTACATCAAAGCCTGTAGTATCTGCGTATTCTCCTTTGTTAATACAAAATGGGCAATGATTTCCACAGTCGTAAGGCGTGAAGACCGTTATCGTTGCTCCCGCCTTTTTCTTGTCTTATATGGGTATATCATCTTTCGTCTTTCGTAAAATTTAATAAACTTTCCTCTTCATAATATCTGTAAAATCATCTTATCATAAGATGATATCTTTGTCATTATACACCAAAAATGGTTAAAACAAACATTAGTATTATAACCTCAGTGAACCAAAATTGTCAAATTGATATTTTTTATGAGTTGCCTTCGGTTCGTCAAAACGAACTCGCCTAAATACGCATTTTACTTTTTGTTTTCACTAATATAAAATGGAATTGTATTTTTGTTTTTAAAGGTTTCGGAGGAAATATGGAATCATTATATAAGAAATTGCCAGAGCATCCTAGTCTGCTTAGCCATTGCGATACCATCATACCTGCTCGGCAAATTCGTGCCCGTAGTCGGAGGCGCCATCTTTTCTATTTTGATCGGCATGGTCATAGCTACATTTTGGAAGGAAAAAGGCAAGGCTGCACCAGGCATTAAGTTCACATCAAAGTTTGTACTTCAGCTAGCCGTCGTTTTGCTAGGCTTCGGTCTCAATCTAAATGTCATAATGCAAACAGGAAAGCAGTCGCTGCCTATAATAATCTGCACGATTGCTACATCGCTAGTGACTGCCTTTGTTCTTCACAAGGCCCTATCTATTCCACAAAACACATCCGTGCTCATAGGCGTCGGTTCATCGATATGTGGAGGCTCTGCTATCGCAGCCACTGCACCTGTGATAGATGCAAACGATGAAGAGGTCGCGCAATCCATATCCGTAATATTCTTCTTTAATGTGCTAGCGGCTATAATATTTCCAATCCTCGGTAAAGCACTCGGTTTTGATACTCTGTCAGGCGACGCCTTTGGAATCTTTGCTGGAACAGCAGTAAACGACACATCTTCAGTAACGGCAGCTGCTGCAACCTGGGACAGCATGTGGAATCTAGGTACACAGACTCTAGATAAGGCGGTAACAGTCAAACTGACTAGAACCCTAGCCATCATCCCTATCACTTTGATTCTAGCAATCTATAGAGCAAAGAAGGAACAGGCAGGTGCTGATAGCTCGCAGAAAGCAATCAGTTTTAGCATAAAAGCGAGCATTTCCCATGTTCATACTCTACTTCGTCCTCGCATCAGTTGTAACCACAATTGCTGTAAATATAGGTGTAAGTGCAGATTTCTTCGCTCCCGCTTAAAACACTAAGCAAGTTCTTCATTGTAATGGCGATGGCGGCTATAGGGCTTAATAGCAACATCGTAAAGCTAGTAAAGACTGGTGGAAAACCTTTGATCCTCGGAGCCTGCTGCTGGGCTGCAATCACTGTCGTGAGCATAATTATGCAGCATTTGATGGGTTTGATATAAAATAAAATACCATTTATTAACATGTAAGCATGTAACGACGAGATACCTTCATATTGAAATCAAAAGTTAACAGCTAAATTGTAATTGAAAAATAGGCAAACGGAAATTTGACTTTATGTAGCAAAATAGGTGAAAATATATTGCCGTTTGCCTCTAACTTATTTTTCTATCTTCTTTTTCCTTTACATATTGCTGAATAGCATCACATACGTACTGTCTGTTCCTTCTCCAAATTTATTTAAGTTAGTTTTTAAATTCTATATTTTTAACATATCCATAACCAATGCTTGAAAATACACCTATTTGACAATCAAAACAATATTTACAAAGATGCTTATGAAGCTTCTCTGCTAAAACTACATTTTCTATAGATGTAGCCTTAAGCCCTTTAGATATATTCTTAGAAAAAGCAAAGAATATTTCGTTAAAACCATCAGTCAATTCTTTTTCCTTTCCCTTTTGTTTTTCAATTGATTCTTCAATAACTTCTTTTCCGTACATATCTATTGCAGCTTGCTTATATTTTGATTATCTTGGTATGTAAACCCATTAAATTTTTCTTTTGTTAACATAGCAACTCTCCTTTCTTGCGACTCAATTGTCTTCTCTAAAGTGTCTATCAATGTTAGAATCTTTTGTTTTTCTTTTTCTCATTAAATTTAGCTGTATTCTTAGATGATTTAATATTTCGCCGTCTTCCTGTTTAACAATTCCTTTATCGTTTTAGAGAAATCCCAAAATATTTATAAAACAATATCATCTGTAAATACGACATATCCTCTTCAGAATAGTATCTATACCCATTTTTCTTGTTTTTTTGAGGAGACAGCAAACCCGATCTTATCATAATGATGTAAAGTGCGCACCGATACACCACTAATTTCACTGACTTTTTGATCGAAATACATTTAAACACCCCCGACAATGAGAATTATAAACTATTACGTAATGTCATAGTCAATGCTTATTCTAAAATTATTCAAAAATCACGCAGACAAGCTACGGATTCAGATTATACTATAGATTTTCCTTAGTAAAATTTACTATTCTTATGAGCCTAAAAATCTCTTATCAAATCAAGACAAAGCTCAAGTGCCTTTACAAAGAGTCCTTCCCCAACCTCTAACATCATAACTATCAAGATTAACTAGCGAATCGGCCGTAAATATTATCTGACCATAATCTGCATCTCTGAACTTTGCACAGGCTGCAAGTGCGGAGCACTCCATATCCACCACAGAGCATCCCTCTGCTTTTTCTCGCTTTGATCTTTGCAGGCGTCTCTCGATAAAAAGCATCCGTACTCCAAGTGATACACTCGCGATAGTTTATGTTACGTCTTTCCATACCCTCTTTAATGAGGGTTTCTCATTTTTATCATCAAGCTCGATAAATCGCGATGGAGGAGCATAGTGAAATGACGTTCCTTCATCCCTTAACGCCTCTAATGGAACCAGGAAAACGTTTTCGTCTATATCCTCAAGAGCTCCACAGCAACCCGACGCCAATATGGTTTTGAGCTCCGTAGCCTATAAGCCAGTCCATGACCATTGTGGCTGCAGGAGCACCGACCGGAGCTTGGCGAAAGCAATTTTCTCGCCCCTAATCTCCGTGACGTATACGGGATATTTCTTTGTCAGCGAATCGTACTTTGCAACGCACTTTTGCGCCTATTTCATTAGCATATCTATCTATACACTCGTCAGAAATACATACACAAGTTTTTTAGGAAGCTCGATGTCAAGTTTCTCATGCCTAGGCATTATCACCGCATTTTGATTATCATCGAATTCTACAAGCGCTACTTCCATCAAAGCACTTTCGCCTGGCCTATTTACCTCTTTGAGGCATATAAAACTCAATCTTTAGTCTTTATACATAGTCAAAGTCATCAGGACCCTTGAACCATGTATTTCTTCCTGCATGGAATATGAAAGATAAAACTGCAATTATCAAATATCCTATTGCAAAAGGTGAAAGTGGATAAAATCCGAGCGAAGCGCTGTGGATGAATCCAAAGCAAGAGAACATATCCCATTAATGCTGTTATTCCAACCTTATCTAATCTCTTATCTATGACGAATGTCACCATGGTTCCAAGCAAGATACCAATTATTATGGCACCTGATTTTGTTGCTGGAACACCGTTCCACATTACGCCAGCATCCTTTATCATCTGTGTAACATCAGCTGCGTACTCGTTTTAATCCTGAGTTTTTGAACTGCAGTCTGCAAGTTCGCAAGGTTCAAAGCGCCTGTAACCTGAGTGTAAAGATAATCAGCTACTGGAGGAACCATTGCAGCGGCAATTGCCGCATAGTGCTTTCTATCGTTATCCTTAAATGCCTGAGCTACCATTACAACTGACACCATAGGAAGGTGATTGCGCAAACTGCTGGTGGCACAACGCTGTTGAGGAAGGTGAATAGTCCAAATATACCAGAAAGTCCAAGCACAATTCCCGAAATCAAAGAGTATCCGATGCCAGCCTCAGACTTCTTAAGTCCTGCATGACCAAGCCATACAGTGTTAGGAATAACACCACCACAAAGTGCGGAAAGCATTGTACAAATTCGTCCGCAAACTGTGCTTCACGAACATTGTAGTTGTCACCTGCTGCATTTGAAGCTTCAACATTATCTAGCGTTTCAATAAAGTTGTAAATTTCAACAGGTATGATAATTGTTAGATAAGGAGCTACGATAGCAAATCCATCAATAAGATGCTCAATGCTGTTTACTGGATTTGGAATGTAGAATCTATACCACTGAAGTCAGGCTGTATACGGCCAAGGCATAGCGCATAAACTATTCCTCCCACGATAGCGATAACTGGTGGTGGAATCTGCTTTGGGAAACATATAGCCACCAAATAGACCAAGGATTGCTACAAATAGAACTGGAAGCCCAATCATTGGATCTCCGAGGATATCGAACACACCCTGAGTTGCCATCCAGATAAATCCGATACCAGCAACCGTTCCAAGTAGGGCAGCTCTTGGAATTCTCTTCTTTAGCCAGGTCCAATAATACCTCCGCAGAATTCGACAAATCCGCCGATGAAGCAAGCTGCAACACCAGCTGACCAAGCAAGCTCTGGCTTTCCGAGTGCAAAGTGAAGCGGCATTATTACGCCGTATAGGAATACGAACATGGCAGGTGTTGAGACACCTGAAGGAAGAGCGGTTACATCGGCTCTGCCTTCCTTTTTGATAGCCTGCGTCCCATAAAAAGCATAGTATAGGCATCCTAGCATAAGACCTACAGACATTCCAGGGAATTACCGCGCCAAAGACAATTTTGTCAGGCCACTTAAGAACGCCCGAAAGCGTTGCAATTACAATAAGATAGTTAACGATGTTATTTGTTACGAGATAGGTAACTCCACCGATATCTCCTCTTTTAAACCATGGTACTAAAGTTTTCTTGTCGTTCATTTTATTCTCCATTATGACATTGTGTTAATCGCATATCGCGATGCTGATTGTTTGTGGAGCTATTGCCTCCGTTTTGATTATTCTGCCTCAAGCTCAATGAATTCGAACTTTGTTACATCGAAAAGCCCCATATCGGTGAGCTTTATCTCAGGAATTACTGCAAGCGACATGAAGGTCAAAAGTCATGACTGGCTCAACGCTTTCATTGACTCAAGCTCCTCGTGAGCGAGCTTATGTATAGCTGAAAGCTTTTCATCGACCCATTCACCGCTTTGATCGCTCATAAGTCCTGCAATCGGCATCGGCATGCTCTCTATGACTTTACCGTCCTTGACGAGAACAATTCCGCCTTCCTGTTCTGCCAGCGCATTAATTGCAAATTCCATATCTTCATCACTTGCTCCAACAGCGATTATATTGTGTGAATCGTGAGCGATTGTTACTGCAATTGCTCCGTGCTTGATTCCGTATCCTGCGAGGAAGCCATTTGCCACGTTTCCAAGAGCATGATGTCTTTCTGCAACGCTGACCTTTACAATATCAACCTCTGGATTTCTGATGAAGTCGCCGTCCTTATCTACATCTACAACAGCTGTAGCCTTCTTTGTTACTACGCCACCAGGGAAGAATCTCAATTACATTTACCTTGTTGCTCTTGAGCTTCATCTTGAGCTTTTCCTTTGAGAAATCGGCTAGGTGCACGCTGCCCTTTACAGAGTCTATGGAGTGCTTCTTCATCTCTGGCAAATACTCACCATTATCCGCGCAAAGCTCGCCCTCTACCCAAACCTTGCCAACATTGAAATCCTTTAGATTGTCAAACAAAACGATATCGGCTCTGTAACCTGGCGCTATCGCTCCTCTATCTTTGATTCCAAAGCATTCACAAGCGTTTATTGTAGCCATTCTGAGAACTTCGATTGGATCTAGCCCTTCAGCTACGCACATGCGCAAGTGGTTGTCGAGGTGGCCTTCTTTGAGGATAGTCTTAGGCTGTCTGTCATCCGAACAAAGGATGCAGCGCCTTGCATTATATGATGTAACCCCTTTTATCAATCTCTGAAGATCCTTGCACGCAGAGCCCTCCCTGAGCATTACGTACATTCCGCAAGCGATCTTGTTTTGCATATCCTCTATTGAAGCACACTCGTGATCTGCGACAATTCTTGTTGAGGAATAGGCATTTAATGCCTTTCCTGAAACGCCTGGTGCGTGACCGTCAACTGGCTTTCCGGTTTCCTTTGATAGCATAAAGCTTGTCTGAGATCTCCATCAAGAGCTCCGATTACGCCAGGAAAATCCATGAACTCACCGATACCTAGGATTGCCTCATTATCTATGAATTCCTTCATCTTCTCTGCGTCGATAACTGCGCCTGAATGCTCAAAAACAGTCGCTGGCACGCAAGAAGGAAGCATGTACTTAACATCAAGCTTCGTGTTCTTTGCTGCATCTATCATGTAGCTTAGACCTGTCAGTCCACATACATTTACGATTTCATGAGGATCGAGCGATTATTGTAGTTCCCCGTGTGGAACTAAAAAGCTTGCCGAGCTCCTCTGGTGAAAAGATAGGATGATTCGATGTGAATGTGGCTATCAATAAAAGCCTGGGGCAGCATATGCACCCTCTGCATCTACAATATTTTTCGCCTCGTAATCACCGATTCCCGCAATCATACCATCTGTCAGCGCGATATTTCCTTCAGTAATTTCTCCTGAGAAAACATTTACTATCTTACAATTTTTGATTAATGTATCCGCTGGAATTCTTCCAGCTGCTACATCTATCAAATTCTTTTAGACTTTCTTTTTGTCATTTTATATGCCTTTCGTTTTGCACTTTGATTTTTCTTACTTAACCACTTCGATAATAGGATCGAGGTTGTCAAATTAACGTAATCCACAGGACCTGCATCTGTTATCGCATAGTCAGGAATTGCAGTGATTGGAAGGAAGAACATGTACATCATTGGGTCTGGCAGAGTCAGAACCTGGGTCTCTAGCCGCCTTATCAATCAGCTTTTCACGAGCTGCAACCTCTTCAGGCTCAAGATCTGTAACGATTCCGCCAACTGGAAGTGGTAGGAATTCCATTATCTCTCCATCGCAAACAACGACCTGTCCTCCGCCCTGCTCAATCAAGTAGTTAGCAGCAATTGACATATCCTCTGCACTAGCACCCATAACCACTAGGTTATTGTCATCTGGAGCAGCAGATGATGCCATAGCACCCTTCTTAAGCTTCCATCCTGAAGCAAATGCAAGTGACTTGTTTCCATTTCTACCAAAGCGCTCAAGAACTGATACCATTACTACATCCTGAACTGCATCTGGCTGAACAATTCCGTCCTTAACCTCCAGAACTACATCTCTTCTCTTTCTTACGAAAGGACCCTTAACGTCCATAGAAAGCACCTTTACCTTGCCTTCTTCTATAGGAGCCTTGAATTCAAAATCAGCCTTTGTTGTCAAATCACACTTTAGCTTGCCCTTTAGAACTGAACTTCTCTCTGGGGCCTTTGAGCTCGTAGCTTAGCTTATGGCCCTTAGCAACCATCTTTCCGTTTGTCATAACTTCATCTACATCAAAGTCATCTAGTGATCCAACAAAGAGAATATCTGCGATTCTTCCTGGACAAATTGAACCAACAAGGTGGTCGATGTGATAAGCTTCAGCGCTGTTTATTGTCGCCATCTGAATAGCTGTCATAGCATCAACTCCAGCCTTCATAGCAAGTCTAACGACATTGTCTAGGTGACCTTTGTTCAAAACGTCAGTTGCTGTAACATCATCTGTACAGAAGCTGACTCTTCTAGCAAAGTAAAGGATTAACCTCTGTAACTGCCTTGATATTTTCCTCAAGAGTGAGTTACTGAAGACTCTCTAATCAGCATATGCATGCCCTTACGCATCTTCTCTACAACCTCTTCGTGGTCGTAGCTTTCGTGGTCGAGTCTAATTCCGTCACAAAGATATCCATTTAGGTCGTTTCCACGAGCCATAGGGTGCACATCCGAATACTGGAAGCCTATTGTTATATGCTGTAGCAATCGCACCTAGAGTGTTCTCATCCTCTTCCTGAACAAATTCACGAACGGTCTCCCCAAACGCCGTAGCACTCATCCCACTTCTGAACTTCTTCATGAGTTTCCTTAGTAAAGTTATATGCAACAGTTGATTCAGGAATAGTGTGTGGAGTCTTAAAAGGGCGCCTCAGAAAACCTTGAGTGGGCTCTGCTTCACTTCCTCAAAAATCTCACGAAGTCCCTCAAGTCCTGAAACAGATATATATTCATCAAGACCTGAAACCATGCTTGTTGTACCCCTTGGAACTACAGCCTTAGCATAGCTTGTGATACTAAACACTACACTCGCTGTGGATGTGCCCGTCAATCATCCAGGAACTAGGTAGCGTCCCTTAGCATCGATAATTTCTGTATCCTCGCCAATGTAGTCGCTAACATTTCCTACAGCAGCAATCATTTCATTATATATAGCAACATCAGCAGGATAAACCTCTGCAGACATTACATTTACTAGCATTCCACCCTTGATAACCTTATGTGCAGGTACAAGTCCTCTGCCAGCCTTAACTCTCTCCTTAAGTCTTTCAATTGTCATTTCCATAAATCAACTTCCTTTCATCTTCTTCGATAAGTTAACAATACTATACTGCTAAAAATACCGTCAACATACTAAGACGTAATTTTACCTAATAACTTAGTCACATATACATCAAAAAGTGGTTATTCCCATAACATTATATGTGAATGCAATAAAAAAATGTTCGTGTTTTTATTTTTATCATAAATTTTTCAAAAATGCATAAAAAAATATCTTAAATCTATACGGTCACCCTTGCCACTCTGAATCCATGACACAAAAGAGCCACATATTTTGTGGCCCCTTGTGGATTTATTAAAAAACTAGTCTCACCATTATTTTTTGCACTTTTCTTTAAGTTTATAAGTTTATTCAAATGTCAGTTTCATATTCCTCACTATCTACACAAAAGAAGTCTTCAAGATACGGCATATCCAAAACCTGTTTCTCCAAAAATTTTCTCTTCTGCAGCCGCTCCTGCTAAGTCTGTCATTATTTCGCATTCACACCTTGTTTGCTCAGCACTGGCTATACGCCCTATATACAAAAAGCAACCAAGTTTTTATACTTGATTGCCCTATAAAGTACGTTATTTTTGCCATTGCGTTTGTCACAAACAGGAACTTAATAATAAGTTCCTTATCATCCTCAATCATGCTGAGAAGTCTGCTCGCAGCTCCTGATGGATGATTTGTGCCAGCTTCCCAGGCTTCAACTGTCTTATAAGACACCCCCATATAGCTTGCAAATATCTTCTGAGACATTCCAGTTGAATTTCTGATTTTCTTTACTTCATCAGCTTCAAAGATTTTAACCGGCTCTACCGTAACCTTATGCCTCTTAAGTATTGGCTTCTCGCTCTGGGCATCAGCCAATGCTTCATTTAATCCTGCCATTATGCTTTCATATACACTGTTGTTGCTCATATCATTCACCTCCAAGACTCTTCTTAAGTGCTTCAATCACTTTCTTGATGTTGTTACGCTCTTCTTTGGAAAGATTAGCTTTTTCTTTTCTTGCCGAATACTGTGATTAGATAAACTGTCTCAGCAAAAACGAAATCAACACTAACATACTCTGGCTCCGCCGCTCTTACCTTTGTTTTTCTAATGCCACTCTAGCCTTACGAAAGTCCACCAGTCCCCTGCATAACCGGGTATTTATCTGGGTGCTTCATTATATCAAGTTCTAATAATCTCAGGTCTTCATCATCGAAGCCTAATCTATCCCAATTACGGGAGAACTCTGCTGTCTGAATAAATGCCCTTGTCATACTTCCTCCTGTTACCTTTAATATACCCCCTATTTAATAGGGGTGTCAATATAAATCTTTCTATGTGACATAAAAAGTACATTATCAAATTATCTCAGCTATAACACGTATGTATGCAGAATATCAAACCTATTTAAACACTTCAATAAAAAGCCTACTGCAACCTTTCAGCTGTAGTAGGCTTTATCTATAACGATATTTATATTTACTGTTAGATGTCTACTCGACATCCATGCCTGTACATGTGTAACCGGTTTCCTCGATAGCCTTGGCCAAATTACCTTCGTTCAGACTGTCATCCGTTACAAAGGTCGCCGTCCCTTTACGCTTTGATGCCTTCACCTTCTTTGCATCTGGAACTACCTTTCTAATAGTTTCACATATATGTGCCTCACACATGCTACATGACATTCCTTCTACTTTCAAAGTTACTTTCATTTGCACTTCCTCCCACAAATTTCTTGCTATTCGAATATACTAAAAATCGTTAGCTTCTAATGGTATCTTCACTAAATCCTGCACTTTCCTACACTAATAAACATCTTACGAAGCGCTAGGTCAACTGTAGGTGCATCAAAGCTCCACTTAGGTGCCTCTGCTCTTAGTGAACCAATTACTGCAACGAAGTTAAACATTGCAATACCGTAGTTTAGATGTCTGTCGTTTTCGCATGTCATCTCATCAGGCACTCCAACTAGGTAAATCTCGCTATCCCCAACGATTACTCTATATGGCTGTCTGTTGAAAAATGACTGCGCATGGCTTATTGCAAGAAGTGAATCTTCTAGCTCTGTGTATAGCTCATCTGTATTGAACGCCTTGCCGTATTGCTTATCAAATAGCATGCATCCTAGATGAATCTTTGGAGCAGCTCTTAGCTCAGTCTTAGTCATTGTAACATTGGATGGACTGACAATATCAAGTCTAGTCTCCTTAGTATCCTTGTCGCGATATCCTATTCCGATAACGCATGCAACCTCTAGTTTGGAATCTAGATCAGCTGCTGCCTTAACTTTATCTGAATTATTCACTGTAAGCCAACATGCAGCAATTCCGAGATCTGTAAGCTTAAGCGTCATTGCCTGAGCAAGATATGCAATGTTCTCTAAATAGTGTTCTTTTACCTCTGATAGCAAAATGATATACTGAGGTGCCTCTATTGAATATCCGTTATAGCCTACGCTATCTCCAAACTTCTTGCCTGCCTCTGCACCAGTAAACTTAATATCTGTTTCAATACCTGGAACAAGCCTCTCTAGGTTATCGTATACGCGATTAACCTCTACCAGTTCCTCAATTTCAACTTCCTTGCTTAAAAACTTTCTGCACGACTGTCTCTCCATAATCGTGTCTCTAAAAAATCTCATGTACTCCATCATAGGCTCCTTTCCATCAGATCATTTTCCATCGTTTAGTTACGATGTTCAAGTACCAGCTAATTCAACATTTACATCGCTGGCATATGCCGTATTTATATTATATTATACTAAAAGTATATATATTATATTTACACACTTTTTGCACAATTAAGCATAATCCCTTGCTCTTTGCAAATAAAAGTAATTTACTCTTACGCTTTTGATGATATAATGTTGAAAGATATACCATCAAAAATACCCATAAGGAGATTTTTCAAATATGATTACAACTAGACTTATTTTTTTGGCTGTACTTTTTAGCACTTGTGCTATTCTTCATCTATATGAAGTTTAACGCTCACGAGGACCTCATTACAGGCTTAAGTTAATACAGTTTAACATAGACCCTAATGTTATTAACGAGACAGGTGAACTCGGTAAGCGCATATTTACATCAAATACAATAAAGAAGGTTATGCTTCCGTGGGATCAAAATATCTGGGCACAGGTTGATTTACACGAAAACGGTATCGTCATAATAAGAAAAAATCAGGAAATCCTATGCTATTCTCAGAGATATATGATATAGAGCCTCTACTAGTTCACTCGCTATTTATTATTGGAAAACACTTCGGATATAAGATAAATGCGATGGACGGCAGAACTATTATACTAAAAAGCACAAATTTAGGTGAACTGGATGTACTCATTGACAAGCTGTGCGCGCTATTCCCACCAGAAGATGGCAGAGCTATCATAAATGATATTAGCTAACATAATTATACTAACTTAATATCAAATATATCCTCTATCCTTATCCAAGTGCCTTTACTCAGCCTGAGTTTTTCTCATGCTCATCAATCTTTATCGACAGCACCTTTATAACTTATGTATTTACCGCCCTGTTTTGGCTTATCTTGGACGAAATAGTCAAAGCTTAACCTCTGAGACTCATCTTCATCCAAAAGGCCTATCTAGGGCGTTTTTTAGTTCAGCGAGAACTTCGTTTATCTCGGCAATCTTATCCTCTGCAAGCTCAATTTTGGAATCAGTAAATCTAGCTGTCTCCTCAACAGCCTCTCGCGTAACCTGTAAGAGCTGCAAATGGTGCAAACTGAGCTGCTCTATCATGCGTTGACATATGAGCATGCCTAGTTGACTTCTTGTATGGCATATCTATTATATCGTCGTATTTACCCATGAATTCCTTATCCTCTTAAATCCAGACTACTCTAAGCCTTGTGCCCTACCGATTTGGGCGTTACGTTCCTTTGCTGTTGCGCCCTCCTGAAAGATTGGTGCCCTTTAGAATGGCGTTCTTGCCAAAGCGTTTCTTTATCTTGAGCATGGCCTCTTGAACCTGCTTCTCCTTCTCTAGCGCATCTTCGTCGTTATCATTACCTGTGCTTCCTAAGATAGACTCAGCCACCATTGTGCTATTTGGTTTATCTTGTTCCGAATATGCCGTAGCTTCCTTGCTTGATACACGTTCTGGCGCCTGTGAGTCATCTCCCCCTGCCAGCATATCAAACATACTTATCTGCTCAGGCTCTGCACTAGCACCTTCGCTCTCTCGTTTGTACTCAGACTCTAATACAAGATTATTGGCTGTTATGCTTATTCTCCTAGTCAAAAGCGACTCATCAACAACTCTATCAAAAACTTCTAAAAACACAGTCTGTTGTGAGCTTAGTAGAAGATGTGCTGAACGGCAAATTACCTGTTCCGTGTGCATGCTTAGGCACCTCTCTTCCGTAACCATCCACCGTTATCTCACCCTTATAAGCCTTTCGTCTCTCAGGATCAGATAGATTCTCTATGTCATAGCCTACCGTTAATACTATCTGGTTAGTAGAAGTCCCTTATCTACCAGATCAAGAGCTAGAAGCTCCATCATTTCTCTAACTACGATTCTAGTCTTCTCATAGGTATATGCATTCTGTAAAACCTGTCCTGAAACGAGACTCTTACGCTGCGGACTATAGGACTTAACCTCGGCGAGAGTACACGGCTCATAGCCCCAGGCATGGTCAATCAAAAAGCTCAGCGTTAACACCGAGACATCTTATAAAGCAAATCCTCATTATAGTAGTCAGAGCTAGTGCCTAGTGAGCATCTTGCAATATCTCCCATGGTAAATATACTCTTCTTAGCGAGCTTCTTGGCATAGCCTCTGCCCACTCTCCAAAAGTCTGTAATAGGCCTATGATCCCAAAGGAGTCTCCTATACAGTATTCGTCTAGTTCAGCAATTCTAACACCATCAGCATCTGCCTCTGTATGCTTAGCTCCTATGTCCATCGCTATCTTGCACAGATAGAGATTAGGACCTATGCCTAGCAGTTGCTGTAATCCCAGTCTCCTTAAAAACCTCCCTAACCAGAAGCCTTGCAAAATCATGTGCGTTTAACCCATAGGGCTTAAGATATCCACTCGCATCAATGAAAACCTCGTCTACTGAATAAGCATAGATATCCTCAGGTGCAATATATCTAAGGTACACATCGTAAATCTGCGTACTCTTGCTCATGTATAGAGCCATTCTCGGTTTAGCCGCTATATAGTCAATAGCAAGGCAAGGGTTCTCGTTTAGCTCAGTAGCGAATACAGACTTGCCGTCAAGGATATTCTTAGGGCGCCCTCGTCTGCCTCCTCGCATTAGCCTCCTTGACCTTCTGTTCAACCTCAAAAAGTCTAGCTCTGCCTGGAGTCCCGTAGGCCTTAAGCGAGGGAGACACTGCAAGACAAATAGTCTTCTGGGTGCGCGATGCATCAGCTACTACCAGGTTTGTATTAAGAGGATCCAGCCCTCTCTCCATGCATTCTACGGAGGCATAGAACGACTTTAGGTCTATGGAAATATATGTCTTGCTCATCCTCATCCTCCTTAGGTATTTTGCCTCAAACTCAGTTATATCAATCATTATAAACATCGCCCTATCTGCGATGTCTACAACGAACAAATGTTCTACATATATAATAACAAATCCCTTGCGATTTGACAATCAAAAATATTTTTCCCCAAACAAAAACAGGAAAGCAGGCTATCCTGCTCCCATAAATCACATTTAATTTTGATTTCCTTTTGGTATCTATTTTTGAACTCTCCGTTTAGGCGTTTTATCTTTGATCTTAAGATTAAGTATTTAGCTATCCAGATTACAGCGAAGATAAATACGAAAACGATAAAGTAGCTTATTGCACCTTTAACTGAGTGCTCCATCCAGTCTGTTAAATACGCAATTGGTAGTAGCGCAAGACCTCCGACTAGGAAATATATCGCACTCTGCTTTGCAATGCTCCATGAATCTATTTCCCCAGATTACTGAGCCTGCAGCAAAGGCTGAGCCGATAACTCCACAAAGAATAGTTTGGAAAATAACTGCATTCAGCTCATTTCCCATCTTCTCTGTCAAACTAGGTACAACTGCATGAAAACTTCCATCTGCATACATGAAGGAAAATACAATTGAAAGTATGCAGCCAATCATTACACCTATTGGAAATCCAGCTAATCCGCGGACAAATGCTTCTTTTTTTAATATTAATATCCATCATTACCACCTCAAATTCCTAAAATCTGCTTAATTTTTGCTAACAAAGCGCCTTGATACATAGGTTACTGTACCGTTTGAAAGCTTGACGCAAATCGTTCCGACAATGCTGAGATTAAACTCTTTGACCTTCTTCAGGTTCACAATATCTGAGTTTGATATACGCGCAAAGTGTTTTCCTAGCATTTCCTCTAGTTCGTAGAGCCTTAACCTCAAAGCATATCTTCCATCTTCGCATTCAGCTATTACCCTGCAGACTCCGCATAGATGCGATAGATTTCGCTCAGGCTCAAGAATTTTTGCATTGCCATCCCTAAAAGCCCGTTATTAGCTTTGGCCCTGTGCTCGAAGCCTGCCTTACGATTGCATCTAGCTCTTCCGTCATCTCATCTGTTATGATGATGAACTTCGACTCCTTGCAGTCCTTGTCAATTTTTATTTCTACTTGCATTTTTTCAACCTCCCTTAGGTTGATTTGATTTTACGAAAAACGAAATGCTTTTTCAAGCGATTATCTATAGGTGGTCAATATATCAATATAGGTGGTATAAAACGAGTAATCAGAAGTCAAATAAGCTCTAATCAAATGGTCCTATTAAAAACACCCATATTTCATAAAAACAAGTTTTATTGAAATATCATATCGATTTTCATCTTGTCAATTTCATAAAAAGGCTTATTTCTGAAATATAATTTGAAATTACATGCTTTTTATTTCACATAAAAAAACTCGCTCAATTCGTTCTCCTACTATGAGCGAGGTCCTATACAACTAATCTTGCAAGAAAACCTTAATATGAATTTTAATCCACTTTCCTCTTTGCTCCTTCATCTGAATTCTTGCAAAGAAGTTTGCCTACATCCATCAGTCTCGAAAATATGAGATTGTCCATCTGTGGAACATATCCAACTTTGATACCATCAGTCGTCTTTATAACAATGGCCTTGCTGTCATATTCATTTTTCGGGTTCACGGTAAAAGCTGAGCTTGTCATTTATAGCTAGCTTTGGCTCTATTTCCTCTATTCCTTCACATGCATCGTTCCCGCAACATATGTATCAAAGAGATAGATTTCCCTTTCAAATGGCTTTGGTATATCAATATCCTTATTGTTATGCATAAGGCTCATCAAACCCGATGCATCGACCTTAACAAGATTGCTCATTTTCTACTCCAACATTTTCAGCTATTTTTGCTTTATATAATTCTATTTCTTCTTCGTATAGTTTTTGGAGGCGTTTTAACTCCTGTTTCACTTCCTCAATTTTAGCGCTATCTTTTACGATATCTCTCCTGTTATATGGAAAGCATTCTTTGGTAATGCAAATTTCCTCTTTAATATGCTCTATCAAAAGCTTGCAGGCGCTCTCGCTCCTTCGCCAAATATGCTGGCGCATTGTCCGATTCATCAGGAAGCTCACCATCATCCAACATTTCAGCGATGATTCTAATAGCATTTAGGTCTGCGTTTTTTTATATGCCTCAACAGCATTCATAAACAGGTCAATTTCTGCCCTAGATAAGTCAGGATTTAGATCAGGGATGAAGAGCTTTTTACAATCTTTCTGTATAAAGATTTTAGTTTCTTTTTATCCTCACCAGATAGAACTTTACCCTTGCTTCTATCTAAAGCCTCGTTCATAGCCTCTATTTGTATTTCAAGAAAGTCCTGGTACTCGGCAAATTCCTCATCTAGTTGCTCTTCGATTTCTGAGATATCAGGCTTCTCCTGCCAGTTAAGCTTTGCTTGTATAAGCTCTATTTTTCTCTTAAGTCTAAGCATCTTGCACTGAGTTTCAAATAGCTTATATTCGATGGCTCCCAAGTGCTAGCATATATTGCATTTCTATATTTGGACATATGACAAAGCGAAGCTCATCATATTCAAAAATACAATCTTACTAAATCGGCACGAAGCTCCTCGACCTCTGATTTCAATTCTTCGTACATAGGAAACAAAAATTATGTTGCTAGATTGTGATTCGATTTCCATACTATACTCCTCTATATCAAAATGACTTTGACCTATTTATCTCCATCCTCCCGGTAATTTTTTATAAGTCCAAAGCTCAAAGCCTCTACAAACCAGTCAAAAACAGGATATAAACTTCTATCTGAATAGAACCAAATTACATAAAAACCATACAAGATGTGATATGCCTGTAACTATGCATATTGCTATGACAAAGCTTATTCTTTTTACAAAGAAAACTCCTATTATCAATGCCCAAAGAGAAATGCAATAGGGTATAAAACTGGTCACTGTGTCATATAAATTCATCTTCTCGCTATCTATCGCGTTATTCACGTATAGGTCCCAGAAAAAAACCATTGATACAAAATCTGCCCTATCAAAAAAACAATTGCTACTGCTAAAACTATCAAAAAGTAAAATATTGACCTCATGTTAAGGTACTTTTTCTTTTTGTTTCATCCTCTGTTCCCATCCTCATTAAATTCCTATACATCGATTCTATATGAAAAATTTTTTACTTTTTCAATAGTACAACAAAAATGAGACAGCCCTTAGACTGTCCATTTCGTATAGATTTCACCTTTTATTGAATTGTATTGATACTTTGGTTTAAATAGCTTTTGGATGCTTACTTTTTTCGCAATCGTATACTGAAAAGTATCGCCCTCTGTCAAAAAGCATAATCGCTAGCCTCGAGCATTCCGTCCATTACAGCTTTGCGGATTGCGTAATACTTTGATGTATCTCCGCCGTTCCAGTACTGCGCGTGAATGTCCTGAGACATCTTCCATGTCAGCAAATCCTCACCCTGAGCCACAACCGAGTTTACGTGATCGCATGGCATTCCGTTTACAAAAGAAGTCCTCAAAATACTTGTAGATTCCTTCAGCGTCAGCCTTTGCATCTACTGCGTTGCTCTTTCCGAAGTCAAAAGCAAGTGCTTTGACCTCATCAAAATTATCACCTAGCAAAGCAATTAACGATGCGTAGCGCATCTCTGCATCTGTAATCTGTGACTGGAGCCATCCGTGGATGTTGCTTTCATCGATTACAGACTCTAGTGCAGGAAGCTCCTTTGTGTACTCAGAAGCGTTTGAAATCCAGCCATTCTTTGACGCCTCAGCAGCGATTGCTGCAGTGAGCTTTTCCTGATTGTTGATTTTTGTTATATAGCCAATAGTGAATTGGCCCCAAAACATACTCATATATCATCCTCTTTCTATTTTTTTATTTGCCGGCCCGTCGATTTATGCCTCTTCGATTGCGCCGACAGGACATCCGTCCATTGCCTCTGCTGCAGTGTCTATAGCATCATCAGCTACATCAGCCTCGATAGCTACTGCGATACCCTCGTCGTTCATTGAAAATACTTCTGGACATGTTCCAGCACAGAATCCGCATCCGATGCAGCTGTCATTTTACAACATATTTCATTTTGATTTCCCTACTTTCTATTTATACTTAGATTACTCTAGCGTTAGCAAGAGTGCCATCTTAAACTTTTTCTGTTGCCTTAACAAAGTGAGCTCCGCCCTTAGCAAAGTGGAATTCTTCACCCGCTTTTGATTGTGTGCTCTGTTCCCTCGTAGCCGATAACACCTTCTCCATCTAGTGCGAAGATGAGCGCTTCTCCAGGCGCCGCATGCTCTGAGAGTCCTGTTCCCTTGTCAAAAGACATGATGATGAATTTCATCTTCTCGTTGTTAGCTATATCCATGTTTATTACTTTACCCTCTTGGTAAGGGATTAAATCAGCTAGCTTAAAAACTTCGCCTGCTTTGATTGCACTGTTCATATTATCCTCCTTTGAAATAGATATTTCTGTATATATCGCGCCCTCTTCGGTACGCATCCCAATAGGTTTATCCGTCTGTGTTAGAACTGCTTCGCCTGCGCGGAGTTCTCTTTGGTATCCGTCTGTGCCGTAAACCTCGAGGCTTCCTTCCTCGACTAGTATCAGCTTGTGATATGGGAAGATCTCTGCGCTTATGTCTGTCTCAGGTGCCATTGAGAAGTAAATTATATAATTTTCTCCATCAAAGATTGACTTTGATACCGTGCACCCTGGGATATAGACGTTTTCCTTTGCTATTGAAAAGACCTTTCCGACAACTTCCTTCATAGGCATTCCCCTTTCTAACAGTTCTTCCTTGACTTTTCACTTGTATTATATTACTGTAATACCTATATTTATGTTGTTTAAACAACAAAAATGATATTTTTATGAATTATTTTTTTCTGTCAAAGACAGCTCTCTTTAATGGAATATGAGAAGACGAGATTGAACATTTGATATCCTGCTTAAACGTCAGTAAAAAGACGTATACAAAGAGTGAAGTAATTTGCCATGCCGGCAATAAAGTACACGAGATAGGGCTCGTCCTCTCAGAGAGCGTTTTTGTCAAGTACCTTTTTTGATTTATTGACGCTTGTATTTTGAAAATTGAGTAACAAAAACAGTAAACCTTTTTGATTTACTGTTGCTAAAACTATTATATTCAATTACATAAACTGAGCTTTATCTACTAGATTTCATAATATCTATAGCAAACTTTCCACTTGCAGCAGCAATAGGAAGTCCTCCACTAGTTTGAATCCATTGACTTGCAAGGTATAAATTATTTAGACCTTTAATAGTGCTCTTAACATACTTGTTTTTATATCCTTTCTGTGGATTAAAAACTCATGTAACCCCTTTATATGCATTACACCAAGTTGTAAATGTAACTGGAGAATATGTTCCAAGTACGATGAGTTTCCCTTCAAGCTGTGGATACTTTTTTCAATTCTTAATCTCAAGTCATCTGCAAGACGCTGTTTTTTTCTTGATTGTATAAGCTAATATTATTTTTTTAGTCCAGACCAATAGGCATAATTTTTCATCATTTTTGTAAAATATTACATTGAATGACTCTCTTTTTCCATTGGAAATAGTGTCTCATCATAATCAAAAACTCGCATTCCACAAAAATTATGTGTTTCCCCTGCAACATCATATTCATCACAAGGGAAAATAATGCTTCCTTTAGGTAATTTCAAATCTTTCTCAGTAGCTATTCCAAATGCAACCTGATAACATGTATTAGAAACATAGCCCTGTGGATTATCATACATGTACCTAAGATTTTTATCTAAATATTTTTCATCAATTAAGTCATAGAAAAAGATAATGTGGGTCTGCACACCAAATATAGTTATCTGATTTGATTACCTCTCCATTATTACCTAGAATACTAACAACTTGACTATCTACAATATTTATTTTTTTACAATATTAATACCTAGATGCAACTTCCCACCTAAGGATTCAAATTTAGCAAAGCATTCTACCAACCAAGCCAACAGAACCTCCTTCTGGTATAGCTGCTGTGTTGCTTGTAAAAAGCATATGATGCAACAAAGGAAAGAGCGTTAAAATTGCTATTAAAGTAATTTTTTTAAACATTGCTCTAATGTAATGATTCTTAAAAGCGATTGACAAACTCCTCCATCGGCTGTTTTCCATATTCCTTTATAGCCTTATTAGCATCTTTCATGCTCATTCCTAGTTTAATAAACTGTATTAAATTCATATGAGCAATTGAAATATCACATGGTGGCTTTATACACTCTAAGGTTTTAACACAGTCAAAAACAAATTTAATTCTTTGGTATCTTCTGGAGCAAGCTCTAAAAAAACTCTTTTTCTTGCTTTCTCTAAATTTCTCCACAAATGTAGTGTTATTCCATCCATATTCATACAATAAAAAAATATGGCTCACGATAGATCTTCAAACTATCAGAAATAACTCCTAGATTTTCCCACATTTTATATAGTTGTTCATCCTTATTGCATCCAACAAGAAAATTTATACAATTATCTATATGATATCCTTGCCTATTCCACCCTGTACACTCACCTCCAGGCATTTTGTTTTTTTCATATATTTCTACTGAATATCCAGCCTGCAATGCATATATTCCAGCACTCAACCCCGAAACACCTGCTCCAATAATTACTACTTTTTTTACCCATACCGTCTCAACTTCTCCTTCTTCTACAAAAATAAAATTTCTTCACTGCTTAAATGAAGGATTTTTCTCTATTTCGATTTTTTATCTATGTTCTATGCTTTCAGTAGACTATTTCACGCCACTCTCTGATTGTAGGAAATCTTTACAAGAGGGTTACATCTACTACGCTACTTCGTTGCTCGTACAAGCAGTGTTACGCATTCTCCGGTTTGCTGTCTCCAATCACCACTATGCTCAACAATCTTACCATCAATAATTTTATCACTATTTATACCTGTTATTTCTATAACTTTGTTTGTGGGTGTTATTCATATAAACTCACCTTCGTGAGTTCCACTCATAATAAATTCTGATATTACATAACCTTTATCTTCATATTGTTTACTTGAAGCCATACCCACACCTCCAAAATTGAGATTTAAATATCAAACATATACTTCCAAATTTTCAAAGGCTCTTTTAACCATCTCTTCATAAGACTTGTTATCAAATCCCAACTTAGATTTTTGCCATCTTCATCTTGATGATATCCGAAAAACTGTAAAAAGATAGTCGTTATACAATTTAATAAACTTACTTACGTTTTCTTTCTCATTGGAATTCCACTCATTAGAGCTGAAATGAACATATACAATAAATTTCTTAGTTTTTAGAATAATATCTTGCCTGATAAATTCCAGACTCAGGATAATATTTCGATACATTTCCGCTAAAAACAAACGCAAATATCCATCTTCTGCAGTGCATCTATCTCAATGCTTTCAAAAAAAGCTTTCAATTCTTTTCTTACTGTTCTTGCAGCAGATAATATATTATCTAACACATTATCCGTTCCTCCAACAATAACATTCATATTGACTTTCATATTTTCCCTCGACTTATCGGCTTTAAAAATTAAAATTTCCACCAAAATTTGTTGATGGTATTATAGCATATTCGTATAAGGTTTCATATCTTTGATTACTACTTCTTCTATCATTATTTGTTTCTGATATCTGCCTTGACTTTTCAGTTGTATTAGATTACTGTAATCCTTGTATTATGTTGTCAAAACAACAAAAGGAGATTTCATGAACTATTCATTTCTATCAAATTCAGCTCTCTTTAATGGAATACAAGAAGATGAAATTAAACATTTAATATCCTGCTTAAACGGCAGAAAAAAAGACATATACAAAGGGGGAAGTAATTTATCGTGCAGGCGATAAAGTAAACGAGATAGGGCTCGTTCTTTCGGGGAGTGTAAACATCATCGTTAATTTTTATTGGGGTGGTAGCCATATTTTCGGCCATGTCGAGAAAGGCGAGATATTTGCAGAAAACTATGCTGCCATTCCTAGCAAAGAGCTAATATGTGATGTAATTGCTAGCGAAGATACCGAGGTGATGTTTCTTGATCTAAGCAAACTCCTCTCCACCTGCCAAAGCTGCTGCAGCTTCCACCACAGGCTTATTCACAATATGCTTCGCATCTCTGCCCAAAAGAGTCTAAACCTATCCAGTAGAATGATGCACACAGCTCCAAAGGGTCTTAGAGACAGGTTATTATCGTACCTTTCTGAGCAGGCTATAATCCATGGAAGCACGCATTTTACGATTCCTTTTGATCGTCAGCAACTAGCTGACTATCTTGGCGTTGACCGAAGCGCTATGTCAAATGAACTTAGCAAAATGCAAAAAGACGGACTGATAAGCTATAAGAAGAACAAATTCGTACTAAATGAAATGAATTAAATATTTTTTATGTGTTTTATAAAAGTTTTTAGCTTTTTATATTTGTGTTCCATCTGCTGAGTAAAAGTATCTGCCGTTTTTCTATCCGCAACGATACTTACATTTCTTATTTTGTTTTATTTTCTTCTCATGCATACCATAAAAAAATAGGATTTTCGATTTTTATGGACAGCTTCTGACAATTAAATGGACGATTTTTTTGATTTTTATTTGCTCTATATCTTCGAGCTTAAATCCGAAAAGCAATCTACTGTGTCCTCTGCTTCCATAAGTATAGTACTTGGCAAAATTATTTTTCATAAAGCTCTAGTTTTACTCCATTTTACGAACAGGTAATATCCAATAAACCATATGGTGAGTGGGGCGACAAACAAAACTATTGCGATGATAATTCTATCTGAAAGCTCAGTGTTGTAGCTAATAAGATGTTTCAATGCCCAAAGAACAATAAAAATATAAGATTGCCATGAATAAAAGTCCTATAGTATTAAATTTAGACTTGTGAGGATATGTCAAAACAAGCTTTAGTTTATCTTGCGAGAAGTCACGTTCCATAGTTTTCTCTTGTCCTTTCATTCAAATTGCGGTATCTAAATTCTATTTTTCTTTTTATATTATAACATACCTATTAGCTTTTATATTCTTAACTACAGAAGGTTAATAGTTAAAAATATTTCCAAATAATTTTACAAAAATATCTTGTTCGTTACCTTAGGTAATGATTTATTATATATTAGGAGGTGCATAATTATGGCGAAATACAGAGCTATTCCGCAAGGCTTTATGACAGTTGGGGAGTAGCAAAGAAAATGGGAGTTACCGTTCGTACTCTACAATACTACGATAAAGAAGGATTACTTTCCCCATCGGCAGAAAGCGATGGTGGTCGCAGGCTTTATACCGATAAAGATTTGGTTATGCTAAATCAGATTATATCTTTGAAATCACTAGGGTTTTTCTCTAGAGGACATAAAAGGGCGTTTGTTCCTTTGGAAACACCGAAAAGAAGTTGCAAATGCACTTACAGAACAGGCAGATGATATACGAAAGAAAATAGAACAGCTTAAGGCTTCTCTGTCAGCAATAGAACAGTTAAAAACAGAAGTTTTACAAATACAGACGGTCAACTTCAAGAAGTACGCAGATATTATTGTCAATCTACAGATGAAGAATGACTCTTACTCACTGATTAAGCATTTTGATGATGATACGCTCGATCATATACGAAGTCAGTTTGACAAAAAAAGCGGACTAGACTTTATGGACAGGTTTAATCGCCTAAGTGATGAAATCGTGCAACTTCAAAAAGAAAACGTGCTGCCTGAAAGTGAAAAATGCCAACAGGTTGTGCAAGACTACTGGAGCTTGATTATGGAGTTTACAAATGGTGACATGAGCATGCTTCCGAAATTGATGGAAGTAGGAAATATTGACACTGCCACAAGTGCTTGGGAAGAAAAGCAGAAAATTGTAAATGACTATTTAGCTCCTGCTTTACAAGTCTATTTTTCAAGGCTTGGCACAAATCCTTTTGATGAGGTAAAACCGTGAAAGACGCAATACAGGTTCGTGGATTAAAGAAGAGTTATGGCAATAAGATGGTTCTTAGAGGTCTTGATTTTCAAATCGAAAAGGGAGAAGTTTTTGCTCTGCTCGGTGTAAACGGAGCAGGAAAAACAACAACGCTTGAATGTATCGAAGGTCTAAGAAAATATGATAGCGGCACAATTATGGTGAACGGTAAAAAGGGTATTCAACTACAGTCATCCTCTTTACCCTCCCATATCAAACCGATGGAAGCGGTAAAGCTGTTTGCAAAATGGAATAATACAGAAATTGATTATGACATGCTTAACGCTCTTGGAATAAGAGAAATTGAGAAGTCGCAATACATACAATTATCCACAGGACAAAAAGACGATTACATCTTGCTCTTGCACTTATCGGTAACCCTGATATTATTTTTCTCGATGAACCGACAGCGGGACTTGATGTTGAAGCAGACTATCGCTCCACAAACAAATCCGAAAGCTCAAATCACATGGAAAAACAATCGTATTGGCAAGTCACGATATGGCCGAGGTAGAAGCCTTATGTGATCGCATTGCCATTTTGAATGATGGGAGTATCGTTTTTGTGGCACAGCTTCAGAACTGACAGATACGCTTGGAAGAAAATATTTCATCCATTTAAGAACACAGGCAGGAGACAAATCTTTTTGAAACCGATAATATCGAGGATGCATTGATTTCATTATTGGGCGAGCTAAAACAAAAATCCATGTATTGGATATTAAGGTTGATCGTGGCACGCTGGAACAACATTTTCATCGAAATGGCAAGGAGGACACAGAATGAACGGGTTTTTATATAGCCTGGCATTACAGTGGAGATTAGATATGCGAAGTAAGACCCTCCTAGTTACTTGCTATATCGTTCCGCTTATTTTCTTTCTTTTAATGGGTAGTATTTTCACTTCGGTTATGCCCGAAATGGAAAACACGCTAATACAGTCTATGATTGTAATGAGGTGTTTCAATGGGAGCATTTCTCGGTTTGCCACCTTCGTTGATTGAGGCTTACGGAAGCGACGCAAAGAAGATTTATAAAACAAATGGCGTTCCTATTTATTTAGGACTTGTTACCATGTTCCTCTCTACATTTGCCCATTTGATTATTACATGCATTGTGATAGTGATGCTTGCCCCTATTTTTATTTGAAAGCAATTCCACCTACTCAACTTCCGTTTTTCTTTCTTGCACTTGCCATATACATTCTCGTATCGCTTAGTATCGGAAGTATACTCGGGCTTATTGTAAAAAATCAGGCGAAGCTGACGATGATAGCACAACTTGTGTTTTTACCCTCGATTATGCTTTCCGGGATTATGTTTCCTATCGACTTACTGCCCGATTTTTCTTAAAGTAATGGGGCATGTTTTCCCCTTATTGGGGATACCGTTTGATGTTGGATAATGGTTTTTACTTGAAAATCTATGGCCTTTAATTCTTGCATTTTGTATAGCGGTAATTACATGTATAATACTTTTGAATAGACAAAAATCAAGTAGTTTTGAGTTATACCAGTCCGAATATAACATAAAACCTATAATTGCTTTACTTTAGTCGCAATAAATGCTGTCTATTAAGATTCATAATTCATCTGCAGGACATTATATGGAGTAAAACTAAATGAATCCCGCTTTTAACTGTCCCCAATCTATCTATATCCTTTTGACTACGTTACCTCTTCTTTAATGTATATTCTAGAAGAAGCTTTTATCTTTTAAAGTTAAAGGCATTCTCAAATAATTTCTCTTTCTTTTCATCAATGCATTTCTTCATTATTTAAACCCACTGATAAATACAGTCTTTTAAATATTCACTTCATTAAAACATGTTGCACATCTTCCGACATAACAGTTGGAAACTGGATGAAAATATCAATCTTTTACATTATCTCTGACCGTTTCATTATGCATGGTGCTTTTGACTCTTGTGTAACTCTCTCTTTCAACGACTAATAACTCATTTTCTATTTGGCACAGGTAATCAATAACCGTACAATGCCCTAGCGCGTGAAGCCGTAGCTGCGCCCGCCACGGCGCTGGCCCAGAATTTTCTTTGTATGATCTCGGCAACGAGCCAGGGCAGTTGGTGGCATTATTCCTTTTTCCTTTTGGCTTTGATATATTCATCATGTGGTAGCTTCCCCCATTCTTCTTCACTTCCTCTCTGATTCTAACAACTGTTATATCCTGATACGCTTTCGTATTTTCTTTCCTCTAACAAAATAAATTTTATTATCTCCGCATTGCTTAACACAAGTTCAAACGTAAATTTCATTCTGCAATTTTATAGAAAATCACATTTTCTTGTTTACTTCAACAATATCTTCTGTTGCCCATATTATTGGAGATTGTGTATTTTCCTCCCCAAATTCTATATCACTGCGGTAAAAACGTATTTGCATTTAGATTTTGTTCATCAGATTCAATCATGCGGCATGGCCACGGATGGTGATGTCCTTTGCTTCTTTGCAATAGCACAGGTTCCGTTATCAATCACTCCATAAGTAACCTTGCCCTTCGTATTCAGCTCTCACCTGTTTTTGCTTTTTCAAGGTCAAAGGATGCAATATTGGTAAATCAGCAAATATAATAGACCTTCAGATTTTTAAATGGTATGAAATTCAATTCCATTCATTTCGTGCTTATGATATATTTCGTAAAAATGCTCGGCTTACAATATTCACACCGTCGATATGTTGTAACAAAAATTTCTTTTTCTCCACTTCACTGTTTCCGCAGCTTGAAATATCGCTTCATCACGATTAAGTACCATTTTACAATGTGGGCAGAGCTTTATATCCGGCTTTGATTCACGTCCCAAATATAAATAGTCAGCATCATCTCCGTCAATATAGTAATACTTCATACTTTCTTTCCTCGTTTATATGCATAAATTACACTTTATAGCAAAACAAATCGCTATCACATTCAAATCTAAATGCATATAGCGATTTTGTCAACTTTATTATAGCTCTTGAGGCTTTAAACTCAGCATATCCTTCATAGTAGTAGCTATGATCTATGCCTTCATGTATATCTCACGGTCGTTAATATCATCTATCAAAGCTTCACTTAGTATATGCTTAATCTCAATATCCTTGATAGGGCTTCTCTCCATAGCCATGAAGTAATCTTCCTTGTCTACCATGCTCCAGTCAATCACCTTACCGATTTTCCTTCTTAGCATCAAATCAAGCCATATTCTCATGCTTCGACCATTGCCTTCTCTGAAAGGATGTACTATGTTCATCTCTACATACTTTTCAACGATTTTATCAAAGCTACCTTGCGGCATCTTTTCGATGTTCTCAAGCGATACCTCTAGGTACATGACTGGTGCAAATCTGAAATTGCCCTTTGATATATTGACATCTCTCAGCTTACCAGCGAAATCATATATGTCCTCAAACAGAAATTTATGGATAGCAAAAAGTGCCTCACTACTACCTGGTTTTAGCTGATCAAAGATATTCCTGTCGAACAGCTCTGTAGCTTTCTTTTTGCTTATCTTCTCTTGAGCTTTAGACAGCTCCACGGAATCTGTTATCCCTAGCCTGTCTCCAAAGTCATGAGATTCTCCATTCTATTTACGATACTAGTATAGCTTCGCTCCTGCTAAATTCTGTTGCTTAGCATGATCGGAGTTAAGCTTTTCCTCACCCTCTTCATCATGGATAGCCGATGAGTGGCATTCCGCAGGACTCTATGCCCATCTGGCTCTAGGCGGAAGGTTTTGTAATCGCTAGAAGCGTCTTTCCAACAAGTTCCTCTGGCTCATAGAAGTTTATGAATTCCGCTTAGGATTGTGCGGTTTTCCGCCTGAACCATCATCAGAGTGGTATGAAGAAGCTTCTTTGATTTGGGTACTGCGACGCATTCGAACCTTAACAGCTCTGAAATCCGACTTTGAAGGTATCAAAATCAACCATTTCCTCAAACGATGGCTCTACCTTAACCTTTGAAATCAATCTTTTCCTCAGCTTCCTTAACCTCTTCGCTCTTGCCTTCGTTCTTCTCCGCACCGATTGGCTTCATTGTAGGGAAGGCATTTGCATCTCTTATGCTTGGAGCATCTGCGATTAGCATAATAGCTCTATCGATACCGATACCTAGTCACCTGTTGGCGGCATACCAACCTCAAGAGCATTTACGAAGTCCATATCCATAGGACTGAGCTTCGTCATCGATTCGAGGTCCAGCTGCTCTCACTGCTCAGACGATTGTACTGGTCGATAGGATCGTTCAGCTCTGAGAAAGCGTTTCCAATTTCCCATCCGTTGATATAGAACTCGAAACGACGAGTGATTCTTGGGTCTTTAGGGTCACGTTTTGCTAGAGGTGAAATGTCTACTGGATGTCCTGTGATGAAAAGCAGGTCCATCCAGGTAGCAGAGACATCTTCGCAGAACTCATCAAACATCTCTGCTATGAGCTTGCCACGTGTCAATCCCTTTACATCCTCAGGCTTCATACCCTTTGATATTGCTGCTTCCTGAGCTTCCTCATCAGTATCAATTTTGCTGAAATCAGCACCTGTTATCTCCTTAACAGCATCTGCCATATCTAGCTTTCTCCATGGAGGAGTAACGTCGAATTCCTTACCCTGGTACTTGATAATAGGTGTGCCATTTACTGCCATAGTAGCCTTGTAAATGATCTGCTCCAGTGAGCTCCATTACATCTTCCATATCGCTGAATGCCATGTAGCACTCCATGCTGGTGTATTCAGGGTTGTGATTTCTGTCCATACCCTCGTTACGGAACATCTTGCCCATCTCGTAAACTCTGTCAAGGCCACCAACAATTAGTCTCTTTAGGAATAGCTCGTTAGAAATACGAAGCTTCATATCGAGGTTCAAAGTGTTGTGGTGAGTGTTGAACGGACGAGCATTCGCACCGCCTGCGATAGTTGTCAAAATAGGAGTATCAACTTCTAGGAAGCCGTAATCGTCTTCTAGAACGGACTTAATCTCTTTGATTATGCGAGCTCTCTTGTAGAAAGTTTCCCTTACGTCTGCATTCATGATAAGGTCAACATAACGCTGACGATATCTGAGGTCCTGGTCATGAAGACCACTCCACTTATCAGGAGAACCTGAATTGATTTGCTCATCAAAACAAGCTGCGTAGCATGGATGGAAACCTCGCCTGTGTTTGTCTTAAACACCTTGCCGACAACTCCGACAATATCACCTATATCGTAGGTCTTAAACCACTTATATTCTTCCTGTCCTATGTCATCTCTCTTGATATATGACTGAATACGACCCTGCTTATCCTGAACATCAATAAAAGCAGCCTTACCCATGATACGTTTGCTCATGATTCTTCCTGCGATGGAAACCTCCTGGTCCTCCATTGCATCAAAGTTTTCTTTGATGTCCTTGCTGTGATGCAGTTACGTCCCACTTTTTCAACAACGAAAGGGTTTCTATCTGCATCCTGCAAAGCCTTTTAGCTTCTCACGTCTTATCTGTCTCTGTTCGCTTAAATTTTCTTCAGTCTGATTAGCATCTCTATCGATAACCTGAGATGTGTTAGTGTTACTATCGTTCTGACTCATTTTCTCCACCTTACTTGAAATTTATTTCTCTATTGCAAGAATCTCGTAGTGTACCATTCCATCTGGAACAAGGATTTCAACCTTGTCACCAACCTGCTTCTCTAGCAAGCTCTTTCCTACTTCTGACTCATTTTGAAATCTTAGCAGGCTCAGCAAAAGGATCTGACTCAGTAGAACCAACGATGATGAACTTTGTTCTCTTCACCGCTATCCACATTCTTTACTGTAACTTTAAGACCAACGTTTACACGGTCTGCGGTGATTTCATTTTCGCTGATAATCTTTGCATTTCTTAGCATCTGCTCGACCTTGAGGATTCTCTCCTCAACCTCAGCCTGCTCTTCCTTTGCTGCATCGTACTCAGCATTCTCAGAAAGGTCACCGTAGGATCTTGCCTCTTTTAGCTTCTCAGAAACATCCTTTCTTCTTACCGAAACCAGCTCGTCTCTTTCAGCTTCTAACTTATCGTAACCCTCCTGGGTCATCAAAACTACATCTGCCATTCTAATCTCCTTTTTGCTTAAACTATGCATCCTTGTTGGATTCAACAAAGCGTTTTTATCTTCATACCCGTTGTCTTGTTAAAATCAGTCTTACGGATATTTAGCTTTTTGATCTTTTTAAATAGTGGTAGGCGCTCATTTATCTTATCGATTTCGCCCCATACCAGATTCTGTGCCTGCTCGTCTGTGTATTCCTCACCTAGCACTTCCTTGACCTCTTCATCGTCTAGGGGTTACAGTTGCAGCGATTGTTGTGTTATTTACACCCTCGCCTTCGTTATCGCCCCGACCATAGACTCAGCGATGTAAGGAATATGTGAAAGCTCATACTCTAGCTCTTCTGGGAAAACGTTCTTGCCATTTTTCTGTTATTATAACATTCTTTTTGCGTCCTGTTATATATATAAAGCTATCTGTATCAACTCTTCCAAGGTCACCAGTGTGGAACCAGCCGTCCTTGAGAACTTCATCTGTCGCTTCCTGGTTGTTATAGTAGCCGAGCATTACATTCGGTCCCTTAAAGCATATCTCTCAATACCCTCTTCATCAGCATCTACAATCTTAACCTTCATACCAGGTAGAAGATGTCCTACTGACTCGTTCTTCATATCCTTTTCGACATCTGGGTTTAGGGCAGTCATAGGAGAGCACTCCGTTAATCCATATCCTGAACTGCGATGATTCCTAGGTCGTTAAAGAACTGTAGGAATCTTTGGATCTATGCTGCTGCACCACCTGATATCAAAAACGCATGCCTTCCATCAAACACATCTAAATGTCCTTTGCAAGCTTCTTTGCTATATTGATATTCAACTTCTTGGTCTTCTTGTTCAGCTTCATGAGCTTTTCGAGCTTTTGTCCTTGCCCTCGCTCTTTGCTGTCTTCCAGATTTTTCTTGTATAGAGTTTCTATCAAAACCCGGAACGCCTAAAAAGCATCGTCGGCCTTATCTCCTGAAGGTTCTTCGTTATGTACTTTAGGCCTTCACAGAATGCGATGGACGCACCCTTGTAGAGCAGCATCAGGAATGCACATGTGCACTCGTATGTATGATGTGCCGAGGTACTGAGAAGAAGATATCCTCTGGATGTACCTTTTAGGAGGTAGGTGCCATCATAAGGTCATCTACGATATTTCTATGTGTTAGAACTACGCCCTTTGCAAAGCCTGTTGTTCCTGAAGTGTAGAGTATTACCGCAGGATCTGTTCCTAGAACCTCAGCTATCGAGTGAACTGTCTATCACCTAGCGCAATAGCATTCTTTCCATCCTCGATAAGCTGTTTCCAGAGTAGATTATATGTTCCTCTTCTCCCTGTTCCTTATTCTTATCCTTGCGTTTTCTTACCTTCTCCTTAAGCTCTGTTTCTCACCATCCAAAGGCCTTAGACTTCTGTTCTCATCGATATCGAGGGTTTATCAAGGTCTTGAGACTTGTATCTCCATCCTCTCTTATCTGCTCAAATATCTTCTCAAACTTCTTGCTATAAAGCACTGCTGAAACATCAACTATCCTTTACAAGGTTCTTTAGCTCCTCTGCACTTAGCTCCTTATCTAGAAGGTACTGCAAGCCCTACGCCTCCAGTTACTGCAAGATATGAAGTTTCCACTGATAATACGTCGTTCTATTGTCGCGATACGCTTACCCTTGAGTCCAAGAGTTTATCAAAGCAGTTCCAAGTCCATTTACATCGACCTGGGCCTGCTCTATATGTTATCTGAGTGTATTCCTCGCCCTTGTTGAACTTTTGATGGAATGCTACTCTATCTCCATAAATCTCAACACTGCTGTTGAACATGTGCTTGATGTCAGTTATAGGTCTTCATCCTTATATCTTAGGTATGGATCTATGCTCTTTCCGATGTTTATCAATCAGCTCTTTAGCATGCTTGCGGTCCTCTGCCTTCTTTTCTATGAAGTCTGGGCTTCCTTCTCAGCAGCACCTTCGACAGAAGTTTCCCGTCATCTCTTAACCTTACCAGTCGTAGTCATAGCAAATCCATTCTCTGATATTGATTCGCTTGATTGCCTTATATGGTGGCAAGGTCTTGTTTATCTCATCGACTAGCTCGCGGTAGAAGTGGTAGACATCACTACTGCTCATCTTGCCGCGCTGCTCCTCTAAAGAAGTTCGTGGTTGGCTGAATATCGGCTGTAACGATTACATTTCCGACAGTGTTATCCGTCACTCCATGTACTATGGTCTCCTTGATAAGCTCGTTTTCCTTTCTGGGACTGCTTCAATCTCTTCCAGGAAGATGTTCTTTCCGCCCTTTGTTACGATTACAGTCTTCTTTCTACCTGTAAGATAGAGAAATCGTTAGAATCTGAATATCCAGGTCGCCCGTGTGAAGCCATCCATCTTCGATAACCTCATCCTGTCGCCTCCTGATCCTCGTAGTATCCAAGCATTACAGATGGTCCTTTAACTACGATTTTCTCCGATTCCGTTTCGTCGGCATTATCTATTCTTACCAGAGTTTTCTGGCATGAGGTCTTCCTACTGACCTTGCTGATGCTGTAATTATCCTGGTTTACGGCGATAATTGGTGCATACTCTGTCATACCGTATCCTGAATCATCGGAATTCCATAGCCTCAAAGGACTCGGTAATCTCAGGGATCCATGGCTGCCACCAGCGATGAATGGCTGCATTCCACCGCGAAGGCCTGATGAACTGGCTTGAAGAGCTTGCGTGATTAGGCTGCGATTGTTAAAAGAGCTTTAGACGGCGTGAAAGCGCAATTGCGTTTCTTACCTTTTCGCCTTCTCCACGGCCTTCTGCCTGCTTCATTATGCCCTTGAAAATCTTCTCAAACACTAGAGGTACGCCGACCATACAGTTCAGCCTTAACCTCGTTCATGTTTTCAAAATATATTTGATTCCCTCGCATACTGCAGTGGTTCTTCCCTGATAAATTGTTGCAGTCGATTGTATTCTCGTAGGTATGGTGAACTGGAAGAATTGATAAAACAACGCATCCACTTACCTAGGGTTACACGCTTTGATACATGACTAACGTTTGATGCAATGTTCTTATGTGAAAGCATTACGCCCTTTGATTTTCCTGTCGTTCCCGATGTAAAGAGAAGCGATGCCATCTCTTCAGGATTAATCTCTGCATCAACAAAGTCTCTAACTCCCTCACTTAGAAGCTTGTTTCCTTCCTCGATTAGGTACTCAAGTGAAAAGGACCTTCTCGTTTTCGCTCTCAGACATAGAGATGAAATACTCAATTTCGCCTGGCTCGTCAAATAGTGGCTTTATTGTCTTTTCCATTCTCTTTGAGAAAACAATTGCCTTTGCATGAGACCTTTCAATCAAACTCTTTAGCTCATCCTGAGGTAAGTTTTTATCCAAAGGAACAATTACGCCTACTCCACAAACAGTTGCAAAGTAAGTTAGGAACCAGTGGTAGCTAGTCTCACCAACAACAGCAATCTTGCTTCCCTTTAGACCCATGTCCATGAGCTTTGTTCCTAGAGCGTCAGCATCGTCCTTAACCTTGGCGTAGCTAATAGGCGAAAAGTTCCAGCCTGGCTTGTCCTTTTTCTAGAAATGCGGTATCATCCTTAAACATCGAGCAGCTGCTTGCAATGATGTCATAAGGTCCGTTACTTGTCTAACAGGATGTTCCCTACCGTCGTATTTCCGGCTTTATTCATCTTTTTCCTCCAGCTGCAAGCTGCAGCCTATAAAACTCTAAACTATTTCAATACTACCTTTAGGAATTTCTTCTTTCCCTTTTTGTATTAAAGCTCACCATCCTCAAAATCCGCTTCGGTGACATTCTTCTTTGGATCCTCCACCTTCTTGCGATTCAGTGAAAGTCCTCCCTGTTCGATGGTTCTAAGCCATCTCCGTTGCTCGTCACAAGTCCGAGCTCCTTTATTAAAGATACTAGGCCCTTGCCTTCTCCAGCAAAGACAGCTTTCTCAAGCTCCACAGTAGGAACATTTGCTACAGCCTGACCGCTGAAAGCCTGCACGAGCAGCATCAAGAGCCTTCTTCGCCTCTTCCTCACCGTGAACTAGCTTTTGTTACTTCGTAAGCTAGGATTTTCCTTAGCCTTATTTATCTCAGCACCCTCTAGAGAAGCAAGTCTCTTAACCTCATCCATAGGTAAGAAGGTTAGCATTCTCAAGCACTTTTCTACGTCTGCATCGCTGACATTTTCTCCAGTACTGGAAGAAGTCGAGACGGACTTGTGCGGTTAGGGATCCAACCAAAGCGCACCCTTCTGGGTCTTGCCCATCTTCTTGCCTCGCTCGTTGTGAGAAGGAGAGAGTCATGCCGTAAACTTCTTTGCCCACCATCTTTCTCTTGTAGGTGAACACCTCCGATGATATTCGACCCACTGGTCGTCACCGCTAAATTCCATGCGTACATCAAAGTCTCTAGCCATAACCATAAAATCGTATGACTGCATTAGCATGTAGCTGAACTCAAAGAATGTAAGTCCGCCCTCGCGCTCCATACGCTGCTTTAAAAGAGCCTCAGCTCTAAGCATGTTATTAACATTGAACTTTGATCCGACCTCTCTTACGAACTCGACGAAAGTTTAGCGGTCTAATCCACTCGCCGTTGTTTACAGCGATAGCCTTGCCTGCCTCAGGGTCTTGTCTCTCTTTACCCGGGCACGTATACGTCCCTGGTTCCCGTCGTCGCCACTCCTCATCAAACTCAATGAATCTGTCAAAAGAGCTTTTGAGACTGGTTGCAGTTGTTGTCGATTTCCGACATCCATAACAGTACGCATATCTGAGCGTCTGAAGGATCTCCAACCATTCCAGTTCCGCCACCTAGCAAAACTACAGGTGTATGTCCAAACTTCTGCATGTACATGATTGCGATAACCTGCATGAAGTGGCCAACGTGTAAGCAGTCAGCTGTAGGGTCAAAGCCCTATATAGAGACTTGATTTTCTCTTTGCCTAGAAGCTCACTGAGACAGCCTCGTCTCGTGCTGCTCGGTAAATCCTCTCTCCTTTGAGAACATCAAATACATTATCGTGTTTTACTAATGTTATCAGGTATAAAACTCTTCATTCCCACTAGGGCTCCTTAATTTATTTTGTTCCGTAGGTCTGTCTCCAGCATCTCCAAGACCTGGCAAGATGTATGCCTTCTCGTTTAGTCTCTCGTCCTTAGCAGCGATGTAGATATCAACATCTGGATGTGCATCCTGAAGAACCTTGATTCCCTCTGGGCTGCAATTAGGCACATGAGATGTGATGTCCTTACCACCACGCTTTTTGATGAAGTCGATAGCTGCCGAAGCACTTCCACCAGTAGCAAGCATTGGGTCAGAACGAAAATTCTTCTCTTCTCCAATATCAGCAGGAAGCTTGCAGTAATATTCCAACAGGCTCGTGTGAATCAGGATCTCTGTAAGACCAACGTGTCCAACCTTTGCATTTGGAACTAGCTCAAGCATTCCATCATACAAATCCAAGACCAGCTCTCAATATTGGAACGATAGCAATATCCTCACCCTTAAGCATATTGACCTTTGTCTTGCACATAGGTGTCTCGATTTCAACCTGCTCTAGCTCTAGATCTCTAGTTGCCTCAAAACCCATCAAAATAGCGATTTCCTTAGCTAGCTGACGGAAGTCCTTAACATTTGTCTCCTGCATTCTCATAAGTGAAACCTTGTGCTGAATTAGCGGATGGTCAAAAACTATATATCTTACCCATTTTTCTCTCCTACTTTGTATATTTAACTATTAACTTTATTAACTATCAAAATGCGATGCAATCCCTAGAGCGCATCTAGCTGAGCAACTCGTCTTGCATGTCGTTCCTGGGTGAGACCAGCCCACTCAGTATCTAGCCAGATGTCAACCATCTGCAAGCCTCTTCAGGCGTGGTCATTCTTCCACCGAAGGCTAGAATATTAGCATTGTTATGCTCCTTCGCCAGACGAGGCGATTTCCTCTGAGTATCAAAGCGCGCATCTAGCGCCTTTGCTTTTGTTGCAGCCATGGAAATTCCCACACCGCTTCCGCAGCATACTATGCCAAAGGTCAGCCTTACCTGATAAACAGCATCTCCGCAAGCCTTTCCGTATTCTGGATAATCAACCGCCTCACCGTCATTTGTACCGAGATCCAAAATCTGAAAATCCTCCGCGCTCCTGAAGATGCTTTTTGATTGCGTTCTTTAGCTCATATCCGCCGTGGTCAGCGGCCATTACCGATTATCATATTATCCTCCTGACATTATATCCTGCTACGACTTTAACATTCTATTCATAACTGAAAAGCCAAGTCCTGTTCGGGAAGAGCCTCTGCCAAAATCACACTCGACTCCGAGTTCGTCAGCCTCTCTCAGCTTTGCAAACAATTCGTGTGCTGCTAGCTTCTCGTCTGTGAAGCTCAGCTTAAATACTGGATTTCCCTTTGCTTCTCAAGTTTCCTTCAGCCTCAGCATCCATGGCTTTTTCTTACAGAGCCAATTTCTCCATCAAAGACAATCATCTCTGCATGCAAGGTGCATGGTGCTTGTGCTTCATTCCTGGTGATCTAGGGTGAAAAATCCTCATCCATAGCGTCCCCATATCTTCCACCTTCTCAGGATCTAAGATATTCTGAGGGTCTCTTGAAAAGACTTTGGGTCAACGGCAACTTCGCTCCTAGCGCCTCAGAAAACATCTCGCGGGTTATAGCTCCAGGTCTCAAAAATCATAGGCGTGTCACGTCATGTCTGTGACTGAGGACTCTATACCAAAATGCTGCAGTCATCCCCACAAAGCCATTCAAATGTCGAATTCTGCTGCACAGATCGTGTATCACACATGCTCTGCAGTTGTCGATTCTAGGGTCTTCCTGAGATATTTGCGCTCGCGCCGCGTGAACTGGGCAGCCCGTTGATTCTCTCACTAAGCGCCCTTGCCACCCTCGCCTCGAAGGCTGGAAGTCCTCACTCCCACGAAAGATCATCAAAGTCCGCCTGTCGTAACATCTGGGACAACGTCCTTACGCCTAACAATCATCGTCATCGGTCTGGCCAAACGCGTCCATCAAAGCCTCGCATATCGCTACTTCTTATATCATCCTGGGAGCTTTGCTGGAGTTCGCTCGTTTCTGCTATGTGAACAATCATCAGGATTATCTGAAGGCCTGCCTTGTACAGACATACCTTGGTGAGCGGCGCTGTCAAAGCGTCAGCTCCAAGTCTGTAAACGAGTCTCCGTCGTAAATGCGACCTCAGCCCTCCTAATCCTCCGGATTATATCCGCTGCGGCCCTTATATTTTCAATTGTGTCAACAAGTTAAATAACGATGTCTTCGTGAGGACTAATCCTCCAAATCGTGCTGCCAGCTTGACGCCTTCATCTTCCTCAACAGCAGCCTCGATCGTTTGTGATTAGGCCATCAGATGCATCCTGTCGATATCTCCATCTGGCGATTTGGCATCTAGCTGCTAGAGAGTCATGCCCGATACGGTGCTCTGTGCATCTTCACTGCGGAAAGTTGTAGTCTGATACGCCCAGATCATCTCGCTTCCTATCCGGCTTCTACGCCTGCAGCTGCGATCGCTCTGCTGTTCCTGGAAGCTTAAGGTCGTAAGCCTTGACTTAAGTACCTTGAAAGCCTTCTCCTTTATTCTTCATGCATGACCTCATCCTGACATGTTATCAACCAGTCCTGCTGGAGCGGGTAAGTCTACTGCAGAGTCCAGTTGTAGTTTCACGCACTGTCCACCGTGCTCCGGAAGCCTCTGTAAACGTCGACTCTCACATCGTTAGTGATCAAGAGCCACATCCACGTCCTCAACCTCTGGAAGCACTGCAACTGTAGCTGCTGTGTGACCTTCCTCGAAGACTCTGTCTCAGGAACACGCTGCACACGGTGAACACCGCTCTCGTACTTGAGCCTTTGGAGTAGTCATCCTTACCATCGATCATCATAACAGCTTCCTTGATTCGCCATGCCTGTGTCGATTTATTTCTATGGGATTCTCAGTCTTCCATCCGTGACGCTCTGCATATCTTGTGTACATTCCACACGAGTTCCTGACCAAACAGCAGCCTCTTCGGCCATACCTGTTCCAGCTCTAACCTCGAGGATAACGTTCTGTCGTCGTCGTTAGGGTCCTTTGGGATGAGCGCATCAAGCTCATCAGACAGAACCCTCGATTTTCTCCCTGTTTGTCGTTCACTTCTAGCTTTGCCAGATCCCTGAGTTCCCTGGGTCAGTTTTCGGGTCTCTAGGATTTCCTTTAGCCATGCATGAGCCCATATCCTTCGCCTTCTTGTATTCCTCGGCATTTCTTTACGATAGGCTCCATCTCCCATATCCTTGATATATTTCTGCCAAAGTAGGACTGGTCAGCAATCACATCAGGTCTGTAGAAACCTTGGAGAGACATGTCACTTTGTATTTTTCCACTGTGAAATCTTAATTTTATCAAAACATATTTGTCATCCTCGCATGAGTTTTCGCTGTTGCTAATCATTTCTAACTGCTAACTCTTGTGGACACATTACCGCCGTATTATAAAAGAAAATTAGCGTATTTACTGACAAAAGACGCTTTGCTATAAGCCAAGCGTCTTAAATGCAAAAATCTTTATTTTTAATTTTGCATGACAAAGCGTAGTTTCCATGCTCCATATACAAAGTTCCCAGGGCTATTGCACTAGCCTCTCTCTCCAGCCTCTTCTTACTTGGGTCTGTTTCAAATCACCAGCTGCATAGAGCAAAGTACTGCAGATTGCAGCAGCAACATTGCTTCCGCCCTAAGTCCCTTTTCATAAATAAATTGCAGGAATTCCTCTCCTCAATAGTTCAAAGATTTCTCCTTACTTCCTACAACATTTACAAATCCAACAGGTACGCTGATTACTGACTAGGTCTAAATCCTCTTATTAGCTCAGAAAGTTTTATCAGAGCAGTAGGATGTTAACAACTGCAACACAGCGTTTGGGTATTTTCTGCTCGCATAGCTATACTGATGTAACAGCTCTTGTTGTTCCACTGCTTCGCCTTTTTCTGCGATTCCAGGCTCCGCTGCTAGCCAGAAAGCCTCCGCCTAGCTTTCCAAGAGCTGTTTTGTTATTCCGTAAAGAGCCATGTTCGTGTCAGTTACAATAGTAACGCTGCCAGACATGATTTCGATACCCTTTGATGTAGCATTCTCAGTAAATCTGGGCGTCACCATAGTCAAAGTCCGTTGAAGTGTGAATTACTCTTCCTACAACAGGCATATCCTCCTCTGAAACTACGATGCCTCTTTCGGCCATCTCTTCCTCGATGATTTTCATGCTTGTGCGCTCAATATCCGCAGGTAGTAGGTGTTTAGCTCCATTCATCTCCTATCTTAATCCCATTATCTTATATATTTTATCAAAATCCATCGCCGCTCTAACTCCATCTGCCAAGATATCGTATTGTTTTCGACATAAGCGCTGTGCGAAGAAGTGCAGCCTTCGCTATATCTGATGCCCTTGCGGTCGCATAGATATTTATGTTTTCAGCAGCCTTCCCGTGTCAAAGAGCCTGCAAGTAGGTTCCGAAGTTTGTGCCGCACGCACATCCATCGTCCTCGCCGTTTTCAAGCGTCAAAACCTGATCTCCTTAACGATGCTTTCACCCATGTGAATCTCTGTATCCGTCTAGCTTTGCTCCCTCAAAGTCCTTAGCCTTGACATCACGAAACGCGTTCTAGTTCTTAGGTTTGTGAAGGTCGTCTCAGTCGGAAGGAGTCCCATTCCGTGCATTTCTTCGTCTCCTCGATATGATGTGTCCCTGCTTTTCATCCATCATCTGATATCCACCGCACACCCCAGCACAGGCGTTCCAGAGCTTGCGGAGCTTTTCGATTGCGGATCATACTGCACTTGACGCGCATCCAGAGAAGGTCGCCCATGGTGCCTTTTGTTCCCGGAATTATATAACCATGTCTCGGGCTGTGGAAGCTCCTCTGCTGACTGGACGTGCCTAGTCACAGATTACCCTGCGTGTGCCTCTAGTGGTGCAAAGTCAGAGAAGTTTGACATTCTAGGAATCCTTATAATCGCTATGTCAAGAGGCTTTGACTCTGATTTTGCGCTGAGTCTTGGAGCAAGGAGTCCTCGTCATCTATATCCACCCTGATATATGGAACCACTCCAAGTGACTGGGAATTCCAGCCCTTTTTCTTCTACCCATCTTTAAGCCCTGGTGCCAGCATCATCTATATCGCCGCGGAACTTCTATTTACCATGAGGCCTGCACTCTCTTTGCAGGCCATCCTCGGTCAAAAGCTTCAACCGTTCCCATGTTGCCAGCGCGAATACGCCGCCTCTATCTCTATCTCCTGCAAGTAAGCACTGAAAGTGCTCCTGCAGCCTCAGCCATTCCCATGTTTCATCGATGTCGTTTTCCCTAAGGCCTATTTCGCCGGGCTCTAGCCCTCTGGATTACGATGATATCGTCTTTCCTCAGCAAGCTCATTATAGGCCTCATAACCTCCGACATAAGCGACCCTTGTACTGCATCACCCAGTTAAGCCGTCATTTGACCACGCACTCTCGCCAAGCACAATTACCTGACTTCCGATGTCGCTTGACGGTTTTATAAAACGGGATTCATGCACATCCGGTTCAATCTCCAGCTGCTTCCGCCTGGTACGGACCTGGAGCGCGTCCCATCTCCATGCCATTTCCTAGTAAATATAGCTTACAAGGCCATGTCTTTTGACCTTGAACGGCGCAACCTTGTAACTGTCCTGCTTAAAAATCCCAGCTGCACAAAGCAAGCTCCTTTCCCAAAATTCCGATGACCGTGCCCTGAACCATTATATACATTTAGCTTTGCCTACTAGCAATCTCCTTCCATCGCCCCTTTAGCAAATATAAGTCGTTATCCTCACGTTTTGAGCCCCAGTCTAAACCAGCTGGGTCCCAAACCACTGTAATTTTCATACATCTCTAAGCAAAACCTCTAGTCTCAAGCTCGTTCGCAAGTCCTTCCTTAGCGTGAAATAAAAGATAGTCTGCCTCGCCATAGACCCTGTCAATTCCCCTATGTCACTAAGCCTTCATGACTCTTTCCCTTTCTGGATTTTACAAGCCTTCTAAGTTCTGATACATATCCCATTTAGCGCTGCAAGTCCTGCATTCTCAGTAAGCATGAAACTGACCATTCCTGACCAGCTTTTCTCTTATCTTTTCAGGATTTCACTACAGCAAAGGCAGTATCCCAGTCTATAATTCCCGCCATCGCATAAAAGTTTGTAAAGGACTCCTAGTATAAAAGATTATCAAAATCCGCCAGTACTTCATAGAGTGCTCTCAGGCTCATCTAGAAGTCATTGAAGCATTCATCGATTACGAGAAGCGCTCCCACCTGCGCAATCTTCTAAAAACCTTCTACAACTCCTTGGCGTTGTTACACCTGTTGGATTGTCTGGCCTGCAGAGGAAAAACAATTTCGTATCGGCTTTCATATGCTCAATAAATCCCTCCGTCAAAGAATCCATCTATCTCCTTTAGCTCAAACTCTCTATCTCAGTGCCTGCAGTTCCATAGCCGCCCGTATTCAGCAACGTTGGTGTAGTAATCAGCCTTGCGTGGCTTTACAGTTGCTGCAAGTTCAAAATCAGGTCATCTGCCCCATTTCCGCAAAGGCAGCTCCTCTTCGACATGCTCACGCCTGCAATCGCCTTCGAAGTCTCTGCAAAGTGACGGATATCTGTTCGCTGTTTCCAAGCGTCTTTATGATCACGCTGTTTTTATCCTTCTGTAAGTCCAAGAGGGCTAACATTTACAGAGAAGTCGAGAGGCTCAAATCCGAATCTCTCCTCAAAGCCTGCCCAGTCACCTCCCGTGAACGAGCCCGGCTTCTTTTCTCTCTCCTGTTTACCTCTTCTCCTACAAATCTGTCGTTCCTCATCCGTCCTTAGTTCAATATCATGCTGCGTCAAAGCTTGTGTTGCACTTTCAAAAAAGTATCGTGCCACCTGTGTTTAAATAGAGGTTTGCTCTCTAAACCGTGTCGGGTGTTCATGGCGCAAACATGCGCCACCATCACGAAGTGAATCAGCAATGTATTCCAACAAAGCGTTGCCGCCATATGATGCGGCAATCATCAGCTTGTTCGCCCTCAAAATATCCTCAGCTTCTATCTCTAGTCGCATCGCCCATATACGGCTTGTCGTAGTATCTGCCGAAATAGTACGCAGGGCCCGCGCTATGAATACCCACAGTGCTGGGCACACGCCGCCCTCGGTCTCGGGCTGCTGAGTTCGGGCTGGCGGATTAAAGCGGTCGCGCCTTTATCTGGTAAGCTGGATTTAAAGTCGCGACTGCCAATGCGGCGGCGGCGATAAAGAACAGAGCTGGCCGCGCCGGCGCAAAAGCCGCAAAAATCATCAAGTTTTGCGGAGGCTCTGCCAAACAATATATTTTTCGTTCTTATCCTAGCATGCTGTCCATTGTGCTGATAGCCTGTATGTTAGAGTTAAGAGGAGCCTCGCTTATGGCGAGATATAGAAGTGCGCTAGACGCCATCGGCGAAGTTTTCATATTGCTCTGGGCAGTAGCCTTTGTTACACCCTCATCTGGTAAGCTCACTTGCATTTTCCAACTATCCCGGCTAACGGCCCTTCTTCGAGCCGCAATGCTCTTATCCTGCTTGATTCAAAGCCCGCTGTAGCGTCAAATCTTTGATACCATGCGAGGTCTCTTCTTCAGGTTTCTTTCAGCTTTATTTTCTTTACCTGTTAAGCACCTGGTAAAATATTTGTTTCTCGGACACGAGCCCTTTGATAAACAAGGCTCCAACCCAAACACCTGAACTGCAAGAAATAGCCAAGGACCTTACGAGCTTACGCTAAAATGCCTATTGCTGTAGTAAATATCAGCGTTGATAATACCACAGTCGCAGTCAGAATCCACCGGCCCCTCCCTGTGCCCTTTCAGCTCATCGCCATCGCTTAGCCCCTTTCATCAATCCTCTTTACGCAGCCAAGCCCAGCTTATCTTATAAGTTTGCCAATGATTACAACAGGTGCGGCAGCCAAGATGGGTCACCAAGCAGCAAATCAAGCAGAACGGCACCGACTAAAGCTACTCAGTAAAATCACTTTGCCCCTTCTTCCAAAGGCAGCCGCCTCAACAAAACGAGCTGCCTAGGCTTCTCCTGCCAAGTAGTTGTGCGGAAACCCTGCGTAAAGTGTATCAGTCGTGAACGCATTAAAAGGATAGCTCCTGCCACCTGGAAGCGGCTTAGTAGCCAGTAAATCAGGGGAGCCTGGATTCCAGCGCGTCCCATTAATGGAATCTGTGCACGGGAACTCTTCACCTGCCTGAACAGGAGGCTATCCTCCTCCTTGACTCCAGGAGCGAGGTCCAAAGCGAACGAGCTTCTCCTTGTTAATGCAGCCCTTTGGGGTATTCCAACCTGCCTATATATCTCCATTTCATCTTCAAGCGCCTCGCAAAGGTATAGAAGCCACCACACTCAGCAACCGTTGAAGACCGGATTCTATTGCAGATTATTGTTCAGCATATCTTCGGCCTGATGAAAGTTCACCAGCAGCATCTCTCTCCGGATCCTCCTGGAAGATATAGTCCGCTTATGCCTTCAGGAAGCTTCTCGTCATGTAAAGGGCTGGAAGAATATAAGTTCAGCGCCCTGCTCTTCAGAGTGTCTAGGGTTTCTTCGTAGATGAAACAGCTGGCATCATCGCGCGCAACGGCAATCTTCGTTCTTGGCATGACCTCCTGCCCATCCATAGTGCAATCCCCACCATCTTGGCATGGCCTTGCAAATTTCTGCCATCACCCAGCTTAGCTACCGAGCTATCATCACCATCCCTCGTCCCCATCACATAGCTCCTCAAAGCACCCAAAATCAAAGCTATCCTCGAGTGATTCTGCTATCTTTTCATTCTTTGATTTAAACTTGAAATTTCACCTGCTGTATAAAGGCCTGCCTGCTCGAAAACTCAGCACCTTCAACATAGGGAAGGCAGCCCAGGGAGCTTAACTCCAGTTTCTGGCCTAAGCACAGGCTTAAGTCTTTGATAAAGCATTTTGGAGCATTTGTTCAGTATGACTCCAACTATGTGGTGAGGTTGTCTGAGCGACTTTAATCCTAGGATTTGAGCCGCGATTGAAAGACTTGCTCCCTTTGCATCAATGACTGCAATTACAGGTAAATCAAGAGTACTGCTGACCTTCCAAGTAATTTACCTGTCTGTGATTCCGCCCGCACCATCAAAATAGCCCATTGCGCTCCTTTCGCAGATTACGGCAGTCTTACCTGCGCTAAGTGTACTGATAAACCCTCATCTGTCAGCAGAGGCGAGGAACAATCTAGGTTATGCGATCTCACATCCATAACTTCAGCGATGAAACACTCTGGATCTATATAGTCTCGTCCAGCCTAGTTGAACCGACATTATAGCCTTCTTTTTCAATAGCGAAAGAAGGCCAACAACGACGCTATTCCTTCCGCTTTCCTGATATCCTGCAGTTATAAGACACTCATCATAAATTACTCCTATCTCTACGGGAGTCTCTATGACTATAAATATAGGGTTTCCACCTATCATCATGCAAGTTTCTTCCTACTACCTATCATTGCTAAAGCTTTCACCTGACTGATGCTCACATCATAGCCAAGCTTCCTTGCAAGCTCTGTAGTCGCCTCTCCAAGACTCCCTCAATAGCAATAGCTGAGATACAGATTCGCTTGCTATTCTTTCCTTATGAATTCCAAAATAGGACTCATATTGCCTCTAGTTCCACTGATGAACACAGCATCCGTGTAGTCCTCTGAGCCTCCGGTGCTTACCCTCAATAACCTTGAGGATTCCAAGCACCTAGCTTTTTCTGTTAATATCAATTAGCTCACAAACCTTCCGGCACGCATCTGATGGTAAACCTGGCCTCACTTGCAGCAAGTGCCATTCAACTGATACGCTTCCAGTTCCAGCTCCGACATCCCGTACGGTTTCTC
>BNJV01001635.1_pt1 | contig 178518 bp, 276 predicted proteins | sample 8540591 | NCBI WGS metagenome assembly BNJV01 (sample SAMD00202457, study PRJDB9452) | human saliva metagenome | host: Homo sapiens
TAACACACAACTCAACCAGAATGTGTATATATCCGGCATTAAATGCCCTTCTATAATTCTCCACCTCTTTAAAGGCGCAGGAGTTGCTTGATAATATCCCGAATATCTGACTTATATTGATAATATATTATTTTTCGCCTATACTTGGTGTGAAGACAATATGACATTTACATCCATTTAGTATGTGCTAATGCATATTCTTTTCTTCGCCATAAAATCACCTTTCCCTCGTATTATATAGTCACACCAGTCTTTACCTGTTCCCAAAGGTATAGGCAGCTGTTGAAGATGTGGATTGGTCATCACCTCCTACCGTACAGACGGTTACGGAAAGGCCCCAACCACAGCCTCTTTGTCAAAAATGTTAATCAGTTAGATACCGCACATGACGGCTTTATGTAGAACGAGGTTACATCGGCAGAGAGCCCTGTGGATCCAATACAGCGTCAAATACTTTTTAAGGAGGATCATGTGTATGATCTATGTTGGTATCGATGTTGCAAAGGATAAAACATGATTGCTGCATCCTAGAATCGGAAGCCGATAAACTCTATCCAGTATTCACTATCCCAATAACAAAGTTAGGTTTTGATGAGTTGTACGGAGAAGATATTCACTGTGACTGATGATAAGACCAAAATAAAAAGTAGGTCTTGAAGCTACCGGTCACTACCACTCAATCTTCTCGGATCGCTCATTGATAAAGGTCTACCCGACCTGTGTTATCAACCCGTTACATACAAATCTTTACAGAAAAGGTCTAAGCTCTTTAGAAAGACAAAACGGATAAAGTCGACGCCTGTTCGATTGCTATGATGTTAATGACTAATAAAACTCCCTCAAGCCCCTACTCAGACACATCATATCATAGGAAGAATCCTAAGTCATTAACTCGTTATCGTTTCTGACAAGGTTCAGGGAACGGAGCAAAACTCAAATCTTCCGTAGTTTCGTCTTGAAACATCCTTTTTCCGGAACTGAAAAACTCGTTCCCAGCCTTCATATGGCTTTCGATCATGCCTTGCTGTCCAAACCCCCGGAGCTCTGTCATATCACTGAACGTCATCTTACCCATCTCAAAAATTTCCTAGAAACAGCCTCTAAAGGCCATTACGGACGAGATATGATGATTACTTTAAGAAACACCGCCAGAGACTCTATCGGCTCTGTGACACCAGCAAAATCAATGGAACTAAAGCACACCATCCATTTAATTGAGGTGATGACGGAAGAGATTGATGAAATTGAAGATTCCATCAAATCCATCATGGACACTTGTAACTCTCCGATTACGATAATCCCCTGGATTAGCTATCGTATGGGAGCCATGATCCTGCAGAGATTGGTGACTTCACTCGATTCAACTACGCTGATCAGATACTGGCATTTGCAGGATTGTCACCTTTCTACCTACCAGTCAGGCTCAACTGATTCTAGCTAGTTCTCATATGGAGAAACGAGGTTCTCGTTATCTAAGATATGCTTTGTTCAATGCCGCGAAATTTGTCTGCAAGTGGGATGAGAATTTGGAGCTTACCTCTCAAAGAAGATAGGGTGAAGGCAAGCACTATAATGTTGCTATCGGTCATGCAACGAAAACTGGCACGTACCATTATACGAAATGGAACTTACAGGCGAAGCCTACTGAAGATAATTCATTAACTTCACATCCTTTTCTGAGAGCACCTATTTAGATGCTCTATTTGTCAAGGATTTTCAAGGCAATTGATTGAGGCTAAACCTGCTCTCCGAGCTATCTAAAACATCTGATGATGCCTATTCAAAAATCTTATTTTCCAATTGACTTTTAATAGTTAGTCTTTTCTGCATTATAGCTTGAACAACTTTTATTGTATTAGGAAAGGTGATTTTGTATAACGTGTTTCCACCCGCATAGTGGTGGTTTTGTATCAGAGCCAACATTTTTCAAAATGTCAGCCCGATACTGGCTAAAGTCCATTAATCGAGTAGGAGGCGGCGACTAACCGCCGTCCTCTCACAGCACTGTACGTACGGTTCTCGTATACAGCGCTTTCAATAGTTGACGTGCACAGACTGATAGGCTGTGGCTAACTCGTAAAAGCCACTGTTTATCAGTCTTTCTTTGTCATTGCCATGTTCATGACAACTGTATGTGTTGTAAAACCAATAGCCTCGTCTGCTGTTTGCCGTTTTCCACCCTAGGTCTTGAGGAACTCCCATGACCCTCAGGTTTCGGTATCTGGTTCGCACACATTTCCATTGTTTCCATACACACATACGTATTCTGTGATAGAGCCATCCGTTGATATCATTCATGTTGCTCTTCATACTTGCTATTCCATAGTAGTTAAGCCACCCTCTTGCGTATACCTTGATTCTTTCTAGGCTCGGCTTGATTGACTGACAGCGCTTACGGGAAGAAAGCTCTTTCAGTTTCGACTTAAACTTCTCCCAAGACTTTGCATGAACTCGGACATATATGCCACTTCTGTTCCTTCCCAGTGCAAAGCCAAGGAATTTAAAATTTCGGATTGCAAATACACTGACAGTACGGCTTTTCTCTCGATTCACTGTAAGTTTCAGTTTCTCCTCAAGATACCTCGTACTGCTCTCTAAGAGTCTCTCTGATGCCTTTCTGCTTTTCGCAAGAAGCACTATGTCATCTGCATACCTTATGCATGGGACACCTCTTTTCAAAAACTCCCAGTCGAACTCATTGAGGTAGATATTCGCGAGCAAAGGGGATAAATTCCTCCTTGTGGCGACCCTTCCTCTGTTTCAATAACCACTCCATTTTCCATTACGCCACTTTTCAGATACCTCTTGATAAGTTGCACCACACGTTCATCTTTTACATTTTTCCTCAGAAGGTTGATAAGAATCTCGTGGTTGATTGTATCGAAATATTTCGATAAATCTAGAACTACCGCATATGTGTAGCCCTGTTCAGCGTACTCCTTAATCTTAAGTATTGCTCCTTTTGCGTCTCTGTTTGGACGGTAACCGTAGCTGCCGTCTGTAAAAAGTGGCTCATAGATTGGAACTAACTGTTGTGTTATCGCCTGTTGAAGTGTACGGTCTATCACTGTTGGTATGCCAAGCTTTCGCACACCACCATCTGGTTTAGGAATCTCAACTCGTCTTACTGGAGACGGAGTATACTTTCCACGATAGATACGGTTAGTTAACTCCTGTTGATGTTCCTGAAGATAAGGAAGTGCCTCTTCGATGGTCATACCCATCAATTCCAGGTGCTCCTTGTTTGCCTTCACCTCTTTATACGCTCTGTTAAAGTTATCTTTATGCAGTATCGCTTCTAAGAGCTTCGGCTGTGCACTGCCTCTTTCTTTCCATATCAGATTGAATGACCCACGCGCTGCATACCCTTCATGTTCCGCACTATCTCTTTGCGAACAGCCATTGTTTTTCAATGTTTTCTGCCATAACCAGTCATTCCTCCTTTCTCAGTCATACTTGAGACTCCTACTGATTCGGTCCTTTGTCTCGACTACTATGACCTCTGCTGACTTCTGTGTGTTCAGCATTGCTTTTGGACAATGGTTACCTCTTTCGAGGCATATCACACAGACCTCCCTAGGTACCACACGTTTCTTCCTCTCCATATCTGCCTCATCTATCATGCATGATTCCGTGTAGTTATTGGACTTTGGCTTGTCTTGCAGTCTTATCCTCATGCATAACCTCATATGAGATTTCTGTTCGTCAGACCAGAGATTTGCCCATGAGTTAGTATCTTCCTCATATCCAGCTTCCTTCAGATTCGAGGTCACCCTCGACACCCTTGCCTTCGGCTATATCCTTCCCACTACCAGGGCGGATTCGGGACTTTAACCTGTTAGAAACGTGCGCCGCTAGGGCGCACTAGCTGTGAGATGAGTGGTTGACAGAAACCACTGCTCACTCAGTCGAAGCTAAGGAGAGTGCCTCGTTTCAGACCTGTATTGATTAGAAAATTATTTTGATTTTTGAAGCCTCATTTAAGGAATATCTTCGAGAGAATTTCAGGCTTTATCCAATAGCGGAAAATTCATCCAATCCCAATTTTTCTTGTAATATAGGGTAAAGTGCTATAATTATCCTGTATTTTATGCAAAAAGTGGGAGGATTATGAGAAAATATATTTCTTTTCTTCTTCTCTTTTCCTGACTACCTTCAGCTCATTGTTCGTAAGACCTCGAGCCTTTCAGTACAATACGAATAAGCGCCGGAGTTGACAACAGTACGAGTCTGAGCTACAGGCGGAGTCTGTATGAAGAATCTCTGGCTCAAGAAAGCTTGTTGGCTAAGGGAAAAAGGCGGAAGAGGAAGAGAAAAGCAAAAAGAGGCCTTGATTTGGAAGAAAAAGACTATTCATGAAGAACAGAGTGAAAGGTAAAAGGCATTTATATTACAGACCTTACCGCCGGTTCTCCGAGATGGAGGACTATCTTATCGAGATGAAGGATACGGAATGAAACTGCTGGTTAGTCGTTGATATTAAAAATGACAATGGGCAGATAGTCTATCAGATGCATTCAATGGCGGACAGCAGGAGTTCTACAATGCGACGAAATATCGTCAAAGATATACCGGCATTGATTGAACAACTGCCATGCCAGGGCTGTATTTGATTGCCCGTTTGGTTTGTTTTGCGACCCCGCTTAGTGAGAAGCTTCGATCCGGAAATGGATGAATCAGAAAGGCTGATGGAAGCTTATTTCAAAGACAATAGCGGAATGAGCTCGGATTAATCTTATAAAAAGGAATATACTGGAATTATATTGCCGGTATTGCCGAAAGTTGTGCCGACGACGGCTTCGATGAAAGTTCAGCTGGACTATGTTCGTTTTCTGCACGGAGAAAGGGATGAAGGAGGTGCAGTATCCTCGAGGAAGAGGCGGATGACCAGTAAACACAGATTATTACGGAATTTGTTCGAGTATATGTCTGATCGCTTGTCGGATAAACAGGTCTTTTTCTTTCCACGGATGTCTTTTTGGAACCTATCATCGGTTCCTTAGTGTGGACAGCACCGCTGTAGGGCAGGATTATTCGATATGGCCGCTGCGGTGGACTATATGTGTCCCATGATTTATCTCTCACTATGGAGCACGGGAAATTTTCGGATAGACTATCCGGACACCAGATCCCTTATCAAAACGATTTACTCTGCGCTTTAAAAGTCGTCTCAGAGGAACTGGGCCTCTAGCGAAACAGCGGGATGACAGTTATCAGGCTACATGGTTCGTCCTCGTCACAGGGGCTTTTACCGCCTCTTATTTTACAAGCATTACATCTCCTACGGCAAAGAGGGCATTTCGTGACATGATTCAGGCCGTTTATGACAGCGGTATGAGGAATGGCTGTTCTGGAATGCCGGCAGTAATTATGATTTTTCCTATTTCTACACAAAGGAAGAGGAGCTGTCAGTAGCAGCAGCGACGACCAAAGCAGGAAGGAAATGATGGACAAAAGAGCTTTAGATAAAAGACTTTATTAGTAGAAGAGTTGAAAAACTCCTCGGCCATGCCGGGAGTTTATTTAATGCATGGTGCTATGGATGAAGTGATTTATGTGGAAAAGCAAAGATTCTGAAAACAGGGTAAAAGCAGTATTTTCAGAGTCCACGCAAAAATCCGCGAAGATTCAGCAGATGGTGGCCCAGATTCGACGCTTCGAGTATATTGTGGTGGACTCTGAAACAGAGGCCTTTGCCTTTTGGAACCAATCTATCATAAAGAACACAAGCCCCGTTACAATACCCCTGCTATGAAGATAAGGCCTATCCCTTATATTCGCTCTGAGCATGTGAAGAGGCCATATCCAAGACTTTTTGCTTCCGAAGTAAAGAAAAGATAAGAGCTCTGCAAACATTACGGTCCCTATGCTTTCCCATGGAAAGGGTCAATGAGGTTATTGAGTTGCTACGAAAGACCATGCATATCCGGAATTGTAATAAAGTCTTTCGGAGGATAATCCCTTTAGCCCGCCCCTGCATTTACTATGATATGGAGACAATGCTCTGGGACCTTGTGTAAAGCAGACCAAGGAGGAATACTAGAGCCCATACCGAAGCTACTAGAGTTTTTATCCGAAAAACGGAAGCAACCCTTAAGGAGTTGGAAGAGAAGATGTTGGAAGCTATCGGAGCGTGGACTTGAAAAGGCCATGGAATATCGTGATTTGATTCAGGCTATTCATAGCCACAAAACAAGCAAAAGATTACCGCCTTGGATGGTGAGGACAGAGACATTATAGGCGCTACGAAGAGACCACAGTGATTGTATTGTGCAAATTTTCTTTGTGCGTGATGGAAAAATTATCGGCAGAGATCATCAGTTTTTCATGAATCGATGAGGAACAAAGTGACGGAGAAACTTAGCCAGCTTTTTGCAACAGTTTTATAACGGTACCCCTTTATTCCCGAAAAGAAATCCATTTTACCCTGTTGAACTGCTGGATCAAAAAGATTCTGGAGGAGTGCTATTACAGAAGGGAAAAGGTTTATATTCTGGTTCCCAAGCAGGAGATAAAGAAAGCTGGTGGAGCTTGGGCGGGGAAAAATGCGGGTATTTTGATGCTTCGTTATGTAGAAAATACAGAATGGAGGAGAAGAAAGCGAAAAGAAGCTGGAGGAACTGAAAATGCTCGTGACTTCCGAAAAATTTCCACAAAAGGATTGAATCCTATGATATCTCCAATACCTCCGGAGCTCTTACGGTGGGATCAATGGTGGTTTACCATGGAGGAAAAGAAAAAGCCAAATGAATACCGGAAAGTTTAGAATTCAAAGCATAGTAGGGCAGGATGATTACGGAGCCATGAAGGAGATGCTAAGCCGACGTTTTTCCCATGGCTTAAAGGAACAGGGAGGAGAATAGAGGCGGAGGAAAAGAGGACCGTCTGGGGCGTTTTTCTCAATTTCCGATTTAATACTGATGGATGGAGGCAAGGGACAGGTAGGTATTTGTGAGATCTGTGCTGGAAAGCCTGGACATTTTCATTCCTGTTTGCGGAATGATTAAGGATGAGCATCATCGTACCAGAGGCACTGCTCGTGGATAATCAAGAATATCCTCTTTCGAGAGAGAAGTGAATGCTTTAAACTGCTTACCCGTATTCAGGATGAGGTGCATCGCTTTGCTATCACCTATCACCGCTCCCTGAGAGGAAAAGAGCAGATTCATTCTCTTTTGAAGATATTCCCGGGTATCGGTCCAGTGAGAAGAAAAGGCCCTGATGAGCAAAATTTCGGAATTTGGAGGGGTAGCTGGCGGCTGATTTTGAAGGACTTGCTTTCCTGCCCGGGAATGGATGAAAAAGTGCTCCCAATGCAGTATTGCACTTTTTGAAAAACAGAAATAGAATGGACGATGGAAAAAAGGTAACTAAATTATATTTTTACGAAATTACCAGATAATCCAAGCAATTTAGCGCTGTTTTGCTGTTTAGTCTAAAGTTCAAAGAAATAGCAATGAATTTATTTCGTATGACAATAAATACTTGTAAAAACCGAGTTTTCGCCGTAGTATTACTAAAGAATTAACAATCTTTGTAGGAGAGTATGAGTAACACTTTATCGTGTCAGGCGATAATGAAAAATATTCCATAGCATCAGCAAGTTGAAGAAGGAGATGGGAAAAGTGGTTAAAACAATTTTACTCAGACAGCACATCAGGTGCTCCTGCTACACCGGTGGTTAAAGTAGGGATTCTGTGAGAAAGAGGTACCTTACTGGCTGCACCGGAGAGCTTGGCGCGAATGTGCATTCCAGTGTGGATGGTGTGGTAAAAGGAGATTACTGAAGAGGCTGATCATCGTCGAGGCCTCCGAAATCATCAAAGCGATGATTACGGGCTAGATTGAGGGCGAGAGTCACTCTGGATTTGATTAAAGCTGCAGGAATCGTGGGAATGGGCGGTGCAGGATTTCCCTACTGCAGTGAAATTAAACATCGACTTGAGAGGGTGGTTATATTCTGGTAAATGCAGCGGAGTGTGAACCATTGCTGGAGCACAACATGAAGCAGATTATGGAACAGCCCTGAGAAGACTTTGCGGGGTATTGATTACTGCATGAAGGTAACTCAATGCAGCTAAGGGCGTGATTGCCATTAAGAAGAAGCATGAAGAAGAGATTAAAGTTCTTCTTTCCTTACAGGACAAGTTCCCGAATATCTCTATTCATCTCTTTACCGGATATTTACCCGATGGGAGAGGAAAAGAGCGGTAGTTCGTGAGGTTCTCGGCAAATACTTCCTCCCACTTCCCTTCCTTCAGAAGCGGACTCCGTAGTAATTAACGTGGAGACCTGCCTTCGAATCGCTGAAGCCGTTGAAGATAAAGCCAAGCTTCTTAAAGAACATTTCCATCGGCGGTAAAGTTAAAGAAGGAACTAAGACCCAGGTCTTCATGGATGTTCCTATCGGTACCACGGTAGGAGAGCTTATCGAGATGGCCGGCGGGTATTGATGGGAGAGTACGGCGAGATTGTTCTAGGCGGACCATTCACCGGTACAGGCTGTTGAGCTTATCCACTCCCATTACCAAGACCAGCGGCGGAATTCTGGTTACCAGACCCTTTTAAGGATTTAAAGGAGCAAAGATGGGTATTCTTCTTTGTGCTTGTGGCGGAAAATCTGGAAAAGAATGGAAGATTTGTGCAAGAAGTACAATGCCGTAGTTACAGACGTACAGGCTTGTAAGCAGGCTGAAGACGTTCGTGGAACACTGAAGTGCCAGAACCCCGGAAACTGCCCCGGACAGGCGCAGAAGATTTTACACTTCAAGAATGCAGGATGTACCGATGTCATTATCGGAAACTGTAGTGACTGTACCAACACAGTTATGGGGATCTGCGCCGAAGATGAATCTGAATGTTCATCATCAGACTGATCATATCTTTGAAACCGTCGGTATGGAGCCTATGCGTTACTTAACCAAGTCCAAGGTTGTGGAGCAGTTGCCGGTAGATGATAAGGGCCGTCAGCTTCCATTCCCCAAGGAAGAGGAAAAGACAGAGCAGGCAGTGGAGCAGGAATTCAGCTTTTCTACCATGCTGGATGATGGATTATTCCATATCCATGTGGAGGAAGGCCAAGATATTCATATAGAATTTTCATAAGAAAGGAAGCAAAATATGTCTATTTCAGCAGAGTATGCAGAAGAGCACAAGAGCAGTCCGGCGGTGTTATGCTGTAGGGCTGAGGAGGGAGTAACTCTCCAGCCACAACTTGGAGGATCCTGAAATCTTTGATGATTTGGTAGATCAGGGATTGTTGAAGTTGGATGGTTGTTTAACTATTGGCGATGTTTTAGGAGCCAAGCTTTTAAAGACATGTGATTCTCTCACACCTCTTACAAAAGGATTTGGTAGAGCTCGCCAATAAGCCTGCAGAGGCAGCAAAAGAGGAGGCTCCTGCCGCTTCAGCTGTTGCAGCTCCGGCCGCTTCAGTAGGAGCAGTGGCAGCACCAGCCTTAGGCGGAAGCTTGAAGATTCACATCGGTGAAGGTAAAGGGAATCGACATTCAGATTCCGGTAGGCGCTTTAGGCGGCGCTTCCGGCGTTCCTGTAGTATCTAATGCAGCACAGGCTGTAGCAGGTAATGCAGGTGTTGCAGCTCCCGGAGCTGTTACTACAGACGAGGAAGTAGTTGTTCGCAGTCTTACCAGAAAGCACTTCAAGATTACTGAAGTTAAGAGAGGTCCTGAAACCAAGTTAGAGGGTACCGTTCTTACCATTCGTGAAGGAATTGAGAAGGAATGTGTTGATTCTCAGAAGCTTGTAGTGGATCTGAAGATTGATATCATTACTCCGGATCAGTATCATACCTACTCCAACACCATCATGGATGTTCAGCCTATCGCGACCAAAGAGGGCGATGATGAAGTTGGAACCGGAACAACTCGTGTATTAGACGGCGTTGTTATGGTGGTTTCCGGAACTGATGAGAATGGTGTTCAGATTGGTGAGTTCGGATCCTCCGAAGGATACCTTGATGAGAACATTATGTGGGGACGTCCCGGTTCTCCTGACAAGGGAGATATCCTCATTAAGACCAATGTTACCATTAAAGAGAAGACCAATATGGAGCGTCCGGGACCACTGGCTGCTCATACTGCAACAGACCTTATTACCGATGAAATCCGTAAGGTATTGAAAAAGGCTGATGAGAGTCTGGTAGTGGATACTGAGACCTTTAACCAGGTAAGAAGACCCGGAAAGAAGAAGGTTGTAATCGTTAAGGAAATCATGGGACAGGGAGCAATGCACGACAACTTACTCCTTCCTGTTGAACCAGTGGGAATTCTCGGAGGAAAGCCTAACGTTGATATTGGAAACGTTCCTGTTGTAGTTTCTCCGTTGGAGATTCTGGATGGTTGTATCCATGCATTAACCTGCATCGGACCTGCATCCAAGGAAATGTCTCGTCACTACTGGAGAGAGCCGTTGGTATTAGAGGTTCTTCATGATCATGAAGTAGATTTGGCCGGTGTTGTTCTGGTTGGTTCTCCGCAGATTAACGCAGAGAAGTTCTACGTATCCCGTCGTGTAGGTATGACCTTAGAGGCTATCGGACCTGAGGGTGCATTTGTAACCACCGAGGGATTCGGAAACAACCACATTGACTTTGCTTCTCACATCGAGCAGATCGGTAAGAGAGGAATCAAGGTTGTAGGTATGTCCTTCTGTGCTAACCAGGGTGCTCTGGTAGTAGGTAACAAGTACATGACCAGCATGGTTGATAACAACAAGTCTGAGGGCGGAATCGAGAACGAGATTCTTGCTAACAATACTCTTTGTCCAGAGGATGCTATCCGTGCATTAAGTATGTTGAAGGCCGAGATGGCAGGCGAAGAGGGTGAAGAAGGCAGAACGTAAGTGGAATCCAAACGTAAAGACTCAGAACATCGAGCTGGTTTCCAACGTTACCGGAAAGCCAATCGAGCTTTGTTGAGAATGAAACTTCTCTTCCAATGAGTGATAAGTTCAAAGAGAAGTACATGAACGCATAATTATGGCTAAATACACAGATAAGATTATTTACATGGAAGGCATTATCGTGGAGGTTCACGACGGTGCCGTGGGATTGACTTAAAAAGGTCGTTTGGGCTTTTTAAAAATTCCCATGCGGATGCTCATTTCCGATTATGAAATTAAAGTCGGTCAGGAAGTTGGTTTCAATATGAGCTTTTATTGAGCAATTAAGTCCGGATGTAAATGAAAAATACATTAGTAATATTCAAAAGCGCCAAGAGCCGTAGAATAATTACATAAAAAAATTTATGAAAGGAGAAAGACATGGGTAATACTGTAGTAAAAGGGATGCAGTCTGAAATCTTCGTACCTGTTACTCCTCCACCTGTATGGGCTCCTGTCACAAAGCCGTTAAAGGATATGGTTATTGCCATTGCAACGGCCGCAGGTGTGCACCATAAAGATGACAAGCGTTTTAACCTGGCTGGTGATTTTACCTTTAGAGTTATCAAGGATACAATGCCTTCTAGCGAACTAATGGTATCACATGGTGGTTACGATAACGGTGACGTTAACAAAGATATCAACTGTATGTTCCCAATTGATCGTCTTCATGAGTTGGCTAAAGATGGTGTAATTAAGGGGGTAGCTCCTGTACACTTCGGATTCATGGGCGGTGGTGGAAACCAGGAAAAGTTCAAAAACGAGACAGGTCCTGAAATTGCCAGACAGCTGAAAGAGGAGGGCGTAGACGCCGTAATCCTCACCGCTGGCTGAGGAACTTGCCATCGTTCTGCCGTGCTTGTGCAGAGAGCTATTGAGGCCGCAGGAATTCCTACAATTATCATTGCTGCGTTACCTCCTGTCGTAAGACAGACCGGTTCCCCCAGAGCAGTTGCTCCTCTCGTTCCGATGGGTGCAAATGCCGGAGAGCCAAACAACAGAGAAATGCAATACAATATCGTAAAAGGATACCTTAGAGCAGCTTGAGGAAATCGAGTCTGCAGGTAAGATTGTTCCTTTGCCATATGAATACGTTGCGAAGGTATAATGCCAAGAAATGGAAGCATGATCTTCATGCTTCCATTTTTCTAAATTTCTTGGAGGACAGAATGAGTGAAGAAAGAGTATTGAGACAGTTAGCGATTAAGGCTTTTCATGTTCGTGCTGTTTCAGAGGAGAGAAAGTCTCCTTGAAAAAAGAGGAAAATAAAGAATATAGCTTGGTGATCAATCCCAATCGTTTAAAGGACTTCGCCAAGCAGGAAGAGCTGATTGAAGATTGCAGCTTAAAAATCATTCATAAAAAAATGAAAGACATATTCCCATTAATTCTATTATGGATATTATGCCTATTTCCACTAAAGTCTTGGGAAAAATAGGAGAGGGAATTAGCCATACTTTAACCGGAGTGTATGTAATCCTCACCGCTACGGATACGGAAGGAAACTATGTTTCCGCCTTTGGAAATTCCGACGGATTTTTAGATGAACAGGTAGTATTCGGTCGTGCCGATTTCCCGGGACCGGAGGACATTATCATCTTAATCGATGTGGTTTTACAGGCAAAAGGCCGGATATTCCAGACCGGGTCCTGATGCCTGCCATAGACTATGTGATCATTTCTGTCAGGAAATTCGTGACGTATTAAAAAGACCAACGGTTCCTTCTGTACGGAACGTCACGATTTTTAAGGATGTAGAACGTCCGGGTAAGGATAAGGTGGTGTTAGTGAAGATGGTTTCCGGGCAGGGAGCGATGTATGACACCAGATTCCTTCCGGATGAACCTTCCGGATTTATAGGATCTCATTCAATTATTGACATTACCGGAGCGCCGATGATTATATCTCCCAATGAGTATCGTGATGGCGCTATTCGAGCATTATATTAAGAGGAGGAGCTTATGGGAATTGGACCATCAACCAAAAGAAACCACCCTGCATCATTTTCGTGATCCTCTGGTAGAAGAGCTTTGCGATGATACTGACTTGGATTTTAGTAGGTATTATAATCGCCGGTATTCCACAGGATAACGTTAATAAACTTTTTACCGGTAGTCGTGTAGGTGCCTGGGCGGAAGCCCTTCGTGTTAAAGGGGCAATTGTCAGCGAGGACAGCTGGGGAAACAGTAATGTGGATTTTGCTCAGGCCATTGAAGAAATCGGTAAAAGAGATATTGCGGTGGTTGGAGTTTCCTTTGTGGGAACTCAGGGTGCCTTTGTAGTTACGAATCAGTATATGAACACTATTGTGGACTTTAACAAGAGTGAAGAAGGCATTGAAACTAACGTGGTTGGAGAAAATAATATCGTTGCCCAGGATGCGAAGAAGGCAAAGGCTCTTTTGAAGCTAAAGATGAGGGCCGTGAAAAGATAAGTACCTTGGAAAGAATTCCTAAGAAGATGTGGGGATTCTTTCTTTTTGTCCTTTTAAGGCAATCCCTCGATTTTTCCCAAGATTATCTTGTATGATAAAAAGGATATAGCAAAAGATTACTGTTTAACTTAGATTTGAATTAATGCTTTTTGGAAATGCTATGGAGTGAATTAACTTATGGAGAGTACGCAGAATCTTGATTTTCACCAATCCTACAGTGTAGAAAAGTCTGAGGAAAAAGAAAGAATCGAAACATCTGATTATCGGAACCGCAGGGCATATCGATCATGGTAAAACTCGCCTTAATTAAGGCTTTAACCGGATATGATGCAGATCGACTGGAAGAAGAAAAAGAGAGGGATGACCATAGAACTGGGCTTTTACCTCATTAGCTCTTCCGGACAGACAGAAAAATCGGAATCGTTGATACTCCCTGGGCATGAAAAATTTGTAAAAACCATGGTGGCCGGTGCTGTGGGATGGATTTGGTTATGGTGGTTATTTCCGCAAAGGAAGGCATTATGCCCCAAACCAGAGAACATCTCAGTATTCTGTCTCTTCTTGGAATCAAGAATTTTTATCATTTGCTTAACGATGATTGACCCTGGTTTCTCCGGAAGAAGTGGAAATAAGAAAAAGAGGAAATTACAGAATATCTGGAGGAACAGTTTTCTTTTACCGTACCAATCTTTTCCCCTTTCTTCTTTTACCAAAGAGGGATTCCCGCATTAACACAGTATCTTTCTACCTTGCATGAATTTATTCAAGGAAAGCCTGAACAGGAATTTTCAGAATGTTTGTAGATCGGGTATTTTCCATTGCCGGAGCGGGAACCGTTCTTACAGGAACGGCAATGTCCGGACGAATAGAAGTAAAAAGAGTATGCCCTCTATCCGAAGAATTTACCGGTAAAAGTCAGAAATCTGCAGGTTCACGGAAAGGACAGTGATATTGCGGTTGGCGGAGAAAGAGTTGCCTGAATTTATCCTCTGTGGATAAGTCTCTTTGTCAAAAAGAGGATGTACTGGCGGAGAAGGATTTACTCTATCCCAGTGCCTTATTGGATTGCAGAGTTCAGGTAGACAATGCCTTAGAGCAATCCATCAAGAACAACAGAAAGCTGGAGCTTCTTTTAGGGAACAAGACATGTGCTGTGCAAGCTGGTTTGCCCTGGAGGAGGACGGAATTCCCAATAAGAGCTCCGCTTTGGTTCAGTTACAGTGCGAAGAGCCTGTGGTAGCCTTAAGCGGAGATCGCTTTATTCTAAGAGACGAATCTCAAAAAGCTAAACCATTGGCGGAGGAAAGGTGATAGATCCTTTGGCAAAGGGCAGGCATAGAAGAGGACGTTTTCAAACGGAACGACTGAGAAGCTTGGAAGATGCGGATGAAGGCATTTTTACTTCAAAATCCACAAGAATAAAGGCAATTTTTCTGGCCCTTTCCGCTATTCGAAAAGCTTTTTCCCGGGATATGGCAATATCGAAAAGGCCTTAAGAGAGAAGGAAGAAACAGGAGAAATTATCAGCATCCTTTTGCAGGGAGAAAAATATCTGATTCTTAGAGAGGATTTGGAAGAGAAGGAAAAACAAATACAGTACTATATGAAGGATTTTTATCAAAGAAATCCTTATAAAAATGGGAGAAAAACATCGGTATTGTACAGTCGTTTTTAGCTCTTACAACAGAAAACATATATAAAGCACTTTTTGGAATATTGACGTGAAAAGGAAATTTTCAGAATATCTTATGATATTCTAGCCCTAAAAGATTATAAGATGAAAAAGGATGAAAAATATACCAAGATTGCCAATACTTTGATTACTCTGATGCAAAAGGCTAAAATTTTCTTTCCCGAAAAATTACGGAACCCTTATGGAGCAAGGAGGAAGAAAAAAATCTTATTGGATATCGTAGCTTGTTTGGAGGAGAAGGGAACCCTGGTGCAGCTGGAGGGGAATATTATACTTTGGGTAAATTTATTTTTCCAAGTTAAAAGAATTTACTTTTGAAAAAATTACAGAGTAACGGAGAAATCACTGTTGAGGACTTGAGAGAAGAATTTTTCTTATCCAGAAAAACAGTAAACTATTTTTAAAGCTTGTGATCGATTGCATATTACCAAGGATACCGGCTTTGAAAGTGCAGAAGCCCTATCCTACGCTTGACGAGACAGAGTAGGGGTTATAAAAATGGCATTCGTTATCATAGAAAGTTCGAGGTGAAAAATGGCTAGATATAATCATGCTGCCGTAGAGAAGAAATGGCAGGAATTTTTGGGAGAAAAATCCCATTAACCCAAAGGACGAGAAGAAAGAAAATACTATTGCTTGGACATGTTCCTTATCCCTCCGGTTCCGGACTGCACGTAGGACACTGGAGAGGCTATGTGATTTCCGATGCCTGGTCCCGCTATCAGGTCATTAAGGGAAAGTATGTGATTCATCCCATGGGCTGGGATGCCTTCGGTTTGCCTGCTGAAAACTATGCCATTAAGATGGGAATCCATCCTTCCATTACCACAAAGAAAAATGTGGAAAACATTAAGCGACAGTTACAGCAGATTAATGCCATTTATGACTGGGATATGGAAGTAAATACAACAGATCCCAGCTTCTACAAGTGGACCCAGTGGATTTTTGTGAAAATGTTTGAGAAGGGGCTGGCTTATGAAAAGGAGTTCCCTATTAACTGGTGCCCAAGCTGTAAAACAGGACTTGCCAATGAGGAAGTAGTGGATGGTAAGTGTGAACGTTGCGGTACTGCTGTTACCAAGAAGAATTTAAGACAGTGGATGCTGAAAGATTACCGAATATGCAGATCGCTTTATTGGATGATTTACAGGAATTGGATTGGCCTGAAAAGGTTAAGAAGATGCAGGCAGAGTGGATTGGTCGTTCCTATGGAGCGGAGGTTGACTTTGCCTTAGAGGGAAGAGAAGACAAGATTACTGTTTTCACTACAAGACCTGACACCCTTTTACGGAGCCACCTTCCTTGTTCTTGCCCCGGAGCATCCTATGGTTCAGAAGATTTGTACGGATGCTCAGAGAGAAAAGGTAGAAGCCTATATTTCCATGGCGGCCAATAAGTCCAACGTGGAAAGAATGGCGGTGAATGATAAGGATAAAACCGGCGAGTTTTACCGGAGCCTATGCTATTAATCCTTTAAACGGGAGAAGTGCGCTATCTGGATTTCCGACTATGTTTTGGCACGATCACGGAACAGGTGCCATTATGTGTGTACCCGCCCATGATGCCAGAGACTTTGCCTTTGCCAAGAAGTTCGACCTTCCCATTGTGCAGGTAATTTCCAAGGACGGAAAGAAGAAGTATTGGAAGAGGCTATACAGAGGCTTTCCGGTATTATGATTAATTCCGGAGAATGGAATGGAAGAGAATCTTCCGAATTAAAAGGTGGAAGCGGCAAATGAAGTGGAAAAGAGAGGCTTTTGGTCGGAAGACTGTAAGCTTTAAGTTAAGAGACTGGGTATTCTCCAGACAAAGATACTGGGGAGAGCTGATTCCCTATCGTACATTGTGAGAAAGTGCGGAAATGTAGCGGTACCGGTGGAAGAGCTTCCTTTAAAGCTTCCCGAGGTGGAAAAACTATGAGCCAACCGAACGGGAGAATCTCCCTTGGCAGGAATCACGGACTGGGTAAACTGCACTTGTCCCAAGTGTGGAGGTCCGGCAAAGCGGGAAACCAATACCATGCCTCAGTGGGCGGGATCTTCCGGTACTTCCTGCGTTATGTAGACAATCATGATGACAAGGCATTTGGTCAGCAGAGAGAAGGCTGATAAATATTTACCGGTGGATATGTATATCGGAGGCGTGGAGCATGCGGTCTTACACCTTTCTGTATTCCCGTTTCTGGACAAAATTCTCTATGATATCGGTGTGGTAGGATTCAAGGAGCCCTTTGTAAAGCTCTTTTAATCAGGGAATGATTTTAGGACAAAACGGTATTAAGATGTCCAAGTCCATGGGGAAATGTAGTATCTCCCGATGATCTGGTTAGGGATTACGGCTGTGATGCTCTTCGACTTTATGAGCTTTTTGTAGGTCCTCCCGAATTGGATGCGGAATGGGATGACAGAGGTATTGACGGCGTTTATCGTTTCCTGAATCGTTTCTATAACTCGGTAGAGGAATCCAAGGATAAGAATATCAATCCCTTCAAAAGGAAATGATTCGTGTACGGCATAACTTAATCCATGATATCCAGCTTCGTTTTTGACAGCTTTTAACTTAAATACCGTAGTTTCCGGCTTTTATGGAGTACAACAACAGTCTTCTGGATCTGGCGAAGAAATGAAGGGGCGTGGATTTGAAACCCTTCGTACCTTCTCCGTGCTTTTTGGCTCCATTTGCCCCTCATATCGCAGAGGAGTGTTATCATTTGGCAAAGGGAGAGGGCAGCTAGTTGCAGCCGGCTGGCCTGAGTATGATGATAAGGCTATGGAGGCGGATGAAATTAAGCTTCCATTGCAGGTAAACGGAAAAAGTAAAGGCGGTTATAGAGGTTCCCAAAAGGATTTAAGCAGGAGGAAATTCTTTGCTAAGGCAAAGGAATGTCTGGGAGACAAGTTGGGAGGCACTCTGGTAAAAGAAGTGTATATCCCCGAAAAATCGTGAACTTTGTTGTCAAAATAACAGAAGATTTTTCTTACAATTTTGTAAAAGCCCTATAGATTTTTAGATTCTTTTCTATACAAATGAAAAGATTATGAGTATGATAAAAAGGTGCTGTATCTCAGCACCTTTTATTCTTGAAGAATATCGCCTGCAAAGCATGCGGTATCTTGTTATTAAGCGATGGAATAGGTGAAGCCTGTCTCATCAGGATTATTAATTTAATAGACATATACAAAGGATGGAATATGATAGCCAGCGAAAGAAGATTATCTCAGGGAATTAGTAGAGCAAAGGGCGGTTCCAGAAGCAGAAGTGCCCAGTACAGCTATAGCGATAAAAGGGGCCCGTAGTGGACGAAGTAATGGCAGAAGCGGTGGACGACGCCCCCAAGAACAATGGCCATCTTCCTATTATTATTGCCGCAGTTGCCCTATTCGGGAAGTGCAGCTGCTGTCTTTGCTTTAAGCCGGAATGCCGGCTTTTTTTCATGAAGCGGAGACCACTGTTGCTGAAACGGAGTATGTAGATCCCAATGCCATTCATGAAGATTTGTATTTGGATTATTCCGCTTTTTAAACCGGGGAGCGGAGCTTTTAAATCTAAAAGGAATGACCAAGGAGCAGGTTATTGATTTCTTGAAGAAATCTTATACCGGCATCTTGTAGTAAAAATGCCAACCTGAATATTGATTATTTTTCCATGCCGGAATTTCCAAAGGCGGAAGACAATAAAAGCGAAGACGGTATTGACGATCAGGGAACGGAAGAGGTGGTAAAGGTTAAGAATACGCTTTTCCGATGTAAACCATTCGTCCCAATAAAAGCGACTATGAAATACCGGATATCTTATCCGACAGCATTACTGATTTTGTAGACCAGATTTATACCAAGTATCAGGAAGAGAAGGCTTCGGAAAGCAGTACGGAGGAAAGCTCCACAGAGAAGAAAAAAAGAAGAAGAAAAAGGCGGAGGAAACCACTGCGGAAAGTTCAACTGCCATTCAAGCGGATTATATTCTGCAACTTCCCTGATTTTAACGATAAAATCAAAGACTATGTGAATCAGCTTGCAATTGTTTGGAAGATGGCTCGAAAAACGGAGACATTACCAAGTACAATAAATCCACCGGAGAATTTGAATTTGGCGGCAGTAAGGACGGTTATGCCATTAATGTGGATGCTACCACACAGGATATTCTGAACGCCCTGAACAATAAAGAATTTTCCTCCGAGATTAGTACAGAGGGGAGAAGGTACCCGCATCCACTGCATCCATTAAGGATCAGTATAAGATTATTGCCAGCTTTACCACCAAAACCACCTCTAATGAACTGAGAAACACCAATGTTCGTCTTGCGGCGGAGGCGGTAAACGGTACCGTTCTTCAACCGGGAGAGGAGTTCTCCTTTAACGGTGTAGTAGGGCAGAGAACTGCAGAAAAGGGCTATAAGGCGGCTGCGGCTTATAATCAGGGAGAAGTCGTAGAAGAGGTAGGAGGAGGAATCTGCCAGATTTCTTCCACTCTGTACAATGCGGTATTCCGTTCCGGATTAACCACAACCTATCGCAGATCCCATACCTTTGCTCCGAACTATGTAACTCCCGGTACGGATGCCACAGTATCTTGGCCGGGACCGGACTTTAAGTTTGTAAATGATTCCAAGCATGCCATCGGTATTCGTGCCTCGGTATTCCAATCAGACCGCTACGGTACAGATTTATGGCATTCCCGTTCTCCCCAGCGGCGTTAAATGGGAATTGGAATCTGAGAAGATTAAAGATCTTCCCTGTTCCGGCTGTGCAGGTGATTACCCTCAGCAGGGTAAGGAAAACCAACGGCTCCGCCGGCTCCGAATGGCAGGCCTATAAGATTATTACCAGGATGGTAAAACCGAAAAGGTAAAGGATCATTATGTCAGCTATAAGGGACATACTCCCTAAAAAGTACAGTGCAAATGCTGCAGAAAGCAGTAGTGCAGCGGCTAGCACGGCAGCAAGCAGTGCAGCAAGCACGGAAACTAAGTCGGCAGAGACCAAGGCACAGGAAAGTAAAACCCAGAGTACCACAAAAAGCCTCTGAGAATCCTGTTGTTTCCAATGACGGACCTGTAGGAAATAACAGTGTTCCCACTACGGAAGCGGATGTTATTTCCGGCGGTCCCCGGAACCTAAGGTTTACGGCAGCTTTGAATTTTTTTGACAATTGTCGGAAATTCAGGGCTGCTTTTTTCTTCAAAAAAAGCGAAAAATACTTGTGAAAAATAGTTATTGTACTAAATCAAAAACGGTAAGCGTTTTTCCTTGATTTTTAGCATGGGGATAGATTAGTATTCCCTTGTATGATTTCTCCGGAAAGGGGAAAAGGTAGAGGTTTTATTTATTTCAGTTTAGGAGGAAACTTATGGCAAGAAAAATGAAGACCATGGACGGTAATCAGGCTGCTGCTCATGCGTCCTATGCGTTCTCAGAGGTCGCTGCGATTTTCCCCAATTACTCCTTCTTCCGTTATGCCTGAGCATATGGATGAGTGGGCAACAGAGGGAAGACAGAATATTTTAGGTGAGACTGTTCAGGTTACCGAGATGCAGTCCGAGGCCGGTGCTGCAGGTGCAGTACATGGAGCTTTGGCAGCCGGAGCCTTAACCACAACATTTACAGCTTCTCAGGGTCTTTTACTTATGATCCCTGATATTTATAAGGTTGCCGGAGAGCAGCTTCCCGGTGTATTTGATGTTTCTGCAAGAGCTGTTGCCAGCCACGCCCTTTCCATCTTCGGAGATCACTCCGACGTTATGGCTTGTCGTCAGACCGGTGCCGCTTTACTTTGTGAGTCTTCCGTTCAGGAAGTTATGGACTTAACTCCTGTAGCTCACCTTGCAGCATTAAAGGGACGTATTCCTTTCATCAACTTCTTTGACGGATTCCGTACTTCCCATGAGATTCAGAAGATTGAAGAGTGGGATTACGAAGACTTAAAGGATATGGTGGATTGGGAGTATGTAGATGCATTCCGTCAGAACGCATTAAACCCGAATCACCCTGTTGAGAGAGGTTCCGCTCAGAACCCTGATATTTTCTTCCAGGCAAGAGAGGCTTCCAACCCTTATTATGATGCACTTCCTGCTATTGTTCAGGAGTACATGGACAAGGTTAATAAGAAGATCGGAACCAATTACCAGCTCTTTAACTACTATGGAGCTTCGGATGCAGAGCATGTAATTATTGCTATGGGTTCTGTAAACGAGACCATCGAAGAGACCATCGATTATTTGGCTGAGAAGGAAGGCAGAAAGCTTGGACTTATCAAGGTTAGACTGTATCGTCCATTTGCTGTTGACGCTTTCTTAAAGGCTATTCCAAAGACCGTAAAGACTATCTCCGTATTGGATCGTACCAAGGAGCCCGGATCTATCGGTGAGCCTTTATACTTGGACGTAGTAGCAGCTCTTTCCACCAGCGAGTTTAAGAATGTAACCGTTCTTTCCGGACGTTACGGCTTAGGTTCCAAGGATACTACTCCTGCACAGATCGTAGCTGTATACAACAATACCGATAAGAAGAGATTTACCATCGGTATCAACGATGATGTAACTCATCTTTCCTTACCGGAAGGACCATCCATTGTTACCACTCCAAAGGGTACTGTAAACTGTAAGTTCTGGGGACTTGGAGCTGACGGTACTGTTGGTGCGAACAAGAACTCCATCAAGATTATCGGAGATAACACAGATAAGTACGCTCAGGCTTACTTTGATTATGACTCCAAGAAGTCCGGCGGTGTTACCATGTCTCACCTTCGTTTTGGAGATCAGCCTATTAAGTCCACATACCTGATTAAGAGAGCTAACTTCGTAGCTTGTCATAATCCTTCTTACATGACCAAGTTCAACATGGTTCAGGAGCTTGTAGACGGCGGAACCTTCTTATTGAACTGTACCTGGTCCAAGGATGAAGTTGAAAAGCATATCCCCGGACAGGTTAAGAAGTACATGGCTGACCACAATATCAAGTTCTACATCATCAACGGTGTTAAGATTGGTATTGAGACAGGAATGGGACCAACCCGTATCAACACCATCCTTCAGTCCGCATTCTTTACTTTAACCGGAATCATTCCTAAGGAGCAGGCTAACAAGTTAATGAAGGATGCCGCTCAGAAGACCTACGGTCGTAAGGGTGAGGACGTTGTAAAGAAGAACTGGGCCGCTATCGATGCCGGTGCAAATGCCTTCGAAGAAGTAGAAGTAAAGAAGGAATGGAGCAACTGTGCAGATGAGGGACTTGAGTTTAAGACCAAGACTGCCGGAAGAAAAGGATGTTTTGGATTTCGTAAACAATATCCAGAACTATGTTTCCGCACAGGAAGGAAACAATCTTCCCGTTTCCGCATTTGCTGATTATGTAGACGGTTCTACTCCTGTAGGATCTGCTGCTTATGAGAAGCGCGGTATTGCCGTAAACGTTCCTGCATGGAACCCTGACAACTGTATCCAGTGTAACTCTGTTCTTATGTATGTCCTCACGCAGCAATTCGTGCATTTGCATACACCGAGGATGAGGCGGCTAAGGCTCCGGAAGCAGATCAGCAGAAGGCTATGAACGGAATGCCTAACTACAAGTTCGGTATTAAGGTTTCCGTATTAGACTGTGTTGGTTGCGGATCTTGTGCAAACGTTTGTCCCGGAATGAAGGGCGAGAAGGCTCTTGTTATGTCCCCAATCGAGGACAACCTGGATCGTCAGAAGTACTTCGATTACGCAGTTGAGCTTCCTGAGAAGCAGGAGGTTATTGCTAAGTTTAAGGAGACCACTGTTAAGGGATCTCAGTTTAAGAAGCCACTCTTCGAGTTCTCCGGTGCATGTCCCGGATGTGGAGAGACTCCTTATGCGAAGTTAATTACCCAGCTCTTCGGGGAGAGAATGTACATCAGTAACGCAACAGGATGTTCTTCTATCTGGGGTAACTCTTCTCCATCCACTCCTTACACCGTAAATGCTAAGGGACAGGGTCCTGCATGGGATAACTCTCTCTTTGAGGATAATGCGGAGTTTGATACGGAATGCTTTTGGCACAGAATGCTATCCGTGACAGATTAAAGAAGCAGGTTGAGAAGCTTGTAGAAGAAAATAAGGATGCTGCTCTTGTAGAGGCAGCTAAGGAATATTTGGATACCTTCTCTGTTGGTGCAACAAACGGAACTGCTACCGATAAGTTAGTAGCTGCTCTTTCCGGAAAGACCGATGCAGTAGCTGTTGATTTGTTAAAGCACAAAGGATTTCCTTTCCAAGAAGAGCCAGTGGATCTTCGGTGGAGACGGTTGGGCTTATGATATCGGTTTCGGTGGACTTGACCACGTTCTTGCTTCCGGTAAGGACATCAACGTAATGGTATTCGATACCGAGGTTTACTCCAACACAGGTGGACAGTCTTCCAAGGCTACTCCCTACCGGTGCAGTAGCACAGTTTGCTGCCGGCGGTAAGGAGACTAAGAAGAAGGATCTTGCAGGAATTGCTATGTCCTACGGCTATGTATATGTAGCACATATTGCTATGGGTGCTGATATGGCCCAGACTGTTAAGGCAATTTCCGAGGCTGAGGCTTATCCGGGACCATCCTTAATCATCGCTTATTCTCCATGTATCAACCATGGTATTAAGAAGGGCATGGCTAAGGCACAGACAGAAGAGAAGCTGGCTGTAGAGGCTGGATATTGGAACAACTTCATTTACAACCCACTTGGTGGAGACAAGAAGTTTACCTTGAATTCCAAGGAGCCTAACTTCGAATCTTATCAGGAATTCTTAAAGGGCGAAGTTCGTTACTTATCTCTTTCCCTGAAGAATCCGGAGCGCGCAAAGGCTTTAGATCTGCAGAACGAGCAGGAAGCTAGAGAGCGTTATGAGAAGCTGAAAGAAGATGGTTGATCTGTACAATAACTAATGTACAGAAGACAAGAAACTTTGGCTTTTTGCAGAAGAAGCTTGCTGGAAAATAAAATGTTGTTTATTGTATACGGCATAGAGGAAGTATAAAAGAGGAGAGGCTTAGGCCTTTCCTCTTTTCTTATAGGAGAAAAATGGTAAACATATCCATTTGTTGTAGGAATTTATGGGAGGGGCAAATTGAGAAAAGTATAGTATCAGTGGTCGGAAGACCGAATGTGGGAAAGTCCACCCTTTTTAATACGATTGCCGGAAAGCAGATTTCATTGTTCAGGATACTCGGGAGTAACCAGAGACCGTATTTATGCGGAGGAAACTGGCTGAATTATTATTTTACCATGGTGGATACCGAGGTATTGAGCCGATTTCCGATGATGTTTTGTTAAAAGCAGATGCGTTCACAAGCGGAATTGGCTATTGAAACTGCGGATGTGATTATTTTTGTTACCGATGTGAAGTCCGGTGTAGTAGATGCGGATTATGAGGTGGCGGAGATGCTTCGCCGTTCCAAAAAGCCCTATTGTCCTTTGTGTAAACAAGGTGGACAGCATCAAAAAGTATGGTAATGATATTTATGAATTCTACCAGCTGGGACTGGGAGAGCCTTTCCCGTATCTGCGGCAAAACCACTTAGGTCTGGGAGACCCTTCTGGATGAGGTGGTAAAGCATTTTCCAAAAGGAGGGACTGGAAGAGGAAGAGGACGGTACTTTTGAAAATTGCGCTTATCGGAAAGCTCAATGTGGGAAAAAGCTCTTTAACCAATAAGCTTTTAGGGAGAAAATCGTGTCATTGTATCGATATAGCCGGCACCACAAGAGATGCTATATGATACGGAAGTGACTTATAACGGTACACCCTATATCTTCTATTGATACTGCCGGACTGAGAAGAAAGGGCAAGGTGACGGAGGATATTGAGCGCTATTCCGTGATTCGAACTGTTGCTGCGTGATCGGGCCGATATTTGTATTGTTTTTGATTGATGCCGTAGAAGGAATTACCGACGGAGATACCCGTATTGCCGGTAGTGCCCATGAATCCGGTAAGGGTGTTATTATTGCCGTTAATAAGTGGGATCTGGTGGAAAAGAACGATAAAACCATGCAGGAATTCACAAAGCAGCTGAAAGAGAAATTTGCCTACATGGACTATGCGGAATATCTCTTTATTTCTGCGGAAACCGGACAGAGAATTCATAAGATATATGAATTGGTGAATATGATTCACGACAATCAGGTGATGCGGATTAAAACCGGTGTTTTGAATGAAATTTTGGCTAGAGCTACAGCCATGAAACAGCCTCCCTCCGATAAGGGAAAAGAGATTAAAAAGCTTTTTCTATATTACGCAAGCTTTCCGTTGCTCCTCCCACCTTTGTAATCTTTGTTAACGATAGGGAGCTGATGCATTTTTCCTATACCAGATATATTGAAAATCAGATTCGGGAAAATTTCGGCTTTAGAGGAACCCCTATACGCTTTATTATCCGGGAAAGAGGAGAAGATTAATTATCGCGAGTATAGTTCAACTTTGTGTTTGCTTTATCGTGGGTTATATTTTCGGAAATATTCCCAATGGATATCTCTATGCGAAATCCAGGGGGTTGATATTTATCATCAGGATCAGGGAATCCTGGGAAGTACCAATGTTTTACGAACACTGGGAAAAAGAGCAGGTATCACGGTGCTTTTGATGGATATTGCGAAATGTATGGTTCCTATTTTTCTGATGATTTTATTTTGGAAGCCAGGGAATGAAGATCAGAAAACCTTTGATTTTAATGCTTACCGGTATTGGCGCTATTCTGGGACACAATTTCCCTATCCTTCCCGGCGTAAAGGGCGGAAAAGGGTGTGGCTTTGTACCGGTGCTTTATTGATTGCATTGTCGCCCTTATATACCCTCGGGACTTTTATGTTTTTATCCTGATTGTTTTAATAACGAAATATGTTAGTTTAAGCTCTGTACTTTCCGTTTTTTCGTCTCCGTGCTTTTTTATGGGAAAATCAGGAATTTTCTTTCCCTTTTTCGGAAGCTATTTATTTGCCCATGTGCGGGTTAAGTCTGTTTTTAGCCTGACTCTGTCTGTTTCAACATAGGGAAAATGTGAAAACGATTATTGAATGGTACGGAAAACAAGTTCGGGAAGAAAAATAAAGGAGCATAAAGCGTATTTTGTAACAATAAGCTTTTTCTTTAACGAGGATTTCTCAATATAAAAATTATATTTACATAAAAGGAGTCTTTATGAAGATTGCTATTCTGGGCATCGGAACCTGGGGTTCCGCCTTGGCTATAACGCTAAGAAAAAACAATCACATCCTAAGCTTATGGACCTATTCTAAAGAAGAGGAAGCAGAACTGAAAAAGACCAGAGAACCGAAGAATCTTCCCGCACAAGCTTTGCGGAGGATATAGAGATTACTTCTTCTTTGGATAAGGCACTAAAGGATAAGGAAATGGTTATTTTCGCGGTGCCTTCTTTGTTTACCCGTTCTGTTGCTGAGCAGGTAAAGGACTACATTCAAAAAGAGCAGATTCTTTTAACGGTATCAAAGGGGATAGAAGAAAAGACCTTACTGACCATGTCCCAGATATTGGAAGAGATTTTTCCGGAAAATCCTGTAGCGGTTCTTTCCGGTCCTTCCCATGCGGAGGAAGTTTCCCGCTTCCTGCCAACTACGATTGTTTGCGCTGCCGGAGAAGAAAGCTGTGCGAAAACCATACAAAAACTTTCCAATCTGACAGCTTTCGCGTTTATATCAATAAGGATGTTCTGGGAGTGGAAATCGGTGCCGCATTAAAAAATGTCATTGCATTAGCGGCCGGAATTGCAGACGGTTTAGGCTATGGAGACAATACCAAGGCTGCACTGATTACCAGAGGTATAGCGGAGATTGCAAGGCTGGGACAGGCTATGGGAGGGCATTTGGAGACCTTTTGCCGGGCTTTTCCGGAATCGGCGATCTGATTGTAACCTGTGCATCCAAGCATTCCAGAAATCGTAAGGCAGGCTTCTTGATTGGCGAAGGATTAGCTATGAAGAAGCTATGAAGGAAGTGGGACAGGTGGTAGAGGGGTATACGCAGCCAAGGCTGCTCTAGCTTTAGGGCACAAAGTATGGTGTAGACCCTGCCCATAGTCCATGAAGTAAACAGGGTATTATTTGAGGGAAAGAACCCGAAGCAGGCCGTAATGGATCTTATGCTTAGGGATAGTCGGGCGGAAAGTCCAGAGTTAGCTTTCCATAGTATATTATTCATGGTAGGTATTACTTTTTAGTTATATCTACCTCTTTTTTATGTTAAATTGTTATAAAAAAAGAATTGACAAGAAAAGAACTTCTCCCTATAATACGGAAAGTATTTTACTGATAGTGAAATAAGGGAGGATAACATGAAAAAACAATTATCTATGGTTTTAGCCGCATTAATGGCAGCATCTTTAGTAGCCTGCGGAGGCGCAAGCGGAGAGAAGAAAGCTACAGAAGCGGAATCCAAGGCAAATGCTGAGAGTTCCGGATCCGAAAAGAGCGGATTAACTTTGGAAAATCGGCGGACAGGGACCTTTAACCGGCGGTGCTGCAGTATATGGTAATGCCGTAGTAAACGGTGCGGAAATTGCTATTGATGAGATTAACGCAAATGGCGGAATCAACGGATACCAGATTGAATACAAGAAGGCTGACGATGAGCATGATCAGGAAAAGGCTATCAATGCTTATAACAGCTTAAAGGACTGGGGAATGCAGTTCCTCGTAGGACCGACTACCAGTGCTCCTGCAATCGCAGTAGGAACGGAAGCAGAAGGGGACAATATGTTCGTTCTTTCTCCCTCCGGATCCGCAGTGAAGTTACCGCTCCTAAGAATGTATTCCGTGTATGCTTCTCCGATCCTGCACAGGGAACAAAGTCCGCAGAGTATATCGGAAGCCATAATTTAGGCAAGAAGATTGGAATTATCTATGATTCTTCCGACGTATATTCTTCCGGAGTTCATGATTCCTTTGTTGCCGAAGCTCCTAAGCAGGGCTTGGAAGTTGTAGCGGATGAGCAGTTTACTGCTGACTCCAACAAGGACTTCTCTACACAGTTACAGAAGATGAAGGATTCCGGTGCTGAGCTGGTATTCTTACCCTTCTACTACAGTGAGGCTGCTTTAGTACTTACCCGAGGCCAATACCATGGGCTTCAAAGCCGACCTTCTTCGGATGTGACGGTATGGACGGTATCTTAAACGTGGAGAACTTTGATGTTTCTCTGGCAGAAGGCTTGATGCTTTTAACTCCTTTTGCTGCTGATGCAAAGGATGATTTAACCGTTAACTTTGTAAAGAACTACAAGGAAAAGTATAAGGAGACTCCGATTCAGTTTGCGGCAGATGCTTATGACGCAGTATATGCTATTAAGGCAGCTGTAGAGAAGGCCGGCTTAACTCCTGATCAGAGTGTTTCCGATTTAGGTACTGCAATGGAGAAGGCTATGACAGAGATTAGCTTGATGGACTTACCGGAACCGGTATGAAGTGGAATGAGGCCGGAGACGTGGATAAGGAGCCTCAAGGCTGTCATTATCAAGGACGGAGCTTACGTATCTGCCGAATAATGATTGTCTTATGAATGGGAGCTTACAGGCTTTGCCTGAATCCCCTGTTAAGAAGTCGTTATACACCGGAAGTCAAAGGCTTCGACTGGGCCACCGGTAAGAATTATGGAAAGGGCAATGCTGAGGCTTGCCCTTTCTATTTACATCAAGAGAAAGTGAGAAAAAGATGAGTTTTATTTCCTATCTTTTAAACGGAATCAGTTTGGGCTCGGTGTATGCCATCATTGCCCTAGGTTATACCATGGTTTACGGCATTGCAAAAATGCTGAATTTTGCCCATGGAGATATTTTTGATGGTGGGAGGCTATGCCGCTTTTCTCGCTTTTAACCAGATGGGACTGGGCATACCCCTGTCTATTCTTTTTAGTATGGCAATCTGTACCGCTCTTGGCGTCTTAGTGGAAAGGGTAGCTTATAAGCCCCTTCGTTCAGCCAATTCTCTGGCTGTATTGATTACCGCCATAGGTGTATCTTATCTTTTACAAAATCTTGCTTTGTTGCTTTTCGGAGCCAATCCCAAAAGCTTTCCAGTCCTTTGTAAAAGCTTCCTGCTTTAAAAGCTGGCAGGAGGACAGCTGGTAATTTCGGAGAAACCATAGTCACCATTTTGGTGGGAATTTTAGTTGCCGTTGTATTATTGCTGTTTATTCATAAAACCAAGGCGGGACAGGCTATGCTGGCGGTATCCGAGGACAAGGGTGCAGCCACTTTGATGGGAGTAAATGTAAACGGTACCATTGCCCTTACCTTTGCCATTGGTTCCGCTCTGGCCAGTGTGGCAGGAATCCTTCTTTGCTCCGCTTATCCTACTCTTACCCCAACAACAGGAGCCATGCCCGGTATTAAGGCCTTTGTGGCTGCCGTATTGGGAGGAATCGGCTCTATTCCCGGAGCATTTTATCGGCGGAATTTTTACTTGGCGTATTGGAAAACCTGTCCAAGGCCTATATTTCTTCCAAACTGTCCGATGCCATTGTTTTTTCCGTTTTGATAATTGTATTGCTGATTAAGCCAAGCGGAATTTTAGGAAAAGAAGATTATGGAGAAGGTGTAAGATGAAGAATGTACAAATGAAAAAATCAAAGATATTTTTTGAATTACGGAGTCATTCTTATCGTGTACTTTTGTTGTTCAACTATTCCTAAAATCTGGTTCCGTAAGTTCCCTGATGAAGGGGCTTTTTGGTTCCCCTTGTGTATTTATTCTATTTTGGCCATAAGCCTTAACCTTGTGGTGGGTATTTCCGGAGAATTGTCTCTGGGGCATGCGGGCTTTTATGTGCGTAGGGTGCTTTCTTTTCCGCAAGCTGTTCCATGCTTTTTAAAGGGAAGCTCTCTGCCTCCTATGTTGATTTTCTTTATTGCCCTCTGCATCGGCGCTATTTCTGCCGGATTCTTCGGCTTTTTAATCGGTATTCCGGTTTTAAGGCTGAAAAGGAGACTATTTGGCTATCGTAACCTTAGCCTTCGGAGAAATTATCAAAAACATCATTAATGCTCTGTATTTTTGGCGTGGATAAGAATGGCTGGCATTTTTCCTTAAAGGACGGTACCGCTGTTGCTTTGGGAGAAGGGGGAAAATGGATTATTAAAGGCGCACAAGGAATCACCGGTACGCCGAAGTACAGTAACTTTTACTGTAGGGAATTGTTCTTCTTTATTGTCTATGCTCTTTATTCAGCATTTTATTCATTCCAGAACAGGAAGAGCGGTAATGGCGATTCGTGATAATCGTATAGCGGCGGAAAGTATTGCGTTACCAGCTTCAAAGCTGAAGCTGCTTTGCTTTCTACGATTTCTGCGGCCATCGCGGGAATTGCGGAGTTTTGTATGCCCATAATTTAAGCTCTCTACAGGCCTTACCGAAAAACTTCGGATACAACCAGTCCATTATGATTCTGGTATTTCGTGGTTTTAGGAGGAATTGGCAATATGCGCGGCTCTATCTTGGCCGCTGTTGTTCTGACTCTGCTTCCCGAGCTTCTTCGTTCCCTAAATGACTACAGAATGTTGATTTATGCCGTTGTTTTGATTGTGATGATGCTATTTACTTCCGCCCACAGCTTTTATCGCTTTTCGGGAGAATATTCTTCATCGTCTGTTCCGTAAGGAGGTGAATGCATGAGTCTTTTAGAAGTGAATGCCTTTAGGCATTTTCCTTTGGAGGTCTGAAGGCGGTGAGATCAGTTCCATATTTCCATTGATAAAAAGGAATTGTACGGCTTAATCAGGGCCTAACGGTGCCGGTAAAACTACAGTATTTAACCTGCTTACCGGAGTATATCAGCCCAATACCGGAGAAATTCTTTTTAAATGGGAAAAAATATTGTGGGCAGCTCCTGTATTGAGATTAACAAAAAGGAATTGCAAGAACCTTTTCAGAATATTCGATTATTTGACAAGCTGACGGTATTGGACAATGTAAAGGCAGGATTTTTTCAGGAAAATTCCTATTCCTTTATTGAAGGGATTTTTAGACTTCCAGTATTTTCAAAAAGAAAAGGAAATGTCGGATAGAGCTCTGGATTTACTCTCTGTTTTTTTCATCTGGAAGAGCATGCTTTTAGACTTGGCGGGAAACCTTCCCTACGGAAAACAAAGAAAGCTGGAAATTGCAAGAGCGCTGGCAACCAATCCATCCTTACTTTTTATTGGACGAGCCTGCGGCGGGAATGAATCCCAATGAGACGGAAGAATTGATGGACACCATCAGACTGGTTCGAGATCGTTTTGATATGACCATTTTATTGATTGAACATGATATGAAGTTGGTTTCCGGCATTTGTGATCGCCTTACCGTATTGAACTTCGGTCAAGTCCTTACAGAAGGAAAGACTCAGGAAGTATTGCATGACGAGAAGGTTATCAAGGCTTATTTAGGAGAGTAATTTATGGAACAAATTTTTAGAGGTAAAGAATCTTCATGTACATTATGGGATGATTCATGCCATTAAGGGCCTGGATTTCCATGTGAACAAAGGAGAAATCGTAACCTTAATCGGAGCCAACGGCGCCGGAAAAACCAGTACCCTGCAAACGATTACCGGCTTAATTCCCCATTCTCAGGGAGAAATCATTTATAGAGGGGAAAATGTCAGTAAGCTTCCGGGGTATAAGCTGGTTTCAAGGGACTTGCCCATGTTCCGGAGGGAAGAAGAGTTTTTGCCAGCCTTACAGTATACCAAAATCTGATGCTGAGAGCCTATACCAGAAAGGACTCAAAGGAAATTGAAGAAAGCCTGAATATGATTTATCATCATTTTCCCCGTCTTCTGGAAAGAAAAAATCAGGTAGCCGGAACTCTTTCCGGAGGAGAACAGCAGATGCTGGCCATGGGAAGAGCTTTGATGTCCAAGCCGGAGATGATTTTACTGGATGAACCCTCCATGGGACTTTCTCCCATTTACGTAAACGAAATCTTTTGATATTATTCAAAAGATTCATGAGTCAGGGGTAACCGTACTTTTGGTAGAGCAAAATGCCAACAAGGCTTTTAATGATTGCGGATAGAGCCTATGTATTGAAACCGGAAACATTCGATTAGAAGGAAAAAGCCGGAGACTTACTTTCCGATCCTCAGGTAAGAGCGGCTTATTTATCGGAATAATTATGCCCAGAAAACAATTTATGGCTCTATCTGAAAGCTCTTTACTGCTTCTCATTGTTCTATTGAGTATGATGAGCTTTCGGCCTTCAAAAGCATTGGAATAAGTCCTTTAAAAAGCTATGAAGAAAATAAAAGAAAGCGATGATGAGATTCAGGAACCACTTTCCTTTTGCCCAGTGAAGAGGATGAGGAGGAACCGGATTCCGACAGCTATCTTCGTTTTCAAAAATGAATTTCAGCTTTTGAATCAGATTGAAGAGGATGAAAGCTGGCAGAAAAAACTCTCTCTGCGAAGACGATATGAAAAAAATCGGAGAACTCTACGATAAAGAAATGCAGCGTCTGGTAAGCTATTACAGCAGAAATATCACCGGAAATGAGCGGGAAAACTTTTTGCCGAGCAAAGTGTGTTTTTGAGTCAAAGAAGCATGGAGAGTAAAAAGAGCTAAGCATGGAGAAAACCGGTGTAGAGGAAAATATCGACTACTTAAAATATATATTCAGCTGACAAAGGCTAGGTGTTCTGTTTTTATTGGAGAAGATTTTTGAAGATCAGGACGGCTAGTCCTTTTCTTTAAGAGGAGCAGACTATGAGAATTAAAAATATCTATATATTGATTCTTGTTGAGATTTTTAATCATTATTTTAATTTTTGTTTTTAGCTTTTTATCTCTATGCTTGGCAAAAATATATTCTACGGTGAAAGGACAAAGCCGGAAGAGTCTATGGAATGGCAAAGCGAACATTATGATACTTCCTTTTATAATGGTTTGCAAAAAAGAAGAGTTTACTGTTAGAAGCTATGATTCTTATGTGCTCCATGGAGAAATTTTAAAGAACCCGAGCCCTTCTTCTAAATATGTTATTATAAGTCATGGTTATAAGGATACTCGATATGGAAGTTTAAAGTATGCCTCTATCTATCTTTCCTTAGGCTATAATTGTATTATTTATGATTTACGAGGCATGGAGCAAATGAAAGTACTTTTTGCAGCTACAGTGTGAGGGAAGGAAAGGATTTGGCGGAAATAGTACATTTTTTTCAGGAAAAACTGGGAAGGAATGCGGAGATTGGCTTGCATGGAGAATCTCTTGGAGCTGCAACAACAATTGCCCTCATTGAAAAATGTACAAAATATTTCTTTTGCAGTGGCTGACTGCGGATTTTCCGATATTGAAAATGTTTTAGAGGAAATCTGGCGATACAGTCACATTCCAACAGCTATCGGCCCGGTTATGAACCAATATGCCAAGCTTCATTTCGGTATTCCTATTTCCGCCATGCGTCCCATCGACTCTTTTGGCAAAAATCAGGTGCCTATCCTTTTTATCCATGGAGAAGCTGACCAATACATTTTGCCGGCAAATAGTGAAAGAATGTATGAAGCTACCAAGGGGAAGAGAGATTTGTTGTTGGTACCAAAGGCAGGTCATGCGGAATCAGTTTTTGTAAACAAAAGCCTCTATACAGAAAAGCTGAAAGACTTTTTGTCCTCCCTTGCCCTCATAGCCCTAAGTACTGTATAATTTGTAAGATTGTGTAGAGAAGGTATTGCAGGCCTTCTTGCTTTATGAGTACTTACTGATTTTGCCGTGTTTAGTAAGGGGATTTCAAAATTTCTATACTGCATAAAGGGAGATTGTATGAAGAAATATGGTGTTAATGAATTAAGAAAAATGTTTTTAGCCTATTTTCAGGAGAAGGAACATTTGGTAATGAAAAGCTTTTCCTTGGTTCCCCATAATGATAATAGCTTATTGTTAATCAACCTCGGAATGGCGTCCTTTAAAGCCTTATTTTTACCGGTCAGGAAATCCCGCCAAAGAGAAGAGTGGCTACCTGTCAGAAGTGTATCCGTACCGGAGATATTGAGAACATCGGTAAGACTGCAAGACACGGCACCTTCTTTGAGATGCTTGGTAATTTCTCCTTCGGAGATTACTTTTAAGTCCGAGGCTTTACATTTTGCCTGGGAATTTTTGACAGAGAGAGTAGGTCTGGAGAAGGATCGTCTTTATCCCAGTATTTACTTGGAGGATGAAGAGGCTTTCAAGGTATGGAATGAGGAAATCGGTATTCCTGCAGATCGTATCTATCGCTTTGGAAAGAAGGATAATTTCTGGGAGCATGGTGTAGGTCCCTGCGGTCCCTGTTCCGAAATTTACTATGACCGTGGAGAGAAATACGGTACAGGTCCCTGAGGATGTGATGGGAGGAGAGGGAGATCGTTTCTTAGAGGTATGGAACGTGGTATTCTCCCAGTTTAACAATGACGGTCAGGGCAATTATACCGAGCTTATTCAGAAGAACATTGATACCGGAATGGGCTTAGAGCGTCTTGCGGTAGTTTGCCAGGATGTTCCTCTTTGTTTGATGTGGATACCAATCAGGCCATGATGACAGAGATTGAAAGTCTTTCCGGAAAAGAAAGTATCTGGAGGATAAGACTGCGGATGTTTCCTTCCGTATTATTGCAGACCATGTAAAAAGCTGTACCTTTATGGCTTCTGACGGTATTATGCCTTCCAATGAGGGAAGGGGCTACGTTTTCCGTAGATTGTTAAGAAGAGCGGCAAGACATGGACGTATTTTTGGGTATTCCCGCAGGAAGTCTATCCAAGCTTTCGAAAAAGGCTATTGCCTTGTCCTCTGACGGATATCCCTGAGCTTTCTGAAAAGAAAGGATATGATTCTTCGGGTTATTTCGAGGAAGAGGATCGTTTCAACAAGACTATTGATAACGGTCTTGCTATTTTACAGGGCTTAAAGGAAGATTTACAGAAAAAGGGAGAGAAGCTTCTTTCCGGAGAAGATGCCTTCCGTCTTTACGACACTTACGGATTCCCTTTGGATTTAACCAAGGAAATCTTAGAGGATAGCGGAATTACCGTGGATGAAGAGGCTTTCCAGCAGGCCATGAAGGTGCAAAGAGAAACCGCAAGAGCGGCAAGAAAGAGCACCAACTACATGGGAAGAGACGACATCTACCAGAATCTGGATGCCTCTTTAAAGACAGAGTTTGTGGGATACGATACTCTGGAATGTGAAGGAAAGGTTACCGCATTGGTATACCTTGCAGACAATGGAGATGAGGATGAAATTCGTCCTTCTGTAGAGGCAGGAAATCGTGCCGCAGTAATTACCGACCGCAGTCCCTTCTATGGAACCATGGGTGGACAGCAGGGAGATCAGGGAAAGATTTGTTCCGGTACTTCCGTATTCACGGTAGAAGAAACAATTCACTTACAGGGTGGAAAACTGGCTCACCTGGGAACTGTAGAGCAGGGAGGTTTTTCCGTAGGAGATGCCGTAACTTTAACCGTAGATGCCAAGAAGCGTGCTTTAACCGCCAGAAACCATACCGCAACCCACCTTTTACAGAAGGCCCTGAAAGGAAACTTTGGGAAGCCATGTAGAACAGGCGGGAGCTTACTATGATGACAAGCGTCTTCGTTTTGACTTTACGCATTTTCACAGCCTTAACCAAAGAAGAACTTGAGAAGGTTGAGAATTTGGTCAATGAAGAAATTGCCAGAGGCGACGTGAAAAGTGCTTACACAGGAAATGCCCATTGAAGAAGCTAAAAATCCGGTGCTACCGCATTATTCGGAGAAAAGTATGGTGATACCGTAAGAGTGGTTTCCGTAGGAGATTTCTCCATTGAGCTTTGCGGAGGAACCCATGTAGAGAATTCCTCCTCCATCCAGGCCTTTAAGATTCTTTCCGAGCAGGGTGTTGCTGCCGAGTCAGAAGAATCGAAGCCATCACGTCTCAGAACCTCTTTGATTATTTCCACCATGAGGAGGAGCTGTTAAAGAGTCTTAGCGGAAAATTAAAGGCAGATCCGGAGCATTTATTGGCCAGGGTAGAGAGTTTGGAGAAGGAATTAAAGGAAAGCCGTTCCCAGTGTGAACAGTTAAAGGCGAAGCTGGCCAATGCGGAAGTGGAAGATTTAGCAGTGGTAGAATACAAGGATTGTTCTTTGATTGCAGCCAATATTCCGGGTATGGACAGAAATGCCCTTCGAAATCTGGGAGACAGCTTAAAGGATAAGCATAAGAATGCCTTTATCCTTCTGGCCTCTGTAGAAGACGGTAAAGCCGATTCTTATGGCTACAGCCGCTGACTCTGCAGTAAAGCTCGGTGCTCATGCCGGAAATCTGATTAAAGAGATTGCTCCTATCCTTGGAGGTGGGGGAGGCGGTAAGCCTCAGATGGCTCAGGCCGGCGGAAAGGATACCGCAAAGTTAGAGGAAGCTTTAAAGCAGTCTTTAGAGAGCATGAAGAAACAGCTGGGCTAAGGAAAAAGCTCCGGGTAAAAAATAGCTTTAGTTCTAAAAAAGTCATTGACGTATGAAATTTTGGTGTTATAATAAACTCTAGTTTGTGCCCGAAGGGAGGTTTGGGGTATCGCATGTCAAATGTCATCGTAAAAGAAAACGAGTCTTTGGACAGTGCTTTACGCAGATTCAAAAGAAACTGTGCTAAGGCAGGAATCCAGCAAGAAATTCGTAGAGAGAGCATTACGAGAAGCCATCAGTAAGACGTAAGAAGAAGTCTGAAGCGGCTAGAAAGCGTAAGTTCAACTAATTTATAGCTTAGATGTTAGCCCTGATTCAGCAATGAATTAGGGCTATTTTCTTTCAAAAAAGGAGTCCCATGGCGGAAAGAGAATTGCTATTAGATATTCCTCTGGAACATGAAATGAATATTCTGGGACAGATGGATCAAAAATTTAAATAAGATTCAAAAACAGTTTCAAGTCAGTATTATTGATCGAGACGGATTATTGAAAATCATAGGGGAAGAAGACGCTGCTAACAAAGCTAAGGAAGTGCTTCTTTCCCTTTTGAAGTTATCTCAAAAGGGTACTGCCATTAATGAGCAAAATGTAAACTATGCTATTTCCTTAACGGTAAAGGAAGGAAAGGGAGATGCCCTCCTGCATTTAGATGAGGATTTGCTGGCAAGAACCGCCTTGGGAAAGCCAGTAAAGCCTAAAACTTTAGGGGCAGAAGGCCTATGTGGATGCCATTCGGAAAAAAATATGATTACCTTCGGCATCGGTCCTGCAGGTACCGGTAAAACTTATCTGGCTATGGCTATGGCGATTTCCGCCTTTCGAGAGGAAGAGGTTTCAGAATTATTTTGACAAGACCTGCCATAGAGGCGGAGAGAAGCTCGGATTTTTACCGGGTGATTTACAATCCAAGGTAGATCCCTACCTTCGTCCCTTATATGATGCTCTCTACCAGATTATGGGACCGGAGCAGTATCTGGCCAATGCGGAGAAAGGGACTTATTGAAGTGGCACCCTCGGCTTATATGCGCGGTAGAACCTTTGGACAATGCCTATATTATCTGGATGAAGCGCAGAATACCACTCCTGCGCAGATGAAGATGTTCTTAACCAGAATCGGTTTTTGGCTCCAAGGTGGTGGTTACCGGAGATTTAACCCAGAAGGATCTGGAAGAGGGAAAGAAATCCGGTTTGGAGGATGCCATCCATGTTTTGAAAAATGTAGAGGGAATCGCTTTTTTTCCACTCTTACCAGCGAAGACGTGGTTCGTCACCCCTTAGTGCAAAGAATCGTTAATGCCTACGAAAAGGACGAAGAAAGAAAAAAAGAAGGATAAATATGCAAATAGACATTCAATGGGAAGTGAAGGAACAAACAAGTCTGGATTACGAAAAATCATTCAGGATATCGTGGAGGAAAGTCTTGATTATGTTTCCTGTCCCTATGATGTATCTCTTTCTGTAAGCTTCATTGAAGCGGAGGAGATGCGGGAGTTAAACTTAAGCCAAAGAGGAATTGATTATGCTACGGATGTTCTTTCCTTTCCTTTGTTGTCTTTAGATCCTCCGGGAAGCTTTCCCGAAAGTCTGGAAGAGGAGTGGGGAATTTTCGATCCGGAGACCGGAGAACTGATGCTGGGGGATATTGTCCTTAACTGGGACAAGGTAAAGGAACAGGCGGAGAGCTACGGCCATTCTTTAGAGAGAGAGCTTGCCTTTTTGATTGCTCACTCCCTTTTACACCTTTTCTCCTATGATCACATGGAAGAAGAGGAAAGAAAAGAGATGGAACAGAAGCAGGAAGAGATATTAGAGAATAGAGGGTATTACCGATGAGAGAAGGCAGAAGACAAGTCTCCCCAAAAAAAGAAGATCAAGCGAAATAATTTTTGTTCTGCAGGGATCTCTTCTTGCAGTTGCCGGAATTCTGGTTCGTCTTATCGGCATGGTTTACCGAATTCCACTTTCCGCGATTATTTCCGATGAGGGTAATGGATATTATACCTCAGCTTTTTCTATTTATACCTTGCTCCTGATTCTATCCAGTTATTCCATGCCCACTGCCATTTCCAAACTGATTTCTCAGAATCTGGCGGCGAAACGTTTTAAAAATACGGAAAGAGTTTTAAGGGTTTCTTTTATTTATGCCTCCATTATGGGAGCGGTCATGGCCTTTTGTGCTATTCTTCGGAGCGGATGCCATTGCAGGAGCCTTGAAAAAGCCCTTTGCCGCTTATGCCCTTAGAGCACTGGCTCCAACCGTTTGGATTATGGCCTATCTCGGGGCTTTTGCGAGGATACTTTTCAAGGGCATGGGAAATATGATTCCTACGGCTATTTCCCAAATCTCTGGAGCAGATTGCCAATGCCGTTTTTTCCGTTTTGATGGCATACCTCCTTTTCGCTAAAGGGAAAAAGAAGCCAATTTGCTATACAACAATACGGAGTATTCCTATGCTTTTCGGCGCTATGGGAGGAGCTATCGGTACCGGCGTGGGAGCCTTTTATTGCCCTGCTGTTCTTTTTGATGCTTTATTCTTATCAAAGACCAAGGCTCAGAAAAAGAGCCAAGAAGGATAGCAGTATGGTGGAAAGCTATGAGCGTTCCGCCCTATTGTTGTTTTCAACCATGGTTCCTATCTTGATTTCCAGCACGGTATATAATATTTCCTCCGTTCTGGATGACTATTTTTATTCCAGCATTATGACTAAGCTTAAGATTCCTACCAAACAGATTGTTATGGAGTGGGGAATCTTCGGAGAATATCATATTCTCTTTAATATTCCCGTAGCCTTGGCCAATGCCTTATCCTCCTCTTTGATTCCCAGCCTTACTGCGGCTGTTGCTTCCCATGATCGGAAAAAGACCCTTGGACAAATCCAGACCAGCATTCGCTTCAGTATGCTGATTGCGGTTCCCTGTACCGTGGGAATGTGTATTTTGGCGGAGCCTCTATGCAGAATGCTTTTCCCTGGAAAAAATGTAATGCTTTTAATTAATGTAACCAGAATCGGTGCTTTTAGCGGTTTTATTTTATTCTCTGTCCACCATCAGTAATGCCATTTTACAGGGATTGGGACATCTGAATCTGCCTCTTAAGCATTCCGTTATTTCTTTGGTATTCCATTTGGCCAGTTTGTTACTTCTCTTATATGGAAGAAACCGGCATCTACGGAGTAGTTGTTTCCAATATCCTTTTTGCCATCATGATGTGCATCTTAAATCAGGCTGCCATAAAACGTCATACCAGATGCGTAATAGACTGGGGAAAAACCATAGGATATCCCATTTTAGCTTCTCTCATCATGGGAATTTTTGCCTTTGGATGCTATTTCGTGATTCATTTCCTTCTTCCGGAAAAGCTGGGAAAAGGGAAGAATCGGTTCCGCCCTGTCTTTACTTCCGGCGATTTTTGTTGCGGTAGTTCTCTACTTTGGCAGTCTTTCTGAAAAATGAATGCCTTTTTCTAAAGAAGACCTGGATGAAATGCCTATGGGGGACGTTTAAAGAGATTTATAAAGGATTAAAAATCGAAAAAAACTATAAATAAGCTAAAATTTAAAAAGATGAAATATAATCAAAGGATATAGAAAAGAATAGGGGCAATATGAAGGATTGTATTATTGTGGGAGGAGGAGCTGCCGGTATGGTGGCTGCCATAGAAGCTAAAAGAGCCGGTGCAAAGTCGGTTCTTTTTAGTGGAAAAACAAGCCTGCCTTGGGAAAGAAGCTAAGCCAGACCGGAAAACGGAAGAGCCAATTATACCAATCTTTCCATGAATGCCAACGCCTATCGGAGCAATCATCCGGAATATATTCCTTCTTTATTAAAACATTTTGATAGCAGAAATGCTCTGGAATATTTTCAAAGGCTTTGGGAATCTATCCCAAGTTTAGGGGAGACTATGTTTACCCCTACTCGGATCAGGCAAAAAGCATGGTGCAATGCTTTGGAAAACGCCCTTCATAATTTGGGGTAGAAATCTGTCTACAGCATAGGGTGGAAGCAATTTCTTGGACTGAGCATGAGGCTTTTTTCATAAAAGGAAAAAGCTTCTGCATAAGGGAGGTGTCGAATCTTCTTCACAGAAGGATAATGATTCCGATTCTGCTCTTGTTTTCCGGAAACAAAAGGAAAAAGACAAAAAAGGAAAAGATTAAAAAAAGAAAAAGTAGAATGGGAAGAAAAAGAGTTTTTCCCTAAAAGGACGGAAGCTTTTTAATTGCTACCGGAGGATTGGCTATGGAAGCCTTGGAGCTTCCGGTGAGGGCTATGAGTATCGCAAAGAGCTTTAAACCCATAGTGTTTCTCCTCTTTTCCCCAGTCTTGTTCCCCATCTATACCAGGAAGACTATGTAAAGCTTTTGGTCCGGTGTCAGAGTCGATGTGAGGGCGAAGCTTTATAAGGAGCAGGATTTAATTTTTCAGGATGAGGGAGAACTGCAATGCACGGATTATGGTATTTCCGGTATTATCGTTTTTTTCAAATGAGCCGCTTAGTGCACAGGCTCTATTGCAAAGATAAAGGCAAAGTTTTCTTTGAACTGTCCTTTCTTCCGAAATTTGAAGAGGAGGAAGCCAAAAAGTATTTTCTGAAAGAAAGCAGCTTTTGGAAAAGGGAGAAGGGAGAAGCCTTCTACTGGGACTATTTTCCGGAAAAGCTGAGTCAAGTGCTTTACGAAAGGGTACAGCTTTCCCATAAAAGCAAAAGGATACAAGATATTTCGGATCAAAGAAAAATATTAGAATTATGTCAGCTTTGCCTACATTTTTCCTTTTCAGCCGGAAAAGAATCGGAGATTTTCAAAGAGCCCAATGTACGGCAGGGGGGTAAATTTATCGGAAATTTTTATTCCGGATTTTCAAAGTAAAAAGAATCCGGATTTATACTTTTGCCGGAGAGTACTTGGATGTGGACGGCATTTGTGGAGGCTATAACCTTCATTTTGCCTTTTGGATCGGGAATTTTGGCAGGAAGAGCCATGGGGAAGAAAAATGATTAAAATCGGACAGTTGAAATTAGCTATAGAGGAGGACAGGATGCCCTTCTTCCGGCCATTGCCAAAGTGCCTGAAGCTGAAAAAAAGAGGAGATTTCTGCTTATCAGATTCTTCGTCGTTCTTTTGGATGCCAGAAAAAGCCCCAGCTCTTTTTATGTGTATACGGTTTCTGTAGAGCTAAGAGGAGTTTTCGAGAAAGAAAGCTCTGACCAAACTGAAAAGAATAAAGATATTCAAAGCTATACTCCTGTATTTGTATCAAGAGCCTAAGTGTCCGGAAAAGATTCAAGGAAAGGCTTTGGAAGATTTCTTTCAATGGGAAGAGCATCGACCCATAGTGGTGGGCTTTGGACCGGCAGGAATCTTTGCAAGTCTACTTTGGCTAGAGCCGGCTGTCGCCCCATTATCTATGAGCGGGGGAAAGGCAGTAGAGGAAAGAGCTAAGGATGTGGAAGCCCTTTGGGAAAAAGGGATTTTAAACAAGGAATCCAATCCGCAATTTGGAGAAGGGGGAGCAGGTACCTTTTCAGACGGAAAGCTCAATACCTTGGTAAAGGATCAAAAACGGTCGCTCCCGTTTATGTCTCTTCAGGAATTTATCCGGCATGGTGCCAAGGAAGAAATCCTCTATGATGCCAAGCCCCATGTGGGAACGGATGCCCTGATTTCATTGTTTCCTCCATCGAAAAGGAAATCGAGAGTCTTGGGAGGAGAAATCCACTTCGGACAGCAGTATCATTTTTCAAAAGGAGGAGAAGCACCCTTAATTATCGCCATCGGCCATAGCGCAAGAGATAGCTTTTCGGGAGCTTTTACGCCCTTTTCTTATCCCATTGTGGCTAAAGGATTTTGCCATGGGCTTTAGAGTACAGCATAGCCAAAGGGATATCGATACCGCGCTATACGGTGAGATTCCTGAGGAATTAAGAGAAAAGCTGGGAGCTCCGCCTATAAAATCAGTCATCAGGCAAAGCATCGTTCTTTTTACAGCTTCTGTATGTGTCCGGGAGGATATGTGGTAAACTCTTCTTCGGAGGAGGGACGACTTTGTGTGAACGGTATGAGCTATAGCAAAAGAGATAGCGGCTATGCCAACTCCGCCATCATATTCACGATTAAAAAGGAAGAATACGGGGAGTAAAATAATCCCCTAGCCGGAATTGCTTTTGCAGGAATACTGGGAAGAGAAGGCCTTTCAACTGGGAGAGGGAAGAGTGCCCTACAGCAGATACGACAAAAATTAAAAATGTCGCAAAGTGAAACCGAAGATTTAGCAGCTTATGCTGAAGGGGACAGAGCAAGGAATGTGATTCTAAAGCCCCTCTTTTTCCATTTTGAAGACTATCCAAAGCTTGGCAATATAAAAGAGGATTTTTATTGAATCCATGGATGCCTTTGAAGGCAAGATGAAGGGTTTTTCCAAGGGAAATACTCTGATTTACGGTGTGGAGAGCAGAACCTCTTCTCCTCTTAGAATTTTAAGGGATGAAGAGCTCCGCTGTATGGAGAAGGAGATTTACCCTTGTGGAGAGGGGCAGCTATGCAGGAGGCATAATGAGTGCCGCCATGGACGGCATGAAGGTGGCAGAGGCCTATATCCGTTCCCTTTACAAAAACCGCGGGGAAGATAAGAAGAGATCCTGCCAGGTATTCAATAGTAAATTTTACATAGATATAAAAATAGCATATCTAGTGATGCTACAGATAGAAATGTGAGGGAATTGTGGGAAACAAGTTATTTACGGAAATATTGGAAAAACGCACCTGCTAATGAGCCTGAGCGCCAGTTTTACTTTTATAGAACAAATCAAAGCTCTGCTGGATGTGAAGAAGGGGGAGGGCTATGAGGCAAAGGCTATGGTGACAGTCATCGGTTGCCAGATGTCTGCCAAGGACGGAGAAAAGCTTCAGGGAATTTTGCAGGAAGCAGGCTATAGCATTACGGAAAATGAAGAGGAGGCGGATGTAATCCTCTTTACCACCTGTACCGTCCGGGAGAACGCCAATCAAAAAGCTTTACGGACGTATCGGACAGCTTAAGCATCTCTATCAAAGGAAATAAGGACTTAATTATCGGTATTACCGGTTGTATGATGCAGGAAAAGGATGAGGTGGAAACCATTCAGAGAAAAATATCCCTATGTGCATCTGATTTTTCGGTACCCACAATATTTATAAGTTGGCAGAGTATCTTTTGGAAACCATGCTTTCCAAAGAAAAGAAGGTAGAGCTTTTTGGAGGATAGTGCGGAAATTGTGGAAAATCTTCCGTCCAAGAGAAAGTATGCCTTTAGAGCAGCCGTAAATATCAGCTTTGGCTGCAATAATTTCTGTACCTACTGTATCGTGCCTTATGTAAGAGGAAAAGAAAAGTCCAGAGATTCTCGGGAAATTTTGAAAGGAATGTGAAGCATTGGTTGCCGACGGCGTGAAAGAAATCATGCTCCTTGGGCAAAATGTGAATTCCTACGGCTTGGATCAAGAAGGAGGAATGTTCCTTTCCGGAGCTTTTTGGCAAAAATTGCAAAGCTTCCCGGTCTTAAAGCGACTCTGTTTTATGACTCCAAACCCCTAAGGATTTTTCCGATGAGCTTTTACAGGTGATGAAGGAAAAATGAAAAACATTTGCAATCATATCCATCTGCCCCTGCAATCCGGCTCTACTGCCATTTTTAAAGAGGATGAACCGGCATTACAGCAAGGAATCCTATATGGCTTTGGTGAAAAAATAAGAGAAGTTTTTGCTGGATGTCAGTCTGACGACAGACATTATAGTAGGCTTTCCCGGGAGACGGAGGAGGATTTTCAGGATACCATGGAGGTGGTAGCCTACGCCAAAGTTTGATTCCGCCTTTACCTTCCAGTACTCTAAGCGTACAGGAACCCTGCTGCCAAGTGGGAGGCTGTACCCTGAGGATACGGTAAAGGAGCGTTTTCCAGCGACTGTTAGAGCATATCCGTCTTCATTCAGAAGAAAGAGAAGGAAGAGACCTGGGCAAGGTGATGGATGTTTTTGGTAGAAGAGAAGGACAAAGAATCCGAGAATATGCTCACCGGACGACTGAGCAACAATGTGCTGGTGCATTTTGAAGGTGGAGAGCGCTTAATCGGAGAAATTGTTCCGGTTCGTTTGGATAAATCTATGGGCTTTTTATTACTATGGGAGTGTTCTTTAATGGATGAAGCAAAAATTATCCCCTATGATGCGGCAATATTTGGAGAGCAAGAAGGAGGTACCTGATGCCTCCTCTTTTACCGCATTGGGAGATTTTTTTATGAAATGTTCTTTCGAGGATGCCATCAAAGCCTCCAAGGCTTTTGGATTTGGTGCTTACAGGGAAGGACTGCGGTCTGGAGGAAAGGGCTCCCATGTGCGGAATCCCTTACCATGCGGCGGATTCCTATGTCAGCAAATTGGTATCCCAGGGCTTTAAGGTAGCCATAGGAGAACAGGTAGAGATCCAAAAGCTTGCCAAGGGACTGGTAAAGAGGGAGATTATTCGGGTGATTACCCCCGGAACCCAGACCGAGGAAACTGCTTTGGAGGAAGGGAAAAATAACTATCTTTCCGCCATTTATCCGGGAAACAGCGGCATCGGCCTTGCCACCGTGGATATCAGTACCGGAGAGCTTTACAGCTTAAGTGTTTCCGATAGCAAGGAGCTTTTGGATGAAATCTCCCGTTTTTCCCCAAAGGAGATTCTCTGTCCCATAGGCTTTTTAGAGGATAAGGAATTAAGCTCTGCCTTGGACAGTCGCTTTTAGCTTAAGCATTACGGAAAAAGGAGAAGGACTACTTTTGGAAAGGAAGAGGCGGATAAGATTCTTCTTCCCATTTTTTCCTCCTCCATTCCCCGGCTTAGGCTTGGAGCATGCCCCCTGGAAAGAAGGGCTTTAGGAGCCTGCCTACGCTATCTGTACGATACCCAGAAGAATATTTTATCCCATATTCGGCATATAGAGCGTTTTCATCGGGAAGACTATATGCTTTTTAGACCTTTCCACCCAGAGAAATCTGGAGCTTTGGGAAACCCTTAGAGACAAGAAAAAGCGAGGAAGCCTGCTTTTGGGTACTGGACAAAACCCATACCGCCATGGGAAGTCGTATGCTTCGCCATTTTCTGGAACGACCGCTTCGGGAAAGAAAGAAAATGGAGGAGCGTTTAGATTGTATTGAAGAGCTTTGTCAGCGTTATATTGACGGAGAAGAGCTTAGAGAATATCTGGACTCCATCTACGATATGGAAAGACTGATTGGGAAAAATCAGCATTTCCTCCGCCAATGCCAGAGATATGCTGGCTTTAAAAATCCTCTTTACAATTCCTGCCGGTGATTAAAGAGGACTTTAAGCTCCTTTTTCCGGAAAGCTTTTACAGGGCTTAGGACAGGAAATGGATGCACTGGAGGAGCTTTATACCAGGATTGATGAATGCATTGAAGAGGATCCCCCCCTTAGCATTAAGGAGGGAGGAATCATTAAGTCTTCCTTCCATGAGGAGGTGCGACTTTTCCGGGAAGCGGGAGAGCATGGGAAAGGAATGGCTGAACCGGCTGGAAGAGCAGGAAAGAGAAAAAGCGGAATTAAAAAAATCTGAAAATCAAATATAACCGTATTTTTCGGCTACTGCTTTGAAATCTCCAAGTCCTATCAGGGAGAAATTCCCGATTACTTTATCAGAAGACAGACTCTTGCTCAGGCAGAACGATACACCACCGTAGAATTACAGGATTTACAGAATAAAATCTTGGGGGCGGCTGAAAATTTACAGCAGCTGGAATACAGTCTCTTTGTAAATTTGCGGGAAGAGCTTTCCCGAGAACTTGAAGAATGCAAAAACCGCCAAGGAAATAGCCTTTTTGGATGCCTGCCTTTCTTTTGGCCAAGGTGGCTATGCAGGAGCAGTATGTTCGTCCGAAAAATCAATGAGGAAGGGAACTTTAACGATTGTGGATGGTCGTCATCCGGTGGTGGAAAAAGCTTTTACAGGACCAAAGCTTTGTCCCAAAATGATGCAAGTCTTGGTAAAGAGGAGAAGATAGCGATTATCACCGGTCCCCAATATGGCAGGAAAATCCACGTATATGCGACAAGTTGCCTTAATCGTGCTGATGGCTTCCATCGGCTCCTTTGTGCCGGCAAAGCAGGCGGATATTCCTATCTGCGACAGAATCTTTACCAGGGTAGGGGCTTCCGATGATTTGGCCTCCGGTCAATCTACCTTTATGGTAGAAATGAGTGAGGTTTCCAATATTTTACGAAATGCTACGGAAAATTCTCTGTTGATTTTTGGATGAAATCGGAAGAGGTACCTCCACCTTGACGGCCTTTCCATAGCCTGGGCAGTGGTGGAATATCTTGCCAGGGAAATCAAAGCCAAAAACCCTCTTTGCCACCCACTACCATGAGTTAAGTGTATTTGGAGGGGAAGCTGGAAAAATGTGAAGAACTACTGTATAGCGGTGTCCAAGGAGCAGGGAGAAATTCAGTTCCTTCGTAAGATTATGCCGGGAGGGGCAGACGAAAGTTATGGTATTGATGTGGCTAAGCTTGCGGGTGTTCCCGGCGCCCTGTACTGGACAGAGCCAGAGAAATCTCCAGCTTTTTGAAATGAAAAAGGATCTTAGTCTTCAGCATTTGGACTTTTGAAGAGGCCTGGAAGAAAAACTTCGAAGAGGATTTTCCGGAAAATACCTTAAAGGCCGGAGAAACGAGAAGAAAAATTCCGCTCAGAGTTAAGTAAGGAAGAGAAAGAAGTTTTAGACTGTATTCGCAAATGATTCCTTTGAAAGCATGAGTCCCTTGGAAGCCATCAAATCTGTTGTTTAGTTTAAAGGAGAAACTTCGTTGAAAAATTCACCCTATTAAGCCAGGAGTGCATCAATCAAATTGCCGCAGGAGAGGTGGTGGAGCGTCCCGGCAGTATCGTAAAAGAGCTGGTGGAAAATGCCTTGGATGCTAAAGCTACGGCTATTTCCATAGAGATCAAGGGAGGTGGCATCAGCTTTCTTCGGGTAAGCGATAACGGAGAGGGAATCTTTTCTGAGGATTTGGAGAGGGCCTTTTATGCCCCATGCCACCAGTAAAATCCAAAATCCCAAAGACTTGGAAGAGATTTTTAGCTTCGGCTTCCGTGGGAGGCCTTGGCTTCTATTGCCTCCGTGGCTAAGGTGGAATGTATCAGCAAAAAGGCAGGAGGATTTTCTTGCCCACAGAATCTCTTGTGGAGGGAGGAAGCTTTCTCCGGTGGAAGAAGTAGGGGAATGGATGGCACCAGCATTTTGGTGCGGGATCTTTTCTACAATGTGCCTGCCAGAAAAGAAGTTTTTTTATTAAGTGAAAGCATCGGAAGCCAGTAGGGTAGAGGAAATGGTGGAAAAAGCTGGCTCTAGCCAATCCGGGTATTTCTTTTCATTTTTGTAAAAGGATGGAAAAAGTCGCTTCCAAACCCGTTGGGGGCGGGAAAGCTTTCGATGTGGTATTTCGGCATTTACGGAAAGAGCTTTGCCAAAGGACAGCTCTGAAATAAAGGAATCCTATTATCCTTCCAGCCCTAACAGGATTGGCTACCCTGCATATTGAGGGGCTTTTTGGGAAAGCCCAAGCCTTACCCGTTCCAACAGGCAATATGAAATTTTCTTCGTGAATGGGTCGTTTTGTTCGGGATTCTTTACTAAGAAGAGCCCTAGAGGACGCCCTATAAACCCTTTTTGATGCAGCATAAGTTTCCCTTTGCCATCGTCTTTTTACACCTAAGCCCCCAATCTTGTGGATGTGAATGTGCATCCCACAAAAAGCTGGAGGTGCGTTTTCAAAATCAGGAAAAAAATTTATCAGGCACTCTTTGACTGCGTAAGCAAAACCTTATCCAAAGCAGACTTGATTGACCATAGTCCCCTTTCCCTTTTCCAAAAAGGAAAAGGAGGAGAAAAAGTACAGCATTTCTTTTCCCCTTCCAGTCAGCTTTGGGAGAAAAAAAGAGAAAAAGAGAATAAAAAAGAAAAAAATGATATTCCCGAAGAAGCAGTTAGAACTGATCAAAACGATAAGCAAAAGTGCCGAACAGATTTCTAATAAAAAGAGCAAGAGAAGGAAAAAGCAGAAGCTGTAAATCAAGGGTATCCTATAGGGAGGCTTTAGAAAAGCTTCAGAGAAGTCTCAGAGAAGGCTCAGTTTTAGAATAGAAGTTCCGGTGCTGAATCAGCAGAAAGCATGAAACAAGCGAAGAGAAGCTTATTTATGAAGAGTTTGATTTAACTAAAGGGGATTCGTTTAGAAGAAGAAAAAGGCTTCTGAAAAGGAAGAGAATACTGTCCCCAAAGGAAGAGCAGCTTTTTCACCGAATCGGAAAGATCTCCCATCAGCAGAACAGGAAAAGTCTATTTTCTCCTTCCTTCTTTCTCCGAAGAGGGAGAAAGGAATTTCGCCTGATTGGGCAGGTTTTTTTCAGACCTACTGGTTGATAGAATTTCAAAAGGAACTCTTTATCATGGATCAGCATGCTGCCCATGAGAAGGTGAACTTTGAAAAAGATGCGAAAGAATTACCCTGAAAAAGCCGGGGAATTAGTCAGGGAATTCTTCCTAAAAACCATGGTCTTTAATGCAAAAGAGGAAGAGCTCTATGAAAAGACCAAGGACTATTTTACCCATCTTGGCTATAGAATCCGAAAGGAAGAAGAGAAGCGATATGCCTTAGAAGGAATCCTGCGGACTTTTCCTTCTTTGGATGCGGAAATGCTTTTTCCATGAAATTCTGGATGCTCTTGCAGAAGAAGGGAAATCTTTCCGAAGCGGAGAGCGTCTATGATAAAATTGCTTCCATGGCCTGTAAGGCATCTGTAAAGGGAAATCAACCCTAAGCTTTTAGGAGGCGGAGGCTTTTGATAGAGAAGCTTTTTACCTGGAAAAATCCCTTATGCCTGCCCCCATGGACGACCCACCATTGTGGCCTTCAAAAAGCAGGATTTGGAGAAAATGTTTAAGAGGATTGTATAAATGAATCTTTGGGAAAAACATAAGCCCTTATTGATTTTGGCAGGTCCTACCGCAGTAGGAAAAACTGGTACCTCCATTGCCTTAGCCAAGGCTTTGGACGGAGAGTGTATTTCCGCTGACTCTGTTCAGGTTTACAAAGGACTGGATATCGGTTCCGGTAAGGTGAAAAGAAGAAGAGAAGCAGGAATTCCCCACCATCTTCTGGACATTCTTAGTCCTTCAGAGAATTATGATGCCAGCCTATTTCAAAAGATGGCAAGGGAAAAAATTGCCGAGCTTTACAGTAGAGAAAAACTTCCCATTTTGGTGGGGGGAACCGGATTCTATATTCAAGCCATGCTCTATGATATAGACTTTCAGGAAGAGAATCAGGAAGAAAAGGATAGAATCCGAAGGGAGCTTACAGACAGACTGGAAAAAGAGGGGACGATTCCTCTTCACCAGAAGCTGTCCCAAGTGGATCCGGAAGCGGCGAAAGGCTATCCATGAAAACAACAAGCAGAGAATCATCCGTGCCTTTGGAATATTATTATCTGCATAAGAAACCCATTTCCCAACATAATCAGGAAGAGCAAAAAGAATCTCTATGATGCTCTATTTATAGTATTGTGTAGAGAACGGGAGAAATTGTATCAGGGTATCCATGACCGTGTTCTGCAAATGAAGGAAGAGGGCTTGTTTCAAGAGGTTCAGGCTCTTTATGAGCAGGGCTATCGGGAAAATATGCCGGGCTGTAATGCTATAGGCTACAAAGGAGGTGTTTGCTTATTTAGAGGGACGATACACAGAAGATGAGTGTATCGAAAAAAATTCAGCAGCATTCCAGAAACTATGCCAAAAGGCAGATGACCTGGTTTAGAAGAGAAAAATACCATCTTCCTTTCTGAGGAGGAATTTTGCAGGGGTAAGGAGGAAAGAATAGAATGGATTATCAAAGAATCTATGAAGAAATGGGCATTTCTCCGGAAGTAATTGCCTATAGTGAAAAAAATATTAAAAAAATCTGGAGAGCTCGTTTCAAAGAGATTGATGAAATTGCGGAAATCAACCAATTAAAGGTTTTACAGGCCCTGCAAAAAGGCAAAGGTTTCAGAGGCTCATTTGCTGGGCAGCACCGGATACGGCTACAACGATATCGGAAGAGATGCCCTGGAAGAGGTTTACGCCAATTATTTTCATACGGAGGATGCCCTTGGTCCGTTCTCAGATTGTCTGCGGAACCCATGCTTTGGCCATTGCCCTGCAGGGAAACCTTCGTCCGGGAGATGAAATTTTATCCCCGGTAGGTAAGCCCTACGACACCTTGGACGAGGTTATCGGAATCAGAGACTCCCTAGGCTCCTTGAAGGAATTTGGTGTGAGCTACAAAGAGGTCGCTTTACTGCCGGATGGTTCCTTTGATTATGAGGGCATTAAAAATGCCATTTCCGAAAAAAACCAGATTGGTGGAAATTCAACGTTCCAAGGGCTATAGCGATAGAAAGAGCTTCAGTCCTAAGGAAATTGGAGACTTGATTCGCTTTATCAAGGCTGTAAGAAAGATTTGATCTGCATGGTGGATAACTGTTACGGCGAATTTGTCTGTACTGAAGAGCCCAGTGACTACGGAGCGGATATGGTGGTAGGGATCCCTCATTAAAAACCCCGGCGGAGGACTGGCTCCCATCGGAGGCTATATTGCCGGAAGCAAAAGAATGTATTGAAAGAGCAGCAGTGAGACTGACTGCTCCCGGCTTAGGAAAAGGAGCTCGGTCCTTCCCTACACTGTAACAAAGGATTTCTTCCAAGGCTTTTTTTCCTGGCACCGACTGTTACCGCTTCAGCAGAAAAAAGTGCGATATTTGCTGCAAGTCTTTTTGAATCCCTGGGCTATCCCTGTCACCCTAAAGCAGATAGTCCAAGAAACGATATTATTCAGGAAATCCGTATGGGGAATGGAGAAGCTTTGCTGGCTTTTTTTGTAGAGGAATTCAAGAAGCTTCTCGGTGGACTCCTTTGTTCGCCCGGAACCCTGGGATATGCCGGGCTATGAGGATCCTGTGGTCATGGCTGCAGGGGCATTTTATTTCCGGCTCCAGCATTGAATTATCCGCAGACGCCCCCCTAAGAGAGCCTTATTCCGTATATTTTCAGGGCGGCCTGACCTTTGCCCACGGAAAATTCGGTGTGATCAAGGCTCTGGATAATATTTTTAAGGCAGGACTTGTAAAAATTCCAAAGGAATAAATACCCAAAGAAAATCTTACGAGAAATCTCAAGTGTCGCTTATTTCACTTGTTCAGAATAAAGGCTTTGCTTTTGAAAGAATAAAAATAGCCAAAGCTTAAGAAAAGTTTTTGTCCGATAAGGGGAAAGCGTGTTAAAATAGAATCTCTGTAGACTCCTCCGGATAGGAGGAAAAATATGCATTTAACACTGAAAAGGAATCCGGGCAGGAATTGCCCAGAGAAAAGGCGCTTCGCTTAGGCGTTTCCGCTTTAAGAGATGAGGAGCTACTGGCTGTAATACTACGCACAGGTACGAAGGAAGAAAGTGTTTTGGCTCTTGCCGACAAGGTACTTCATCTCAGTCCTGTTTATGACGGTTTGGTGGGACTTATGCAGTATAGTCTGGAGGATTTACAAGCTATTAAAGGAGTAGGGGAAACCAAGGCCATAGAGCTGCAGGTTGTAGGAGAGCTGGCCAAGAGGATCTGGAACCGAAAAATCCGGGAGGAAGTACAATCCTTTCGATCTCCCGGTTCGGTGCTTCAATATTTTAAAGAGGAATTACGGCATCTTTCCTATGAGGAGGTTCATGTCCTGTATTTTGGACACTAAAAGCTCAACTGTAAAGGATTTTCTTTTGTCCAAAGGTAGCTCTAATGCATCCATTCTTTCCGGAAGGGAAATTTTTATGGAGGCCCTTAGGGCTGCTTCCGTTTGTTTTATTTTGGTGCATAATCATCCCTCCGGGGATCCCCATCCCCTCCAGAGGAGGACGAACGGGCTACGGAAGAAATCTACAAAGCAGGAGAGTATCTGGGAATACACTTAATGGATCACATTATTATCGGAGATAATCAATATTACAGTTTTTAAGGAACAGGGGAAAATATAGTGGAGCAGAAGAAAAAAATCAATATTTTTTTATACTCTTAACGGTCTTATGCATTATGATGATTGTTCTGTCGTCTGTTAAAGACGGTTTTATGAATCCTCTTCGAATGCTGTAGGAACCGTTTTGGTTCCTATACAGTCCGGTGTGAATTATGTAGGGCTATAAGCTATATTCCCGTTGGGAAAAGCATAAAACCCTCTTTGGAAGCTGAAGCGGAGAAATGAGAAAGCTTACTGCCAAAAATCGATCTATGACAGAGGAAAACAATATCCTAAAAGCAGAATGAAGAAGAATTAAAACGTCTGCAGGGATTTATATTCCTTTGGATCAGCAATATTTACAATATGATAAAGTAGCCGCCAGAGTCATTGCTAAGGACTCGGAAAACTGGTTCCAGGTCTTCCGTATTGACAAGGGCTCCAAGGACGGCATTATGGTAGACCAAAATGTTATGGCCAAGGGCGGTCTGGTAGGGATTGTTACGGATGTGGGGCTGAATTATGCCACCGTTCGTTCCATCATTGATGATGAGTCCAGAGTTTCCTGCATGGGAATTCAGTCCAGTGACACCTGTATCGTGGCAGGAGATTTACAGCTTTTTGAAGAGGGAAGACTCAGAATTACCAATATGAAGAAAGAAGCGGTAATTCAGGATGGAGATCGTATTGTTACCTCCAATATTTCCTCAAAATTTCTTCCCGGTATTTTTGGTAGGCTATGCCATCGGTATAGAAGAGGATGAGAAGCGTTTAATGAAAAACGGCTATCTGATTCCTGCCGCGGATTTTACGGATTTAAGGGAAGTCTTGGTGCTTAAAGAGCGAAAAGACGATCGTTTTTCAAAAAGGAGAGTAAGGACCTTGCAGAATAAGAAAGTAGGAAAGGCAGCGCAAAAAGAATCATGGCAATGTTTTACTTTTGCCCTTTTGATTCTGGCATTTTTATTGCAAACCAGTGTATTTCCCCTGCTTCCCTTTTTGTCCGCAAGCCCTAATCTGCTTTTGATTCTTTGCTTTTCCTTCGGCTTTTATTATGGCTCTTTACCGGGAATGTTTTATGGACTTTGTGCCGGACTTTTGATGGATTTGTTTTATTCCGGTCCCTTTCGGCTTCTATTCCCTGATTTTTGTTTTAATCGGCTATGGTAATGGATATTTTCATCATTATTATTATGAAGAGTACATTACCCTGCCACTGTTTCTTTGTGTAGTCAGCGGTCTTATTTATCATCTGTATATTTATATTTTTCCGTTTTGCCGTTCGGGGAAAAGGGGAAATATTCCTTATTATGCCTCTGCATATTGTCCTTCCCTCTATTGTATTTTTCCTTTTTACTTACCGTAGTTTTATATCGTTTTTTTCTTTAGTGCCAGCAAGAAATTGGAGGAAAAAGTCTTATGATGAAAGAGTTATTTGGTTTTTCTCAAAAGAAATGCTAAACCGCCTGTTTTCCTCCAGACTCTTTGCATTATCCATCGTTTTTCCTTTTATTTTCCGTTTTAACGCTACATCTTTTTTTCGTCTGCAGATTTTTGCATGGAAATGATTATTTACAGGAATACCAAAAAAACACTAAACAGGATTTGGTGATTCCCGGAACCAGAGGAAATATTTATGATAAAGACGGAAAGCTTTTTGGCTTACAATGAATTACAATACAATATAACGATTGCAGAAACCGGAAGCTTTTCCGGAACCAGTGCCGGAATCAATAAAAGAAATTTAATGTTAAAAAAAGCTGGCGGAAATTATTGAAAAGTATCAATATCCCGTCAAGAGCCAGTTTAAAGTACAAAAACAGGAAGACGGAAGCTTTGTCTTTACTACCACAAGCGATCAGGATAAGCAACGCCTCATTGCCAATGTTTTTTCGAAAAACGCCGGAGAAGTTAAGTGAAAAGGAGGCCAACAGTACCGCTGAGCAATGCTTCTTACAGGCAAAAAAATTATATAACTTTACTAAAGCTTAGGATGAGAGACGGGAAAGCCCATTACGTATCGGATGAAACCGCCCTGGATATGATCGGTATTATTTATACCCTGAGACTGACCTCCTATCAGCGTTATATGAGCACCACCATTGTAGATAATGTTTCCAGGGAATGTATGGCGGAGATTCTGGAATCCAAGTATGATCTCCCCGGTGTGGATATTGAAAATGTCTCTGTTCGAAAAATACAATTATGCCCCTTACCTTTCCCATATCGTGGGATATACCGGTCAGGTACAGGAAAGTCAGCTGGCGGATTTACAAAAGCAGGACAGCTCCTATGCGGTAAATGATGTGGTGGGCGTTTGGGGACTGGAAAAGAGTGAGGATCTTGTCTTAAAAGGAAAAAAAGGATACAAGGAAATGTATCTGAACAACGTGGGAAGTATTATGGAGGTTATCTCCGAGGAAAAGCCCGGAGCAGGGAAATGATATTTATACCACCATTTCCGCTAACGACCAGATTTCCATATACCATCTTTTGGAGCAGGAATTGGCGGGAATTTTAGCCTCCAAGATTACGGAGCAGAATGAACTGGATCAAAGTGCTTTAAAGCAGTCCCAGTTGATGATTCCCGTGAAGGATGCTTATTACCAGCTTATCAATAACAATGTACTGATCCAAAGATCATTTTTACCGCAGAGGATGCAGGAACCGCTGAAAAGCAGATTGCAGCCCTTTTTCAGGAAAAATAAAGAAGCCATGCTTTCTCAGTGGAAGCTGTTCTTATGCAGGATAGCGGCGGAGAATTATCCACTCTTCCCCAGGAAATGCAGGGCTATATGGTTTATATCTACGATTACCTATTAGGGAAAAGAAGGCGGAATCGTAAATCCGGAGGACTCCCGATTTTAAAGCTTCCCAGGCTCTTGCCTCCTGGAAAAGTGACAGTATATCCCTTCATGATTTTATCAAAAAAGGAATAGAAGAGGGGTGGATTGATACGACCAAGCTGAACTTATCGGAGGAGTATTCGGACAGTGCGCAGATTTATCAGCTCTTTGTGAAATATAAAATCATGAGTTTTTTACGAGAGGATTCCGGATTTGAAAAAGCTGCTGTACAAGTATGCCATCGCAAATCAAAAAAATCAGAGGCAAATCTTCTTTTGATGGCTCTTTTGAACAAAACGTTTTGGCACAGGATACCGCCTCCTATGATGCTTTAGCCCAGGGTGACAGTCATTTTGCCTATACCTTTTTGATTGACAAAATCAGAAAGCTGCAGCTTACTCCGGCACAGTTTCGCTCTGGATCCCTGTAACGGTTCCGTGGTGGTGACGGATGTAAAGACCGGAAAGGTTCGTGCTTTGGTCAGCTATCCCGGCTTTGACAACAATCGGATTAATGATGCCGCTTATTTAAAAAAATGTAATGAAGACTTGTCCCTGCCCCTACTTAAACGGTGCAACCCAAACCCAGTTGGCTCCCCGGTTCTTCCTTTTAAGCCCATCAGCTCCATTGCTTCCTTGGAAGAAAAAGGTACTGGATTTTGAATACGGTGATTGACTGTACCGGTAAAGTACGAGGAGGTTACGCCGAATATTCGCTGTTGGATTTGGCCTTCCCACCACGGAAATGAAACCCTGGTGGACGGTATTAAAAATTCCTGTAACTATTTCTTTGCGGATTTAGGACATCGTTTGGCAACGGATGCAGAGGGGAATTACAATGCGGAACTGGGTATGGAAAGAATCCAGAAATATGCAAGCGACTTTGGCTTAAATGAAAAGTCCGGTATTGAATTGGATGAAGCGGAACCCAGAATTTCCGACTATGATCCGGAACGTTCCGCTATGGGACAGGGAAATCATGCCTTTAATACGGCACAGCTGGCAAAATACATTACGGCTGTTGCCAATGGAGGAAATCTTTACAATCTTTCCATCGTGGAAAAGATTGCAGACCCCAAGGGAAAGACAGTGGAAGAGGTGGGTGCATCTCTATTGAGACATTTGGATTATGCGGACAGCACCTGGAACGCGGTACATGAAGGTCTTAGAAAGGTTATTACCGAGGGTGTGGCCAAGAATGTATTCTTGGGACAAAACATCACTGTTGCCGGAAAAACCGGAACTGCACAGGAAAGAGAGGATAGAGGTAACCATGCGGTGTTCGTTTCCTATGCCCCTTATGAAGATCCTCAAATCTCCGTTACGGTAAATATTCCCTATGGATATTCCTCCGGTAACGCAGCCAGTCTAGCCAATATGGTTTATGACTATTGTTTCGGAAAACTCAGTATGGATACCATTTTACAAAGAGATGCCAGCTCCATTTTTATCGGTCAATGTCAGTGACTAAGAGAAAGAGATTATATGAAGTGGAAATTAGATTATGATTTTAAGCAATATGATTTTCGGCTTGTCCTATACATGATTGCCTTAAATACCATCGGAATCTTTATCGTCCGCTCTGCAACATCGGCGGAAAGCTTTAAGGATCCCCTTGTGGTACGACAGATTCTCGGCTCCTTTGTAGGACTGGCCATGTGTGTGGGAATCTCTTTGATTGATTATCGGAAGATTTGTAAATGGTCCCCTGGATTTATATTCTCTCCGTCCTGATTTTAGCCGGTGTTAAAATCTATGGTACGGCTTCAGGACACGGTGCTACCAGATGGATTACCGTTCCGGTTTTGGGAAAGGTACAGCCCTCGGAGTTTGTAAAGGTGGGACTGATTCTATTCTTTGCGGATTACCTGCAAAAGCTGAAGGAGGATATCAATCATCCCCATGCCTTATTAATGGAAGCGCTTTACTTTTCCATTCCGGTGGGCTTGGTAATGATTCAGCCGAATCTATCCACAACCATTATTATGACGGTCATCGTTGCCGCTATGACCTTTGCTTCTCCCCTGAAATTAAAAATGGATTTTTCGCCTTTTTAGGGGTGGTAGTAGTGGTTTTGGGACTTCTTTTTCTACCTTTTTTTCCTCAGGGCTCTACGATAAGATTCCAATATTTACAGGGCTATCAGGTACAAAGAATTTTGACCTTTTTAAATCCTTCCGAAAACAGCAATGATTATTACCAACAAATGTGGTCCATTATGGCCATCGGTTCCGGAATGTTTAACGGAAAGGGCCTTTTAATAATTCCATCTTTCTCCGTAAAAACGGAAACTTTTCTGGTGGAAGAGGATAATGACTTTATTTTTCGCGGTAATCGGAGAAGAATTAGGGCTTTAGAGGTTCTTTAATAATTATTATAATCTTCTTGTTGATTATCTTAGAATGTCTTATAATAGCCTATAGAGCAAAAAAACCTTAAGTGGTCGGCTAATATGTGTAGGCGTTATGGCCTGGATCGGATTTCAGACCTATACAAATATCGCGGTGGCAACCGGACTGTTTCCGAATACCGGAATTACACTTCCCTTTTTTTCGCGAGGCGTTAGTTCCCTGCTGTCCGTATACTTTGGTTTTGGAATAGTCTTAAATGTTGCTTTACAAAGGAAGACGTAGGAGGGTAGAGATGAAGGTAGGATTTAATTGCGCATGATTCCAAAAAGAAGCTCATGCAAAATTTCTGTATTGCTTACAGAGGTATCCTGACTAGACATGAATTGTATGCAACCGGAACTACAGGTACTTTGGTAGAGGAAGTTACCAATCTGAAAATCCATAAGTTTCTCCCCGGAGAAACCGGGAGGAGCCAGACAACTGGCATCTCAAATCGAGCAGGGAAATTTGGATATGGTGATTTTTCTTAAGAGATCCCTCTCCTGTAAGGGATACGGAACCGGAAGTAAATTCCGTAGTTCAGATTATGCGATATTTACAATATTCCTATTGCCACAAATCTGGCAACAGGAGAATTATTAATTCACGCTCTGGAACGTGGTGAGTTAGAGTGGAGGAATATTGGCTAGAAGAAAGGCTTTGAGTACTTTTTTTAAGAAGGAAAAAGCCTTTCTTTTGCTGTGCATTTTTTTCCCTTTGCCTTAAGTTCCTGTAAACCCAAGCTGGAAAAGGCCTTTCAGGAAGAACAAAGTATACAAAGATTATCTTCCATCACTGTGGAAGAGGATATTCAGAACAGCACCAAAAAGCTTTGCCAAGGATTTGGCTATTCCTTCGATGCAAAGCGCACAAATCCAGGATATGGATGCGGAATATTTTCTTTTGGTGGAAGAGGACAGTAAGGAAGGAGATCAGGGCCATCTCCTTTAATCATCCCTATGATAGAACCTATCCCTGCCAGCATCACCAAATTAATGACCGCTCTGGTTTGTGTTTCTTCCGTGGAAAGATTTAGATCAGGAATTTGTGGTTTCCGGCTCCTCCGTAATCAAAGAAGCAGGTTCTTCCACCGCATTTTTTACAGGTTGGAGAGAGTCTTAGCATCAGAAATCTCTTTATACGGTATGCTTCTCCCTCCGGAAATGATGCGGCTGTCGCTGTGGCAGAAGCTACGGCCGGTTCTGTTTCCGCTTTTGTAGACAGGATGAATGAGAAAGCTTTTGGAACTGGGCTGCTCTATCCAGCCATTTTACCAATCCCTCACGGTTTGCCGGATGATAATCATTATACTTCTCCCTATGATATTTACCTTATTTTAAAAGAATGCATGAAATATGACAGCTTACGGGAAATTTCTGGCACAAAAGAAATTCAGGTACAATACAAAGATAAAAACGGTATTCCCAAGTCTCAGGTATGGAAGGCAACAAATTTATACTCTACCGGAGAGAAAGAGCTCTCGACGGTTTGGAAATCTTGGCAGCAAAAACAGGGAACCACCAAAAAGCAGGGCTATTGCTTAGCCTTAAGTGTGGATAAAGCTTCCACTCTATCCCCTATTATTCTGTTGTAATGAAGGGGTACAAATAAAGAGAATCTTTTATGAGAATATGACAAACTTACTTGATAAGATTTCATGAATAGTCTATACTTTTTATAAAAAGCAGGGCATTGTAGCATAGGGCTACCGTTTCTTGTTCAGAATTAAAGGAGGAATGCATATGGTTCAGTTTCATTGTAGGACAAAGAGGAAAAGGAAAAGACAAAACAGCTCATTGATCGGGCGAACAAAGCTGTTGCGGAAGCAAAGGGAACGGTGGATTTTTTGGATCGCTCCTCTCAGCATATGTATGAGCTTAACAACAAGGTGCGTTTGATTAATGTCAATGAATTCCAGTTGGAGTCGGAAGATGAGTTTGTCGGCTTTATCAGCGGAATTATTTCTCAGGATCATGATTTGGAATATTTGATTTTAGATAGCTTTTTTAAAGCTGGCCAGTCTGGAAGGAAAGCCTATCGGAGACTGTGTACGTAAATTGGATGCTTTGTCCGAAAAATACAAGATTAACATCATCAGCAGTTTGTCCATGGACAAAGAAGATGTTCCACTTGAATTAAGAGACCATATTGCGATTGCACTGTAACTATGCCAAGTTCAAGAAAGAGCAAAAAGAATAGCATGTGGAATATAGAGGGAATAATCTTTGTGATTATTGCTCTCTATATTCTTTTTAGTGTATTTTTCCTACAGCAGAAGACAAAGCCTTCGTTTTTATGAAGTGGGAGAGGGTAGTCTCGTAAGAGAAAAACAATATACCGGATTGATTCTTCGGGAGGAAAAAGCTATTCCGCCAAAGAATCCGGTTATGTGCATTTTTCCGTAGCGGACGGAAGAAGAGTCAGTAAAGGGTGGAGAGCTGTACTTTCATTGATGAAACCGGTAATCTGGAAAAAGTATTTACAGGAACATCCCGAGCTTTTAGGAGAATTTACACAGCAACAGATAGAGGATATTCGCCTTCGTCTGCAGGACTTTGCAGGTAGCTTTCAAAACAATCAATTTCACCGGGCTTTTATAGCCCTTCAGGGAAGTCTTCAAAATACCCTCCTTTTTTAATACGGAAGAGGGAGAAAATACGGTACAAAAAGGCTCTTTCCCAGTTAGGGAATTTCCTATACCGTAATGAATGCGGAGGACGCGGGTATTGTCTCTATACCATTGACGGTTATGAGGACTTTCAAAAAGAAAAACTCACGTCGGAAATTCTGCAAAATGCCCAAAAGCTCCGTAAATTATGCGCAAAAACGGCGTTCGTGTAGAAGCCGGCAATCCTCTTTATAAAATTATTACTTCCTCCCAGTGGGAAATATTATTTCCTTTGGATGAGGGAGATGCCAAGAAGATGGAGAATACCACTACGGTAAATATTCATTTTTCCGGTAAATTCCATGGACCTGCAGGGAAGTTTTTTTCTGTATCGAGGAGAAGACGGCAAAATCTACGGAGACATTAAACTGGACGATTATTTGGACTACTTTTCTGGATTCCCGCTTTGTGACCTTCTCCATGCAGGAAAAGGAAGAAAAGCGGATTTAAAAGATTCCGGTTTCTTCTGTAGTCAATAAAGACTTTTATATTGTCCCAAAGGAATTTTTAAGGCAGGGACCGGATAAGAGCAGCGGCTTTTTATCGTCAAAAAGTCCGACGGCAGTAGAGAATTTCTTCCTACGGATATTTATATGACGGATGATCAATATTGTTATTTGAAAAATTGAAACCAATCCCTCGGCACAGGATATCCAAAGCGGAAATGTTTCTAGTAAAGGAGTCGGGAAAATGCTTCCTTTGTGGTTGGTCCCAGGAAAGCACTGGAAGGTGTCTATGATATTAATCGAGGCTATGCGATTTTTCCATCCTATTCAAGTGATAGAAAAAAATGATGATTATCTGATAGTAGATTCCCACAGTAAGAACGGCGTTTCCGTTTATGACCATATTGTTTTACAGGAAATATGGTCACGGACGGGCAGATTATCTATTGATTATGCCCTTTTACTCTATGAACTGTATTAGAGTCTTAAAATATTCAGGGAAAATTGATATTTTTTTAAGCTTGACAATATCTTAAAATTGAGTAAAATAATCTTGTTTAATTAGACCAAATTGGGAGATCGATATGAGCTTTTTTTAGCAATTTAATGAAGAAAAATGAATTTGGATCGTGAAGATGAGTACGATGACTTAGATCAGGATTATGATTTTGAGGACGAGTACGAGGAAGAAGAGGAAGCAGCACCAAAGAGAAGCTCTTTCTTCTCCAGAAGAGAAGAGGAAGAGTCTGCTGAACCGAAGATTCGATTGTTTGGTAAGTCCAAAGAAAAGGTAGAGCCTAAATCAGCCAGCATGCAGGTTGTCATGATGAAGCCCAGCTCTTTGGGAGATGCAATCAACGTCAGTGATTATCTTTTTGGATGGCACCTCTGTTTTATTGAATATGGAAGGCCTTCATACTGAAATTGCTCAGCGAATTATTGATATTGTTTCCGGAACAGTGTATGCCATTGGCGGAGATATCAAGAAGATTTCCACTTATATTTTCATCGCTGGCCCAGAGGATGTGGAATTATCCGGTGACTTTGCAGGAAGTGTATTCTCCTCTAACGCAGAGTATAACGGCATTCATCTGAATATGTAATCTCGTTTATTAAGGCATATCCTATGGGGTATGCCTTTTTTTGTCTTTTCCGAGTTTCTGCAAAGCTCAGAAAGCTTTAATATCTTATTTGTCTTTTGTTATAGATTAAGGGGAAGAATTGGCATGAGAAAGTTAGACATTTATCAGGAAGATTCATTAATCTACAGTATTTATTTAGAAAAGGATTTTTCGGCATTACCGGAGCGTTTAAACTCTGTATCTTCCAAAAAGAAAAAAGCGCTGATTGTAACCGACGACCAGGTTGCCAAGCTTTTTTTGGAGGATTTGAAAAACACATAGAGGACTCTTTTTCCGCTATAAGTGTATGTATACTTCCGGCAGGAGAAGAGTATAAAGATTTAGAGCATATCCAAAAAATCTATCAGGCTGCTTTGGATATGGAATTGGAAAGAAAAGACATGATGATTGCCCTGGGGGGAGGAGTGGTAGGAGATATGACCGGCTTCGCCTCTGCAAGCTATCTCCGGGGAATTGATTTTATTCAGATTCCCTACCACGCTTTTAGCTCAGGTGGATTCTTCCATCGGTGGAAAAACCGGAGTGGATTTTTATCATTATAAGAATTTAATCGGTGCCTTTCATATGCCTAAGCTGGTGTATTCCTCCATGCATTGTCTTTTATCTTTACCGAAGGTACAGTATGCCTCCGGTATGGGAGAAATCATTAAGCACGCTTTAATTCATAACGAAAAATATCTGCCTTACCTATTGGGAGCATAAAGAAGCTTTGCAGGAGAGAAATCCTGAAATTCTTTTGGAGACGATTTATCAAAGTAATCGTATCAAGAAATATTTTGTAGAAAAAGACCCCTATGAGCATGGGGACAGAAAGTTTTTAAACTTCGGTCACAGCTTAGGACATGCCATTGAAAAGGTTGCGGATTTTTCTTATAGCCATGGACAATGTGTGGCCTTTTCGGAAGTCTGATGGCGCTATCTCTTTGCAAAAATATTGCTAAAGAAGATATTTTAAAGGTTCAGGAGCTGATGGAAGATATGGGCTTGGAGACCCGTTGCAAGGCTTTTAAAGCATGAAGATATTTTTGAAGCCTTATCCAAGGATAAAAAACAAAAAAATCAGCATCTCCAATTTGTTTTGCTCCATCAGCTTTGCAGTCCCTATATTGAAGAGGACATCAGCAAAGAACGCATTGAAGAGGTATTGAAGCAGTATATGAGAAGTGAGGAAGTATGAGTAAAAAAGGAACATCATGGATCGTTTTCTTCCTGTGCAGTGCCCTGTTGATTTTTCTGGACCAGTGGACCAAGGCATTGGCAGTGGAATATTTAAAAAGCGGAAAAGAAATACAATTGATTCCCAACATTCTCTCCTTACTCTATGTGGAAAATGCAGGGAGCGGCCTTCGGTATCCTACATGGACAACAAATTATTTTTCCTGCTCATTACAATCTTTGTGCTGGCGGGAGTCCTGATTATTTTTCATAAAACGCCGATAAAGAAAAGGTATCTGCCTTTTCTTTTTTCCCTTCTCTTGGTATTTTCCGGAGCTATTGGGAATTGTATCGATCGGCAAAGACAATCCTATGTAGTGGATTTTATATATTTTTCGTCCCATTGATTTTCCCGGTATTCAATCTTGCAGACATCTATGTAACCGGGGCTTGCTTTTTCCTTCTGTTTTTATTTTTTTCTTTTTACTATAAAGAAGAGGAGTTTTTCCTTCTTGAAGGAGAAGAAAATGATTTGAGGAAGTTGCAAAGGAAGAAGAAGGACAACGTCTGGATAAATATTTGTCTGAACAGAAAGATCATGATTTCAGCCGTTCCTATCTGGGAAAAATGTATTCAGGAGGGCTGTGTTTCTGTTAACGGAGAAAAAAAGCCAAGGCCTCTCTAAAGGTGAAAGGCGGGAGACCGGATAGACTTTTGATATTCCCTGAACAAAAGGATCCGGAGGTCCTTCCGGAAGCTATTCCCTTTGGATATCGTCTACGAAGACGATGATCTTTTTGGTGGTTAATAAAAGAAAAGGGAATGGTTGTACACCCTGCAGCGGGACATTACAGCGGTACATTGGTGAATGCGGTCCTAGCCCATGCAGGAGCTTCTCTTTCCTCCATTAACGGAGTGAATCGTCCCGGAATCGTCCATCGTATTGACAAGGACACCACAGGCCTGCTTTTAATCTGTAAAAATGACTTAAGCCATCAAAGTATGGCGATGCAATTAGAAGAGCATAGTATCACCAGACGCTATCATGCCTTGGTTTTTGGGAAAAATCAAAGAGGAAGAAGGCACCATATCCGCGCCTATAGGTCGGGATGAAAAAGACAGAAAAACAGGCCATATCTTATAAGCATGGCAAAAGAGGCTGTAACCCATTATAAGGTTTTGGAACGTTTTTCCGATTCCACTCTGGTAGAGTGCCGTTTAGAAAACCGAGCGTACCCATCAGATTCTGTGTTCATATGAAGAGCATAGGGCATCCCCTTCTAGGAGATCCGGTATACGGATTGAAAAAAACAGAAAGGATGGGATTTCCGGTCAGGCCTTACATGCCATGATACTGGGGTTCCAACATCCAAGAACCTGGGAATATATGGAATTTTTCCGCTCCTTATCCTGCGGATTTTCAGGCCTTGTTGGAAAAAGCTGAGAAAAATAAAAAAACTTCAATTTAAGAAAAAGTAGAGGAAAACACTTGTCAAAAAGTAGAAAGAAAAAGGAAAATGGAAACCTGCTATAGAAAAAAAGCTAAGATATTTTTTGAAGACCATGAAGAAGGAAAGTTTTTGCTCTTCTTTCTTTCTTTGTTTATAATCTTATGCCTCTCCATCGTATACGCCCAAAAAATACATGACAGGCAAAATGCTTTAAACAAGAGCAGTGACAGCCTTATAAGGGACGACATTACCAGCAGTAGTGTAATGCAGAAAGGAAAATGGACCAATACTATTCATACGGAACGTAAGGAAGACGAATTTATAAATCCTCGTCCCTTTATTGACCGGTACAATCTTGTGGATATCCGCCAGGATGGAAATCCCTGGACTCTGTTGGCGGGAGGATTTATCAGGAACTGATGGAAAGGGAAAGTGCGGACTCGGCCAAAATCTACGATAGTACAGGAGACACCCGGAGCATACTGCAAAGCTTTTTGGGACTGAAACGTTCCGCTATTCTGGGAAGATACAATCCTCAGGCAGCCGGCCAATCTCCGGAGCAAAAAAATAGCTGGGCAATCCCTTATTTTAAAAATATCCATTATAGATACTATAACGGAGACGGAAAGGAAATTCAGGAATCCAGTAATGTAAAGGATATTTTTGGCTATGGCCAGTGTCTATACCTATCAGCATAATTATCTGGACGAAGAGCGTTTTTCGTGCCATTGTTAATGAGCTATATACAAAAGTCTCATTCCTATAGCATAAGCATCGGTCCGGTCTATTACGACCAGGGCTGTATTCATAAGGATGCCAAGGAGGAAATGCTGGCGGAAGAGGCACAATACCGTTGCTCCCCTAGGCGGAGAAACAAAAGCTAGCGAAGAAAGCAAGGCGGAAAGTGACTCAGAAAAGCCCTCCGAAACAGTGACTGACAGCAAAGCAAAATCAGGACACAAACGCTACAAAGGAGAGTAAAACAGGCACAGGAAAAGTAAACAAGCACAAGAAAGTAAGCAAACCCAGAAACAAAATCAAATCAGGAGAACAGCCAAAAGAGCAATGCCGGAGAAGCGGGAGAGAGTAGCTCGAACCAAAGCACTGCCGGAGCAGACAGAAAAAGTCTACTGAAAATAAGGAGAACAGTGCCTCCCAAAATGCAGAACTAAGTGCCTCAAATCTGCCGAAGGAAAGTAAAGTCACAAAAGAAACAACGGGAACAAAGGCAGAGCAGAAAGCAGGCAGTATTCAAGATCAGAAAAAGTTGCCCAAAAAATTATTGTCCCGGACACGTGGATTTAACCATTAAAATCACTGTAGTCGGTTTCGATGATGAAAACGGACTCAGAAATATTCAACTGGATTCTATTAAGGATTTGGAGGAACAGGATCAAAAGCCGGGAAGTCGTTGGCATGGCTGGAATGACTATACCATTGCTGCCGTAAAGCGTTTGAAGGAACAGGACTGGTTTAAAGACTACGGTCTCAGTATCTCTTCCGTAGAAAAGAAGTCTCCTCTTACGGAGGAAGAAATATCTTCCTATATGAAGGATTTACCGGCGGATCTTAGTGAGGAAAGAAAGGCTTTGATTCATTTTGCCTTATCATCGGTGGGAAAGGTTCCCTATTTTTACGGGGGGAAAGCCGGGGTAAAGGGCTTGGAAGGAAACCACTTGAGCCACCATTTCTTCTTCGGACTATAAAGGAAGAAATCGAAAGGGCTTAGATTGCTCCGGCTTTGTACAATGGGCTTACTGGTCCAGTGTGGACAGAAGCTTGGATTTTGCTTCCAGCACCCAGGAATTAATCGGAAAAGGACAGAAAATCAAGCGTAGTGAATTAAAGGCGGGAGATTTGATTATTCAACCCAGCGGAGAAAGCCATGTGGTGGTCTTTATTAAAGTGGACAAAGGACGGAAAAGATGCTGGCAGTCCATGAAAACGGTACAGCCGGAAATATTTCCGTAGATGAAGTACAGGCAAATTATCCCTTATTATCGCAGTATTTTGCCATAAAAAGCTTGACGAAGAAGGCAGTTTACTGTAAAGTAACCTAGATGCCGCCTAGCGAGGTTTAAGAAGCATGTCTCACCACAGCTAGCGAGTAAATTTTTATAGGAGGATTCCTAATGTACGCAGTAATTGTAAGTGGCGGAAAGCAGTACAAAGTCAGTGAAGGCGATGTAATCCGTGTGGAGAAGTTGGAAGTAGAAGAGGGAGCAAAGATTACTTTTGATCAGGTTCTTCTTCTCAATGACGGTTCTTTTGAAGATTGGTACACCAACAGTTGCCAATGCAAAGGTTAGCGGAACTGTTCTTCAGAATGGTAAGGGTAAGAAGGTTATCGTTTACCGTTACAAGAGAAAGTCCGGATACCACAAGAAGAATGGTCACAGACAGCTTTTTACAGAAGTAAAAATTGACAAGATTGGTTAATTTTTAGGAAAGGATAGGTAAATTACATGGCTCATCATAGGGGTATGGGCTCTACCAAAAACGGTAGAGATTCCGAGTCGAAAAGACTTGGTCAAAAAGAGAGCAGATGGTCAGTTTGTTAAGGCTGGAAACATTCTGTACAAGCAGAACGGAACCAGAATTCATCCAGGTCTGAATGTAGGCTTTGGGAAATGATTTCACCTTATTTGCAAAGGTGGACGGAGTCGTTAAATTTGGCCGTCTAGGAAGAGATCGTAAGCAAGTATCTGTACTTCCAAAGGCATAAGGAAACATTAACCCCATGCTGGTTATCCGGCGTGGGGTTTTCCTATAGTAAAGGAAAAATATTTTTGCAGGAAATCGTCCTGCTTCTTTTTAGAAAAAAAGGAGTATTCATGTTTGCAGATATTGCAAAAAAATTTATGTAAAAGAGCGGAAAAGGGTGGCAACGGCCATGTATCCTTTCGTAGAGAATTGTTTGTTCCTGCAGGAGGCCCGGACGGTGGAGACGGCGGAAAGGGCGGAGACATTATTGTAGAAGTGGACAAGGGGCTGAACAGCCTGGAACCCTTCCGTCATAAAACAAAATATGCCGCAGAACCCGGACAGGAGGGAGACGGCAGAAAGATGCACGGAAAGAACGGCAAGGATCTGATCTTAAAGGTTCCGGAAGGAACACTCTTAAAGGATGAGGAGACCGGTAAGCTGATTGCGGATATGAGCGGAGAGAATCAGCGGATGATCTTATTAAAGGGCGGTAAAGGAGGCCTGGGCAATATGCATTTTGCCACCCCCTGCCATGCAGGCACCGAAGTTTGCTCAGCCGGGAGAAGAGGCCAGAGAGATTACCCTGCGTATGGAATTACGGGTAATCGCGGATGTGAGGCATAGTAGGCTATCCCAATGTGGGAAAGTCCACCTTTACTTTCCATGTGCAGTAATGCCAGACCGGAAATTGCCAACTATCATTTTCACTACCTTGAATCCCTCACCTTGGCGTGGTGAATTTAAAGGGTGACAGAAGCTTTGTTATGGCGGATATTCCGGGCATTATCGAGGTGCCTCCTCCGGTGTCGGACTGGGCTTTCAATTCCTTCGTCATATCCATCGTTCCAGAGTTTTGATTCATATGGTGGATGCCGCCGGAACGGAAGGCCGAAAAGCCGCTGGATGATTTTTACAGATTCAAAAAGGAATGTGAAGAATATGATGAGGAAATTCTCCGTAAGCCTCATGATTGTGGCTGCTAACAAGATAGAGCTGGTACAGAGCGAGGAGCAGGAAGAAGACTCTGAGCCCTTTTGAGAAGTATTGTACAGAGCATAAGCTCCCTTTTTCCGTCTTTCCGCAGCTTCCAATCAGGGAATTTTTACCCGATATTAGAAAAACCTGGGAGCTGTTGGAGGAAAATAAAGAGCAGGCTGTGGTCTATGAAAGCGAAGTGGATCTGGACAATCTTGGTGCAGTAGAAATGCTGGCTATCAGCTATGATCATCCGGAAGAGGGTGTTTTTGTCGTGGAAGGTCCCCAAGATGGAGAAAGATGCTGGGCTATACCAACCCTAGGAAGCGGAGAAGGGCTTCCTTTTTCTTCCAGCGTTTTATGGTAGAGCAGGGAATTATTAAAGAATTAAAGAAAATGGGCTTAAAAGAAGGGAGATACCATCAAGATTTACGCCCACGAATTTGAATATTATGACACGGAGGACGAGGAATGAAATCCTACATCAAAGACAGTAAAATGCGTTCCGCTTTAAAAGGAGCTGCACAGAAGATAGAACCAACCCTTTCTTTGGGAAAGAATTCCATTACTCCTGAATTTATTGAAGCGGTAAGGGAATATATGGAAAAACATGAGTTAATGAAGATTCATGTTTTAAAAATTGTATTGATGATTTGATGAGAATTGGGAAACACCATTGCAGAGCGTTCCGGAACGGAGCTGGTACAGATTATCGGTCGTATGATTGTTTTATACAAGCCGGCAAAAGAAGAAAAAGACAGGGAAATTCTCTCTATGAAACCCATAGCCATTTTAGGGGAAGCTTTAATCCGGTGCATTACGGACATTTAAAAATGGCGGAAGCCGCCATGGAAAGCAGTCATTTTTCCAAGGTTCTTTTTATTCCCCACCGGCACCCCCTATCATAAAGAGCAGAAAGTCTTACTTCCCTTTTCCGATAGGCTGACGCTTTTGGAACTGGCTATTGAAAAATGTCCGGACTTTTGCTTTCTCTCCATTGAGGGAGAACGGGAGGGAAATTCCTATACCATCGATACTGTAAGAGAACTTCTGCGACAGAATCCTGACGAATGCTATAGTCTATTAATCGGTACCGATCAGTTTTTAACCCTTCGTTCCTGGCATAAAGATTGCAGAACTTGGGAAACTGGTGGATTTTTATATTGCCAATCGAAACGGGAGATGGAGTTATCAACATTTCCAAAAGGAAAAGGAAGCTTTGGAGAAAAGAACTTTTCTTTACATTGCATAGTTATTTTCCATGCCGGCTATCGACCTTTCAGTACGGAGATTCGGAATCGGCTGAAAGAAGGAGAATCCATCCATGGAATGCTTCCTAAAGCCGGTGGAAGAGTACATATTTGAAAAAAGGGCTTTCTACCGTTGAAGAAAAGAGATCATATAGAGATATCTCTATTGAAAAAGGATATCTCTATAGAAAAGGATATATCTATCGAAGAGGATATCAATATCAAAGAGGAATCATGGAAGAAAAAGAATTTATGCAGAAAAATCGAAGAAATTCGAAAGCATTTGCAGGAGCATTTAAAGAAGGAGCGATATGAACATTCTTTAAGTGTGGCCTTTACCAGCATTTGTCTGGCTATGGCCCACGGGGTGGATCTCCAAAAAGCGGAGCTTGCAGGGGCTTTGCCATGATTGCGCGAAAATACATGGGGAAAAAGAATTATTGGAAGCTTGTCAAGAGATCATATCCCTCTGCTTCCCGAGTATTTGGAGGCACCACAGGTTCTTCACGGTATTTACGGTGCCTGTTATGCCAAAAACATTTTCAAATCGATAATGAAGAAATTCTTCCGCCATTTACTACCATACCCTGGGAAAACCGGCGATGACCACTCTGGAAAAAGATTGTTTATCTGGCTGATTATATTGAGGTCAGAAGAGAGGAATCAGGGAGGACTTAGCATGCTATCCGGAAATTGCCTTTTCAAAGATTTGGATTTGGCGGTGAAAGCTTTGTTTGGAAGCAAGTATTGCCTATGTAAAAGAAAAAGGACAGCATTGTTGCTCTTTTATCCCTGGATGCGTTAGCATATTATCAAGAGAAAAAGGAGGTATAAATGGAATCTTTGGACTTATGTAAAAAAATTGTATCTGTTTTAGACGAAAAAAAAGGAAGTGACATAATTGTTCTGGACATTTCCGAAATTTCCGTATTATCGGATTATTTTTGTGCTGGTGTCTGCAGATAATGTAAGACAGCTGGATGCCCTGAAGGATGCTTTGGAAGAAGCCGTTCATTTGGATAATCGTAAAGCAGAGGGAGAGAGCAGCTCGGCTGGATTCTTTTAGACTATAAGGACGTTATCGTGCATCTTTTTGATAAAGAAACCAGATCCTTTTACAACCTGGAAAAAAATCTGGTCTGATGCCAAGAGAGTAGAATTATAAGAAAGGCTAAAGCATGAAGAGTGTAAAAAGACATGAGCTAAGTAGAGAAGAGGTTTGGCACTTTGATGATTTATATGCCAATGATGAAGCATTTTTAAAGGCTTTGGCGGAATCCGAGGAGAAAGCAACGGAAATTGCTTCCTATGAGGGACGTCTCGGCAGTTCTCCGGAGCTTTTATTGAAGGCTTTGAAAGAGAAAGAGGCATTAGCCTTATTATCCAGCCACTTTTTGGCCTACAGCATGATGAAAAGCGATGTGGATACCAAAGACCAAGAAGCCTTAAGCCTAAATCAGAAAGCAATGGCGGTAGAGGTTCGAAACGGAGAGAAATTAGCCTTTTTCGACCCGGAGATTCTTTCCCTGTCTTCGGAATATCTGGATAAAGCATTTTCAGACTGTAAGGAATTGGAGAGGTATTCCGTTCATATCAAGGATGTCAGAAGATTAAAAGAGCATACTTTGGATAAGAATGCCGAGAAGCTTTTGGCATCGGCTCAGTCCATGGCCAGTGGTCCCTATCAGGCATTTTCCATGCTGCAAAAATGCCGATCTTCAAATTTCCTTCCGTGGAAATGAACGGGGAAGAAATTCCCGTCAGTAACGCCCGCTTTGTCCCCTTACAGACTGGCAATAACCGTCCGCTACGTAAGGCGGTATATGAAGTACTTTTATAAGGTATATCAGGATCATAGAAATACCTTTGCCGCATTGTTTGACGCGCAGCTAAAGCAGCAGTATTTCTTTGCCAAGGCCAGAAACTATCCCACAGCCTTTGCTGCTTCCGTAGGGGAAGTGGATGTTTCCGAGAAGGTTTGGGATCATCTGATTTCCGCCGTTCACAAGAAGATTTCCGCCTTTCATGATTATGTTGCTCTTCGAAAGGAAATGCTTGGCTTAGAGGATCTTTCCATGTATGACGTTTACGCGCCCATGGTAAAGGACTACGAGTACCATATTGATTTTGAGGAAGCCAAGGAAGTAATTTTTAAAAGGTCTAAAGCCTTTAGGAGAGGACTATCAGGAGCTTTTGAAAAAGCTTATGCCGAGTATTGGATTGATGCCAGGAAAATGACGGAAAGAGGTGGGAGCTTACTGCAACCCCTGTATTCGGCGTTCATCCCTTTATTCTTATGAGCTATCAGACACCATGGATGACCTCTTTACCTTAGCCCATGAGCTGGGACATGCCATGCATTCCTATTATTCGGAGAAGGAGCAGGGATTCCTGAATTCTCAATACAAGCTTTTTGTTGCGGAAGTAGCTTCCACCACCAACGAAGTGCTGCTGTTATATTATCTGATGGAACAGGCAAAAAACAAGGAAGAGAAGCTCTATCTTTACAACCATTTCCTGGAGAGCTTTAAAGGAACCTTCTTTAGACAAACTATGCTTTCCGAATTTGAGCGTAAAGCCGCTTCTATGTTGGAAGCAGGAGAAGCCATCACCGCCGATAGCCTGGAGAAGGTCTATCATGATTTGAATAGCTATTATTTTGGTCCGGATATGAAGATTGATAATCTGATTGCCTTAGAGTGGAGCAGAATCCCTCATTTTTACTACAACTTCTACGTATATCAGTATGCAACAAGCTTTTGCCGTATCCTGTGCTATTGCAAAAAGAATTTTAGCCAAGGAAGAGGGGAGCGCTGGAGCAATATAAGAAGTTCCTGTCCAGCGGCTGCACCAATGATCCTGTATCCTTATTACAGCTTGCGGGAGTGGATCTTTCCACGGAAAAGCCTATGGTGGATGCCATCAGTATGTTCCATAGCATCGTTCAGGAAATGAGAGACTTATATCATAAAGCATAATTTCCCATAATTTTTAAAGAGGAAGTGACTGTGAAAAATCAAAAATAGTTTTCTAAGTAGTATAGGTCTGAATTGGGACACGCTCTGCTAGCTTAATCCTATGTATTAAAGGACTGTATTTATCAGAAAGAGCGCTCTAATGCAGTATGGGTCTATAATCGGGGCACGCTCCCGCTAACCTCGCCTTCGTAACAGTACTAACTTCAAGCTTCGCTTTGCTTGCTTTCAGTAAGTACTGACGGGCTCAGATTACCCCTATTATAGACCCATACTGCATTTTCGCTTCATTTATTGATTTTTGACAGTTCTTCGATTCGCCATATTCCTCAAGTATCAGGCTCAGACTCCCCACATCCAGACTTATATTGCTGAAAAATTCTTTATTTTGTTTTTACAGTTCATTCCTTTTTGTATCTTGGGGAAATTTTTACAATAATAATTACCTATAAATCAGCTTCCATTTAAGTCTTCGCTTGCGATTTGTCCAATTTTGTTATAGAATTGACAAGTAACAAAACATTTTCTATTTTGAAGGAGGACAGTATGGAGGAAGTTCAAAAGAAAGAGAAATTCCATCATCCTAAAGGGCTTTTGGTTAGCCTGCATTGGTATGGCCGGTTCCAGCTATTTGAAGTATGCGGTATCCGGTATTACTATTTTTTTCTACACCTATTCTGTAGCAATGGGCGGTCTTGGTTTAAGCGATAAACAAGCAGGACTAATCATTTCCATCGCCGGAGCTTTCGGTTCCGTGCTGCCACTCTTAGGCTCCATTATTACAGACCGTTTTCTGGGTATGCAGAAAGCGATGATTATGGCATTCTTCTTACAGAGTGTTGCCTATGCCATTTTCTTCTTCTTTACCCCCCATGTTCCCATGATTATTGTTGGTATCGTGATTAACATGTGCTCCATGGCTTTTATGAACAACAACTTAACAGCCATTGTAGGTATGCTCTACTCCAATAAAGAGCATGCCCGAAAGGATGCAGCTTACGGTATCTTCTACATGGCGGTAAATATCGGAAGCTTCTTTGGACCGATTTTCGGAGGACTTCTTACAGACCACTGGATGGCTGTGAAGGATGCAGAGGGAATATTGTTAAATACGGTTATAAGTATGCTTACCTGATGGTTGCCATCGGTATGTTTATCGTATTCCTGATTTTCCTTGTTTTAATTCCAAAGTGGTTGGGAGAGGTAGGAAAGCACCCTGCAAACGCAAAGGGCGCTAACAAAGAAGAGAAGCAGAAGGTAGAATTCAAGTTTAGTCCGGTGGAGAAAACACGTTTGGTAGGAATGGGTATTATTTTCATCCTGGTAACTGTTTACTGGACAGTGTACTTCCAGACTTCTTATACCATCAATACCCTGGCAAATGATTATGTTAACCTCAATGTAGGCGGCTTCCATGTGCCTGTAGTATGGTTGATTTCCTTTAACGGAATTTTATGTATCATTCTTGCTCCCCTTCTTGGAAATCTTTGGATGACTCTTTCTCAGAAGAAATTGGATCCTCCTGTAAGCTTAAAGATGGCTGTGGGAATGATTATTACAGGTCTTGCTTTCTATATCATTTTAATCGGTTTCAATACCTTACATGGTGTATTGGATAAGACTGTAAAGATGGATCTTTGGTATATGCTTGTGGCTTATACCGTATTAACAGTGGGAGAGCTCTTGGTATCTCCTGTAGGTATGGCTTTATTTAATAAGCTGACTCCGGAGCGTTTCTCCTCCCTGGCTATGAGTGTATGGTATTTAACCTACACCTTCTCCGGTATTGCTTCCGGATATCTGGTAGCTGTAACAAAGGTTTGGGGATATGGAAAGATTCTGAATATCTTAGGTGCAGCCCTTCTCATCAGTGGTGTAGTTATGTTGGTGATTATGCCCTTTATTGAGAAGCTGATTGCTGTAGATCAAGTTAAGTTCAGAGGAAAGCAGCTACAGAGACTGCAGAATAGCTTTTAAAAATGACTCTTTCATCTCTCAGTGAAGGTCATCATAATCAAGCTTAATGCTTGTATGGAATACTATAGTGTAGATATAGAAATCTCCGATATTTTCAAAGACTTCTATAAGTCGAGAAACATCGGAGATTTTTTCGTACAAATGTTTGCATAAAAACGAAAGAATATGCTATACTTTTTCTAAAGTTTTTAAAATTCTAAGAAAAAGAGGCCAGGATGGGAAGACCAAGAAAAGTACCAAATAAAGATAATTTAACAGAGAAGCAATTAGCGATTTACAACTACATTAAAAGAATGTGTTCAGATTAGAAACTATCCTCCTTCTGTTAGAGATATTTGCACAGAGGTCGGTTTAAAGTCCACTTCCAGTGTTTTTAGTTATTTAAATGATCTTGAGCAGGCAGGATTGATCCGTAAGGATCCTATCGCATCCCAAGAGCCATAGAAATCTTGGACAAAAGCCATAGCCATAGCGGAAAAGCTCCTAAAAGCAGTAAGACAAAAGGATATCTCTACTACAAAAAGACTCCGAAGTAGAAGAAAACGATGAAGGAAATGGTGTCAGTACCGGTAATCGGTACCGTAGCTGCAGGAACCCTCTATCTTTGCCGAAGAGAATGTTAGTGACCATTTCCCTCTGCCCACAGAGATTTTACCGAATCAGGAAACCTTTATTCTGAAGGTAAAGGGAGACTCCATGATTAATGTAGGAATTTTTGATGGAGACTATCTGATGGTTGCAAAGCAAAATACCTGCAGTGACGGTGAAGTTGTGGTGGCTTTGGTAGAAGATAGTGCTACGGTTAAGCGTTTCTACAAAGAAAAAGGATATATCCGTCTACAGCCGGAGAATGATACTATGGAAGATATCATTGTAAATGACTGTCAGATTTTAGGAAAGGCGATTGGACTGATTCGTGTTGGACTATAAGCTGATAAATAGATGCGACCAAATTAATATTGTCGTTTTTGAGGAATAAAATGCTGGAAAAATGGTCCGAACCGGGCATCGGTCAATTTATAAAAGAAAGCTTTTCCATCAGCTGTAAAGCCGGAGAAGAAGAGTTTCAGAAACTACAGAAAGAATTCTCACAACTGAATAGCCATCTGGAAAAAGCAAAGGGATTAAAGCTGCGTCTGGGAAGTTTAAAGGATGACAAGCAATGTTCCTGTAGCATGGAGTTATCTCTAAAGCATATGAAGAGAGATGCCGGTAAAAAACGGGAATACGGTACCCATAAGAGTATAGGAGCCGTTTATCTTTATCGTAAAGAGCATAACAGTAAAGAAACAGCTTTGTATTCCGGACTCCCTCTACGTTCTTATCAAAGAAGAGTGAAGAAGTATAAAGAAGAAGGGACGATGGACAGAAGAAGAGAAGGCTTTTTTAGCCTTCCTTTTCCATCTTACTCCGTTCTTATTCTCTTCTTCTTTATTTCTGAGTCTTACCACAGTTTCTGACACTGCGGCGTCTTTCTTCTTCCAAAGCTGCATAATGCTTCTTGGTAGTATTTACGTCACTGTGTCCCCAGTACATCCGCAACAAGATAGATATCTCCGGTTTCCTGATATAGATTGGTACCATAGCTACTTCGTAATTTATGTGGAGTAATATGCTTAAGAGGGGTAACCTTTTGCGCGTATTTTTTTACCATCAGTTCTACGGTTCGAACAGACATTCTTTTATTTTGTAAGGACAGGAATAAAGCATTTTCGTGTCCGGCAGCCGGAATTTTACTCTTTCTTTCCTCCATATAGGCCCGTAAGCCTTGTTCCACCTCGTCTGAAAAGTAGATGGAAACCTCCTTGCCTCCCTTTCTATGGATACGAATGGCATTATTTTGGAAATCTACATCGGAGCAATTTAAACCTACGCATTCCGACACACGGATTCCGGTTCCCAGCATTAACTGCATCATAGCCAGGTCTCTGACTTGATTCTTCTCATGATAAAGCTTTTCCTTTTACTTAAATCTTCTCCGGACTCTACCTGATCCAGAAAACTGTGCAACTTCTCCTCTGATCCATACGAACAATCTCTTCCTGAGAAAGCTTCGGTAAGGAGAGAAGAGCGGTCTTATTCTCTTTGATTTGCTCAGTTTTATATAGATAGCCAAAGAAGCTTTTTAAGCTGGAAATTTTCCTTTTGATGCTCTTGTTATGATTTAAAGACTTCAACTTCCTCAATTTGTCCCTCTTTACCGGTCTTTTTCTTCGTTCTATATTTCAAAAATTCCATATATTCCTCTAAATCCACCAGGGATAAACGATCTAAATCCCTGAGCTTCAAAATCATAAATATCGGAACGAAGCTTTTTCCTCTAATAAAAAAATTGAAAAACACCTTTTAAATCATAGGCATAGGCAATCTTAGTTCTGGAGGAAGTAACTTGATCAATACCACGAAAAAGAAGCACAAAAAGGAGGGTAAATCCTTTTGTAACTGACGAAGCTTTTAAAGTATTCTGTTTATCTAATTCTAAATGATATTGTAATGGCATAGCTTATTCTCTCTAATAATGTTATTCACTCTAATAAGGTTTTTCTCCATGATCAATACAGAGTAAATCGTTTTTAGCTTGAAATCAAATTTGATAGCATACCAAAGCCATATTCAAGCCAATGCATCTTAATTTTTAGTAGATTATAGCATAATCCCTTTTTAAAAAGCAATAACTATTCGTTAAACAAGAGTTTAGCGAATAGTTATTTATCTTTTCATCCTACAGTTTTTCTACTAAGCAATATCGATACTCTTACGTAATCTCAATCTAATTACGGCTTGTCCCTATTCTTGGTGGACTAATTCATTCTCTTCCGGCTTTGAACTAATTCGTTCTCTTCCGGGTTTTTGGAGAAAACAGAATCAACATGGGAAAGATTTCCAATCTTCCTGCCAACATATCAAAAAGATCATAACCGCCTTTGAAAAACGGGGAATAAATCGAGAAGTTTTCGATTGGTCCAACCTTTGCCAATCCCGGTCCAATATTGTTAAAGGTTGCGGAAATGGCTGAAAAGTTTGTGGTGAAAATCAAAACCGTCAAAGCTGATAAGAAAAAAATGGAAATCATATAGACAAAAGCAATACGCAATCAAATACGTACTTACCGAACGTACCACATTGTAATCCAGGCTCTTTCCTTCCAAACGAATCCTCTTGATAGCTTCCGGATGAATAATCAGGTGCAGCTCCTTCCCCATATTCTTCAATAAAATAATCAATCGGAAACCTTTATACCACCGCCGGTGGAACCTGCACAGGCACCGGAAAATCATTAAGAATAAAAATCACCATTTGACTGGGTACTGCCCAATGATTGTAATCCAAAGTTGAAAAGCCTGTTGTGGTAATAATACTTCCTACCGTAAAAAGCATGGTGAAGTGCAAATAACAGGCCATTTCCCATTTCTTTTTAAATTATTAAAAAGCGATGAATAAAGTTGAGCAAAGGATAATTAAAAGATAGGTTCTGGCTTCTTCTGAGGAAAAAGCTTCTTTCCACTTTCTTCTTTGTAAAGATAAATAAAACATTGAAGTTAATACCGAACAAAATCATAAAAATGGTAATCAAGAACTGGCTAAACATGGAATAATCCGCCATTCCGGAATTCCTGATGGCAAATCCTGTTCCTGCCGTTCCGAAGCCGATACACAAAGCATCAAAAAGCGGCATTCCGGAAAGTAAAAAGGCAAAAATACAAATAACCGTTAGAACAAAATAAATCTTATACAGGGCTTTTGCGGTATCTGCTACTCTGGGCACCATCTTGGACACATCCGGTCCCTGGGAGATTCCGCCTTCATAATCATCATGTTATAACCGCCACCTAAGGGAAGAACCGTTAAAACAAGGACTAATACCCCCATACCTCCCATCCAGTGGGAAAAGGAGCGCCAAAAAATCAATCCCTTTCCTAAGGCTTCCACATCACTTAAGATGGAAGAACCCGTAGTAGTAAAGCCGGAAACAATTTCAAAAACCGCATCGATATAATGGGGAATTTTCCCGCTAATATAGAAGGGTAAAGGCTCCCACTAAAAGAAAGCACCAACCAGCAGCCTGCCACGATGACAAAGCCTCTCTGGTATAAAAGGCAATTTTTTTCGGTTTTTCGTGTTAAAACCGCCCCTACAACCAAGGACATAGCCGACACGGATAATATAGCCGCGGCAGAATTATGCTCCCGATATATTATGGCACAAATAAAGGGAAGCAATAAGCTGATTCCCTCTATTCTCAGTACCCAAGCCAGGATGTGAGACAATCATACTAAAGTTCATAATGAATATCCTCTTCCTTCTTTACTTCCAAAAATATCTCGTAAATCATTAAATCCTGTGTTGGTGGTAACCACAATCACCCGATCTCCCACCTTCATAACATCAGCTCCTCTAGGGGTAATAATTTTTATTCTGTCGTATAATTCCGCAGATTAAAACTCCTTGCTTAAAGGACAGCTCCGCGAATGGAATGTTGATTAAGTCCGGATCATTTAATACCTTAAACTCCAAAGCTTCTGCCTTTCCGTCAGCAAGCTATATAAAGGTCTCTACATTGGAGCCCTTGGAATTCTCCAAAGCTCTAACATATCGAAGAATACTCTCTGCAACAATCTGCTTGGGATAAATGACAGAACCCAAATTCATTTTCATTGGTAACATTTTTCAAAGGCAATACGGTTGATTTTGGTAATCAAACGGGCATCGGAAAGCTTTCCCGCATAAAGAGAAAGCATGATATTTTCCTCATCAAATCCGGTTAAAGAACAAAAGGCATCCGTATTTTCAATTCCCTCCTTCTTTAATAGCTCGGCATCAATACCGTCACCGTTAATGATAATACTATCCGGAAGTACATCCGCCAGATACTCACAACGCTCCTTATTGGAATCAATGATTTTTAAACGCATATTTAAATGCATTTCATCAATATAGCGGGCAATATAATAGCTGATTCGTCCTCCCCTACGATAATACAATCCCTCACAGGGTATAATCCACACCCAACTTAATAAAGAACTTGCTTACATCCTTAGGTGCTGCAATAAAGCTCATCAAATCATCCGCTTCCAAAGCATCAAAACCGTTTGGAATAAGAATATCCTCTCCTCTTTGGATCAAAGTAATAAGTACATTTAAGCCCGTATCCTTTTGAAAGGTATGAAGAGGAATACCAATCAGCTGACTCTCCTTGGGTACCTTTACACGAATCAAATCCAGTTTTCCTCTGGAAAAGCTGTCTACCTTCATTGCGGAAGGAAAACGAAGCAGACGCTCAATTTTCCTTTGCGGCAGTCATATCCGGGTTGATTACCATGGCAAGGTTCAATTCATCTCGAAGATAAGAAATCTCCGTAGTATATTGAGGATCACGGATTCTGCAAACGTGGTGACAATTTCCCTCTTTTTGGCAAAGAGGCAACAAAGCATATTGACTTCATCCCGCTGGTTGCTGCAATTAAAGACATCCGCATTCTGAACCCCGGCTTCCCTTAGCGTCTGAAGCATAGGCACCGTTTCCGTGGATTCCCATGATATCCAGAAAATCTACCGCATGACGAAGAACCTTCTCATCCTGATCCACAATGGTAATATCATGCCCTTCTTTGTTTAATTGATCTGCCAGGGTAAGACCTACCTTGCACGCAACCTACCACAATAATATTCATGATTTTTCCTCATTTAACTGCATAAAAATACAAATTCTATATCCAAACACATTTCAATAAGTCTTATTGTTTATTAAAGGCTTATTGTTCATTAAGACTTATTCATCTCGTTCAGGCACAAAAATATCCTGATTTAAAGCCTCTAAAAATGAACCAGCAAATCCCGTTTGCTCTCTACCGGAAAAAGGCTTCCCGTAATTCATCATAACGAAAGCTTTTTCTTGCCCCCTCTTCCATCCGCTGATAGAAAGTATTCCAGCTCCCGATAGAGAACATAGTACTTCTCCTCTTTTGCTGAAGGACAGGATAATAAAGCTGATGCCCCCTGCAGCATAAAAGCGCTTCATAAAAATCCATTTGATGGGCATGAAGATTTTTGCAGGGGAAAGGAATCCTTGTGACATTCCTTAGCATCAAAACAAATGGGAATCCCTTTGAACAATTCCCCATATAATCCACTGTGGACTTCTTATCAAAAATAAGCCAAAGTGATTTGTTTATGGCTTTTGATCCAACTTAATAGGGTAATGGGGGTGGGAATCTTTTGAATGAGGGCTAAATTCTTTTCCTCATACAGCGCAATGGTATGATTAATTTCCTCTTCCAAAAGAGAGCCTCTTAGCCCTCGTGAGTTCCATGTACCCATGTTTCCCATTCCTGAATGATGGAATTGCCCTGGAAGTAATTGATTTTCATGGCTTCACATACTTCTCCCAAGGTTTCCTCTGTCCGCTGTCTGGCCAGCTTAGTGCCCTCCAAGAGAATCTCATAGACCTCCGGAATATTATTCTCCCAGTGCTTTCTCTTTCTCCCGGATAGGCTGTAGGATTTCTTCCATTACAGCCAGTAAGGTCTTCTTACATTTAACATCCCCAAGACCGCCTCGCATATAATGCTCCTTCATTTCCTCCAGATTCTGATAGTCCGGACAGAAACGAGAGAAATCCTCCTTATGGTGCAAAGGCATCCAGATAGGTAAATACGGTATTGCCCTCCACATGTCCCGGATCCGCCACATTGATGTGAGTGGGATCGGTATACATGCTCATAATCTTGGTTTTCACCGTACTTGGATCATCGGAAAGGTAAATGCCGTTACCTAAGGACTTACTCATCTTCGCCTTACCGTCCGTACCCGGCAGTCTTCTCTGGCTGGAATGCTCCGGCAGAAGAATTTCCGGCTCTAAAAGTACTTCCTTTTGGTACAGCTGATTAAACTTACGAACAATTTCCTTACACTGCTCAATCATGGAAGCTGATCTTCTCCTACCGGCACGGTAGTCGCCTTAAAAGCGGTAATATCCGCAGCCTGAGAAACAGGGTAGGTAAAAAATCCCGCAGGCAGGCCTACTTCATTGTCATTGACACTTTCTCCCCCATGGAAGCCCCGGAGCTTCATCTCCGCCTTTACGGTGGGGTTACGACTAAGTCTTTGGGTTGTTACCAGATTTAAATAATAAAAAGCTGAGGGTATGGAGAGCCGGCAATCCGGACTGAATACAAATGGTACTTACATTGGGATCAAGCCCCACGGAAAGATAGTCCAAGGCCACCTCGATAATATTATCCCGAATCTTCTTGGGATTATCGTAGTTATCCGTTAATGCCTGGTCATCTGCAATCAAAATATTGATCTGATCATATTCTCCGGAATTCTGTAAATCCACTCTTCTACGTAAAGATCCTACATAATGTCCCAAATGTAATTTTCCTGTGGGACGGTCTCCGGTTAAAATGATTTTCTTTCCTGTACTTCCCATTTTTCTCTCCTTAAACCTTAGATACTTCTTTATTTTCTTGAAGTATTTATAATAATCGAAAGTCTTTCTTCTTATTTATAACCTTGCCAAGTATACCATAAATTCTCTTAAAAGGCATTTTGAATCAGCTGAATCTTCTCTCCTTCTATACTGACCACATCAAATCGACAGGCTGTTTTCCGTCAAAAGAATATGCATGTTTACAAAAGATAGGCGGTGGCCCAGGTACGAAGTCGTCTTTGTTTTCCTCTATCCACTGCATAAATACCGGAAAGATAGCTATGTTCCTTCCTGCCCTTCACCTCTATAAAGCAAAGCATCTCCCATCCTTCTAGCTACTAAATCCATTTCCAGATGATGAAAATGACTGTTACTGCTCAGAATTTCATAGCCCTTTTTCTTCCAAAAAGGCCACTGCCCGGTCTTCAAATGTCTTTTCCCTTCAGGGTATTAGAAATATTGGGAGCCTTGATACCTGCTTTGTCTTCTTCTGTCTTTCCCATCGGTACTCCCTAAAGCTTTTACGATTGTTCCGGCATAGAGCTTTTTAAAAAGCTCCGACGATGAATGGGACAGGGACCATACTCTAAAATAGCTTCAGTATGGGCTTTGGTTCCATAGCCCTTGTGCTTTTCAAAGCCATATTCCGGATATTCCCTGGCATAGTCCAGCATAAGATGATCCCTACTGACCTTGGCCAGAACACTGGCTGCCGCAATGGACAAAGACTTGGCATCCCCGTGAACAATAGGAATTTGGGGATATCCACCATAGGAATCCTTACCGCATCATTTAGCATAAGGGAAGGGATGATAGAAAAGTTCTTCTCCATCTCCTCTATAGCCAGTCGCATAGCCTCATAAGTTGCCTGAAGGATATTTATTTCATCAATTCTTTCCGGAGAAACGATGCCGATTCCATAGGCTATCGCATTTTCCTTAATTTCAAGAAAGAGAGCTTCCTTCGCTTTTTCCGTCATTTTCTTGGAATCATTGAGAAAATAAAAAAGATGGTCTTTGGGTAAAATGGCGGTAGCCGCTACTACCGGTCCGGCTAAGGGTCCTCTCCCTGCCCTCATCAACTCCGGCAACATAGGGAAGATGTGCATGTTCTTCCTCCAATTTCCACATTTCCTTTAAACGGGCTTCTCTTTAAGTCTTTGTGCTTCTGTCATGCCTTGGCCTCATTTCTGTAAAGCGCTTCTTCCGAGCATTATCTTTCCACTTTATTCTACTGCTGAATCCTCATCCCCTTCATCAGACCACTTACCGGGATGCTCCAGGCTGATCTTCCCCAGTCTGCCACTACGAAAATCATCTAAAATCAGACGGGAAACTCTGGTGTAATCCACATCTCCTCCCTTTTTGATACAGGCTCTTTTTACGGCAATCTTATCCATAATGGAAAGAGCCGCTTCCCCCTCCTCCGGTTCTATTCCATAGCGTTCCAGAATAGCTTTAGGATAGTAGCGGACAAGATATTTTAAGAAATAAAAAACCAGATCCTCTATTGGCAAAATATCATCATTGATAGAACCGATGAGAGCCAGATTATAGCCCACAATTTCCCGTTCAAACTTCGGCCAGGTAATTCCGGGAGTATCCAATAACTGTACATTCTTATCCAGCTTAATCCATTGGTTTCCTCTGGTAACTCCGGGCTTATTCCCGGTTTTTGCAGTAGAACGACCTACAAAGGCATTGATAAAGGTGGATTTTCCCTACATTGGGGATTCCCAGCACCATAGCTCTAACCATTTGAGAGGAAATACCTTTTTTTCTATTTTTTTCATAAAGAGGTTGAGAGGCTTCTTGAATCAATTTGCTTACTCTTTTTACACTGGCTCTGTTTCTGGCATCAATCCCTAAAGTAAAGAAGCCCCTTCTATGAAAGTCCTCCATAAAGAGCTTGCTACGCTCGTCATCCGCCAAGTCCAGCTTATTAAACAATAAAAATTCTGATTTTATCCTTAGCCAGCTGGTCGATTTCCGGATTTCTGGAAGAATTGGGACAACGGCTGTCAATAACCTCAACGATTACATCACATAAAGGCAAATCCTCTTTCATTTTCCGCTTAGCCTTTGCCATATGACCGGGATACCACTGTATCTTCATTTTTCCTCCTTAGCCAATCAAGGATATTTTCCGAAAAAGGAAAAATCCTGAACCAAACCCTGCCTACAATCTGGCTCTCCTGTATATTTCCCATATTTTGAAAACGACTGTCCTCCGAAGAGTCCGTGTTATCTCCCAAAAGAAAATATTCATTTTCCCCCAGCTCCACTGGATTCTTGGCCACTCCCTCAAGGACAATGGGAGAAAAGCTTGTCTGTTTTCCAAAAGAGTGCCGTTGATATATACACGACCGTTTTGGATAATCATGGTTTCTCCGGGCAGTCCGATGATACGTTTTATATTGTTGGACTTATCCTTTTTTTGAAATAGCACCACATCATAGCGTTTAGGCTTTTTAAACTGGTAGAAAAATTCATCCACCAAGTACCGTATCTCCTGCAGAAAGGAGGGCTCCATGCTGTGACCGGAAACTCTGCCAAGGAAAAAAAGCTATGCACCACAAACCAGGCCAAAGAAAGGATAACAATAAAATCCACTAAATTTACGAATCCATTTTTGCAGTATTGCTTGTTCTTTCATAGGGGCTCCTATCCACTCATCTTTCCTTATGGAAATGCGGCAATTTTTCACTCCCTATACAGAATAGCACAAATATTAAAAAAGGTGTCCCCTGAGGAACACCGCTTTTACTCTTATTTTGCAGCCTTAACCTTAGCAGCCTTACCAACACGGTCACGAAGGTAGTTCAACTTAGCTCTTCTTACCTTACCTCTACGAACCACTTCAATCTTCTCTACGAAGGGGCTGTGGATTGGCCAAGTCTTCTCTACACCTACACCGTTAGATGTCTTACGAATAGTAAAGGTTTCTCTGTTGGATCCACCCTGAATCTTCAGAACAGTTCCCTCGAAAACCTGAGTTCTCTCTCTGTTACCCTCTTTAATCTTGTTGTATACCTTACGGTATCTCCTGTGTTGAAGTCTGCCAATGCTTCTTTTTCTCAGCTGAGCATCTTCAATTCCTTAATGATTTCATAATTTGACATTTCTTTGTCCTCCATAATGATTCCATGTTCATACACGTCTTGCGTCAGCGGAACATATGATACGGTTTTCGTTTTGTCCTATTACAAAACAGCCCTAATAAATTACCACAAAGCCTTGGAAATTGCAAGCAAAATCCTTGACTTTGCTTTATTTTTTCTCTAATCCGCTTTTGCTTTTTCCTCTACTCTCTTTGATTTTTGATCTCTTCCTTCTTTTTTCGATAAAAAGCTCCGATTTTCTTCTCTACTTTTCATATAACTCAGGTCTTTGTTCCTTCAGTGACTCTAAGGCTCTCTTCCCACCTCCATTGCCGGATTTTTTTATGATCTCCGGAAAGAAGAATCTCGGGAACCTCTCTATCCTGGAAGCTTCTGGGGCGGGTATATTGGGATATTCTAAAGCCCCTCGGAAAGCTTTCTTCAAAGCTCTCCTTTTGTTTAAAACCCCATCCTGTAAGCGGGCTATGGCATCAATCATAATCACAGCAGGGAAGTTCTCCTCCTGTAAGTACATAGTCTCCTATGGAGACCTCCTCTCACCTCCAGAATATCCAAGGCTCTTGGTCTATGCCCTTCGTAATGCCCGCAAAGAAAGAGGATATGCTCCTCTTTGGCCAATTCCATGGCCATACTTTGCTGAAATACCTTTCCCCTGGGTGAGCAGTAAATGACTCTATCCGGTCTCCCCTCTCTTTGCACCAAGTCCTCAAAGGCGGAAACAATGGGCTGAACCTGCATTAACATTCCTGCTCCCTCCCCCAAAGGGGGCATCATCCACATGGCCGTGGGGATCCTCTGTAAAATCACGAATATTGACGCAATTTAAGGATAACTTCTCGTCTTCCATAGCTCTTTTCATAATGGAATGGGATAGGGCATTTTCAATCTGTTCCGGGAACAGAGTAAAAACAGTAAATTTACTCATAGCTCCAGCAATCCTTCCATCAGATGAATGCCCGATACGATTCTCCTTGATTTCATATACCACCGGAGAATATGAGGAATAAGATATTCTTTTCCTTTCCTTCTACGGAAAAATACCAGGTTTGCTCCGGTTTCAATCACTTCCTTCACTTCTCCCAAGAGCTCTTTTCCCTCAATATAGACTTCCATACCGATATAATCCCCAAGGAAAATACTCATTTTCCCCAAAGGAAGAGCCTGCTCTCTAGGAATCATTAAAGATACGTTACGATATTTTTCCGCCATTTCCACAGAGTCAATCCCCTCTAACTGTAAAAGCAGAAATTCTCCCTGAAAGCGAACGGACTTGATTTTTCTGCTTTCAGAAAAGGAAGTATCCCGAAGTCCCTTACTTTTCTTCGTAAAATCAATTCCTTTAATTGAGTAAAACGTCTTGGCTCTTCCGTTGTGGGAAAAACCTTCATTTCCCCCTTTAAACCATGGGGTTTCAAAATCGTTCCTACTCGTAGCTCTTTTAACATCTTCCCTCCCCTAGCGTGAAGAAAAGGTATGCCCTAAGACATACCTTCCCCTTACTGAATATCAATGGATATTCTGAGATTTTGCTTGGATGCAGCAGCATTCATGACAGAACGGATCGCCTTGGCGATACGACCTGAACGTCCAATCACCTTTCCCATGTCTTGCTCATTTACGGAAAGAGTCAGGTGGATTTCTCCCTCCTTCTCTTCCATCTCAGCATGAACATCTTTCAGGAAACTGAACCAATGCCTTTGCAATGGTTTCCAGTAATTCCTTCACGACAGCATCCTCCTTTAAAAGTAGACTTAGATGTCAAACTTCTTCAGAAGTCTTGCAACAGTTTCTGTTGGCTGTGCTCCGTTTTGTAACCACTTCTTTGTCTCTTCTGCGTCTACCTTAAATACTGTTGGCTCCTTGGTTGGATCATAGTATCCAAGCTCTGCAATGAACTTACCGTTTCTTGGGCTTCTGGAATCTGCCACAATAACACGATAGTAAGGTGCGTGAATCTGTCCCATTCTTCTTAATCTGATCTTAACTGCCATTTCTTTTCTCCTTTTGTGTGTTTAGATAAATTTATTTCTACAGACTAGCTGTTGAAAATGCTCACATAAATGCTTTGATGAAAAATGCAAGTTTCCTATCCTTTAGAAGGCAATCCGCCTATTCTTTAGAAAGCGAGAGTCCACCTATTCTTTAGAAGGGGAAAGTAATCCATCTCTTTAGAAGGGAAATCCGCCGCCTCTTCCGAAGGGGTTCTTGCCCATTCCCATTCCCCGGAAAACCTCCGTGCTTTCCTTCATGGAACCGCTAAACTGCTTCATCATCTTTCTGCATCTCTTCAAACTGTTTTACCAGCTTGTTGACTTCTGCAATATCACTCCGGCTCCCTGGGCAATTCTTTTCTTACGGGAGGGATTCATAAGCTTCGGATTGGCTCTTTCCTTGAAGGTCATGGACTGAATCATGGATTTTACCTGCTTCATCTTCTTTCTCGGAATCTCCAAATCAATCCCCTGCATAGCCTTGTTCATGCGGAAGCATCTTTAAAATCCTGCAATTCCTCCAAGCTTTGCAACTGATTCATCTGATCCAGAAATCATCATAGTTAAACTGTCCCTTGGACAATTTCCTAACGGATTCCTTGGCCTTTTCCTCATCCATTTCGCTCTGGGCTTTTTCAATGAGGGAAAGTACATCTCCCATTCCCAGAATTCGACCTGCCATACGATCCGGATAGAATGGCTCTAAATCAGAAAGCTTTTCTCCCATACCAAGGTATAGAATAGGCTGTCCGGTCATGGCCTTAATGGATAAGGCTGCTCCTCCTCTGGTATCTCCGTCGCACTTACTGAGGATTACGCCGTTAACGCCTACTTCCTTGCTAAAGCTCTCCGCAACATTTACCGCTTCCTGTCCGGTCATGGCGTCTACGGTAAGGATGGTCCAGTCAACAGGTACAGCTGACTTCATACGCTTTAGCTCTTCCATCAGAGCATCATCAATCTGCAATCTACCTGCGGTATCCAATATCAAAAGGTTATAGTCCCTTTGCCTTGGCCTCTTCATAGGCTTTTCTTTGCAATTTCCTCCGGCTTTTAACTTGATTCTCAAGCTAAAGAAGGGGATAGAAAGCTTTTCACGCATTGACACGAAGCTGTTCAATAGCTGCCAGTCTGTAGATGTCACAGGCTACCAGTAAAGGCTTTCTATGCTGCTTTTGGAACTTACCCGCAAGCTTTGCCGCAGTGGTGGTTTTTCCGGCTCCCTGTAAGCCCACCATCATCAAAACCGTGATTTCACTTTGGGGACGAAGCTTCAGCCCCGTATTTCTCCTCCCCATCATCTTGGTCAGTTCATCCCGAACAATCTTAATGACTGTCTGAGCCGGACTTAAAAGAGGAAAATACCTCTTCTCCGATGGCGGATTCCTTGACCTTGGCAATGAAATCCTTTACCAGCTTGAAGTTCACGTCTGCTTCCAACAAAGCCATTCGAACTTCCCTTTATGCAAGGTTTACATCCTCCTCGAAAGCTTTCCCTTTCCGGATAAATTTTTGAAATATATCACTTTAAACGATCGGATAAACTTTCAAATGCCATGAATGATTTCTCCTGCTAATGCTTTGATTTCCGCATCCCGTGCCTTGCTCTGAAATTTCCTTCCGCACAACGCCGTATGCTTGAGCCACTTTTTCTGCCAGGTGAAGATTCTCTTCGATGAACTTAACTTTTCGTCCGCCTCGAAATACCGCCAGCCTCGCATACGCTTCATGCCTGGCTCGATACCTCATGGTATTCATACCATCTCTCTGCTCCACAGCGGATGTACTTCCAAAAATATCCCGTATCATACTCCCATACTTACCTCTCGATCTCGTATAACAGGCTTTCGTGTCAAATTTTTCTTTGACAGCATAAACAAAGGGCTTTACTTTTTCTACAAAAGCTTCCATATCATGTCACGATATAGTAAAACTGAAAAAAGGCCAATCCGGTGCTGTCGGTGCTTTTTAGCAATAAAGATTGAAGGACTGTAAAAGCTAATATTTGTTTCATAGATGCAACATCGGTCTGAAAAGGGCAGTATCTAGCCCGTCAGTACTTAGCAGCAAGCAGAGCTGCATACTACTGACGAGTTAGCGGAAGCGATGCTCGCCACTTTTAGACCGATGTTGCATAAGCTTTACTTTAGATTATACAGTCCTTCAATCTTTAGAATGTAGCAGAGCATGCCCTTTCAGACCTATACCGCACAAAAGCACTATCGAAGAATTACAGCCCCTTTGCCTTAATGCAAGTCAAAAATGTCTCTACATACTTCTTGGCATCGAAGCGCTGTAGGTTTCTCAACTTTTTCCCGGTGCCCATGTATTTTACTGGAGGCCAAGCTTCGGCCTGTATGGATAGGGCCATGCCGCTCTTAGCGGTGGAGTCCATCTTACTTAAGATGTACACCGGTTACCTGACTGCATTCTTTAAAGAGCTTTTGCCTGGCTCATGGCATTCTGTCCTGTGGTGGCATCCAAAACCACCGAAAGTTTCTCTTGTAGCCTTCCGCAAACTCTCGGTCGATAATTCTATTAATTTTTCCAAGCTCCTGCATCAGGTTTTTCTTATTGTGCAGTCTACCTGCGGTATCAATAATCAAAACATCCGCATTTTTGCCTTAAAGGACTGGAGAGCATCAAAAACTACCGCCAGCCGGGTCGGAACCTTCCTTTTGGTGAATAACATCCACCCCTACACGGTTCTCCCCATTCCACCAGCTGTTCAATGGCTCCGGCACGGAAGGTGATCCGCCGCCGCAAGGATAACTTTCTTTCCTTTTTTCTTTAAATGATAGGCCAGCTTTCCGATAGATGTGGTTTTTCCTACGCCATTTACGCCGATTACAGAGATAATACTTTTCTCCTGTTCAAAGGCGTAATAGCCTTCCTCCACCATCATCAGATCCAAAATATAGTCCTTTAGAATCTTTTGCACATCCCGGTCAGATTTGACTCCCCGCTGATTGGCCTCATGCTTTACCGCATCAATAATACGCATGCAGCTGCTATAGGAAACATCACTGAGGATCATGGCCTCTTCCAGTTCTTCATAAAAGGCCTCGTCCGCCACCTCATTGGATTGAAAAATATTATTCAGTATTTTGGTAAAAAAATTTGCCATGATTCCTCCTTATTGCAGCTGGTCTTCTACCAGGTCAACAGATACCAGGGTGGAAATACCCTTTTCCTGCATGGTAACACCGAAAAGTCTGTCTGCCCTTTCCATAGTTCCTCTTCTATGGGTAATGACAATAAACTGGGTGTTCTTAATCAAATGATGCAAATACTCCGCAAAGCGTACCACATTGGAATCATCCAGTGCCGCCTCAATCTCATCCAATAAACAGAAGGGAGAAGGCTTTAGACTTTGCAAAGCAAAAAGCAGGGAAATAGCAGTAAGAGCCTTTTCTCCTCCGGAGAGTTGCATCATATTTTGTAATTTCTTTCCAGGAGGCTCTGCCACGATACGAATACCGCTTTCCAGCACATCCTCTCCCTCTTCCATTTCCAGTCTTCCCTGTCCTCCCCCAAAGAGAACCCGAAAAACCTTGTTGAACTCCACTTGAATCTTGGAGAAATTTTCATGGAACTGCTTTCGCATCCCCCTATCCAGGTCGGCGATAATCTCCTGTAAAGATTTTTCGGAAGCGAGAAGATCCTCAACCTGTTGATGCAGGAAGCTGTAACGCTCCGAAACTTCTTCAAATTGCTGAATGCTGTCCAGATTGATAGGTCCCAGACTCCGAATATTCCCCTTCATTTCCTGAATTTCCTTGGAAAGTGCAGGATCTTCGCAAAGCTCCTCCCGGTAATACTGCTTCACCTCGGAGAACTGCAGACCGTACTCTTCCAAAATATACTGGGCGGACTTGGCGCTTTGTTCCTCACTTTTTCCTTTTGATTTTTCCAGACGAAGAGCTTCCTTTTCCTGATTTAACTGAGCCTCTGCAAACTTCTCCTTTTCCGCAAAGTATGCCTTTGTTTCTCGGCAATCTTTTGCTTCTGCTCCTGAATACTTTTGCAGGCTTTTCCTTTCTATCGAAAAATGCTTTTTCTCCATCGAAAGCTTTTTCTTGCAACTTTTAGATTTCTTCTTCCTGATGCAATACGGATTCCTTTGACTGCTTTTCTGCCTCTTCCAAATCAAACTGCTCCGCAAAAGAGTTTTTCCAAAGCATCGCTGTAGCCATGCATCTGCTCTGTCAGAAAATCCGTCTTTGGTGGACAGGGTTTGATACTCTAACTGCATCTTTGCCTGTAACATAAGCTCCAACTCAGAAATCCCCCTTCTCCTGTTGATGTCTGCTTTCTTCTTCTTTTAGTGGAGAGCTCCTGTTCCAGCCTATTGCAAGCCTGCACCTCTCCTCTACAGCCTTCCCGAAGAGTGTTGCAGACTTCCTTTCCCTTCTCAATGCCTCCTTAAGCTCTTCCATCTCTCTTTTTCTTCCCATAAGAGAAGAATTGTTTTTATAGGCACCGCCGGAAATAGCTCCCCCTGCCTGTAAAAAGCTCTCCTTCCAGAGTAACTATCCTTAGGCTGTATGATATTTCTTTTTCTAATCTAAGAGCCTCCTCCATGCTTCTCACCAAAAGCACTCTGGATAAAAGAGTAGTTCTCTAAGCCTTTACAGGAATCCGGAACCTTAATCAGATCTGCAAATACCCCAATCACTCCCTGCCTTTCTTTTAAAGCTATCATATTTTTCATCCCTGTTTTTTTCCGAAGAGAAGGCAAATGGAAGGAAACTGGCTCTACCCTGCTCTCCTTTTTAACTTTTTCGATCAGTCGTTTTGCAGTGCCTTCATCTTCACAAACCAACTGTTGAAGACCGGAACCAAGTACTGTTTCCGAGTGCTAGTTCATAGTCTTTGGGAACGGATATCAGCTCCGCCACCACGACCGATCAGGCCTTTTTCCCTATCCTTTTTCTCTCATACAGAAGCGAACCGCATTTCCGAAGCCCTCATAACGCTCTGCAAGATTTTCCAGATTCTCAAGGCGAAGGCTTTGATTTTCCACCGCCCTCTCCTGAAGGCCAAACGACTCTCTTTCAGATTCCAGCTCCTGTCTTTTTTTCCTGCAACTCCAGAAAGTCCCCTGCATTGCTGGAGTAAAGACTGAAATGTTTTCTGGGCTTTTTCAGCTCCTCCTCTTTTTCCTGAAAGGCTAAAAACTGCTCCCAAGATTTTCTTCCTCTTTGCCCTTAGACAGCTTTGGAGCCTCTTCAAAAGCAAAGTGTATTCCACAGCAATTTTGAATGGTTCATTTCCGCTTCCTTAATGGTGGAACGGATAAAATCAATATCCAGCTGAACCTCTGATTTGTCCTTACTAAATGGGAGCAAAGGAGCTAAAACTGTTCCTGCATAGCAAATAAAGTAGCTGCCAAATCCTCCATTTTCCCGGAAAGCTGGCTACTTTCTTCTTTAACTTTTCAATTTGATCCTGAAAATGCTTTTTACTGCTTTCTTTTTCCGGAAATATCCTCTCGAAGCTGAGAAATCCGGCGTTCTATCTCCGCCTTTTCCAGACAGATACTGTTCTTCCCGCTGTCGAATCCTCTGTTCCTCCGCTTCTAAGGCTGTCCCTCCCTTTCCATTTGCTAAAAAGGCTTAGGGTCAAACGATTCTGTTTCTCTTCCTCTTCCTTTTTGAAAATAGCTTAAATTCTCAATTTTTCCGCTAATTCCTCTAAGCCCTTCTCCGCCTCCTTCATTTCCAGAAGGAAAAGATTGGCTTCATAAAGTAAGAGCTTTATCCCTAAGCTGTAAGTAATTCTTTTGCTTTTCGGACTGTCTCCTCCAATGGGGCCAGCTGCTTTTCCAGCTCTGACAGGATATCCTGAATACGCTCCATATTGGCCTGTTCTTCTTCCAGCTTTTTCTGGGAAATGTCCTTTCTCTTTTGAACTTAACAATTCCCACCGCCTCGTCAAAGGGCTCTTCGCTCTTCCGCTTTTCCGGACAAAATCTTTATCAATCTGTCCCCTGTCCGATTAAGGAATAGCCTTCCTTTTCCGATTCCGGTATCATAAAAAGCTCGTGAATATCCTTTAAACGGCATTCCGCATCATTTAAACGATATTCCGATTCTCCCGGAACGATACAATCTTCTGCTGACGGTGATTTCCTCATAGGAAGATTTAGAGCATGATCCACGTGTCAAAGCACATGCTCACATAGGCATAGCCCCTGGGCTCTCCTTAGGGCTGTTCCTGAGAAAATAACATCCTGCATGGAATTTCCACGAAGCTGTTTTACCTTCTGTTCTCCCAAAAACCCAACGAACCGCATCAGAAATATTGGATTTTTCCGGACAAAGTTAGGTCTCATAATTCCCGGTAATACCGGAGAAAAATTCCAAAACAGTTTTATTGGCAAAGGACTTAAATCCTTGAATTTCAATAGACTTTAAATACATCCCCTGTTTCCACCTTTTATTTTTCTAATGCAAAATAGGCAGCCGCCTGCTCTGCCTGGAGCTTCCCCTCTCGATGCCGTACACCTCTTCATTTACCTTTCACAGACACCTTGTAAAAACGCTGATGAAAGGGACCACTTTCCCTCTAATAAATCATACTCAGAGGATAACGTTTTCGCTGTACAATACTCCTGCAACATGGTTTTCGCATCCTGGAAAGAGGGGTTTTTATGCTCAATATCGGATAAAAACCTTTTCCCGAACAAAAGCCTTCCGCCTTTTCCATACCGCCATCAAGATAAATTGTACCAATCACCGCTTCCAAAGCATCGGATAAGACGGAATCCCGAAATTGAATCCTCTCTTCCTCTCCCTTTCCTAAAAGAAGATAAGAAGAAAGCTGTAGCGATTTTGCCACCACAGCCAGAGCCGATTCACATACCAATGCCGCCCGAAGCTTGGTCATCCTTCCTTCCTGTATCACCGGTTTCTTATGGTAAAGAAGGTGCTGAAACCAACTCAACACCGCGTCCCCAGAAATTCCAGCCTTTGGTTGGAGGCCTCCTTAGGATGCCCCATCTCATTGGAATAAGAGGGGATGGGTTAAAGCGTGCAATAAAAGCTTCTGATCTTGAAAGTGGTACCCCAGATCCTCTTCCAGCTTGGAAAGAGACGGAGTGCTGCCCATGTTTTCCATCATTTTTATTTTCCTAAAGCCTTTAAAATAGCTTTGTGTGCTTCTCAACTGGTCTTAATCTGAAAGCTTGCTTCTTCCGGAATTTCAATGCTGAACTCTTCCTCAATTCCCTATAATAATCTGTACAATATCCAAGGAATCAGCATTTAAATCCTCTACAAAACGAGAATCCTCCGTAATCTCCTCTTTCTTGACATGCTGTAATTCTCTGGCAATAATTTCCTTTAACTTATCTAATTCCATAACACTGTCCTTTCTGCAAAACTTTGGGCTTCAAAGACTATTCTCGTTGAGATATTCACATTTTCCTGCTTCTTTTTCCAAATTTTTAATTCTGATTCAGTTTCTTTTGCATCTGCTTACGCCTCTTCTTTGCTTTCCTCTCTCTTTATCAGAAGTCCAAGGCTTCCGCAATCTTCTTAGTCAAGCCCTTTTTCTGCAAATTCCTTTGGCCTGTCGAATGGCCGTAGTAATCTCCACCCATCCGTATTGCCGTGAACTTTAACTCACTAAACCCTTCAAGCCCGAGGATGGAGCTCCACCATAGCTTTTGGCATCAAATCTTTTCATTCTCTTTTCGTAAAGCAGAAAAATCAGCGCACCCACCCACCAAAGACAGAGGGCCACCCTCTTTAATGCCGGACTTGATTTCAGAAAGAAGCATCTTTCCCACGCCCTCGTACATTTTCAAAACCACATTTCCCACAAAGGCATCCGCCACCACTACGGAACAGTTTCCTTCCACAATATCTCTGGCCTCCACGGAACCGATAAAGTTTAAGTCCTTTTCTGCCTTACACTTTTTCCATGGCAGCTTTCACCAGAGCATTTCCTTTTTCTTCTTCCGCACCGATATTTCACTAAAGCCTACTGTAGGAGAAGGAACCCCCTAGCATTTCTTTCATATAGATGGCACCCATCTTGGCAAACTGTACCAGCCACCCGGATGGGCATCCACATTGGCGCCGCAGTCAGTAAGTAAAGTTACCCCCTGTCTCGTAGGCATTAAAGCCGCAAGGGGAGGACGGAGTACGCCCTTTTCTCTTCCTACAATCAGCTGTCCTCCGCTAAAATTGCACCGGTGGAACCGGCAGAAAGAAAGGCCTCTCGCATCTCCTCTTAACCGCCTTTCATATCCCCTAACAATGCCGGAGTCCTTTTTCTCCGATGGCCATCAACCGAGACTCATGCAAGCTGATATTTCTCACTACAGGAATAATCTCTATTCTTTCTGTATCATATTGGTATTTGGCACATTCCTCCTGAATAGCTTTCTCCATCCATAGAGAAGAAGCTGTATTCGAGCAGAAGAAAGGCTGTCAATTGCCCCTTTTACAATGGCAGCAGGCGCTAAGTCCCCTCCCATGGCATCAATGGCTATACTGAATCATATTCACCTCATCTGAAAACTCATTATTTTCTTCTTAAGGAATCAGAAATATGATAGATTATTCTGGATTTTCTGTCAACGTAGGCAGCAGGTCATTTCTGCTAGATTACTGTCAAGCACCGTTGGCACCCCTATCATACATGACTTATGAATGTCTTGCTTTTGCGCTTAGGCTCTGCATCAAAGACACACTACGTTTCCTACTCACAAACAATTTTAAAGATTTCTTGCAAATCTCCTTGAAACTCAAAAAGGAGGATTTCTGCATTAACACAAAAATATCCTCCAAACCGATCGTTTATAGTATTCTGGTTTACATTTGATGGCTCTTTTCTAACAATTGTTACTTTATACCCTACATCCCAAAACAAAAATCTATAAATCAAGATATAGCACAAAAAGAACCGGAAGTATACACTCACTACCAAAATGCTCATACTTCTAAACACATAATAAAGCGTTATGAAAAGGAGCGAAATAAAATGAATCCAGAGTATTCATAAGTCCAACTTCTGTGTAAATTTCTTCAGCTTTTCTTATATTATATACATCTTTAATCTTTTCGATAGAAACGCTTCAATATGGTAAAGGCAAGAACATAAGAAAAATACGTTACGCACTAATATTCAACAAATAGGAAACCGCACATACTACTATCGTGAATATTGTCAACATCTCATATGCTCCTTCATATATTATGGTATATACATTTCTGAACCAAGACTCACTGGAATTTGCTCTACCTAATGGAATTACTCCATGGACCCTTTGTCTCAATAGTTATTTTTCTATTTTAAAACAAGATAATACCATCTTAAAGTACATTTTTCTCTATCGATATGCGTATAATTTCCATAACTTATTTTCTATTCTTTGAATTAGATATAACTAACTTATTAGAATTTTATCATTTTCAGTTCATTTTCAATTACTTAATACTAAATTTTGAAATATTTCTTCGATAAATTTCTTCAGCTTCTCAAAAATTTTATTTCTTTCTCTTATACCATAGGCTTTTTTATTTCACCTGTTGCACCGACCATACTTTCACACTAATTGCAATCTTCCAAACTAGTTGCTTTATTTTTCATATCGATCAATCGTTTTATACAAAACCTCCCTGCTTCATCAGTTCTTCATGATTTCCTCGTTGTTCTATTTTTCCGTTATTTAAAACCAAAATCTGATCGGCGTTTCGTATGGTAGAAAGCCTGTGAGCAATCATAATAATGGTCTTGTTCTTTGTCAGCTCCTCAATGGCAGATTTCAGCTTATCTTCATTTTCCGGATCAATACTTGCTGGCTTCGCCAAAAATGACAATCGGGGCATCTTTTAACATAGCTCTGGCAATGGAAATTTCTGTTTTTGTCCTCCGGAAAGAGTGGTCTGCCTTCTCCAATCAACGTATCGTAAACTCATTTGGCAAGGCTTCATAAAAATCAGTGACACATCGCCTTTTTAGCAGCTTCTATGACCTCTTCTCTTGTGGCACTTGGCACACCGAACTTGATATTATTTTCAATCGAATCCTCAAAGAGATATACATTCTGGAATACCATAGCGATATGACTCATCAGATGGGGCAGGGTATACTTTAATGTTTTTTGCCGCCCATTAAGATTTCTCCCACGTTTACATCCCAAAAATCTTGCAATCAGATTGCAAAAGGTTGTCTCTTCCGTTTTCTGGATCGGACCGACAATGGCGGTCATGGTGTAATATTCTTCATCTCACAGGAAATACGTATCTAAAATTGTCTTTTTCATCATAAGCGAAAGAAACATCTTTAAATTCAATATCCGGGTGACGAATTGGGCTTGTTTCAGCTCCTTCTTTTTATTTCCGGAATCTTTTTCCAAATATTTCAAGCTGTCGATGGAGTTTTCCGCAATCCTCAGTATTGCCATAGAGCTTCCTGCCGCTTTTAATTCCTCTCCAAAAATACTAAAGCCGGCAATCATAGACATAATCGCATCTGCCAAAAGCATATCTCCTTCAATGTAATACTTGGTAGATAAAACAATAATAGCGGCACACTGATTCCAAGGACAATTCTCCGCAAGCGATATATGGAGTCATAGTTTTTCCAGTTTCATTGTAATATTGCAGTTTTCTTCAAATGCATTGTTAAGTTCTTTATTATTCTTAAGCTGCCTAAATTGTAATGATTTAATCACCTGCATTCCCTGTATGGTTTCAGTACCTGTTTTGTCAAACGCGTTTGAGCAATATTGATTTCGCTTGCATTTTCTCTTGACTTTTCTCCATAAAATAAGTGACAACATAATGCAAGTGATTCCTAAAACTGCGGTGGATTCCCACCATTATATGCAAACAAATAAGGCTACAGGCAAAAGACGAAAGTATTGAGTAATCCGCCTAAAACAAGTCATCAAGTAACATCGGTACCTGCATTTCAATCCATGGCTGAGAGTGGTGGTACTCATTGTTGTAATCTTTTCCCAAACTGAATTCACTGAAAAATCCCATCGGTACTCTCAGCTTGTTTCGATACGGATTCTTTTATCCGCCGCCATAAAAATAGCCGGCATGCGTTTGCTCCAGCTGAGATATATATTGCGTGATAATCTTTCCGACTAAGCTGACAAGAAGAATCTCTAAGACAATGGCTATATCCTTCATGGAAAGAGTTTCGTCAAATATTTTAACGAGAACATAATACACACGCCCATTTGCATATGCGTTAAACGTCGCACAAAGGAAGCCGACAATAATGGACTTTCGATATTTGATTGTCTCTTTTCCGCAAAGTTCCATATTTTCTTAAATACTGTAATCATAACGCCCTCCTTTCCTGCAGCTTTCCACAAAAGAGGAATAGACTTTTGATGTTTCTAAAAGCTCTCATGCTTCCACAGCTTTCAATCTTCCCATGTTTTCGACCACAAAATATTTTATCTGCATTGATCAATGGTTCTCAAGCCCATGTGCAATTAAAAATCAATGTTTTTCCTTTCACCAAATTACTGATGGCTTCCTGCACAATGCTTTCGTTTTCAGGTATCCATATAGGAGGTGGCTTCATCTAAATGACGATTGGTGCATTTTTCAGCATGGTTTTTGCGATAGAAATTGTTGCTTTTTCTCTCCTCCGGACAAAACGTCCTCCGCCTTCACCTCGCAAACCGTATCATAGCCATTTGATAGTCCTCTAATAAATTTATCACAGCCGGATAATTTTGCTACTTCTCACTTCTTATCACTTGCCGATTGTTTTCCGATTCTTATATTTTTTCTCTGACAGACATATCAAACAGATAGTTGTCCTGCGATACATAAGAGATGGTTTCGATAACTGTTCCAGCGGAATCTCTTTGATATCCCCGATTATTACTTCTCCGGCATCTGTCATTCCAAAACCCATGATCAGCTCTCTGTAATGGTTGACTTTCCGCCTCCTGACGGACCGACAAACGCCGTTACCTGATTTTTCCCCAATCGTCAAAATCCGACCCTTCTAATACTTTCTTATCTTCCGAATCAGGAATCCACATTTTTCTATGCTCAATATCACTACCGGATAACGAAACATTCTCTCTTACTCATGCTCAAGCATCAGGGGCATCTAAAATCAATCCGATTTCCTCTGTAATCGTTCCTATTCTGGACAAATCATCCATATAATTGGTCGCCGTCAATATATTTTCCACCGTTCCAAAAGAAAGTACAATGATGGTTATAAAAGTCACTTATTGTTAAAGAACCATTTAAATAGAAATAAACTCCCAACGGCAGGATTGTAAGCAAGGACATGGGTGAAATTTTTCTGTATGCAGATACACCGATCATCGTTTCTTTCATCCAGATAGATAAATGAAAACTGCATTTTTTCATGGACTGCTTTCACTGTATTTCTGATAGGAAGTTTCGCTTTGATTGAACATCTTGATGACCTCAATTCCTCCGATATATATTCCACCACTGCGTTATTCATTTTCTGATTGATTTCCACCGATTGCTGATACTTTTTCCCATAAGATGCCATCACCGATTTCATACAGAACATTCCAATCACAAGAGGAATCAAGGAAACAATTGCCAATCTCCAATCCAAAATAAACATATAAATCAGCAAGAGAATCGGACTGATGATATTTTGCAGTCATTTCAGGAATAATATGTGCTAAGGTTGTTTCATGGAATCCAATTCGACCACAATATTTTGAGCTTACGAAGAAATATTCTATAATCCTTTCCAAGGGCATCCGAAACAGTAGAAATTTCTTCCCTTATCTTTTTAAGGAATAAAACGTTGCCTGATGCGATATGGAAGTGGAAGCCGCCGCAAAGATTTCTTTCAAGACCATTGCGGCTAATACCATAAGACCGTATTGCAAATAAAATCCGAATTCTGTGTTTTTTCCAATCAGTCCTACAATCATTTTTGCTAATACGATATGCGGCAAGACCGGATACCACTCTAAAACTGCCAATAGAACGGATTGAATGTAAGTGTTCTTCTGTTCTTTTTACATACTGTTTTGATTAAATTCATAATCTGAACTCTCCTTTGATACCAAAAATTTTTATCTTATGGGAGCAAATAAGAAATCCGATATTTTACCTTCATTTCCTTTTACAGTTATCTTTTTATAAGTCTTGTCATCCAGCATCAGCACCGTATTACACACCTCAAAGAGAAGTTCTAAATCATGGGTAATAATGACCACCGGTCTCTTGACGGCATATTTCCTTATCATAGCTCCTATTTCTTTCATTCTCTTATAATCAAGCCCTGAAGTCGGCTCGTCCAATATAATGATTTTTCTTCACTTAAAAGCAGTAGCAAGTGCAAGCCTTTGCTTTTGCCCACTGAGTTCTTGTAGCGATCCATTTTTATCCCACAAATCAATTGCATGAATATAGGTAGTGACTTCTTTTAAGTATTCACCATCTTCACTTTTATTTTTAGGAATCAGTTCATTTTCCACCGTATCAAAAGAAAATTTGATAATCCACATCCTGCATCATATAATATGATTGCTTCAATCTTTCTTTCGTTGTTTTTCCATAGCTTATTTTCCCTTTATTTTTAATTAAGCCTGCCAAAGTTCTTCCTAACGTTGTTTTTCCAATTCCATTTTCCCCGATGATTGCCATGATTTCTCCATAATGAAGACATCAAAAGAAAGATCTTTATGAGTTCCTGTTTTCGTATATCAATATTTAAATCTACGATCTCGGCAACCTTTTTCTTGCTCTTCATCCGAGTTTTGTGCTTTCAGAGACTGATAACTGATTGCTCGCAACTCTATATTTTTACAGTCATCCTTCGTGAGTTCTCCTTGAGAAAACACCTTCTCGATTGTCCTGTCTTCATATAGATTAAGCGGTCATATAAATCATTCACAATCGATGTTCCGCAATAATAATCGCCTTTTCCCATTTCTTTTAAAGTGCGGACAATATCTCTAAACTGAGTAATCCCTTGATAATCCAAATTGAGTGAAGGCTCGTCAAAGAAAATAATTTGTCATCATGCATAGTAAAGGAAGCTTTATCGCCACTTTTTGTTTCTGTCCTCCGGAAAGTTCCGAAAGCTTTTATCCATCAAGTCAGAAATCCCCATTTTCTCAAAGGCTCTTTTTGTTTTTCGCTTCAATTCATTAGTCAAGTATTCCTAAACTTTCTCCAACAGGTAACTTCTCCTCCGCAATGGTAGCAAAAACCGATCCGACTGGATTTTGAAACACATTGCTTGCATATATTTTGCAAGCTCCACCTTTTTCTCATAGTCCAGCAAATTTTATCAGACTTTACTTCCGTCTAAATCACCCTGATAGATTAAGCCACGAATATTCTTGTCAAAGTCGTTTTTCCACATCCTGAAAAGTCTCCTGTTATAACAATCAATTCACCCTGGCTCAACCCTTAAACTTAAATTTTAAGATAACTTTGCTGTTTTTATACTTAAATTTGTTTGATTTGACTTCTAAAATGCTCATTTATAACCTCTGCATCTAAAAACAATCTCCATACTAAATAAAAAGCAAACAACCAACAAATCAAGTCAAAAATATTATATTTTAGTTGGATTGTAACTTGTTTTTATTTTATACCTGCAACTCTTTGAAATAATGGAAGATGTTAAAGTTTTCGCTTACATGAAGACACTTATACATCAATGGAATAAGATAAAGTTCAAATGAACGGACAGGATGTAAGAGGTTTATAAGCTTTACTTTCATACCGTTCCTTATTTCCTTTTAATCCTTATTTCCATTTCACTCTATAAATCTAAGTCCTGTAGCAATACTAAGGTTAAAGTCATTTGAATTCAATTTTCCTTATGGAACCCATTATTGTAAGTGGAGATAAAGAAATCAGTATCCTACCTAAAACAAAAAATAGGAAAAGTTTTATCCCAATTAAGAGAAACCCTATAAAAGACGCCACCCAAGTTCATATGAAGTTTCAACAAATGCAAAAGCAATAAAAGAAATAGGTACTTTTACAGACATACTTAAGAAATGCTGAATGCGTTAGATAAACAAAATAAATGAAACAGACATCATAATGTAATATGCCAAAGTTTATCAGTACAAAAGTAATGGAAAATGAAACGAGAGATAAACAAAACTATACTATTAACTAGCAAAAGTCTCTTTACATGTGCTGCATCAAAGTATCCTCTTCTTTTCTTTTTCGAAAAATTTATTATTGATATACATCTGAACAAAACCAGCCAAAGTGACTCAAAAACAATATTTACAAATAATTGAAACAACATTGTTTTAGGTGTGAAAAACGTGTAGCATATATTGAGTCTTTGCTCGGAGAAAACAGTAAAATACTTCCACTAATTTTTCAGGACCTAAAACTTTAACAAAGGTCATAGATGCATTGAAATGATAAATATTCCTGTTGCAATAGCTACTGCAATTCGTTTATCATTTTCATAATTTCCTATGATAAGTTCAGTCACAAATGCCGCTACTAAATTTGATGATAAGCATCGGCCAACATCCCATTAGTGACTCACAGATAACAACATAAAAAGATAAAAGCAGAAGGTCTTAACTGCACATAACAACGAGGATCAAATTACAAGTGCAGAAAACCAATGTGCAACATAAAGAGAAATGTGTTCTAAGATTCCTGTTCCTATTGATACGCCTGCGTAAAACAAAGTTAACAACTGTCAAATACAGTGATTTGAATAATGTCTGAACTTCATACAAACTTCCTCCTAAATTCGAGTTCTTTATTAGCTTCCAACTAACCCTGATGAAAATTACAGCACTGGTGCACCAGTGCCCCTATATCACCATTTATGTTATGCATGCCTCAATGTTAGCAGTGCTCCATAACCAATTGGGTATACCCAAAAAGACAAAATCTGTTCTCACTTAAATCTCACTTGAGTTTTCACCCACAATACTTTTTAAACGCCTTTGAAAACTTGCTTTTGATTTTTCGATAACTGGCCATCTCGGCAAGTTCCCCCTATACTTAAGTATGGTTTTTATAAAAGAATCGCCGTTTCTTTCTTATGTTTGTCCTCATAAAAGCACCCTATCGATTGCCCTGAAACACATTGAAAGCAATTTTAAGACTTGATCTGAAACCGCAAACTTTTTAGCTAAACTTTATCTTCAGCTATTCAAAAGGATTTTCTATAATCATTTTATAACACTCTTGAGTTGCTCTCTATACCGGTCCAGAAAATGATGAAAACTGGTTCAGTGTCTTTTGTTCTATCGCTTAAAAACAGAAGTAATTCTATTGTTTTTGAGAATAGAGTGGGAAGTTTCACTCTTCATCTACCCTCCATAATTCAAGTTGATAATATGATTTATTCCTTCACGAGAACGTATAATCAAAGATGCTCCATTTTACACAATCTGTCCCTCTGTATCTATGCAAACTCAATATTTGCCACGGAAAAATATCGATCAATTGATTTTTGAGCCACATTTATATCAATAAAAAGTGAAAGTCCAACATATTTCTTCATAGGGATACACGACTTTTAAATGAAGCTTGCAAGACATCAATACTTAAATCTCTCTCCTCTAGGCATGCTTCGTTATTTTCTAAAATAAATTTCATAAATAAATCCTCCAAACAACGAGATTAATCTGTAACATACCCTCCTTAGGTTCTATCTTTTGATGAGTGAGTTTGATATTCAAAGTATTGTAAGAAAGTTGAATTCTTCCAAAGATTATAGCAGCGCATTTCACCTCGTTCCTGTATCATTGTTTACAATATTTGTATATCCTTTGTCTGTCTGTAAAAAGAGTTTATCATAAGCATTTTCAATAACACTGCTTTTTATTTTAACTCATTTCTTTTCTCACCCCTATCTTATATGTGAATATTATACTCATATCATTTGTAGAACCAATCATTTTGAATGACAGGCTTGAACGCTCTAATAAACAGGGTTAGAGTATTTTTGGCATCGAAGATAAATTTTAGTATAAATCTGTTACCAAAAATTTTAGGCAGGCATATAAAAGCCTTACAATCTTTAAAAATGTCAGCCCATTGTCTCTGTTCCGTGATCCTGCTTGTAGCAAGTTTTGTGTTCATCTTGAATTCTCCTGAGATAGTGTGTATGAAAGTGTGTTCAACTTTTTCACACTTTTCACGATTATCTCAATGCGAGAGAAAAAGATGACGGTTATTGATCATTTTCTACACAGTAAACCGACTGATTTTACTGTATATTAGAATATCTGAAATATATTGGACCAAAACAAATTATTATTAATTCATAGAATCAAACGCACTTTTTATGAATAATCGTTACCTAACCATTTTCATCTTTCTTTTAAAAATGGCTTTTCCTACGTAAATAGCTATTTTACAAACCAAATAATTAACCCAAAATACTGTGATTATATAGTTAGAAATGAAGTTCTTTAAGCTCCATGTTCCATCGGTAAAATATGCTATCATAAAGTCTTGTTAGCATCTTTGTACTACCAGTATTGAGTGCATGCAGATCTCCTGTTTCACAAATTTCTATACTTTAATGTCCTCATCGTTTACTGAATGACCAAGAACCCAAGCATACTGTGTTCTGCCGAATCTAAATAATATTTGTTTCATATCTAGTATGACATTTTTGACCCACGCTGTGGCTATATACATCACTTTCAAACATAAATAATTCGGCAAAAGTCGTCGATCCTGCTCTTCTAATAACTATTTTCTCCATTTTGAAGTAATTTAATATAATCTTAAAATTACATTTTTCTCAAGTGATATCCAATAAATTTACTACATCCTGAACTTTGTTATAACTAACTTATCAGAAGTCTATCATATTGCAGTCAAGTAATTACTGCTAAATTTTTGAAACATTTTTACACATCGTTTTGTCCTATAACGCCTCATTTCTTCCTTAGTAATATAAAAAGCGTAGCCAAAAACTATAGCTACCTTTTAAGTTTGATATTTAGTTTGAAATGCAATTTAACTCTTATAGTATATTTTTCTGCCCACTGTAATCATCAAAATAATAATAAGACTATACACAAAAACCCAAGTACCTCTCTGGTTTCCAAAACATCAAATACACGAAAGAGCAAAACCTACCACTACGACTACAATGGGATATATTATCTTAAGTATTGAGCATTTCTTTTTATTCTTCCATCATCTTCTTGGACTCTTCCACTACACGATTCTGATATCTCCGTGAGCCTGCTCGTGAAAGCGAACGAAGCTAGAAGGAAAGCTCCTGCTCCTCCGGTCATGTGAGCTGAAGGTCGCGTGGCTATAAAGATAGAGGTTACTCATGGGAAGCCTCGGCCTCAACCAGCTGCTTTTCCGTCTCTAAGGGCGGTCATGCCCAAAATCTTTTCCTCACGCTTAGTCCGATCTCCCATAATATCTCCGGTAAAAAGCATCCGGAACGGTAACATTCAGGTGTGCAATCGGCTCTAAAAGCATGGGGCTTTGGTCTGAAGGAAGGCATCCCCTAAAGGCGCATGGGAAGCTGCTGTCTTAAAAGGCCTGCTCGGAGGAGTCTCACTGGTGATAGGAACTGTCCAGTAAGGTGGCATTGACACCCACAACAGGATATCCTGCCACAGTCCCTTCTTGCAGGACTCCCTGCACCCCTTTTCCACTGCAGGAAGTAGTTCTTCGGTACAGCACCGCTGAAATACCTGCTCCTTAAAGCTATAGGCCTGGTCGTAATCAAAGCTGAGAGAATTTCATCAACATCTCCGTACTGTCCGTGTCCGCCGGACTGCTTTTATATTTACCCTGAACCTTTACGGTCTTCTTAATGGTCTCTGATAAGCAAAGCGAGGCTTTTCCAGGTTAATGGAACATTGTATCTATCCTTAATCGGAAGCCAAACCTCTAACTGCTGTTCTCCGATAGTATAAATCATGCTCTGTCTGTTTTCCGTCAGCCTGTAATCTGATGGTTCTGTCCTCGTCCATCATCTTCTGTAGCAGTGAAAGTTTATCCTCATCCGCCTTTTGCTCGCACGATAAGCTTTCATAAAGGTAAGGGCCTGGAAAAGCTTTTGGTCCATGATACAAATGATAGGCGCATTACGAACGGAGATACTGTCTCCGGTTCTCACTGATATTCAACTTTACTACTGCACTGATGTTCCGCTCTTCAGCTCAGGTACTTGGATAGGGTATTTCCCGTAGAAGATAGAGCTCTCAATCTTTTCCATGCTTTCTTTGTTCACATTGTAAATCCTGAATTGGCCTTTAACACACTGGTACAAATCTAAATAGACTGTATTTTCCAAGGAAAACGATCTGCAATAGTCTTCCAAATCTTTGCGCTCAAGCTCTATCGGACTGATACTTTGCTCTAAAGTGCTCTCCGGTAGAAGCATCCACACCGATGGATTCCAAGGACTCTTGAGGAGGGAAGCATTTCCCAAAACCTGAAGCAATACATTAAAGCCCTGAACGTTGGGGCCCGGAACCCATCAGTACCGGAGTAATCTTGCAGGCTCTCACATTCTCCCGTAAAGCGGCCTGAATTTCTTCTACCGTAAACTCTTCTCCGGCAAAATACTTCTCCATCAGTTCGTCGGAGCTTTCCGCTACTGCCTCCAGTAAGGCGGAACGGGCAATGGTAAGATGCTTCTCCACATAATCGGGAATAGGACAAGCTTCATATTCATTTAACTTTGTAAAACGTCTTCCGGCCATCTTTACCACGTTTACAAAGCCCACGAATTTCTCATTTTCACGGATAGGAAGCTGGAAAGGTGCTACGGACTTACCGAACTGCTTTTCCAGCATCCAGAACCAGCTGTCTGAAGGATGCCTTGTCATCATCCATATTGCTGACAAAGAAAAGTCTGGAAGAGCATTGGCTTCTGCAGAGCTCCCAAGCCCGAACCGTTCCCGGCTCAATTCCCGCCTTACCGTTTACCACGATAATCGCCGCATCCGCCGCAGAAACAGCTTCTTCAACCTCTCCTACAAAATCGAAGTATCCGGGAGTATCCAAAATATTCATCTTCAGCTCTCCGAACTCTCCCTTATACTCGATAGGAATCACGGAAGTGGAAATGGAAAACTTCCGCTTCTTTTCTTCTTTATCAAAGTCAGACAGGGTGTTCTCGTCATCAACACTACCCATTCTATTAATTCCAGAAGTTACATAAGCTAATGCTTCTGCAATGGTGGTTTTTCCGGCACCTCCATGACCTAAAAGAACTACGTTACGAATACTGCCGGTTTCATAAACTTTCATAGATCCTTCCTCCTATTTCTGACAATGCAGTCTATTGCATATCGCAAGATATATAGTTGTATTGTATATGAAAAAGGAAATCATGACAAGAAAATCAGTTGTTTTGTATTATAAATCAAAGAGAGACATCTGATTGGATAGGGAATGTCACCTAGGAGCCCCAATTCATGGAATTTATCCGCAAAGGCCTTGGGACAGTGGGTTCTTTGGATAAAATCATCCTTGGAAAGGTATTTTCCGTACTTTGCTCCCTCTTCCAAGCCCTGGGCCACCGCCTCTCCCAAACCGGCAATACAACTAAAGGAAGGCATAATCTCTCCCTTTTCCGTGATTTGGAAGTCCTTTGCCTTCGCCTTGTAAATGTCAAAGGGAGCAAATTGAATTCCTCTGGCATACATTTCCTCGCAAATCTTCATATCTCCGAAGACAGAGCTGATCTGTTGCGGAAAGCTTTTCTCTGGAGGAATACCCTTGATATGAAAACGGAGCTTCTCACACCGAAGCACATCTTGTCAAAAGTCAAAGCCGTCCGCCTAACTGTATAATAGGCGGTATAGTATTCCTTAGGATAGAAAACCTTACAATAGGCCACACGGTAAGCCATCATAACATAGGCTGCCGCATGGGCCTTAGGGAACATATACTTGTATTTTTTACAGGCATCAATGTACCACTGGGGCACCCCATGCTCCAGCATATGCTCACACCACTCGTCCTTTAAGGGCTTATGCTTTCTGGTGGCCTCCATAATATTAAAGCTTTCTCCCGGCTCCAAGCCCATGTGCATCAAATACACCATGATATCGTCACGACAGCAAATGGCTTCTCGCAGGGTGGTAACCCCATTTAGGATGAGATCCTGGGCATTGTTCAGATAGACATCCGTTCCGTGGGAAAGTCCGGAAATACGAATCAGGTCGGAAAGGTATTTCGGCTTGGTATCCTGTACCATTTGCATAGCAAACTGGGTACCAAACTCCGGAATCCCCAGGCAGCCTAATTCCACCCCCTGAATATCTGCCGGGGAAATGCCTAAAGCTTCCGTGGATTGGAACAAGGACATTACCTCCGGAGAATCCAAGGAATATCCTTTACCGGATCCAAGCCCGTTAAATCCTGCAGCTTTCGAATCATGGTAGGGTCATCGTGCCCCAGAATATCCAGCTTCAAAAGATTATGGTCTATCTTATGGTAGTCAAAATGAGTGGTGATAATGGGGCTTTCCGTATCATTGGCAGGATGCTGTACCGGCGTAAAGGTATTGATATCCTCTCCCGTGAGGAAGCACCACAATACCGCCGGGATGCTGTCCGGTGGTTCTTCTGATTCCGGTAATTCCCGCTACCAGACGATTCAGCTCTGCAGTTCTCTTCTTTTCTCCCCGCTCTTCATAAAACTTTTAATCATACCATAGGCGGTTTTCCGCCAGGGTACCGATAGTTCCTGCCTTGTAGGTATTTTTCCTCTCCGAAAATAGCTCCGGTATAGGCATGGGCTCTGGCCTGATATTCTCCGGAGAAGTTTAAGTCAATATCCGGCTCCTTGTCTCCGTCAAAGCCCAGGAAGGTTTCAAAGGGAATATCAAAGCCCAGACGATTTAAAACCGTACCGCAGTGGGGACAGGTTTTACTTGGCATATCGTATCCTGCCATACTGAATAGGACTTTACCTCCTCCGAGTCAAAGTCCGTGTAATAGCATTTAGGCAGACATAATGAGGCGGCAAAGGATTCACCTCTGTAATATGGGCCATGGTGGCGGCAAAGGAGGAACCCTATGGAGCCTCTGGAGCCTACCAGATAGCCGTCCTCATTGGACTTATCCACCAGTTTTTGGGCAATAATATATCACGGAATAACTGTTGGAGATAATGGAATTTAATTCCGTCTCCAAGCGGTTTTCTACCATGGGTCGGCAGATTCGGTCCATAGATTTTTATGGGCGGTTTCGTAGCAAATCTGCCTTAAAGTTTCATCGGAATGTTCAATAATCGGAGGGCACTTGTCGGGCCGCACCGGCTTTATCGGCTCACACATTTTCATGATTTTCAAGGGATTGTCAATAACCACCTGCTTTTGGGTATTGCTGTCCAGATAGGAAAATTCCTCAAGCATCTCCGTGGTACTTCTAAAAAGAGTCTTGCCTCTCCTTCCTCATCTGTCATTCCCTTTAGTAGCCAAAACGATTCTTCGAAGAACATCATTATCCTCATCCGCATAATGGGCATCGCAGGTAGCACAAAACCGGCTTTTTCAGCTGCTCTCCCAAGGCAATAATCTTCTTGTTATAGGTAATCAAACTCTTCCGTTTCTGCGGAAAAACGGTCTGATTCCAGCATATAGGCATTGTTTCCCAAGGGCTGAATTTCCAGATAATCGTAAAAGGAGGCTATTTCCAGTAGTTGCTGGTCGTCCGCCCCTCGCACCATGGCCTGAAAAAGCTCTCCGCTGGAGCAGGCGGAGCCGATAATCAGTCCTTCCTGATATTTTTTCAGCAAAGACTTGGGAATTCTCGGCTTCATTCTGAAATACTGCAAATGGGACTGTGAAACCAGACGATAGAGGTTGATTCTTCCAATATCATTTTTGGCCAGCAGGATAATATGGTAGCTGGGGAGCTGTCACCTTCCCTACCCGATCCACCTCCAGACTGTCGATTTCCTCTAAAGAGCTTACTCCTCTTTGCTCTAAAATCTCCAGTTCCTTTAGGTATATTCTTGCGGTAGCCTCCGCATCATCCACCGCCCTATGGTGATGCAAAAGCTCAATCTTTAATTCCTTGGCCACAGTGTCTAACTTGAAAACGATTCAGCCTTGGTAAAAGCAGGTGGACAAGGCCACCGTATCAATAACCGGTGCTGAAAAAGGAATGTTTAAGGCCTTAGCTTTGGTGCTGACAAAGTGATAGTCAAAGTCCGCATTATGAGCCACCAAAATCGCATCCTTAGCAAAGTCCAGAAATTGTGGAAGCACCTCTTCGATTCCCTTGGCATCCATTACCATGGAGTCATCTATAGAGGTTAATTGGGTAATTCGAAAGGGAATCGGCACTCTCGGATTTACAAAAACATCCATCCGGTCAATGATTTTTCCATTTTCAATCTTCACCGCGCCGATTTCAATAATATGATTGACTCTCGGATCAAAACCGGTGGTCTCCAGATCAAAGACCACGGTGGTGCTGCTTAAAGCTCTCTTGCAAGCATTTTTCACAATGGAATCCAGGTCATTTACCAGATAGCCTTCCATACCGTAAATCAGCTGTAAATCCTTCTGTCTTCCAATTTTCTTCAAATAAGCCATGGCATCCGGAAAGGCCTGTACCACACCATGATCGGTGATAGCCATTGCAGGCATGCCAAAATCCAGGGCTCTGTCGATATATTTTTCAACATCCGAAACCCCGTCCATATCCGACATCTTGGTATGTAAATGCAGTTCTACCCGCTTTTCTTTTCTCTAAATCTTCCCTCTTTTTCCGGGTAAAAGAAGATTTCTTAATTCCCTGCACATGGGCCAGCTCCATCTCCTGGTCATAGCTGTCATATTCCATGGTTCCCTTGATGCATATGGCATTATCCTTTTTGAGAAAGGCTCTGGCTTCCTCCAGATTTTCTTCCTCCACAAAAATCTTAGAGGCCAAAGAATCCGTATCATCCGTAAAGGAGAAGCTGAAAATGGTTTTTCCGGAACGGGTGGTCCGTTCATCCACCTGAATAATCAGACCTTCCACCGTTACCAAACCGCCATCCTCCGGAATATCCTTTAGCGGAATGGGGTTATCGGAGAAGTCCCTTCCATAGTACACATCACTATGGTCGGAGCGCTTAAATTGGAACTTTCCTTTATTAAAGCCCTTTTTCTCAAAGCCCTTCTTCTCAAAGGCTTTTTCTCCGGAGCTTTTCTTCGAGTCTAAAGAAGATGCTTCAGCAGTGTTTTTTGCCAAAGCGGTATGAGTATTGCCTGCATTCTGCTCCAGACTCGAGCCTTGTATTTTTCCGGAAAAATACTCTGAAGCGCTGTTTCCATCAGAAAGCGCTGAACGCTCTTGGCTTTATAGAAGCTGCTTCCCCGGCCTGTATTCCATATCACCTGTTTCCGGATGACCCGCAGTTCCCTCTGCCCCCGCATAAGCATCGGACAGTCCCTCCACCGAATATCCCGGATTTTTTGAAGAAGCATACAGAGCGGCGTTATCCCTATCCTCTTCCTCCTCAGCCTTTTTTTCTTTGCAGGCACAAACCGGATGGTAAAATGGATAGGGAACACCGCAACGCTCTTCAAAAATCTTTTGAATGACACGAATACATTCCTTTTTCTTCCTTTCGAAAAAGAATTTGTTCCTTCTAAAATAAGAGAGAGACGATCGTCCTCTCTCCATTCCATTTCCCCTGCTTCATCATCTGATACAGGAGAATGTTTCTTTCCTTTAATTCCTCCAAAAGAGACTTTTTCATAAAATTCATAAAAGCACTTTTTGCCGTATATTGACTGGATAGGTGGAAGCTTTCCCGAATACAAATCGCAATTTTTTTCCGATAAAAAGCTGCTTATAGATAGCCTCTTCCATTTCCCGAATATCACTTCGCTCCAGTAAATGGTCACTATGCAAATAAATACTCAGCTTCGATCTGTCTTTTTTCAAAGTGATTCTGCTTATGGTGGTATTCAAAAACATTCCCCTTAAATGCTCCGATACCGTTAATTCCTGAAATACTTGAAAAAACTGCTTCATGCCTATCCTTTCTGTTTATTTAATCAGGGTATTTTTTTCGATTTCTCTTTAAGGGCGGAGAGTAAATCCTTCTCCTCCACCTTGCGAATCACTTCACCGTGTTTCATCAAAAGTCCCACACCCTTGCCCCCGGCAATAGCCAGATCCGCCTCCTTAGCCTCTCCCGGGCCGTTTACCACACAGCCCATTACAGCAAGCTTTAAGGACTTCTCCGGATAAGACTGGACCAGCTTTTCCACAGCATTGGCCAGAGAAATCAGGTCAATGTCGGTTCTTCCGCAGGTAGGACAGGAAACCACATGGATACCTCCCTTTTTCAGTCCCAGAGTTTCCAAAATCAATCGACCGGTTTTTATTTCCTCCACAGGATCCGCAGAAAGACTTACACGAATCGTATCCCCGATTCCTTCACCCAAAATCATAGCCAGTCCCATGGCGGATTTGATATTTCCGGACCAAACCGTTCCGGACTCGGTAATACCCACATGTAAAGGATAGGGGCAGGATTCTGCCACAATTTTATGGGCTTCCACCGCCATCAATACATCGGAAGACTTCATGGAAAGCACCAAATTCTGATAGCCCATTTCTTCTACCAAACGCAAATTCGCCAAGGCTGACTCCGCAAGTCCCCTGGGCCGTTACTCTTCCCTGATATTTTTCCAAAACTTCTTTTTCCAGGGAGCCGGAGTTCACCCCTGATTCGAATGGGAATCTTTCTTTCCTTGGCGCAGTCCACCACAGCCTGAAGTCTTTCTCGGGAGCCGATATTTCCCGGATTAATACGAATCTTATCCGCACCGTTCTCCATAGCAAGGATTGCCATACGGTAGTCAAAATGAATATCCGCAACCACCGGAATAGGGGAAGCCGCCTTAATCTCCTTTAAAGCAAATGCCGCTTCCTTCGTAGGTACGGTAAGTCTGATGAGTTCGCACCCCGCCTCTGCCAGCCTTTTGAACCTGAGCTATACTTCCCTTGATATCCTCCGTCTTGGTATTACACATGGACTGTAAAACCACCGGATTCCCACCGCCGATTTTTAAGTTTTTCCTACCTCTACTACCCTTGTATCTTCTCTTTTGAACATAGCTATTCCTTTATACAATAAAACTTATGAGCTAAAATATTTCGAATAAGCTCCGGTCAACAAATTAAACACATCATTTCCGACAATCAATACCATAAGGGCTAATAGGAAAACCATTCCTGCAGTATTGATTCGTTCCTCCCACTTGGGATTAAGTCTTTTTCTTGCCAGCATTTCCAAAAGAATGAACAGCAGTCGTCCTCCATCCAGGGCAGGAATAGGCAAAAGGTTCATTACCGCCAGATTGACACTAAGCATCATACTCAGGTTCAACAAAACCAATAACATGACGAAAAATCCGTATTGGCTGGAGCTGGAAACACTTTCCCCGATAACTGCAACCGTTCCCACCGGACCCCATGACTTCCTGTCTGCTGACCTTTCCTTTACTAATCAAAGCCAGACTGTCAATCACCACTCTGGCATTAAAGGCCAGTTCATAAAAGCTGTATTCTATAGTCTTTAAAGGGTTTTGAAACTTCACTCGCTCAGAGGAAAGAGCCACGCCCATACGATAAAGTCCTGTAGAAGGATCCCTATAGGCAGGGAACTGAAAACTAAGCTTTTTCTCCATCTCGAAGAACCGTGAGACTGACTTCTCCTTCTTGCACCTCCTCCTTATGAAGTTCCATATACATGGCAAGCTCGGAGTAGCTATGAACAGTTCTTCCCTTTGGCATTACTAATTTTAATGAAAGCGAATCTCATCTCCTCCTGTAAACCGCTTTCCATGGCAGGAGTAGATACATTGAGGAGGCAATTTTCGAAGCTGTACCCCAATCGTTCCGGTAAGGAAAAAGGGCAATCAAAAAGCCTAAAAAGAAAGTTGTTGAAAACGCCGGCAATACAGATAATAAAAACGCTGCCAAGCAGGCTTTCCTTCAAAGCTCTTCGTCTTTAATTCTTCTTCGCTATAGATTACTCCGTCAAAATCATAGACATTTTTCCGCATTATCCTCCTGCTTTGGAGCCAGAAAATCACCGGAGCCTGCCGCATCCTCTCCCAGCATGGCACAGCTTCCGCCCAAGGGAAGTAACTTTAAGCTGTATCGGGTATTTTTATATAAAAAGGATAGGAGTCTGGGGCCCATCCCAATGGAAAACTCATTTACCCCTACATGAAAAAAACTTAGCCGCAAGAAAAATGCCCCAGTTCATGGAAAAACCAAAAATGACAGGGCAAGTATGGCCAAAACGATACTCAATTCTTATCCTCCTTATGTAATCTTCTTACTTCCGCTCTGGCCCACTGCTCCGTTTCGAATATCTCCTCTACAGAAGGAAATTCATTCCAAGCCCTTTCGTGTTCCTTCATGCAATGGGCAATGCTTCTTGGAATCTCCATGAAGCGAATTTTATCCTCTAAGAACAAACGAACCGCCTCTTCGTTAGCTGCATTATATACTGTAGGCATACTGCCTCCCTTTGGCACCGGCCTTCATTCCCAAAAGCAAGCCCCGGAAAATCCTCCAAGGAAGGAGGATAGAAATGAAGGAAAAAGGCCTTAGAAAAAGTCTATTCTTTGTCTCCCGTAGCACTCCCTTTCCTCTTGAAAGAGGGCGTAGGCAATGGGCAGACGCATATCCGGTACCCCCATCTGTCCCTTTACTGCTCCATCCTGAAATACCACCGCAGAATGTAAAATGCTTTCCCGCTGAATCACTACCTGAATCTTCTCCATGGGAATGTTGAAAGAGCCAATGGGCTTCCATCATTTCCAAGCCCTTATTTCACCATGGTAGCGGAATCAATGGTGATTTTTTTGTCCCATGGACCAGTTAGGGATGCTTTTAAGGCATCCGCCTTGGTTTTTTCCTTCCATCTCTTCCTTTTTCAGTCCGAAAAAGGACCGCCGGAAGCCGTTAACAAGAGGGATTCCACTGATTTTTTTCTTCTTCCCCGAAGGCATTGCCAGATGGCGGAATGCTCCGAGTCAATGGGAAAGAGCTCCGCCCGGTATTCCGAAAGCATAGGCATAATCAAATGTCCCTGCACAAACCAGCGTTTCTTTATTTGGCTAAAGCAATCTTTTTCCCTGCCTTAATCGCGGAAATCGTGGGAAGAATCCCAATCATGCCTACCAATGCAACCACCACCATATCCGCCTCCGGAAGAGTGGCCAGCTCAATCAAGCCTCTTTCATTCCGGAAGACACAGGCATATTTCAAAGTCCGCAGAAAGCTTTTTCTGCCAAAAGCTTCTTCATATACACAAAGCTTTGGAACCTGCCATTCTCCTGCCTGCTCTTTCAAAAGCTCTACCTTTGGATTTCACCGAAAGTCCAATCACTTTATGCGACTGATGATCCTTTAAAAGGGATAGACACTGGGTTCCGATGGAACCCGCTGCTCCCTAAAATTACGATATTCATGCTTTTACCTTCCCAAAAATTATACTGAAGACTTACTTTATTAAAGTATATCAAGGATAAGTCTTACATGATGATTTTAAAATCGCGACATTATTAAATATGTCGTTTTTCTTTATTACATTAGCTTTTCTTTATTTCATTAGTTTTTTTATCTCATCAGTTCTTATCTATGTTTTTTCTTGCTTATTATAAAGATAGGGACGATTGTTTTTTTCCTTCTTTTGTATTAAATCTTTTTAAAATAATCTAAAACTGTTATGCCATAGTAAATGATGGGCGCCGTAAACAGAACAGAATCAAAACGATCCAAAATTCCTCCATGTCCGGGAATCAGATGGCTGTAATCCTTGATCTGAAAATCCCTTTTCATTCCGGATGCCATCAAATCTCCGCCTATGGAAAATAAGGCGGCAAGAGATACTGCCAGGGCCAATAAAAAGGGGGATAAATGCAAAGGAAGTCCGTGTCCCTTAAAGATAATTGCAAAAATGAAGGATAAAATCCCCGATCCCAGAATGCCTCCCACAGCACCTTCCCAGGTCTTTTTCGGACTTAAAACCGGTGTCATTTTATGCTTTCCAAAGAGAAGTCCGGCGCAATAGGCACAGGTATCCGCTCCCCAGCTGGATAAAAACACCAGCCAGACCAGAACCTTCCCATGAGGGAAGACTCCTACACAGATAAATATAAGATAAAAGGATGCCGGCATAGGGAAAAACCAAAAAGAGCAGTGCAATCTCCCTGAATATCCGCCTTTGGGATAGCTTAATACATAATAGAATCCCCAAAAGAAAAGAGATAAGAAAGAAGCAAAAAGAAAGATATAGGAAGATGCAAAAATAAGGCTGAATAGTAAAGAATAACAAAAAAATAAGACAAGAAAGAAATCCCCTTCTTATCTAGAGGAAAAGCAATGCAATAATTCATAAGAGGCAAAGAGGGATAAAAACAGGCAAAAACCAAGACTGTAGACCTCCCAGAGGAAGGATTCCAAATAACAGTAAAAGCAGAACAAGACCGCTAATCAGCCTTGTCAGAAAAGGAACTCAACTTATGTTCATTTTTGTCCCTTACTTTGTTCCGTCCTATTTTCCTTTTTGTTCTACCATATACTACCCTTTACTATAATTTCTATAATCCCTAAACAATTTTTCAAAGTTATTCTTCCTTACACTCCTAGCTTCATAGAATAAAAAGTTCCTGTAAAAGAAAGACAAATTGTTTATGCTTTCCGTCCACCAAAGCGCCGTTCCCTGTTCTGATAGGAGGAAATGGCCTTTTCCAGCTCTTCCAAGTTAAAGTCCGGCCAGTATACCGAGCTGATATAATACTCCGCATAGGCGGACTGCCATAGGAGGAAGTTGGAGGTACGAAACTCTCCGGAGGTGCGAATCACTAAATCCGGATCCGGCGTTCCTGCAGTATCCAGATAGTTCGAGAACTCTTCTTCCGTAAGATGAGAAAGCTTCTCGCTGAGCTCCGAAGGATCGCTTTCCAGGGCGATTTTACGAATAGCTCTAATCATCTCGTCTCTGCCCCCGTAATTTACGGCGAAGCTGAAGAGCATACCGGTATTTGCCTTGGTGCTCTCTCCAGCTCGACAATTCCCTTTGAATGTCTTCCGGAAAACGGCTTCTTTTCTCCTATCATTTTTCGCTCGAACATTGTTGGCATTGGCTACGGTAATTAACTTTTTCATATAGAAACGAAAGAGCTGCATCAAAGCTCCCACTTCTTCCTCGGAACGTTTCCAGTTTTCCGTGGAAAAGCCGTAAACTGTTAAATACTCTATGCCAAGCCTTGCACAATCTTTCCACGGTTTGTTCCAGTGTCTCACAACCCTTTTTTTATGTCCTAAAGCCCTTGGTATCGCATGAGAAGTCGCCCTAACGACCATTGCCATCCAAGATGATGGCAATGTGCCTTGAAGGCTTCTTTGCTCTTGATTATTTTGAAAAAAATCATACAGTCATTAATTCCTTATTCTTAGCCTCAACAGACTTGTCAATTTTTCTCAATCATATGGTCTGTAAGCTCCTGAATATCCTTGGTCTGTCTGCTCAAGTCATCCTCGGTGATTTCCGCATTCTTTTTCCAGCTTCTTCGCTAAATCCATAGCATCTCTACGAATATTTCTGAATAGCAATCTTAGCGGCCTCTCCCTTTTTCTTTACATCCTTGGTTAATTCTTTACGTCTCTCCTCGGTAAGCTCCGGAAAAACCAGACGAATTACCTGTCCGTCATTGGTAGGATTGATTCCCAGTTCAGACATATTGATTGCTTTTTTCAATTTCCTTCATAACAGACTTATCCCTGGCTGAATCTGAAGAATTCTCGCCTCCGGTACAGATACGTTTCCTACCTGCTGAATCGGGGTGGGTGTACCATAGTAATCCACCATAATACGGTCTAAAAACGTGGGGGTTGGCTCTTCCTGCACGAATAGTTCCCAGCTCACTCATCAGGTTGTCGTGAGTCTTGTGCATCTTCTCAATGTAAATGGTAAATTGATCATCCATCTTTCTTTCCTCCGGCTCTTCTTATCTTGTATGCTAAAGCTCTATTTCATGGAACAAAGCTTTATTCATAACGAGTATCGCTCGCAAAGCGTGCGATATCTCGTTTATAGGACAATGAATCTTTTTGAATATCAATCCGCTGTAACTCTGGTGCCTCTATGCTCTCCCAAAAGAGCCTTTGGCAATACTGTCTTCCTCCTCCAAGGAAAATACGGACAAGGGAGTCTGTTTTCTAAACAAAGAATGGAAGCGGACAGGTCAATGACCTGCAACTTTTTCTCCACTACCTCATCAATGCTTAAGCTTTCATATTTCTTTGCATCCGGATACTTTTTGGGATCCTTATCATAAACCCCGTCAATGGCCTTAGCCAAAAGAATCTCCTTACATTCCAATTCCAATGCCCGAAGCACTACTCCGGTATCCGTAGAAAAGAAGGATGTCCCGTACCCCCGGCGCAAAATACCACCTGTCCCTTTTTCAAAGCCTTCACCGCCTTATCCTTGGAAAAAGCTCCGCCATATCGCCTACGGCAATGGAGGACATAATCTTTGTTTTCAATCCGCTGATACGGAAAAATTTCAGAGACATATATACAGTTCATCATGGTGGCTAAAATCCCCACCTGATCCGCCTTGTAACGATCCACCTGCTCTGACTGTCTTCCTCTCCAGAAATTGCCTCCGCCAATCACAATGGCTACTTCCACCCCTTGGCTTACGGCTTCCTTCACCTGCTTGGCTACGGCAAAAATCACATCATCGGAAAATCCGAAGTGCTTTTCCCTGCCAGGGCTTCTCCGGAAAGTTTCAACATCACTCTTCTATTTGGCATACTAACCTCCCTTTTGACTTTCCCTAGTTTACCATACAAAAAAAGCCTCGGCAATTCTTCCGGGGCTTTTTCCTGTAAAAATAAACTTTACGAAGGATTCTTTTAATTATTCCTTTGTAGCATGCATGAAATACCAGAAACCGTTTGGATGGTGCCATACATTCTTTAAATTCTCTTTCTGTAACCAGGTATCATTGTAGTAGGCAATGGGAGCAATTGCTGCATCCTTAAGAGCTAGCTGCTCTGCCTCGTGCATAGCATCATAGTAAGCTGCCTTGTCAGTAATGGTCTTTGCCTTTATCCATAATGGAGTCATATTCCGTGCTGGAATACTTACCGTCGTTGTTTCCGTTAGTTGTTACCAAAAGATTTAACATATTGGCAGGATCATCCCAGTCATAGAGCCATCCCTGTCTTGCGATATCAAAGTTTCCGGAACGACGGTCTGCTGTAAAAGCTTGCCCACTCAAGGATATTGATAGAGCAATTTAATCCGAGTTCCTTTTTCCATACATCCTGAGCATACTCCGCTACAGGCTTGTGGTAGTCGGTATCATTTGTAGAATAAGTAAATGCAGGGAAGCCCTTCTCCGTTGGGGTAACCCTGCCTCAGCCAAAAGCTCCTTTGCTTTTTGCAAGCTGTGCATCATAGCCCTTTAAATCAAATGCATTGCCGTACTTTTCCTCTGTAACCTTCTCAAAGGAGCTTCCCTCCTTCGCATCGGAAACACCGGTTCCCACGAAGTTGGTTGCCGGACTGTAAAGTCCCTGCATAATGCTGTTTGCAATATAATCACGATCCAATGCCAAGGATAACGCCGCTCTTACCTTTGGATTATTGAATGGCTCCTTATTGCAGTTGAAAAATCATAAAATAGGTTCCATGAAGGGATCGATATGATAATCCGCTGTCTTTTGAACACTCTCCAACTCTTCCTTCGGGAAATCTCTGAGAAATCCAGGTCTCCCTGGTTATAAGCGGTATAAGCTGCATTGGAGTCCTTTACCAAAAGCCAGTTAATGGTTTCAAAGGTAACGTTATCCTTATCCCAGTAATTCGGGTTCTTAGTCAAAACATACTGCTCATCCTGGGTATAGGCGGATACATAGTATGGACCGTTGGAAACATAGGTCTCAGCAGTGTTTGTCCAAGCGTCTCCGTTTGCCTCAATGGTAGCCTCCTGTACCGGAACCATTACCGCAAAGGCACAGATTTGCTCAAAATAGCTACAGGGATAAGCAAGATGGATAACAAAGGTCTTATCATCCGGTGCTTCTAAACCTAAAGGCATCCAGATTTCCTCCAGCAGCCTCCTTATAACCCTTCACCATGCCCAAAAAGCTCTTCCGCATAGGGTGCTGCAGTGGCAGGATCTGCTACTCTCTTCCAAGAATAAAGAAAAACCTTTAGCGGTTAAATCGGTGCCGTCAGACCACTTTAAGCCATCCCGCAAATGGAAGGTATAAGTTAATCCGTCATCACTCTTCTCATAGCTTTCCGCCTGAGCGGGAACGATGTTTCCATCCTTATCATAACGCAAAAGTCCTTCAAAGGTGTGGTTAATCATGTTTGCCGCTTCTCTGGCGTTGTTTAATGCAGGATCAATTGTCTCTTGGGGGTGGTCCGATTTCCACGTTTAATACGGAATTATCGGAAGCCTCCGCTCCCTCCGCCTTTGCTGCATCACTTCCCCTGCTTTCCGCTGTCAGCTGATTTTTTGTCCTCCGCAAGCCGCCAAGGATACAGCTACAGCCATGGAAAGTCCCAGAAAAATTTTTTCTTCATTACTCCTCCTCTTCAATGAAACGAAACCTTTCGGAATATCCTGAAGCTTTCGTTGAGTTAAAAACCTCTGAGATTCTACCATAGAAAAAAACGGTCAGGACAATGCCCGACCGTTTTTCTTTTATATACTTTTTAAATTTCTTTTAAGCTTTCTTACCATACATAAACAGGAAATATCCCGTTGGGGTATGCCAGACATTGCTTAAGTTTGGCTTCTCCAGATAAAACTCCGTGTAGTAAGCCACAGGGCAAGCGCCATAGTCCTTTAACAGAACCTGCTCCGCCTGATGCAGATAATCATAGTGCTCCTCTACATTTGCAGTCTTTTCTCGCCTTGTCTACTAAAAGCATCAAAATCCGGATCGCTGTACTTACCGTCATTGTTACCGTTTCCGGTTTCAAAGAGATTAATCATATTGGAAGGATCGTTGTAATCCATTACCCAACCGTTTCTTGCCACATCATAGTTTCCGGAACGGCGATTTGCGGTTACAGTCTTCCACTCCTGGATATCGATGTTCATAGTCAGTCCCAACTGTCCCCCAAGCATTTTTGCAGGTACTCTGCCACAGGCTTATGGTAGCTGGCATCATTGGTCAGGTAGGAAAATGTGGGGAAGCCCTGTCCGTTGGGATATCCCGCTTCAGCCAGTAATTCCTTGGCTTTTGCAAGATTCTCTTCGTATTTACTGTTATCAAAGAAATTACCGTACTTTTCTTTGGTCACCTCTTCAAAGGAGGAATTCTCTGCTGCATCACTGATTCCGGGACCAACCAGATTGTTTGCCGGAGTATAGGTTCCCTGCATAATGGTATTGGCCACATAATCTCTATCCACCGCTAAGGAAAGAGCCTCTCTTACCTTAGGATCGTTAAAGGGCGCCTTCTGGGTATTAAAGCTGATATAATAGGTGCCCATCATCGGATCCAAGTGAAATTCCTCATTTCCCTTAAGGCTTGGAATCTCCTCGGAAGGAAGGGTTTTTGCCAAATCCAATTCTCCCTGATTGTAAGCGGTATAAACAGAGTTTCCATCTTCAATCAGATGCCAAACAATCTTATCAAAGGTGATATTATCCTTGTCATAATAATACGGATTCTTCTCATAAACGATTCTATCTCCCATCCACATATTCCGTCATGCGATAAGGTCCGCTACTGACATAAGTTTCCGGCTTTGTTGCCCAGGCATCTCCATTTTCCTCCACGGTCTTCTTCTGTACAGGAGCTGTAGAAACAAACGCTGCAATCTGATCAAAGAAGGTACAGGGGACTACTTAGCTTTTACCACAAAGGTATCCTTTATCCGGTGCGGAAACCTGTAAAGCATCCAGATCCCCGTTGGAAGCCTCTTCATAGCCCTGCTACCACACTTAGTAAATCATAGCCGTAGGGAGCTGCCAAGGCGGGATCTGCCAGGCGCTTCCAGCTATATACGAAGTCCTCTGCCGTTAAATCCGTTCCGTCAGACCACTTTAAGTCGGGACGAAGATGAAAAGTCCAAGTAAGTCCGTCATCGGAATGTTCCCATTTTTTTCCGCAAGTCCGGGCACAACATCGGAATTCTTGTCTATACTGAGCAGACCGGTAAAGGCATGCAGAATATAGGTGGCTCCATCGGATGCAGAGTTTAAAGCAGGATCCATGGTTTCCGGAGAAGAACCAACCTGAACATTAAGTTCTCCACCTGCGGAAGCTTCAGAAGCCTCAGCAGCCTGACTGCCGCTTTCCCCCTTAGATTCCTGTTTGCTCTTATCGGCTCCGCCACAGGAAACCAAAAAGGCCAAACTCAAAGCCGCAATGGGAAGTAGGTACTTTGCTTTTCTCATAAATTTCTCCCTTCTAAAATATTGGTCATAGTGTCTATATAGGAAGGAGCCTATTCTTTGCTCATAAGCTTTTGAATCACTCCTAAACCTCATGTATTGCAACAGGATTAAACACCCCACCTTACTGCTATTCCTATTATGACAGTATGGCTTTTATCTGTTAATTCACCCTGTCTAAAATGATGACAGGCTGCAAAATGTCCGCTTTCCACCTCTTTAAATTCCGGCTTCTTCTCCGCACATAAACCGTCTGCATAGGGACAACGGGTGCGGAAGGGACAACCTGATGGCGGATTTACCGGGGAGGGAACATCTCCGAATAAGATAATTCTATGGGATGCTCTTGCCACCTTTGGATCTGCAATGGGAACCGCAGAAATTAAGGACTTGGTATAAGGATGCAATGAATGGAAGGTGATGGTATCGCTATCCGCCAGCTCCACCAAATGCCCCAGATACATTACCCCGATTCTGGAGGAAATATGATTTACGATAGATAAATCATGGGCGATGAAGAGATAGGTCAATCCCAGCTCCTCTTGCAAATCCTCAAACATATTCACCACCTGAGCCTGGATGGACACGTCCAAAGCAGAAACCGGCTCATCACAAACGATAAATTCAGGATCCACTGCTAAAGCTCTTGCAATCCCGATTCTTTGCCGCTGTCCTCCGGAGAACTCATGGGGATAACGGTTGGCATGCTCTGAATTCAGTCCCTACCTTTGACAATAAAGATAAAATCTTCTCCCTCTCTCTCCGCCTTGGAAGCACAAAGCTTTGTGAATATCAATAGCTTCTCCAACAATATCCTCTACCGTCATTCTGGGATCCAAAGATGCGTAAGGGATCTTGGAAAACAATCTGCATCTTCCTTCTGTAGGGAAGCATATTTTTCTTGATTTTCTTTTCCGCATCAAAGATGACTTCTCCGCCATAAGTGATACTTCCACCGGTAGGCTCTGTTAAACGAAGGATAGAACGGCCTGTTGTAGTTTTTCCGCAGCCGGACTCTCCTACCAGACCAAAAAGTTTCTCCCTTATTGATAAAGAAGGAAACATCATCCACAGCCTTAACCACCTTATTGCTTCCTGCCACAGGAAAATACTGCTTTAAGTGACTTACCTCTAATAAACGCTCCGGCATTTACGCTTCCCCCCTTTCCTTCAAAAAGTCTTCCTTCTGTTGCATAAAACATCTGGCATAATGCACACCCTCATACTGATTCTTCTCCGGCTTATGGGTTAGACAAAGCTTCATACAGTTACTGCATCTTGGCGCAAAGCCGCAACCCTTTGGAGGATTCAGAAGATCCACCGGCTGTCCTTCGATAGGTACCAGTTTGGAATAATCATGCTCATGGAACTTGGGAATGGAACGCAGCAGTCCCTTGGTATATTCATGCTTCGGATTATAGAAAATATCATCCGTTGTTCCGTATTCCACGATTTCTCCGGCATACATTACTGCAATATAATCGCACATGGAGGCTACAACCCCTAAGTCGTGGGTAATCATAATAATTCCCCATGCCCAATTTCTGCTTTAACTCCTGCATCAACTCTAAAATCTGGGCCTGAATGGTTACATCCAAGCGCCGTGGTAGGCTCATCCGCAATTAAAAGCTTGGGTTCACAAGCTAAGGCGATGGCAATCATTACTCTTTGCCGCATACCTCCTGAAAGCTCATGGGGATACTGCTTTAATCGTTTCTCCGGCTCATTGATACCAACCAGTTCCAAAAGCTCCTTGGCTCTCTCCATAGCCGCTCTTCCCTTTTTATCCGTATGAAGGGAAACCGCTTCCGCAATCTGATTTCCCACGGTCCATACCGGATTCAAAGAGGTCATGGGATCCTGGAAAATGATGCTGACTTCATTTCCCTCGAATCTTCCGAAGCTCCTTTTCACTCATTTCATGGATTTTATGGCCGTTAAACTCTACCGAGCCTCCCACAATCTTACCATTTTGGGCGGTAAGTCCCATAATGGAGTAGGCGGTAACGGATTTTCCGGAACCGGACTCTCCTACAATTCCCCAAAAACTTCTCCCTCACGCATTTGCAGGGTAACATTGTTTTAAAGCCTTTTACCTCTCCCTGCCGGAGTAAAGAAGGATAAACGCTCTTCTTGAATATCTACAAGATATTGACTGGACATATTTTTCCTCCTTACTGCTGTTTCAATTTCAGGGTCAAAGGCATCTCGCAGTGCCATCTCCCAAAAGGTTAAAGCTTAAAATGATAATAAAAATCAAGAAAGCCGGGGCAAAAAGTTTTTCCGGATAGGTTTGAAATCCGTTTAAAAGCGGCACTGGCCAAAGATCCCAAAGGATGGCATCGGTGCCTGTACACCTAGTCCTAAAAAGGAAAGGAAGGACTCGGTAAAAGATGGAACTGGGAATCTGTAAGGTAGTGGTTACAATCAAGGTACCGATACAGTTTACAATTAAATGCTTAAAGATAATCCGACCGGAGCCTGCTCCCAAAGCCTTTGCCGCAGTAACATACTCACTCTGCTTTAAAAACCATAATCTGAGAACGGACGATTCTGGCCATTCCCACCCAGTAAAGCAAGGCAAATACAATAAACATGGAAATCATATTGGAGCCAAGCTTTTGCATCCAGGCAAAGCCCGGTTTGCTGGCCAATGCTTCCAGAGGAACTTCAAGGTCTGGGCCAAAGAGGATAATAATCAGTACGTCAGGGAACCGTGTAGATAATATCCACGATTCGCATCATAATCATATCCACTAAAGCCGCCGAAGTATCCGGCGATAGCTCCCAAAAGATGGAGCCAATGACCAAGATCAGAAACGGAAGCCACAAGACCTACCGTCATGGAAACTCTTCCTCCTACCAGTACACGAATCATATAGTCACGACCATTTTGATCCGTTCCCAAAAGATGCGGAAAAACCTTTTCCCCTGCATCAATTTGCTTCTGCTCCGTCTTGGAGTACTGCATGGGAGCCAAACGCTCCGAACCCTTCATCTGCTGTTCATACTTATAGGGATAAAAAGCTGGGTACCAAAAAGCAGCAAATGGTAATCAAAAAAACAATAAACAGGGCACTCATGGCAATTTTATTTTTCCGGAAACGATGTAAGCCATCCTTCCAGAAGCTTACAGATTCTCTCATAAAGACCAGAGATTCCTTTATCCTCCACAGAAGCCGGGGTAAAATCTTCCAAGCTCCACTGAAGGCTCAAGGATTATTCTTTATTTCTTCCATTTTATTCTCCTTACTTTTAATTTAATTCTCGGATCCACAATCGCATAAGCAATATCCACGAAAAAGGTTCATGATAATAATAAATACCGCCAGAAAAATGGTGGTTCCCATAATCATGGGATAATCTCGGCTGGTAATAGAACTTACGAACTCCGAACCAAGTCCCGGAATATTGAAAATCTTTTCAATAATGAAAGAACCGGTCATCAAAGCTGCAAGCAATGGTCCAAGATAAGTAATTACCGGTAAGATTGCATTTCGTAAGGCATGCTTGAAAAATTGCTTTAAAAGTTGTAACTCCCTTGGCCTTTGCTGTTCTCATATAATCCTGCCCCATAACATCCAGCATGGAAGAACGCATCAATCGTGCCATATAGAAGGTGGGATATAAAGCCAAGGCCACCACCGGCATAATGTAGCTTTGGGCATCCTTTAAGCCCAGAGAAGGTAGCCATTTTAACTTCGTGGTGAAGATATAAATTAAAATCGTAGAGGACAGAAAGGAAGGAATGGCTATTCCGCAGTGGATAAAACCACCAAAAGGTTATCAATAAACTTTCCTCTGTTAAATGCGGCTACAGCCCCTAAAAGGAATTCCAGTGCAAACTGCAAGGATTAGAGCAAGTCCTCCCACCTTCGCGGAAACCGGAAACTTTGTCCCGATAATCTGGGATACCGTTCTTCCCCTCTTCTTAATGGATAAACCGAAGTCTCCCTTTAAAATGCCGGTCATATAGGTGGTGTATTGCTGAAATAAGGGCTTATCCAAACCATATTTCGCCTCCATAGCAGCCTGGGCCTGAGGCGTTACTGCCTTCTCGGACAAGAACGGCCCTCCCGGAACCATATTCATAACAAAAAAATGTTAATGTTGCTACCAAAAAGGCTGTAATTAAGGACATAATCGCCCTTTTAAAATATACTTTGGCATAGCGCCCTCCTTCTTTAATGAATTTACAGAGAAATATACACGATATGCCCCGGACTTTCAAGACACAATAAAATGAATTTTTGGCATAAGATTGCATTTTTTTAGACAATTCTTGGAATCTTTCTTTTTATCAAAGAATATTTTTCACACCAATCAAAAGGACACAACCAGACAAAGACTTTATTTTATGTCTTTAATATTGTATAAGAGTTCATTTTTATTCATATTGTTGAATAAAAATGAACTCTTCTGAACATAAAGAGAAGGGACTGCAAAAATCAAAATAAAAGAATTTTTCGGCAATATAGGTCTGAATGTGGCGAAGCTAGCGAGAGCGTGCCCCGATTTCAGACCTATATTGCTTAGAAAACTATTTTGATTTTTGCAGTCCCTTCTCCGTATAGGATAGAAAACTCTATGGTAGAAAAATATCTTATTCACTTTCTCCCGGCATCAGCCAGCCCTTTCTGACTGGTATGCAGAAGCTCTTCCGCTCTTTCAGATAGGGGTTTCTCCAGATAATCCCTGGTAAACCAGCTTGATAGAAGGATTCTCATGACAGAAACGAAGGGTTCCTTCCCGATCCTGCTTATAGAGAACCGGTGCACGATGGGCAGCCATTTCCTTCTGATCATGAATCGGCTGGCCACCACCGCCTACACAACCTCCCGGGCAGGCCATGACTTCTACAAAAGTCATACTGCACCTGTCCCTTCTTTAGAGCTGTTAAAGGCGATCTGCATTGGCCAATCCGTTAACTACGGCAATCTTTAGCTTATTGCCGGCAATATCAAAGGAGGATTCTTTCCAGCCGTCCATTCCTCTTACATCCTTGAAAGCATCCGGATCCGGATTCTCTCCTGTTGCCAGATAATATGCGGAACGTAAAGCCGCCTCCATAACACCGCCGGTTGCACCGAAAATATTACCTGCACCGGAGCCCAGTCCTAAAAGGCATATCAGCTCCACATCCTTCATCTTCTTCGGGTGAAATATGCATAGCCTCAATCAATCGATTCACCTCTCTTGTGGTTAATAGCTACATCTACATCAAAATTGCCTTCGCTGTCCGTCATATTGGGATAGGAGCATTCCCGCTTTTTCGCAAGACAAGGCATGATGCTGACAGAGAAAGATCTTTCTTAGGGACTTACCTTTAAAATATCCGCATAATAGCTCTTTGCAATAGCACCGAACATCTGCTGGGGAGACTTGGAGGTAGAAACCTGCGGAATGTACTCTGGATAATGGCTCTTAATAAATCTAACCCAACCCGGACAGCAGCTGGTAAACATAGGGAAGTCCCTTCCTGATGGGTTAACTTATGCAAGAACTCGGAAGCTTCCTCCATAATGGTTAAATCCGCTGCAAAGTCGGTATCGAATACATAGTCAAAGCCCATTTCCTTTAAGCAGCTGGCCAGTCTCTGCACAGAGGCTTCTTCCGCATCCAAGCCGAATTCCTCTCCCCATGCTGTACGAATGGAAGGGAGCGATCTGCGCCAGTACAATGGTCTCCGGATCATCTAAAGCATCCAAAACCTTATCCGTATCATCTCTTTCTCTAAGAGCACCTACAGGACAATGGGTAATACACTGTCCGCAAAGAGAACAGGGGGAATCCTCCAAACGATAGAAATCCCGAACATCTACCGTACTCTTTCCGCCACTGTTGATAACATCCCAAACATGGGTAGCCTGAATCTTATCGCAGACCTGAATACAACGCATACACTTAATACATTTGTCATATTCTCGAATCAAGGGGAAGCTTTTGGATCCCTTTTGCTTCGGTAAATCCTTAGGAAAGCTTTCTCCCATAATATTTAAGTCATTGGCAACGTGCTGTAACGCACAGTTCCCGGAACGAACACAGGTGGTGCAGGTAACATTGTGCTGAGATAAAATCAGCTCTACGTTACATTTTCTGGCCTCTCTTGCCTTTTTGGAATTGGTATGCACTACCATTCCCTCCAGCACAGGGCTGTTACAAGCGGCATGAAGTCTCTGGTCTCCTTCCACCTCTACAACGCAGACACGGCAAGCACCAATTTCATTTAAGCCTTTGAAGTAGCAGAGGGTAGGGATATAAACGCCAATTTCCTTAGCCGCTTCCGAGATGGTGGTATGCTCCGGAACACATACTTTTTCCATCGATTGTACAATTTACCATTTGCATTCTCTGCCTCCCTTAAAAGATACCATAACCAAAGTGATCACAGTGAAGACATCTGCCCGACTCTTGGCAAGCCTCTTCATCTGTCATGCCGTACTCCATAAGCTTAAAGTCCTTAACCCGCTCATCAGCAGGACGCTCTTTCATATTGACACGGCCGGTAGGTGCATTGTCATCGAAAACGAACCGGTGGAAGTTCGATTTCAGAGGTAATCTCATGGCAGTAGCCAAGGTACTCATCGATGTTAGCCGCAGCAGTCTTTCCTGCAGCAATCGCACGAATTACGGTTGCAGGACCGGTTACACAGTCTCCTCCTGCAAAAATGCCGTCAACATCCTTCAGTGCAGAGTATCTAAGCATTAATTCTTCCGGATTCAATAGGAATTTCCTGATATTCCTCGAACTTACGGAAGTCGATACCCTGACCGATGGCTACCAGAAACCAGATCTGCCTTTAAGCTCTACTTCAGGTGCCTGAGAATCCTTGGGGAAGGTCTTCCATAACGTACTCCTCCAATAATCTGGGGCTTTAAGCACCAGACCCTTACAATGTCCATTCTCATCCTTCTCCAATGCGAACGGGGGAATGAAGCTCTACGATATCGCAACCGTCTGCGATTGCGCCCTCTACCTCTTCCGGTAGAGCGGTCATATCTACTCTACGTCTTCTGTAGGCAATCTTTACGGTCTTTGCTCCCAGACGAATTGCGGAACGCGCCACGTCCATAGCCACGTTTCCTCCGCCCACTACAATGACATTCAAGCCGCTAAAATCGGGATAATCATCATCTCCAATATTTCTAAGCATCTCTACAGCGGAAATTACGCCCTGAGCATCTTCTCCCGGAATACCCAGCTTCTTATCTGTGTGGGCACCGATAGATACGTAAACCGCATCATACTGCTTTCTTAAATCCTTTAAGCTGATATCATGTCCGATGGAGACATCCGTCTTAACCTGGAAGCCGGCCTTCTTTAAGCCGTCAATTTCGTGATCCAGGATTTCTCTGGGAAGTCTATAAGCCGGAATTCCATAACGGAGCATTCCTCCCAGCTGCTTTCTCTGCTCATATACCATAACATCATGTCCCATAATGCTAAGGTAATAAGCAGCACTTAAGCCGGAGGGACCGCCACCTACGATAGCAATCTTCTTTCCGGTCTTATCCATAATCTTCGGTGCGGAATCTCTCCTCATGCTCCACCGCATAGCGCTTAAGTCCACGAATATTAATCGCCTTATCCACCATGGTTCTTCTGCAACGAAGCTCACAGGGATGCTCGCAGATTAAACCGCAGGCAGCAGGGAAGGGATTATCCTTTCGAATCAACTGTACCGCATCTCCGTAACGACCTTCATGAATCAAAGAAACATATCCCAGGGAACGTCTACATGGGCAGGGCAAAGGGATACGCAAGGAACCGGCTGGCTTAGCTTGGCAAAACAACGTCCATGCTGTACGTGCTCGCATAGTCCTCGTAGAAACCGCGGATTCCTCTAAGCACCATCTTCGCCGCTTCAAATCCGATGGCGCAATCTGCAGAGTTATAGATTCCTTCTGCAGTTTTCTCAATGGTCTTTAAAGTATCCATATCCGCAGAACCGTCCAATACGGATTCAATCAGACCTTCCAACTGTCCTAGTCCCACTCTACAGGGAGTACACTTTCCACAGGATTGGGAATGACATACATGAACAAAAGCCTCTGCCAAGTCAACAGGACAAAGACCAGGGCTGGGACGCCTGAATTCTTCGCTCTATGTCTCGGTAAAGGCCTTCTACGGTTTTTTGGGCTTCATTTTCAGTTACAATTATTAACCTGCTCATTTTTCTCCTTTGCCAAGACGCTATTGCGTCTTGCTATAAACTCTTCCATCCCTAGCTTAGGGTTCATACTCGCAGTATAACACAAAAACTTTTTTTCTTTCTGTTTAAAAAGAATTAATTTTTGTGCAGAGTGCATAATAGACAAAAATTTAACAGGGCTTTTTTTGTTAGTATACACTAACAATTATAAAAAGAAAAAGAAAAACCGTCAAGGATTTATCTCATCTTTCAATAAGTATTTTTCCCTGACAGTTTTTTCTAAATTATGTATCCGGTAAACAATGTAGGATAGCTCTATTGTACTGATTCCTTTACGCATCCGACGTTTAGGAATGGAATAGCTTTTTATTTTGATACTGTGGGCTCACAGCTCAAACGAATTCCCCAATTTTCCAAGGGTTTTTTCATCAATCTGAGAAAGAATCACCGTGGAATGCATTTCACACTGATTGAGCTGTGCCAGCTGCTCCATACACTTCTCCGCATTTTCATCCGTATTGGCGGAAATTGTTAAAAGCAATCAAAATCTCATCGGTATGAAGTCTTGGATTATGATTTCCCAGATGCTCTACCTTTAAATGCTGAATAGGCTCAATGATTTCCGGAGAAATCACCTTTAAATCATCCGAAGTCCCTGCACATTTTTTTCAATGCATTAAGCAGCATGGCTGCACAGGCTCCCAATAAAGGAGTGGTCTTTCCGGTAACAATACTGCCATCCGGAAGAGAAATTGCGGCAGCAGGGCCATTGGTCAGTTCCGCCTTTTGTTTTGCAGCAGCTACAACAGGTCGGTCCGCAATACTGATATTGGCTTTCTCCATTAAAAAGCTCTTCTTTCTCCACTATATCAGAAGAAATGCTTCCCTTTCTTTTTTCTCACCAAAGCCGCATAATATCTTCGGATAATTTCCTGTTGAGAGGCCTTACAAACCGCGTCCTCATCGATGATACAGTTTCCGGCCATATTGACTCCCATATCCGTAGGTGACTGGTAGGAGAGCTTCCGTAAATTTTTATTAAACATGGCCTTTAAGACCGGAAAGACCTCCACATCACGATTATAGTTTACGGTGCTTACACCGTAAGCCTCCAAATGATACGGGTCAATCATATTGATATCATTTAAATCTGCTGTAGCCGCTTCATAGGCCAGGTTTACCGGGTGCTGCAAGGGGAATATTCCAAATCGGGAAGGTCTCAAACTTGGCATATCCTGCATTTACCCCATGCTTATGCTCTTGATAAAGCTGAGAAAGACAAACTGCCATCTTTCCTGAACCCGGTCCCGGTGCTGTTACCACAATCAAGGAGCGGGAGGTTTCGATATAATCATTTTTTCCGAAGCCCTCGTCACTGATAATCAGGGGAACATTGGAGGATAGGAAGGAATGGAATAGTGGCGATAGACCTTTATTCCCAGGGACTCAAGCTTACGCTGATAAGCAATAGCGCTTTCCTGTCCGGCTAAAACGAGTTAAAACCACGGAACCCACATAAAGGCCATATCCCCGGAAGGCGTCAATTAAACGAAGCACATCCATATCATAGGTAATGCCCAAATCGCCTCTGACCTTATTCTTCTCTATATCCCCGGCATGGATAGCAATCACGATTTCCGCATCATCCTTAAGCTCTCCCAGCATCCGAATCTTACTGTCCGGATGGAAATCCCGAGCAAATACTCTGCTGGCATGATAGTCATCAAAGAGTTTTCCGCCAAATTCCAGATAAAGCTTTCCCGCCGAACTTTCGCAATTCTTTCCTTGATATGCTCTGACTGGGTTTTTAAATACTGCTCATTATCAAAACCAATCTTGTCCATCTTTCCCTCTCTATTTTTACTAAACTGCCACATTTTTTTAAAAACTCTTTTCGGAAGATTCAATTTGCATGAAATCCCACTCCAAATCCTACAACAAAAAGCTATTATACTGCTTTTTGAAATATTTTGCATCTGTTTTTATTCTTTATTCCAGAAATAAATCCAGATTCTTTTTTTGGTGTTCCACCTCTTTAGAAAAAAATACCGCTACCCTGCGAAAAGACTTCCTTCTCTCCATAGAAGAAAAGCTTTTTCTCCTCTTCCTTTGCAAAAATATTGCAAGAGCAGTTTCCGTATAAGCCATCCAAAAGAATACTCTTTCTGATAAGATGGAATAAAGGTAGAATGGATTTTCTTCTTTAGCCCCCTGTCATTAAATAGCGGAAAGTATAATATCGACAGAGTTCTTCCAAATAAACTGTTTCTCTTTCTCCATAAAGGCTTTTGCATTTTTTTCCAGCAAATCCTTTTTCCGCCCTATGATAAAATTGTCAGAAAACTCTTCCACAGTTTCCCCTCTTCCTTGAATCTCCTCATTCATTTTTGCAATATTCTCTAAAAGCTTTCTTCTGAAAAACGACGACCTGAGGCCTTGTTCCAAAGCTTCCAGCTCTTCACCATACGGAAAAAGCCTTATTTTCATAAAAACAAAAGCTCTTCTCCCTGTAAAAATACCGTCTTTCAGCTCCGCAAAAAAATCCTGAATATCCTTAGGAAAGTCGGGTAAGGCCTCCCAAAGACCTTGGCGAAAAGCCAAAAAGAGAAACCAGAAAGTTCATTCCGTCCGCTTGTGGTCCAGTGCTGTTTTTCCGGAAATATCCTCCTCTTCGGAAATTCTTTTCATCCTCCACCTCTTCCCTAATCAGTTCCCCTTTCCAGGACAGGATAGCCTTAGCAGCCTCTTCACAGGATAAATGCAGGTCCAGCTGCATATAGGGATAAACCATGGATTCTCTTCTGGGATAAGCATCGCAGACCTTGGAAAAGCTCCTCTTCTCCCTCTTTCGCTCTGGATTTCGCAAAGACCATCCTCCTGAAGAAATGGACATCTTCCATCCTTCTCCACAGCAAAATAAAATTCGCCGTCCTTCTTATGAAGCTTTCTTCTAAGCTTCTCTCCCAAAAGCGCCAGCCCATTCTTTGATACTTTTTCCGCGGTCTCAAAAGTCAATGTCAATTAACCAGTCTCTGCAACAGCTGTCCTTACAAGCTTTCCCTATACAGGCAAAATCCGGATAAAAAAGAGGATACTCTAAAAGCATAAGCCCAATCCCTCCCTTGCTTGAAAATGGCTTTCCGCAAAAAAGCGATATTTGGCCGCTTTGTATTCCGCCAAATTTTTTAGCCTTTCGAATCTCCTTTAAGCCCTTTTCTCCACCCTTGTAGGACTTGGCAAAAATAGCTCCAAAATTCTTTGTACTTTGCCAATATATTTCTTTTCTCCTTGGATTTCTTTTGGCAAAATTCTCTTCCACCAAACTGAGAAAAATCCTTAAACTCTCCTTCCTCCAATACCTTTCCGCCTCGAACTTCCCGAAAAAGAGCCGGATTGGACAGGAGCCCTCGACCGCACATAATTCCCTGTATCCCGGGGAAATGTTCCTGTAGGAACAAAATATCCTCCTTTGTTTCCACATCTCCGTTATATACAAGGGGAAGCTTAGAGTATTTACAAATATTTTGAAAACAATGTAAATTCACTCGGCCGGAATAATACTGCTTCTGGGTTCTGGGATGGACGATGATTTCCGAAAAAGGAAAATGATCAAATACCGCAAAAAGCTCTTCCCACTCTCCCTCCGTATTTAAGCCTATCCTTGTCTTTATGGAGACCTTCATCTTCGAATCCTTCAACAAGGAAAAAAGCTCCTGAAAAAAGTCTTCCAATAACAGCGGATTTCTAAGCATACCGGAGCCTTTCCCCTTAGCCACCACGGTTCCGCTGGGACAGCCCAGATTTAAATTACACTCTTGATATCCCAAACTCTCCAGATATTCCATAGTCGCATGGACAAACTCCGGACGATTTCCCATAATTTGGGGAATCAGCAGTAAGCTCTTATTGTTCTCTACTGCACAATCCCGTTCAATTCTTCCGGTATAATGCCCCTCCTCATTGGAAGAAATAAAGGGACTAAAATATCCATCCGTTTCCGGAAACAAATCTCTATGGGCATTCCTAAGAGGATAGCCTGTAATGGATTCCAAGGGGGCAAAATAATACTTCATGAATTCTCCTAAAAATTCCCGGTGAAAAAGGCCAAAAACAGCAGAATAATCAGCATTTGCCCATGCACCATCAGATAATGCAAAAGAAAAAGCTTCAGGTTTACAAGCTTAGCTCTTCGTAAGAAAACAATAGCCATAATACTGCTATAGTTTTAACGCCAAAGGGATGAATCGTGGATAATATGGAAGCCACAATCAGCTGTCTTCCCTTGGTACTGAAGGAGGACAACAGTACAGAGGCAGGAAGTCTTGTGAAAATTTCCGATAGGATAAAGCCTCGGCTAGTCTCATGAGCAAGAATCCATTCTCCAAAGAAACGACTAAGCATTGCACTATGATAGGTACTTTCCTTTAACAACAAAATCAAAAAGAGAAAAAGAAATAGAAAAGCCATCCAGCTTTAAAAAAATTCTTCTTCGAAAAATAAGCGTATAAAAGCTAAGAATGGGGAAAAAGCAAAAGAATCGGAAGAATCCGAAGATAGGATAAAAATATTAAAAAGGGAAAACAGGCAAAAATGAATCAGAGCATTGGTATCCAGCTGCTTTCCTGAAAATTTCCCCTGAAAATACGTCATTTTCTTCCTCTTTTAAAAATCAGTACATAGGGAAGCAAAAAGATTCCTCCAAAAGAGAAGAAAGATAAAGCTAATCCGTAAGAAGGACAGAAAGCTATAGCCATATTCCAAAAAAACAAATATAGGGAAGAAAGGCTGGTGTAGGGAAAAGAAAACTTCCGATTTCTCCGCCCAAAAACCTGTAGAACCAGAGTATGCACCAAAAGATATTTACAATTCTTTTTCTTTTCCCAGGCTGTCCAATGTGATGGGAATCATCACAAACAGACTCAAAGCATCTCCAAAAAAAGCTGGAAAAATAGAAAGCTAAAGAAAATCAGTCTGCGGGATAAGCCTTTTTCTTGTTTTACTGCGGTTTAACTGCTTGTACACCAAATGATGCAAATACTGGCTTTCCATCAAATACACGGATAGAAGCAGAATGGAAAGCATGGAAAAATACTTCTCTACAGGAAAAACTCATTAGATAAGAAAAATCCGGATACTGAAAAAGGCAGGATAGAAGCACCAATCCTGCCAAGATAAGCAATACAATATTTTTGGATTTACGAATGGTAATGCTTTTTAATCTTCATTATGATTGATAAAAACCCTCGCCATGTACTTCCCGCACATCGGAAATGATAAAGAAATGCTTTATCATCCATACTGTAAAACCTGGTCCTTCACTCTGGTCACCTCTCTGGGGACTCAGCACACAGTACAGCATGGTAATTCCCTGTCTGGTATACATTCCCTTCGCATCAAATACCGGTAACGCCTCGTTCCAGCTCTTTCATAATCCATTGAGAAATCTCCTCTCCCTTATTGGAAATAATAGTAACCGCCTTGGCAAAAGTGCATACCGTCAATAAAGGAATCACAAAAGTTTGGTGAAAACATATACGGATACAATGGCATAGCAGGCCTTGGTTACCCCAAAGAGCTGTAATCCCCAAAGCACTACAGCACCGTCGCAGAACTGTAGAAAGCTTCGCAATGGAAATATGCTTAAAAGCGAGTTTGAATAATAGCAGCCATCAAATCTGTACCACCCTGTAGTGCTGGATGCCGCAAAGACTAAGCCACAGCGATTCCCATCAGAATTGCTCCCAATTACTGAAGTCCAAGAACAAATCATCCGCAGGAATCAAGGTATAATCCGGAAGCAAGTACAAAATCAAAGGGAGCATAGCATAGTGGCAAATATGGTTCTGGCAATAAATTTCCATCCCTTAGTGAGATATCCAAGACCAAAAAGCGGAATATTAATAACGGTATTACTTAACCACAAGGGCAAACCGAATAGGTGTCGAAGGATAATGGATATACCGGAAACTCCTCCGATAATTAATCCTGCCGGATCATAAATATTTTTTTGGAGGCAATGAAATCAAATAGAGAGCCTATAATCATATAACAATAGTCCCGAATCAAACGTTTTTTCTTGTTATCCATTTCTCCTCCTTCAGTACAGCTGGATTCCATTCCTGTTTCACATAATCCTCTATAAATGTATAAAAAACTTATGTCAGCCTTCATTTCAATACTCTTTAGAAGCTCTTTTAAGCTTCCTTCTGTAAAGTGATAATACTCAGCTTTTCTTCAGTAAGGGAAGCAACTCTTCCATCGCCTGCTTTTCAATGGTGATACAGCCTGAGCTCTCCCAGGTATCCGGTGCCTTGATATGTAAGAAAATAGCGGAGCCTCTACCAAAACACTACGGGATTTTTGATTAAAATCCGATAGCCAAAAGCCTTTATCATAGCAAATCTTATAGGAATACAATCTTTCCCCGGCAAATCATTTCGTGGGGACTTTCCACCCAGGTATTGTAGGTATTTTTTCTCCCCGGACCAATAGGAAGTCTTTTTGAATCTGCTTATAAGGAAGCTTGGTATTTACAGAGCTAGGAAAGCCGAAAGGCAAAGGAAATAGGATAAGCACCCTAAAGGAGTGGTTCCGTCTCCTTCCTTTCTTTCCGTTCCCTTCTTTCAAACCGTTTCTGCCATAGCCGTTATATGTCTTTCCACTGTAAATAATAGCGATCCTCTCCCTTGTTCCAAAGGCTCAATTCATGGTCCAGCATTACAAGGAGTTGTTCTTCCTTTTTTTCCGATCTCTGTTTGGAAAAGCTTTTTTTCCGATTCGAATCTCAGCATCGTTACTGGATGTAGAACTTTGGGATTCCAGTTTTTTTCTGATAAAGCTCCCCCGGGTCCTGCAAAGGCAGTAAATATCATAGACAGACAAAAAAAGACTAAGGAACAGGATGCTTACAAAGCACCTTCTTAGTCTTTTTTGTATTCTTTATGGAGAATAAATTCATAGCTTTTCCTTTCCTTCATCATTCTGAAAATAGCTTGATATAATCCATAACATCATATCCAATTCAGAAAAACTTGTAAAGGAAAAATAGATTTTCTTCCCTAGACTATTCACTTTTTATTCAGTCTAATTTCCCAGGGTTCTTGCTGATCCCTGATTACTCTCTGAGTCCTGAGCGTACTGTTTGTCCTGTTTCTGTGACTTACTCTGAGAAGAACCTCCCTTGGAATTCTTCTGCTTATTCTTCTTACTTCCCTGTCCATCCGTTCTGCTTCCTCTTTCCATTCCCTGACCATTGTTCATGCTGCCCTGTCCTCTGTCACGGGCATTCCCTGATTTCCATTCATGCCTCCTCGTTCCATTCCTTGACCGTTATTCATTGGGGGCATTCCCATGCCATTATCACTGGGAGGATTGCCGGGAAGTTATTGCCATCCCCACGAGAATCCGCCCCCTATCTCCGGGCATACCCTGCACTACCGTTTTGACTCACCATTAAAGCCTCCGCTTGGGGAACCGCCCTGTGGACCGCCATGTCCCATTCCACCACCCATGGCATTACTGTTTCCCAGTAGTATTGGCAATAGAACTTACGGTAAATTCTTCAGTAGTTTTCTCCTACAGAAAGCTTTATAACTCTGATTATTGCTAAGATCCGGGGAGGAGAACAGTACTACACCATAGCTGTTTTGCAAATCGGAAACATTGAAAATTTCCTTTCCATTACTGTCGCTAATTTTAATTGCAGTTTCCGCATTTTGATTATTGCTGAGATAATCTACCACAAAAGCCTGGGTAGAGCTGCTTTCCGTCAAAGGTCTGGAAACATTTCGTTGTTTGCCGGCTACCAAGACCGTACCACCGGTAATGGTTCCCGTTCCGTTATAATCTAAGGGTCCGTTTCCGTGTCCGGCGCCATCTACAATAAGGGTTCCGCCGCTAATGTTTAAATCTCCATTGGAGTCCAGACCGTCGCCCCCTGCATTCACCCGAAGAGTACCGCCATTAATATTGATATATACTCCTTCCTGTGCCGCAAAATTCGTTTCCGGAGTGCTGTCGCTTGCCGCATTTAAACCGTCGTCCTGAGACTTTACGGTAATTGTACCTCCATTAATATCAATAGAAGCGCCCTCCAGTCCCTCATTGGAGTTCTCGATATTTACGTTTCCTTCATTTACCACCAGCTTACCGTCTGCATGCATACCGTCATCAGAAACGGAAAGGCTATAGCTTTCCTTTAGATACCGTCATATCTCCATTGGTGTTAAAGCCGTCCTGTCCCTGCAGTAATCGTAAAGCTTCCATCATTTGATGGTCAGATTGTCCTTACCATTAATGCCGTGCTTTGTAGCCCTCGACAGTATAGTTTCCGCCTTTCAATCGTTAAGCTGTCCTTTACCATGGATTCCGTCCTCATAATTTCCTTTGACTTCCAGACTACCGCTTCCGCTTAGATATCAAATCGGATTTACTGTAAATTGCCGCATCAGGGAATATCCTCTGTCTTCTATTGGAAGAATTGGAATTGCTGTCTTCTGCGGTATTGGCCGCTCTAAGATCCTGTACAGAGTTCTTGGAATTCTCCACAAAGTTAGGGTGAAATCTCGGAGGTCTTCCCATAAATAGGAGCTGTTTCCTTGTTGCTGATGCTGAAGTTATCAAAATCAAAGTTGACCTTATGGGTATCTCCTGCCGCAATCACCACCTGACCGTCCTCCAAATTTCCGGAAAGTCTGTAGTTCCCGCAGCGGAAATGGTAATGGTTTTTCCTCTACAGAAACGCCATTTCCGTTTGGTTTTTAATCTCTCCGTTTTTCCACAGTAATCTTGGTTTCACTTCCCGTAGACTTTTTCTGCCGGCTTTTTGACTTGTAGCTTGTGTATTATTGCTCACTGTTTTATTCTGTGCCGCATTGGCTGTACTTCCACAGGCCACCATAATGCTACTTAATCCCAGACCTAAAGCCAAGGCTGCAAGCTTATTGTAATTTACCTTCATTTTCTTCTTCATTTTTTTCTTTTCCTTTCTGTACTCTTTAGATAAATAATTCTCCCTAAAATAATCCTTCTTCATTTTTCCATAGATTCCCTTTTTCATCCTTTTCTTGTTCCCAAAAAGAATATGTTCTGCTTTTTCAATTTCAACATCTCCTTTCTTTTTGAGATAGCCCTCAGTATAGAAAGCTTTGCTGAAATGAAACTGAAAGAATGTCAGAAAGTTTCGAAATCGATGAAAAGAAAAGACCGATAAATCCGTATGAGCCGAATCTATCGATCTTTTTTGCTGATTTTTTTATCTATAGAATTGAAGAAAAGAAAAATTATTTTGTGTATCTTCCGTATCCGTATGGCTTCTTGTAGAAAACATCGTGCTCTCGAACAAAGTCACCGGTTCTTGTACAGTGGATAATGGTTCCGTTTCCGGAATAAATTCCCACATGATAAATGGTACTGGGGAGGAACCGTAAAATACTAAATCACCCGGCTGTAACTCTTCTGGAAATCTTCTGTGCAGAAAGCATACTGGGAACAGGGAATCTCTGGGATGGAAATACCGAATTTCTTAAATACCTCCTGAGTAAAATCCGGAACAATCCACACCGGTATCTAAGGAAGTTCCTGCCACCTTATAGGGAAGTACTGCAATGAAAGGAACGAGCATAGCTGATTAACTCCGTTGCCTCGGACTTCTTTAAATCCCTGTGCACTGTTTCCAACATTTCCCTGAAATTCTCAGCCTTATTCTTTGCAGGTTTTTCCGTTGCAAGATTGCTGTCCCCTTCCACTTCGGGAGCCGGAATAAGAGCCGGAAACCTCCAGAACATCCTGTCCGCTCTTCTTTTCTTCCTTTGCACTTGCCTTCTTGGAAGCGGAGCTCTTTTTCTCCACAGAAGGCTTCTGGTTTTCCTGATCGGAAACTGCTGTTCCCAAATCCAAGTCAGAACCCATCACATCAATGGTTCCGGAGCTGGATTCACTCTTACCGTTGGTGATAAAACTCCCGCTTCTCCGATAGCCTTCACCTGCACAACACCATCTTTAGCCAGGCACCGGTAGTATCTACCTTATATCCCTCCACCGTGGTATTGGACTTTAGCCATCCGTTGGCATCAAAATAATAGCACTCTGCAATGCCGTCACCGTTACCGTCAATCCAAGCCCAGTAGACTTTGGATAGGTTCCATCCTGATGATTGTACCACCATTTATTGCTGTTCTTGCCGTTTCCCTTCTGCCAACGACCCTGCATAAGCCGGAGATGGTAGAAAAAGAGAAAATCAGACAAATAGAGTTCACTACTAAAAATTTTCCAATTCTTCTTCATTTTCTTTTCCTTTTTAATAAAACGATACCTCTGCATGATAAAGCATAGCTTCTTTTTTCGCAAGTTCGAAATGAGATTTGTAAGCTAATCCGGGGAAATGTTAGGATTTTGTAATAATTTGAATGATTAAGCCATGGGGCAGACAAACAATGGGCAGGTCCGGATTTTTGCCCCACACTGATGGCAGGTGTCCGTACACAGATTTGATTATTGCAGTTGGATTCGGTACAGCACCTTTCCATCCTTTAATTTCTATAAAAGTTCACCCTCATGTTTTGCAGGATTTATCTCATCTTCGGAAAGGGATGCCAGATTTTCCTGTAAAGTCCACTTCTCTGGCCTCGTTATCCATAATCAAATATTTTTGCTGTTTTCGGAGAGATTTTTTCAATCAGAAACAATTCCGTTTTTAGAAATCTGTACCCTTCTTGGCATCCTGAGCAAAAGCCTTTGGGAAGAAAAAGATAAAGCTGTCATCAGACATACCAAAAGAAGAATGATACAAGACTCTCTTTTGTTCCTTTCTTTTCTCCCTATCCGGTGAACCATTCTTATCCCCCAAGTTTTTGCTTTTTCCTTTGCTTCAGAAGACTCTGGCTCCATGCTTGTTTTCTTTTCTTCCTTTCCTGCACTCATATCTTTTTCAACTCCCTATCTTATCTATCGACCGTTTTACTCATCACCAATGAAACAAAAAAGCAGGGAAGCCTACTCTGCTTCCCCGCTAAAGAGAGCCACAAACCAGACTTGAACTGGTGACCTTCTGATTACGAATCAGATGCACTACCGACTGTGCTATTGTGGCATCTTCCCGCAGTATAACACAGCTTCTTTCTCTATGGCAAGAGCGAAATATAGCTTTATTCCGCTACAGATACAAAATATCTTTAGCTCGTTGCTCTAAAGCACTGAAATGCTGCAAGCTTATTCCAGCTCAAAGGCTCCGGTATAAAGCTGATAGTACTTTCCTTTTGCCGCAATCAAATCTTTATGACTGCCTCGCTCTATAATTTCTCCCTGCTCCAAAACCATGATGACATCAGAGTTTTTGAACTGTAGAAAAGTCTATGGGCAATGACAAAAACGGTTCTTCCTGCCATCAAAGCATCCATACCCTTCTGATACAATAGCCTCCGTTCTGGTATCAATAGAGCTGGTAGCCTCATCCATGATTAGAACAGGGGATCATTTACCGCTGCTCTGGCAATGGATAAAAGCTGTCTCTGTCCCTGGGACAGGTTGCCTCCGTTAGCACTTAGCTCCGTATCATAGCCCTTTGGAAGTCTTGTAATGAAATCATCCGCTCCTGCAAGCTTTGCCGCTGCAATACATTCTTCATCTCGTAGCATCCAGCTTTCCGTAACGAATATTTTTCCATTACAGTTCCGGTAAAGAGTACGGTATCCTGCAAAATCACCGCAATGGATCTTCTTAAATCCGAAATGGCAATATCCCGGATATTGATGCCGTCGTAGATAATCTCTCCCTTTTGAATATCATAAAAGCGATTCAAAAGGTTGGTGATGGTGGTTTTTCCCGCACCGGTGGCTCCTACAAAGGCTACCTTTTTCTCCCGGTCTTGCAAAAGACATCAATATTCTTTAGAATCTGACGCTTTCCATCATAGGAGAAAATCCACTCCCTTTAGCTCCATATCCCCTTTCAGTTCTTTCAGGGAAATGCTTCCATCCGGTAAAATACTCTTCCAAGCCCAGAGCTCTGTTCTCTTCTTGCTTTCTACTAAACGGTCTCCCTCATGGGAGCAATTTACAAAGGCAAACCTTTCCTTCAGTCCTCTTCCACCTCTTCATCAATCATTTGATAAACTCTGATCTGCACCAGCAACACCCATAACCACGGCATTGACCTCGAGGAAATCTGTCCCATTACACCTGCAAACTGCTTGGTCATATTCAGGAAGGGGATGACAATGGCAATACTTAAGCCTAATCCGGAAATGGAAATGTTCGGTGCATGGAAAGCCAAAAGTGCGCCTCCCACAATGGCAACAAAAACATAAAGGATATTTCCGATATTGTTTAAGATCGGGCATAATCACATTGGAGTAACGGTTGGCTTCGTTGGAAACCCCGGAACAGTTCGTCATTATAGCGGTCAAAATCCTGTATACTCTTCTCTCATGGTTAAAGACCTTAACCACCTTCTGTCCATTCATCATTTCCTGAATAAAAGCCTTCGGAACGAGCCAGCTCCTCCTGTTGACGAACAAAGTAATGACTGGACTTTTCCTCCAATTACCTTTTAATGATTCGAAGCATAAAGAAGGAGCCTAAAAGCACCATAAGGCTAAGCCAAAGGGAATAATACAGCATAATGGAAACTACCGTAATTACCGTAATCAAGGAAGAAATAGCCTGAGGAATACAGATGGAGATGAACTGTCTCATAGCATCAATGTCATTGGTATAATGACTCATGATGTCCCCGGTTTTATTTTGGTCGAAAAAAGCAATGGGCAGATCCTGCATATGATTAAAGAGTTTCTGTCGATACTGTTTTAAGGATCCCTGGGTAATGGTCGCCATGTTCATATTGTAGCAATAGGCACAAATCAAGGAGATTGTGTAAAATACCAACAAAATCCCAACCAATCTTAAAATATCGGAGGATACCGCATTCCAATTTCCTTCTTTATAAACGGTTTCAATCAGCTGATAATCTTTTGCTGGAAAAATAGCCGGGATAGAGGTTACCACCGCATTAATTACAATAAACAAAAGAGTAATAGGCAGAAGTGTTGGATAAAAGGAAAATAAGTCCTTTATGATTCTGCCTAAGGTCTTCATAAAATTCTTCGGTCTTCCCTTATTCTCCATCCTCTACCTCCTTTCTGTTCTGGGACTCATAGGTTTCTCTGTAAATCGGAGAATTCTCCATCAGTTCCTCATGAGTACCTCTGGCAATGATTTCTCCCTTGTCCATAATCAGAATCTGATCCGCATCCATTACAGAGGAAACTCTTTGGGCAATAATGATTTTCGTGGTATCCGGAATAAATTCCTTTAAAAGCCCTTTCGGATAAAGAGCATCGGTTTTGGTATCCACTGCAGAAGTGGAATCATCCAAAAATCAAAAACCTTTGGCTTTTCTTCAGCAGGCTCTGGCGATACAAAGTCTTTTGCTTCTGCCCTCCGGAGAAAGTTGCTTCCTCCCTGCTCCACATGGCTTTCATATCCGTCCTTCATTCTTTCAATAAATTCCCTGCAGCCTAGGGATAGTCTGCAGGCCTCTTCCAGTTCTAGCCTGGTGGTATTTGGGATTTCCCCCAGCGAAGGTTTTTCTCCGCCACTGTTCCCGAGAAGAGAATATTCTTTCTGTAATACCACAGCCACCTGATCTCTCAAAGCTTGAATATCGTATTTTTCGAACATCCTCACTGCCAACCAAGACTTCTCCCTCCGTTACATCATAAAGACGGAAATCAACTGGGTCAGAAGATTTTGGCAGAACCTGTTCCTCCCAAAATCTCCACGGTTTGTCCGGAGGAATATGAAGGGAGATATCTGTTAAAACATTCTTTTTCGCATCCTTGGAATATTTAAAGAATACATGATTAAAATCAATGGAGCTGTCCTTTCACTTCCTTAATACCATTTCAGGATTCTCCATGGTACTGTCTTCCGTTAAAACCTCAGCGATTCTTCGAGAGGAGGCAGCGGAAATTACCACCATCACAAAGACCATGGCCACCAACATAAGGCTGGAAAGAATCTGATAGCTGTAGGTTAACAGGGCGGAAAGCTGTCCCTACATCCAAATCAGACACCACTGGTACTGACAACTAGATAGGAACCGAAGCTTAAGACAAAAAGCATAACCACCAAAAAAGACAGAACTGCATCAAGGGGTTGGCAATGGCAATCAGCTTTTTCTGCAGAAATAAAAGTCCTATAGCCAAAGACTCTGCCCTTTTCATTAAACTTCTCTTTCTCGAAGTCCTCTCGAACATAGGTTTTTCACTACCCGCATTCCCTGGATATTTCTCTTCCACAGACTCATTTAAAGCATCGTATCGCTTAAAGATTTCGTTGAAAATCTTCATAGCTTTTTGTAATAATGATTAAACCGATAGCCAAAATAGGAATCACAAAAGCAGAAAATAATGGCCATTCTGCCCCCCATCATAAAGGCTGCCGTACAAAGGAAAAAGACCACCATCAAAGGTCCCCTGAAGGCAGTACGAACCAGCATCATATAGGCCATCTGTACGTTGCTGATATCTGTAGTTAATCTTGTTACCAAAGATGAGCTTTCAAAGCGGTCAATATTCTCGAAAGAAAAAGCCTCTGAATTCTTTGGAACATATCTCTTCGGATATTACGGGCAAAGCCGGTAGAGGCGGAAGCTGCAAAATTCCCTTAAAGGCCGAAAAAGGAGGGAAAGTATAGCCATCACCACCGAGATTAATCCCGTAATGAAGAATCATCTGCATGGAGGCATTTTCCTTCATTCTGTTCACTAATTGGGCAGTGAAAAAGGAATCATACATTCCAGAATAACTTCTCCAGTAACCAAAAGGGGACAAAGAATGGAGTCTTTTTGAATTCCCTAATGGATTTAGACAATATTTTTCAATACCTGCAGTTTATCCTCCTGCATGAATTTTTCCTCTTGCACTATATCTCCTCCTTATCATGAGCTATCCTGACGGAATCACATACTGATTCGTGTCCTACGACTCTTACATAATCCTTATCCTACAAATGTACTGTTCCGTTTATCTTATAATTTTTCTAAACTTTTGCAATTTTAAGGAGAATTTAACAGCTTGTCAAGCGTCGGCAAATTACCCTTTTCTGTTCTTTTTGCAAGATTCAATTCTCTGCTCCCTGAAATTGGCTTTCATAAAGATTCTTATAGAAGCCCTTTTTGTCGTAAAAAGCTCCTCATGACTTCCCTTTTTCAATCACATTACCATCTTTCATCACCAAAATGCAATCCGCATTCTGAATCGTAGAAAGACGATGGGCCACGATAAAGGCGGTTCTGCCCTTCAACATTTCCTGGAAAAGCTCTTTGTACCTTTTCTTCCGTTCTGGTATCAATGGAGCTGGTGGCCTCATCCAAAATCAAAATGGCCGGATCTCTTAACATCACTCTGGCGATACAAAGAAGCTGCTTCTGTCCCTGGGAAAGATTTCCTCCATCTTCCGGAAGAGGCGTGTCATAGCCCTTTGGAAGCTGCATAATAAAATGATGACAACCGGCACGTTTAGCGGCTTCAATGACCTCTTCTATACTCTTCTCCGGCGATCCGTAACGAATGTTTTCCAAAACCGTATCGGATTTTAGCCAGCTGTCCTGAAAGAACCATGCCATAGGCAGAACGAAGGCTATGGTCGGATAGCTTTTCATAGGAAATTCCGTCAATGAAATCCCTCCCTGATTCGGCTCATAAAAACGCATCAAAAGATTGATTAAGGTTGTTTTTCCGCATCCTGTGGGACCAACAATAGCAATGTTCTGTCCGGCTTCTACGGAAAGGCTCAAATCCTGAATCAACTTTTGCTCCTTGGTATAGGAGAAATACAATCCGAAAGCTCCAAGTATCCTTCCACCGGCTTCTGAAGTTCCCTTTCCTCCGCCTTTTTGGCTGCATTTCCGCTTCTTCCAGAAAGTCAAAGACACGAGATGCGGCAGCTAAGTGCATTTTGAATTTCCGTAATTACGGAAGTAATGTCGTTAAAGGGCTTTGGCATACTGGGTGGCATAAGCCAATAAAGAGGATAACTGACCGATGCTTAAAGTTCCTCTCAGGCAAAAACAGAGCCCCGATTCCCCCACTAAAGCATAGCCTAGGGCATTTAAAAACAGGGTAAAATGGGTTAACCAAAGAGCTGTAAAAGTTTGCTTGCATACTGTATCGGGAAAGTCTCATTTTTCTCCTGATACAAGGACTCTTTGGGGGCTTCCTGCATAAAAGCTTTCAGAAGCTTCACATTTCCGATAGCCTCTGTGCTGAAGGCGGCTATCTCTCCTCTACTCTTGGACTGGTTTTGAAAAATACAGGTAAGAGCGTTTGGAAATAAACTTTGCAATAAAAAAGGACAAAGGCGTGAGAGCCAAAAGAATTAAAAGCAATCCTCCATTCTAAAAGGAAGAGAAAAAGGCAGTTTCAGAATACTGAACACGGCCTGTAAGAACTGATTCAATAAAACAAATAAGCGTGAAATCTGTTCTATATCTGTGGTCAAACGACTTAAAAATCTCCCCGGTTCCTTGGAATCGATGGAGGATAAAGGAACAGCCTGAATATGGGAAAAAGCCTTCTCTCGTAAATCTTCAATCACATGAAAGGTCAAATAGGTATTCACCTGGTTCATCAACCATTGAAAAAGCACTGCCAATATAAGAACCAAAAAGCATAGTCTTAAAAATCTGTCCCAGTCCGGGAAAATCCACCCTTCCCTTTCCGGCAATCTTATCGATGGCCTTTCCTAAAAGAATCGGCAAAAAAGAGAAAATACTACGGACAGAAAGGCTGAGACAATGGAAAGGAGCAAAGCAAATTTATAAGGTTTTCATAAAGCGAAAAGAGCTTCCGAAAAGACTTCTCCCTGCAGTTCTATTTTCCTTAGACATCTTACTCCTCCTTTCCCTGCTTCTGGGAAGCACAGATTTCTGATATACCGAACAGTTCTCCAAAAGCTCCTGATGACTTCCCTACACCGATGAGCCTTCCTTGATCCAAAACCAGAATCTTCGGTAAATGTCTGATGCTGGACACTCTTTGAGAAATCACCAAAAGACTTTTCTTCCCTTGATATTCCTCCAGTGCGCTTCGCAGCTTTCTTTCCGTCAGCATATCCAAAGCTGAGGAGGAATCATCCAAAAATCAAAAAGCCCTGAATCTCCCACCAGGGCTCTGGCTATAGAAAGCCTTTGTCTTGTCCTCCTGAAAAAGTTCTTACCTTCTATACTGACGGACAAATTCAGACCTTCCCCTTTGCCTCTACAAATTCCTTTTCCTGAGCAATTTCCAAAGGCCTTCCAGAGCTCTTCATCCCTTTGCATCCTTCTTTCTCAAAGAAGATTTTCCTTAAGCGTTCCGGAAAAAAGTACTGCCTTTTGAGGGACATAAGCAATGCTTTCACGAAGCTCTTGTTCCGAATACTCTCTTTAAGTTTCTTCCCAGAGGAAAATTTCTCCCTCATAATCCCTATAAAATCCGCAAATCAGGGAAACCAAAGTGGATTTTCCGGATCCAGTACCGCCGATAATTCCCTAAGCTCTCCCCTCTTCTGAGAGAAAAGCTGATATCGGAAAGAGCTCTTTTCCTCTCCGCTATCATAGGAAAAAGAAAGATAATTCATAAGAATTCCCGGCTTCTTTTCGGCTTCCAGCCGGATTAGATTGGATTACTTTTTCATAAGGCTTAGTAAAAATACCCCTTGGACTCAGTCTCGCCATCGCTCTTTCGCTCCATTACCTCTTCAATTCTGCTGATGCTGGCATAGGCCTTAACCATCAGGATAATCAGATTGGCAAGCTTTTAGAAGCTCCACCAAAATCTGGCTCATATAGTTAGTCAGAACCACCACATTTCCCCTGAAAAGAGCCTGCCGTCATTGACCAATTTTGAGGAAAAAAATACAGAATGCCCATAAGCCCCAGTTGAATCAGAAGCATACTCATGAGGGTTCAACAAAGCGAAATCTTTCCCACTGCAATCTGCACCTTGGTATAATTTTTGGTTCTTTTCCAGAATTCCTCTTCTTCCTTCTCTTCCTGACAAAAGGCCCGTACCACACGGATACCCATAATATTTTTCTCTGTATTTTTCTGGTAATGTTTTCCAAACTGACTTGAATCTTTTTATAAAAGGGCATGGTAAGAGCCATAATTCCGAAAACTACAAAGGATAGAAGAATCAATACCACAAAAAACAAAAGCGATAGGCCGGGGCTGATTCGAAAGGCCATGATGCAAGCTCCCCAACAACAATAAAAGGAGAGCGCATTAAAAGCCCTAAGCACCATATTCACCGTAGATTCAATCTGAAAGATATCCGGACCGATTCTGGTAATCAAGGAAGATGCGGAAAGCGCATTGTAATCTTTGTAGGGTAAAGAAAGAATTTTGTGAAACAAGTCTCTACGGTAGGACTTTCCCACCACCATAGCTACCTCTGCCGCAAAATACTGGGCAATCACAGCGGTAAGGCAACCAATGCAGGCTAAGACTAAGAGCAGGAAAAGGCTATGCCAAATCACCCCTATATTCTCCTTTACGAATTCCCTGATCGATCATTCCGGCAATGACTAAAGGAACAAAGAGCTCAAACATACTTTCCAGACACTTTAAACAGAGGGCCAAAAATACTTTTCCCTTCACCTTTTCCATATAGGACAGTATTCTTCTCATCTTACTACTCCTCTAACTATTGACTCCTTAAAATGACCTTCGTTCTCCTATAACTGCTCTTTTCTTCTTGTAAAACAATTTTAGGGCTATGGAAGGAATACCCTTTTTATCCTTCTTTATGAAAATATTGATCCAATACCTTTTCTGGCAATTGGCGCTGCGGTCTTTCCGCCGGTTTCTCCTTCTTCTACAATAACAGATATCGCAATCTCCGGATCCTCCATAGGGGCAAAGCCTACAAACCCGGGCATTGGTCTTCAGTTCATTTCCCCACCTTCACTGGGCGGAACCGGTTTTTCCGCAAACCTTATAGGCATCCGTCTCTAAAAGCACTGGCGGTTCCCTCCGTGACTACCTTTCTCATAAACTGCTTTAATGCATCACTTTCCCCTTGGGAAAGCAGGCTATGACTCTCCCCATAAGGGAACTCCTTTACCGTTGTGCCATTGGCATTCTGTACAGAAGAAAGGAGGCTTGGATAGACCAGATTTCCACCATTGGCAATGGCGGAAACCATGCAAAGGTTTTTGCAGAGGAGTACAAAGAGTGGCTCCCTGCCCTGATAGCGGTTTGCATCTTGTCCCAAACATCCGCATTCTCCGCTAATGTGAATTGTCCCTGCATTGGCAGACAAACCGATGTCTATTTTTGATTATAGTAGAAGCTTTCCGCTAAAGCCTTTAATCGAATCGGATCAATCTCCGTTCCCAGCTTGGCAAAGGCGGAGTTACAGGAATCCGCAATGGCCGACTCCAAATCTACCTTTCCGTGAACCTCTCCGTTATAACAATGCACCACATAGGAGGAGTTCTCCGGGTCCACATATTCTCCCTTACAGGTATAGCTAAAAGCTCTGCCAATCCGCGGGATGCTCCCTGAATATACTCCAAAGCCATCAAAAGCTTAAAAGGTTGAGCCGGGAGGATAAAGTCCTCGGGTAGCCCTGTTCAGAAGATTTCCGTCTTTGTTGTCGGAGGAAGTTAAGGCCTCCCAGTTGTTTTGTATATCCTCTTCCGTAAAGGAAGGTGCGGAAACCATCGCCAGAATTCTTCGGTCTTTGGGATTCATACAAACAATGCTTCCTTCTTATCCTTTAGTAAAGAATAGGCAGAGACTGCAAAGAGGAATTCAAGCTAAGCACCACAGAATCTCCCGGATTCTTGATTTCCTCTGCCTGATTAATGATTTTTGTAAGGGGTTGATACTGGAACGGCTCAGATAAAAGTTCGCCATGGACTCCACCCCAGTTTTCCCCCTACTGCTGTAGCCGATAGGATGGGAAAAAGGCAATTCCCTCGGATATACCCTTTTCTCTCCGCCCTCCCCTGTTTTTCCGTTTTTGCCAATACCTTTTCCATCAGAAGAAAGGATACTGCCTCTGATTACCTTGGAAGAAAGATAATCAATTCTGGCATTGTAGGGCTGGAAATCTGATTCAGAGCCAAAACCAGCATAAAATAGCAAAAATATACAATCATGGAAAAGAAAAAGCAGGACAAAAGAAATAGGTAATTCCCTTCATCTCCCTGTTGCTTGGCTTTCTTCTGGAATTATTATACTTTTTCATAATTTACCCTTCTTCCGGAATTTCTCATCTTATTCATAAATGGCTCTTCTCCTCTTTCCCTTCGGTGCCTGCTGTTCTTCTTCCTCTTCATCCATGGCATCTTCCTTTCCTTGGATAACAAAGAGAGATTGGAAGATGGCAAAAAGAATACAACTGGAAATCATACTGGAACCGCCATAGCTGACAAAGGGCAGGGTCACTCCCGTGGAGGGATAAATTTTAATGGCTCCACCGATGGTTAAAAAGACCTGCATCACATAAATCACACTTAGTCCGATACAGATGAGTTTATAAAAGAGGCTTTCCATATCCATTCCCATCATCATCATTTGCATAAAACAGGAAAGACAGACGAGAATCACGCAAATCGCCACAATTCCTCCCATTTCTTCGGATAAGGCGGAGAAAAATAAAATCATTTTTCCACGATGGGAATCTTGTTGGGCAAGCCCTGAAAAAGGCCTAAACCGAGAAAGCCTCCCGTGCCGATGGCAAAAAGAGACTGGGTAATCTGATATCCCTTTCCCGCAATATCCTTCCATGGATCCATAAAAGCAAAAACTCTGGTCCGTACATGAGAGAATAAATGATAGGATACAAAGCCCGCCAGGGCGGAAAGCCCAAAGCCCAGAGCCAGATACAAAAATTGGCTACTGGAAACATAAAGCATAAACAAAAAGGCCATAAATAGGATTAGAGCAGAGCCTAAGTCCTTACACAGCACCAACACAATGCCGTGGAGCATAGCCACTATTGCCGCCTTGTAAATTCCTCTTTGATTTTTGCTCCTCCGATAAAAATCCCGCAACGGAAAAGACAAAGCTGATTTTAACGAATTCGGAAGCCTGGAAGGAAAAGCCGAAGAAATTCAAGCTCATCTTAGCACCAAAGCTTACCCGTCCTACAATAAGGACCAAGGAAAGCAGGAAAATCCCCAGTACCGCAAAGGCAATTCTTCCCTTTTGAAAATCCCAGATTTTATCGATGAAATAGGGAATAAGCAGGGCCAAAAGACTGGCTGCCACGGAAATGGCAAACTGCTTCATGGCCTTATCCGTATTTAATCTTTCCAGCATAATCCACCCTAAGGACAAAAAGAAGACACTGGTTATACAAGAGAGTCTCACTGAAGGTAGGGTAGATTTTCTTCCAAAGAAAGGGATAGAGCACAAGAAAAAGCTAGCTCAGCTCCATACATGATCAGATAAAAGAAGTCCTTTGTATGAAGAAAAAGAACCCCATGACAAAGAAAATGTAAGAACAATAAAAATCTGGTAAAAGAAACTTTTGCCAATCTTCTTTTCCATCCCCATAGTCCGAGGAAAGGTTTCGAAACAGACTGTAACAATACAGCAGCATCAATACCATACATACAATCTTCGTAAATGTACTAAAAGACTACCCATCTTTTCTCCCCTACTCTATTCCTTTATGAAAATGTCCTCTGGTAAACTGCTTTTAAAGGCCTTTCCCTGAAAAAGATCCAGAATTTCCTTTCTCCGATTCCACCGTAAAATCAAAACGAAAAGAAGAAGCCCCAAGCCTTTCCACTTCCTTTTCCAGCCCCAGCAAGGATAAAACATCACTGTTATAGATTTGATTATAGCAGTATTTGCAATAGAGGCGAACCGGCATACTTTTATTCTGCCTATCCTGTAAAGACACCACATTGTTCCCTCTGGTACAGCCATTTCTGGTTTTTTCTATACAATTGGCACTGACCATCATAGGCAGGTGCCCGTAGCAAAAGAAGCTCCGTGGAGATTCCCCTGCTTCTTGCCCAATCCGAAAAGGCCATATCCTCCTGAAAACGAAACTCAATGGGAAAAGCACATTTCTTTTGCTCCCAAGGATTTCCATACCTCCATGGCAGCCTGATTATAGCTATAGAGGGTATAGTCAAAGCAGGTGGAAAACTGCCTATCCGGAAAATCCTGTAGCATTGCCACCTGGTCCAGGGTGCGAAGAAGAAAATGACTGAAGCCCTCTTCATTTTTCGCCTCTTCCATCCAATCCTTCGGGCTTCTTCCCCTGTCTTCCGTCTTTGGATTCTTCGAAAACGAAGACCTGACCCATTTTCCGCTGTTCTGAATCTCTCCACGATATTTCAGGAGCTCTTCCTCGGAAAAAGGCTCCCTCATCCAGATAAATTCCTTTGATAAAAGGGAATTGAAGCACCGCTTTTAGCTGTTCTCCTCTTTCTATGGAAACCCTAATTTCCCCAAGTCTTTGATTCCGTCTATACTGCCCAAGAATGGCCTCCCTCATTTTCTCTACACCGTCTCTCCGTAACTGATTCAGGAAAGAAAGGGGATGAAAATATCATCCTCCCCAAGAATCGAAAAATTCTTCCAGGAAAATTCCGTATTTCCCATCTTCTTCATTTGTTTTGTAATCTGTTCCCGGAAAGCACCTTTTTCCTTAGCCTTTTTCATAGGCTGGCTTCCTTCTACGGAAATGAAAAGTCCATCATCTCCCTCTAAAAGTAAAATGGGAACTTCGTTATAGGACAAGAGCAAGCTTCCCTTTAAAGGAATCTTTCTTTCTCTCTCTTCCATTTCCTGCTTCAGCTTGGAAAGCACTTCTTCCTTTTTCCTTTCGGAAGGGCTTTTCCCCGAAAGCAATCATATCCTCCCCGTTATGTTGTTCCAGATAGGAGCTGTAGCCTCCTCTGTCATAAACCTCTTTTCAAGAGGGCTTTATCCTCCTCGAAACCTGATAGGACCTTCCCTGAAGAGCCAAGTCCAGATATTTTCTGTAAATGGAAACCACTGTTCCGGTATAAAGAGCGGACTTCATTCTTCCCTCAATCTTTAAAGAATAGGCGCCTGCCTCCAATAGCTCCTTCAAAAGATCCAGGGTAAACATATCCTTCATACTCAGATAGTTTCCCTTTTTCCCCTTACTGCTATAGCAAAGTCTACAGGTTCCTGCACATCTTCCCCGATTTCCGGACCGACCTCCCAGAAGAGAAGACATAAAACAGGCTCCGGAGTAGCTATAGCACATGGAACCGTGAATAAAGACCTCTAACTCCAAGGGGAAGCTTTGGCAATATCGGAAATATCCTCAAGGAACATTCCCTGGAGAGCACAACCCTTTCCATGCCCAGCTTTTTCCATTAAGCCCACAGCTTCTTTGGTGTGTACCGTCATCTGGGTGCTGGCATGAAGAGGAAGATCCGGATAGGCCTCAGCCAACATTTTTCCCTATTCCAGATCCTGAATAATTACCCCGTCCAAACCTGCTTCATAATAGGGATCCATATAGCTGAAAAGCTCTTTTCTTTCTCCCTCTTTAAAACAGAGTATTCAAGGTCATGTAAATCTTTTTCTTGTAAAGATGACAAAAAAATGAATGGCCTCAAAAGCTCATCCTCTTCCGATAGAAGACTTGGCAAAGGCTCTTTGCGGAATATTTTTGTCCTCCCATATAGATAGCATCCGCTCCGGCAAAAACAGCCACCTTGCATACTTCCAAGGAGGCTGCAGGAATAAAAGCTCTGCTTCATAAAGGCTCTTTTTCTCTTTAAATTATCTTTGTTTTGGATTGGCATCCTTACTTACTCCATCCTATAGCTATAGCCAAATTCAGAAGAAACAGCTTTTCTCTATAAACCCCTAATTCCATATGAGAGATTATTCCTCTTTATTGCTTCCCTGATGAGAAGACTTTTTCATGAGAAGTCTTTTCCTTTCCTTCCTTCTTTTCCAGAGCCAGAAGCTTCTTCTGGGTACTTTTCCAATTCCTGCAAAACCCCATCCAGCTTTAACTTGGTCTTTACCAAGTCGTGCTTATAGGAGTAGCTCTCACTTTTTCCTGATCCAAAAGCTCCTGCATCTCCTCCACTTTCTTTCTTTCCTGAAAAAGCTCATCACAAATATTAATCTGAAGCAGAAGGGATCGAACAGATTCCTCCAGCTTAATATAATTCCACATTTCCTTACGAGATGCTTTCAATTTTATGGTTCAAATAATCTGCCACATCATGAAGGTAAGACTCAGAATTCTCCCCACTTAGGACATAAATTTTTCCGTCAATAATGACCTGTATTGTCTTTTTATCTGCCATTTTCTCCACCTTTTTCCTATGCTTCACTCAGTCCTAAATGTTGATACGCATGTTTTTGTTGCAATCCTTCCCTGGGGTTCTGTCTATCAGACCTTGTAAAATCAAATAGGGTTCTATCATATCCTCTAAGGTTCCCCGATCCTCTCCCAGACTGGTGGCTAAGGTCTCCACCCCCACCGGTCCTCCGGAAAACTTTCTCGATTAGATTCCAAAGATACTGTCTGTCATAGGTATCCAAGCCTAAGGTATCCACATCCAGTAAATCCAGAGCATCCTCTGCCACTTCTTTGCGAATAACTCCATTATACTTGATTTCCGCAAAATCTCGTACCCTCTTTAGCAAACGGTTGGCAAGTCTTGGGTGTACCTCTGGAGCGTAGGGCAATGCTTTTCGCTCCGCCTTCATCAATAGAAATGGACAGCACCTTGGCGCTTCGAAGGACAATCTCTTCAACTCCTCTTCCTTATAAAACTCCAGTTTCCCGATAATCCCGAAACGATCTCGAAGAGGGGCGGACAAAAGTCCCGCTCGGGTGGTAGCTCCTACCAAGGTGAATCGAGGTAAATCCAGACGGATGGAACAGGGTACTGCTTTCCTTCCCCAAAAAGCACATCAATGGCAAAAATCCTCCATGGCAGGATAAAGCACTTCCTCCACCTGACGATTCAGTCTATGGATTTCATCCACGAAGAGCACATCCCCTTCGGAAAGGTTGTTCAAAATCGCCGCAATTTCCCCCGGCTTTTCAATAGCCGGTCCAGAAGTAATCTTACAGTGCACCCCCAGTTCATTGGCAATAATGTTGGAAATTGTGGTTTTCCCAAACCGGGAGGTCCGTAAAAGAGGCAATGATCCAAACTTTGCTTTCTCTTTTTCGCGGCTTCTATAAAAATAGACAGGGGTTTCCTTCAGCTTTTTCCTGTCCGATATAATCCTTTCAAAAATTGAGGTCGAATCTTCGGATCAAGGATAAAATCCTCCTTACTCTCCTCTGTTTGTATCAACTTTCTTTCCATAAAAATCCCTTACAACGCAAACTGCTTCAGACTAATCCATAACAGCTCCTCCGCGGTCTTTTTTCTTCATAGGCCGGAATCGACCTGATCCATCTTTTTCGCTTCCATGACGGAATATCCCAGAGGACACAGAGCTTCACCACTTCCTCCACAGCCACGGAGGTCGCAGTCGTCTCAACAACTTCTTCTCCGGAAAATGTAATGTCCTCCTTAGGTACTTTGTCCCGTAACTCCACAATCAATCTTTCCGCAGACTTTCTTCCCAAGCCCGGAGCCTTTCTGAATCTTCTTGCTGTCATTGCTGATAATGGCATGTATCAGCTCCTCCCTGCTCATACAAGAAAATATTCCCCAAGAGCGGTCTTAGGACCAATACCGGAAACGGAAAGTAACTTGATGAAAAAAATCCCTGTCCCTTTCCTCCCAAAAGCCGAAAAGCTCCTGACTATCCTCTCGAACCGAAAAAGTAAGTATGAAGAAGAATTTCCTCTCCCGTCTTAGGTGCTTTATCAAAAACAGAAGCAGGAATGCAGAACTCCCATATCCCAGTCCTCCTGCTTCTATTACCAACATATCCTCTTTTACTTCCCGTAAAATACCATGTATAAATCGAATCATAATCTCTCCAATCCGCACTAGTCTAGCATAGATGCCTGATTTTCTCAATGGAGGGAAGAAAATTGCTTTGAGCTTTTTTTGTGAAGAAAAGAAAGGCCTGAAACCGGAGGCACACTTGGATACCCCCAATTTCAGGCCTAACTTGCCGAAAATCTAAACGTCTTATTTTACAAACTTAAACCCAGTGGAAATTCTCTTTTCCGGCTGCCGCTTCAAAATGATACTTTACCAAACCGGAATCAATTCCCTGGAACTCGCCCTCTTTATAGGTGAACTGCACCTCATTTCCCTTGCCCTTTAAATAGAAGGACTGACGATTATAGGCGGTAGGTGCCATCAAAGCATACTCCACACCCTCCTTAAACCAATCTGGTACAGTTCCCTCATAGCTGCATACCTCAAAATCTTCCTTGGAAGCATGAGGAGTACCCTGGGTCTCTCCATAGCCAATGGAAATCACACCATAAACAGGACGCTCAGGGCTTAATTTAGCAACAGCCTCCTTATTGAAAGCTGGCACCTACCCACGAGTGTTTTAAGCCTAGAGTCTGGGCATAGAGCATAATATCCACTGCTTGCATAACCAACACGCTCCTCCACGCCTTCCTTTTCGTCTCCTGCCAATACGATGTAATTCTTGGCATTTTTGGTAATCAATTTATCAATTAATTCTGCAAAATGCAGCTCCATCCTCCGTTTTTAAGAAAAATGCAGAGAATACTTCTGATTGCATTCCTGAATCCGCTCCTCTAAAGCCTTCACCACATCCTGAGGAATTACTTCATCCTTGTACTTACGAACCATATGTCGTTTTTCCATTGCTTCTCTAAGGGTCATCATAACCTCCTTTACCATAATCCGAAATTTCTCCTGAAAACAGGAATATTACTCATCTTTAGTATATCTTTTTCGCCTTATTGTCCAGATTATTAATCAAGGAATGCACTGAATAAAAACCGAGGGGATGCTATTAATAAAAAGTTATTAAGACCGGCTCGGAAGAAGCATATCCATGATTCCTATAGGGCTTAGGCTTCTTAATTTCTTATTCATATCTAAGGGCTACAATAGGATCTTCCTTTGCCGCCTTATTGGCAGGATAGATGCCGAAGAAGATACCCACTATCGCGGAGAAAAGTACCGCAACCAGGATAATTCCCGGACGAATCACTACGGATAAACCGAAGGCGGTAGCTCCCAAGGACACCAGTCCCATGGCCAGTAACACTCCAATCAATCCTCCCAGGGGCGGACAACAGAGCAGATTCCGTTAAAGAAACTGCACCAAAAATATCTCCTGTACTGGCTCCCAAGGCCTTTCTGATTCCGATTTCTCTGGTTCTCTCCGTTACCGACACCAGCATAATATTCATAATACCGATACCGCCTACCAGAAGAGAAATGGCAGCAATACCGCCCACAGCAGCAGAAATTCCCCCATTACCCCATCTACCTGTTTCATTTCATCCTGAACAGAGGAAATATACCAGTCGGAGGGCTGACGATTTTTATTTTGGAAAAAAATAAGCCTTGATTTCCGTATTCAGCTGTTTCATCTCCTGCTCGGACATTCCTGTTTTTCCGTAGTATCGAATCATGGAAAATTCACTGGACTCAGGTGAAAGCAAAGTCCAGGGAACAATGCCTTCTCCATTTTTATCATTAGAACCCATTAAGAGCTTTTTGAATGAGGGCTGATATCTTTCCTGTACACTCCGATAATGCTAAACTCTCGATTTTCTCCCATAATATCGGAGCGAAAATGTTTTTCCTGTGACATTTACAGTTCCATAAAGCTTTAAAGCTGTACTTTCTGAAATCAAAATAACCGCTCTTCTTTCCTCCACATCATTAGCGGAAATATATCTTCCGTTTAAAATCTGTACCGGCTGAAGCTTTTGATAGGGAGAATCCACTCCCTCAATATTGGTTTTCAAGCGGTTTAGTCCATTTTTATATCGATAGAGCCGCTGGACATATTATCCACATAATCCAAGCGATTACCAAAGACCTCCTTCATCTTGTAAAGTTCGTCCATGGTGAAAAAATCGCTGTCTCGAATTTCCTCCTGATCCATGTAAGGATTAATCATGATGGCCGCACTGGGTCACACCTACATTTTTATAAAGGGTCGGAGAACATTTTCCGCATGGTATCTCCGATGGAAACGATGGAGATGACGGAACCGATTCCGATAATAATGCCCAGCATGGTAAGAATGGAACGAAGCTTATTGGCTCGAAGAGAGCTTAATGCCATTTTCATATTTTTCAAGAAGCATGGTTCCCTCCTCTGTACATTCCTTCAAAGATTGCCAAATCTCTTACCGGAGTAGGATTCTCATTTTTGATATCGGAAATCAGTTTTCCGTCTGAAAAGCGAAGCATCCTATCCGTATAGGCGGCAATATTCTCCTCATGGGTAACCACCACTACAGTAGCTCCCTGCCTTATGCAGGGGCGGAGAACATTCCATAATTTCAATGGAGCTGGCAGTGTCTAAGTTTCCTGTGGGCTCATCCGCCAAAATCAAAAGGCGGTTCATTGGCTAAAGGGCTCTGGCAATTGCCACTCTCTGCCTTTGCCCTCCGGACATTTCATTGGGCTGATGATGGATTCTGCCGGAAAGACCTACCTTTTCCAAAAGCATGGCCGCTCTTTCCGACCTTTGCTTTTGAGAACGGATATGAGCGTAAATCATAGGAATTTCCACATTTTTCAAAGCGCTCATACGACTAATCAAATTAAAGCTCTGGAACACGAAGCCGATTTTTGATTTCTTACCTTATTCAAAGTATTGGGATCCATGGCTGCCACATCTTCTCCGTCCAGAAAAGTAATTTGCCAAGACTTGGTTTATCCAAACAGCCTAAGATATTCATTAGAGTAGATTTTCCGGAGCCGGACTGTCCCATAATGGCTACGAACTCCCCTCTTTTAATTTTTAAATTAATCTGATTTAATCCCAATACCTTCACCGCACCGGTATCATAGATTTTCACCAGATTGCGTAATTCAATTAAAGTCTCTTCCATCTTTTTATCCTGTCTGTACTACAACCCCGGCTTCCTCCGGGCTAACGGACTGTGAGCCTTGGGTTGTGGGATCTACGGTTACCGGACTTCCCTCTGTAAGACTGGCATCAGGAGAAAGAATATAATTGCTTCCCTCTTTAAATGCGGAATCCTCTTTCACAAGTTTTACCTCCATGGAAACATCACTGGTAACTCCAGTAGTTACCGGAACAAAATGCACGTTCCGTTTACAACAAAGGCCATTTTATTGCTTCCGTCTTCCAGGTCATCACTGCAGAAATAGGTACTACATACATCCTTAGCTTCGGATAAGAGCAAATCCGCCTTTGCAGTAATTCCGGAAAAGCAATCCCTTTTTATCTCCGGTAATCTGCACTTTGATGGGAATTACTCTTTCGCTGGTGTTGGGCATTCTTTTCTTCTCCTGTGGGGAAATGGAAGAAACCACACCCTCAAAGATTCTCCCCTAAAAATATCCGCCGTAATGGTAGCTTTTTGACCAAGATGTACCTTTCCGATATTGTATTCCGAAACAGCAATACTAAGCTCAAGCTGATCCAGATTCTCTACGGTAAAAGTCATATTTATTTTTCTGTCGGGGTGTCTGCAAATTCTCCCACTTTAATATTCACTCTGGTAATGGTTCCGGCAATGGAAACTAAATCCGCATCGAAACCTTACTTTCCGCCTTCTCCAGCTCCTGTTCCGCAGTTTTAATCTGTAAATCATAGCTGTCCGGAACCTGTACTGCTCCCTTTATCACCTTTATAATTTGCCATAGTAGCTTTAGCATCCTTTAAAGCACTTTCCGCCGCCTCATAGTCACTCTGAGGAATATCTCCGGTAGAGTAAAGACTGGATTTTCTCTGAAAATCCAATTCCGCATTTTTTAAGATTGTTTGATTTTTCTCATATTCCAAACGAAGATTTTTCTCTGCCTCGGTTTTATTGGCCTTTGCCAAATCCAGCTGGAGTTTTGGCAGCTTCCAAAGCAGTATTCACATCCGTTTTGTCTAAGCGTGCTAAAACCTGCCCCTTTTCTACCTTATCACCTTCTTTCACCAGAATTTCCGTTACCTTGGCATGTAAGCCGGAGGTGACCTGTTGGGCATCCGTACCGGACACAGGCTCGGGAGAGACTGATCTTTTTCCTGTATATCTCCCTTTGTTAAAGCCTGAACGCTGACCATGGTTCCCCATAGGGTTTTGCCGGAAAAAGCACGTTTTTAGCTATAAACAGCAAAACTAAAACAAGGACTCCGATCAGAATCCATTTCAACTTCCCCCTTTTTTCTTCTTTTTGGGGCTTGCTTCCAGTAATTTATTAATTTCCTGAGAAACATCCTGTCCCTTTTTGATTCTCTTCCATTTCTTCTCCTTTAAAATGAAATGCGATAGCTTTCTCTTATAAACCTACTTCGCCTTTTACGATTCTTTAGAATTTAAACCTCATAAATATGAATGAAATGTGAAAAAGTAGACTGTATTTTTTGTTATCCTTTTTGTTTTTATTTTTCTTCCCTATGGAGTAAACTAAGTAATGAAAAATGCTTCATAATTCACAATGAGTATCCTGCGCAGATCGTGGGATATCTCGTTAAACTAGAATACTGTGTTTATCGGGTCTCCCTATGGATATTATTAGAAAAAGCACTTCCCTATCCTAAAGATTTCTTTTTTCCCTTCTTTTTCTTCCCGATAAAGAAGAATTTTTATTTTGACATCGAAACCACTGGACTTAGTCCCCAGCGCTCAGATTTACAGCATCGGCTTACTCCTTTTTAAAGATACCGAAATGGAGATTGTCCAACTCTTTGCTAACAGTCTTTCAGAGGAAATTGAAGTCTTACAGGAGTTTCAAGAGTATTGCAAAGCTAAGACACAGTTTATCAGCTTTAACGGGAAAGCCTTTGATACCCCATTTTTAGAAAAAGCTACAGCCAGTACGGCCTAAAAAAAGCCCTATTACAGGGCTTCCCCAGCTGGACCCTTTTTAAAAATGATTCAAAGCAGGAGAAAATTCTATCAGCTACCCTCCTATAAGCTCAAAAGAATGTGAACGCTTTTTGGGGATTCAAAGAGAGGATATCTATACCGGTGGTGAACTGATCTATGTCTATTTAGAATATCTGGAGCATCCTACAGAGGAAGCAAAGTCTCTTCTGTTGCAACATAACTTTGAAGATTTGCTTTTATCTCCCTTCCCTTTTTCCTTTTTCGCCTACGAAGAGCTGTTTCAAGAAGGAAGCTATTGCCGTGAAAAAGTCAGAACTGCTATTGGAGAAAAATAAGCTAAGGCTTTGCTTTCGTTTTGGTCAAATGACGCTAAATTCTGAAAGCGAAGAATGTTCTTGTTCTCCCGAAGCAAAAGACTACCCTACTAAAGCTGTAGCAGCGAAAAGTACTTTCTTTCCCAAAACTATTTCCCATTCACTTGAGAGCTTTTCATCTGGAAGTCTCCGGACAGGGAGGCCGTTTTGGAAATCCCCTATTTTCCGGGGAAGCAAAGTATTTTTCAAAAACTTTAAAGACTATGACTATATTCCCGCCAAAAGACATGGCACTGCACAGAAAGCCTTTCTGAGCTTTATCCTAAAGAAGAAAAGCAAAGGGCAAAGGCCGCTACTGCCTATCAAAAAAAGACAGGGCTCTTTCTCCCCGTCTTTTTCCGATAGCTTTCCCAATCTTTTTCAAAAGGAATATAAGGAAAAGCAAAACTACATTCCCTTTACTCCGGAGCTTTTTAGAGAACAGCTCCCTAATGGAGGAATATTTCTTAAGTTTTTGCTGCATTTTTTCTAGCTTCTCATTAACAGAGGCAATCAAGCCTCCCTTATCAATCATTTCCTGCAAGAAGGGAGGGAATACCGCCATGGTATAGGATTTTTCCGCTACTTAGGTTATGAATCTTTCCTTCGGTAAAATCCACCTCCAGCTCCTCTCCTTCCTGAATCTCTTTGGCCGCCTCCGGAGCCTCCACAATAGCCAAAGCCGATATTTAAGGCATTTCTAAAAGAAGATTCTGGCAAAGCTTTCCCGCAATCACACAGGAGATGCCGGAATCCTTCAAAACCTGTGGAGCATGCTCTCTGGAAGAGCCGCAGCCAAAGTTCTTTCCACGCAATCAAAAGGTCACTCTTTTTGGATTTTTATCATGAAAAATGTTGGTCTATATCCTCCATGGCATGGGTAGCCAGCTCCGCCTTATCCTGAATGGCCAGATATCTTGCCGGGATGATCACGTCCGTATCCACATTATCCCCGTATTTCACACAATGACCCTTTAGCTTTTTCCATAACAGCCTCCTATAGTCCCTAAATCCGATGGGGATGCAATATATCCCAAAACAGCTGATGCCATAGCTACCTCCGGAGACGCACAGGTAAATCTCCGAGCTGGCATCTCCCATTCTTCCCACAAAGTTTCTGTTGGTGGTGGAAATGCAACGCTCATTAGGCGCCAAAATTCCCATATAGCCTCCAAGGCAGGGACCGCAAGTTGGGGTACCTACTACCGCTCCCGCCTCAATCAAATCCTTAATATACCTTTCTCCATAGCCTCCAGATAAATCTTCTGGGTAGCAGGAATCACGATACAACGAACATTTTCTGCAATCTTTCTTCCTCTGGCAATCTCAGCCGCCACCTTGATATCGGAAAGTCTACCGTTGGTACAGGAACCGATTACCGCCTGATCAATGCTGATTTTCTCAAAGCTGCCGATTTCATGAGTGTTTTCCGGCAAATGAGGAAAAGCCACAGTGGACTTAAGGCTAGAAAGGTCAATCTCAATGACTCTGTCATACTCTGCATCCTCATCCGCTTCATAGATATGATATTCCTTATTGGAATGAGCCTTTATATATTCAAGAGTCTTTCTCATCCACCGGGAAAATACCGTTCTTTCCGCCGGCCTCGATGGCCATATTGCAGATGGCAAAAGCGATCGTCCATAGAAAGAAGCCACACCCTCTCCGGTAAACTCAATGGACTCGTAAAGGGGCTCCATCCACACCGATCATACCGATCAAATGAAGAATCAGATCCTTACCGCTGACATGTTTTTTGTAATTTGCCCTTTAATACCACCTTAATAGCAGTGGGCACCTTGAACCAAAAGCTCTCCTGTAGCCATAGCCGCCGCCATATCTGTTGAACCAACGCCCTGTGGAAAACGCCCCTAAAGCCCCCATAGGTACAGGTATGGGAGTCGGCACCGATGGACAGCTCTCCCGCTGTAATCAGGCCCTGCTCCGGAATCAGGGCATGCTCAATCCCCATGTTTCCCCTACATCATAGTAGTGCTTCAGTCCATGCTCCTTAGCAAAGTTTCTGCAAATCTGCGTACACTTAGCAGAGGTAATATCCTTATTAGGCACAAAGTGATCCATAACAAAGACTACCTTCTCCTTGTCAAATACTCCCTCTCCGTGAATCTTATCCAGCTCACGAATTGCCACCGGAGTGGTGATATCATTTCCGTGTACCAAATCCACCTTGGCTAGAATTAATTGTCCTGCCTGTACTTCCTCTAAGCCTGCATGCTTGGCCCAAAAATCTTCTGACTCATCGTCATTCCCATGGAAATCTCCTTACTTCCTAGCTAAACCGCCTGCTCCTATGTATTTTTATAAAAAGCAGAATTGCATTCTTCTTTTACAGTGTAACAAAGCTACTGCTATAATTAAAAATACATTTTTTTAGATACTTATTATTCCCTTTAAGTTATCTCAAAAGAAAGGATAAACATGGAACAGAACCTATCCACCTATCGGATATTTTATAGAAGTGGCCAAAAAGCGGAAACATTTCCAAGGCCGCAGAACAGCTCTATATTTCCCAGCCGGCGATTTCCAAAACCATCGTTCGTTTAGAGGATAGTTTAGAAATCAAGCTATTTAAAAAGAAATTCCCGGGGCGTCAGCTTAACCGATGAGGGAAAGGTTTTTATTTCAGTATATTAAGGATGCCTTTGCCCATATTCAGGAGGCGGAAGAAACCCTTCAGAAAATGAAGGACTTTCATATCGGTCATCTGGATATCGGTGCCAGCAGCACCCTTTGCCGTTTTATTCTTCTTCCCTATCTGAAGAGCTTTTTATGAAGGAATATCCCAATATTCGTATCAGTTTGAAGAATCAGGATAGCGGAAAAAAACTCTCCATCTGTTGGAGGATCATCAGATTGATCTGGCTTTAGCCGCTCTTCCGAAGAAAGCTTGGCATCAATCAGGAGATTCTGATGGAGCGGGAGGTGGAGGATATTCTGGTGGCAGCTCCCCAATATTTGCATAATCTGAAAAAGATTCGAGGGCGAAGCCTTTTTCCTTATTTCAGGATGCCAATGTAATGCTTTTGGAGGAACAAAATCTCTCCCGGCATCATATTGAGAATTATCTGAAGGAAAATCAGATTTACTGTCCCCAGATTATGGAATTAAACACCATGGATCTTCTGATTGACTCAGCCAAAATCGGCATCGGCATTGCCTGGGTGATTCGAGACTTCGTGGCGGAGGATCTAAAAAATGGACAGCTGGTGGAAATCAAACTTCCCCAACCTATACAGAAGCGAAGAATTGCTTTTCTGTATAACAACAAAAACAACTCTCCTTCCTTAGAGAGCTTTGTGTCTTTCCTAAAGAAGGAAACCGTATAGAGAAAGGAAATATTATGGCAGAACAAAATTCATCTTCCTGTAACTCCAACTGTAGCAGCTGCTCATCCGGCTGCCCAAGTAAAAGTGCGGGAATTCAGAAACTCCCCTTGGCTCCCGGCTCTTCCGTAAAGAAGGTAATCGGTATCGTATCCGGAAAGGGCGGTGTGGGAAAATCCACCGTTTGCTCCTTATTGGCTTCCGCAATGAATAAGGCAGGCTACCATGTAGGAATTTTAGATGCGGATATTACCGGGCCTTCCATTCCTAAGGCTTTCGGACTGGCTCACGACGGCGTAGCGTTAAGCAGCGACGGAAAGTCCATGGTGCCGGAGAAAAGTGCAGGAGGCGTGGAAATCATTTCCACCAATCTGCTTTTGGAAAATGAAACCGATCCCGTAATCTGGAGAGGCTCCATGATTGCCAATGCGGTAAAACAGTTCTGGCAGGAGGTAGAATGGAAGGATATTGATTATCTCTTCGTGGACATGCCTCCCGGAACCGGAGACGTCCCCTTAACCGTATTTCAATCCATGCCGGTGGCGGGAATCGTGATTGTCACCTCTCCCGAGGACTTGGTTTCCATGATTGTGCAGAAGGCTGTACGGATGGCGGAAAAGATGAATATTCCTATCTTGGGAATCATTGAAAATATGTCCTACCTCCAGTGTCCCCACTGCGAGGAGAAAATATCCGTCTTTGGAGAAAGCCATATTGAAAGACTGGCTGAAAAAGAAGGGCTGGAACTTCTGGCAAAACTACCCATTGAACCGGGCAATGCCGCCTATATGGACGCCGGTGCTGTAGAAGCCATTGATACCAGTAAGACACTGGCTCATGCGGTAGAAGTGTTGAAGGGATTTTTGGGTGATAAGCTTCAATATTTCTTTTCTTTCGCTCCTATACCCTTTGAAACAGGGGCACGCTCTCGCTAGCTTAATCCTATGTATTGAAGGACTGTATTTATTATAAAGATGCGCTCTAATGCAATATGGGTCTATAATTGGGGCACGCTCCCGCTAACCTCGCCTTCGTAACAGTACTAACTTCAAGCTTCGCTTTGCTCGCTTTCAGTAAGTACTGACGGGCTCAGATTACCCCCATTATAGACCCATACTGCATTATTCGCTTCACTTATTGATTTATACTGTTCTTCACTTCGCCGGATTCCTGCAAGTATCGGGCTCAGATTGCCCCTTATTCCAAAGGGTATGAGGCGAAATATTCATCATTGATCGAGTAGGAGGCGGCGACTAACCGCCGTCCTCTCACAGCACTGTACGTACGGTTCTCGTATACAGCGCTTTCAATAGTTGACGTGCACAGACTGATAGGCTGTGGCTAAATCGTAAAAGCCACTGTTTATCAGTCTTTCTTTTGTCATTGCCATGTTCATGACAACTGTATGTGTGTAAACCAATAGCCTCGTCTGCTGTTTGCCGTTTTTCCACCCTAGGTCTTGAGGAACTCCCATGACCCTCAGGTTTCGGTATCTGGTTCGCACATTTCCATTGTTTCCATACACACATACGTATTCTGTGATAGAGCCATCCGTTGATATCATTCATGTTGCTCTTCATACTTGCTATTCCATAGTAGTTAAGCCACCCTCTTGCGTATACCTTGATTCTTTCTAGGCTCAGCAGATTGACTGACAGCGCTTACGGGAAAAAGCTCTTTCAGTTTCGACTTAAAACTTCTCCCAAGACTTTGCATGAACTCGGACATATATGCCACTTCTGTTTCCTTCCAGTGCAAAGCCAAGGAATTTAAAATTTCGGATTGCAAAATACACTGACAGTGCGGCTTTTTCTCTCGATTCACTGTAAGTTTCAGTTTCTCCTCAAGATACCTCGTACTGCTCTCTAGAGTCTCTCTGATGCCTTTCTGCTTTTTCGCAAGAAGCACTATGTCATCTGCATACCTTATGCATGGGACACCTCTTTTCAAAAACTCCCGGTCGAACTCATTGAGGTAGATATTCGCGAGCAAAGGGGATAAATTCCCTCCTTGTGGCGACCCTTCCTCTGTTTCAATAACCACTCCATTTTCCATTACGCCACTTTTCAGATACCTCTTGATAAGTTGCACCACCGTTCATCTTTAACATTTTTTTCCTCAGAAGGTTGATAAGAATCTCGTGGTTGATTGTATCGAAATATTTCGATAAATCTAGAACTACCGCATATGTGTAGCCCTGTTCAGCGTACTCCTTAATCTTAAGTATTGCTCCTTTTGCGTCTCTGTTTGGACGGTAACCGTAGCTGCCGTCTGTAAAAAGTGGCTCATAGATTGGAACTAACTGTTGTGTTATCGCCTGTTGAAGTGTACGGTCTATCACTGTTGGTATGCCAAGCTTTCGCACACCACCATCTGGTTTGGGAATCTCAACTCGTCTTACTGGAGACGGAGTATACTTTCCACGATAGATACGGTTAGTTAACTCCTGTTGATGTTCCTGAAGATAAGGAAGTGCCTCTTCGATGGTCATACCATCAATTCCAGGTGCTCCCTTGTTTGCCTTCACTCTCTTATACGCTCTGTTAAAAGTTATCTTTTATGCAGTATCGCTTCTAAGAGCTTCAGCTGTGCACTCTCTTTCTTTCCATATCAGATTGAATGACCTACGCGCTTTCGCATACCCTTCATGTTCCTCACTATCTCTTTTGCGAACAGCCATTGTTTTTCAATGTTTTCTGCCATAACCAGTCATTCCTCCTTTCTCAGTCATACTTGAGACTCCTACTGATTCGGTCCTTTGTCTCTCGACTACTATGACCTCTGCTGACTTCTGTGTGTTCAGCATTGCTTTGGACAATGGTTACCTCTTTCGAGGCATATCACACGAGACCTCCCTAGAGTACCACACGTTTCTTCCTCTCCATATATCTGCCTCATCTATCATGCATGATTCCGTGTAGTTATTGGACTTTGAAAGCATGTCTTGCAGTCTTATCCTCATGCATAACCTCATATGAGATTTCTGTTCGTCAGACCAGAGATTTGCCCATGAGTTAGTATCTTCCTCATATCCAGCTTCCTTCAGATTCGAGGTCACCCTCGACACCCTTGCCTTCGGCTATATCCTTCCCACTACCGGGCGGATTCGGGACTTTAACCCGTTAGAAACGTGCGCCGCTAGGCTAAACAATAAAGGGAATGTGATTTTTCACATCCCTTTTTCTTATGTGAATAGTGGCTCTGAGCCCTCCGGGCCTTCTCAAGGCCGTTGGAAATGGCTTCCACCACCGCCTTTGAGGCCTCTTCTTCATCCGGACCGTTACATTCCACCAAAACAGTGCTACCCGTTTTACCACGCAGCCATCACGTTCAGCACGGACTTTCCCTACAATCTTACGCTCTCCGTAATGCAAAAATAATTTCACTTTTATATCGGATACAGGTTTGGGTAAGCACCAGCCGGACGTAAATGTAATCCTGATTCATTGATGATTTTTACCTCTTGACTAACCATATCCCCTCCTATTTGGAACAGCTTTCCGCTTTTTCTCTTTTCCTTGTTTCTTCTGATGCTTTCCGCCTTGGAAAAATTCACATCACCAATAGTCCTGCCGATACAGATTGTGTTCCTTGGATAATTCTATGGAACGAAGGTATCGACTTTTTCTTAAAATCCGAAGGCAGATAGGCAATTCCGTACTTCTCTCCCAATGCTTCCCTATCTCATTCAAGACGGCAGCATCTTTTTAGAGGAGAGATGCTTAAGCTGGTACAAAAATAGTCAAATGCCAAATCCGGATGTTCTTTTATTCCAGCCTGCCCCGTATTGGGCGGTTTCCTCCGAGCGAAGATTGAAACAGGCATCACACTGGCCCCTCTTTCAGGCTCCTTTTTCCAAGCCCTTGGCTATCTCCGGGGAACTCCTCATGGATATAGTTGGAAACAATCACATCCATAGAAAAGCCATTTCCTTCACCAGCCTCTTACATTCCTCCGCTCTGTGTTCAAACTCGGATTTCGAATCCGAGGTTCGGATTATAGAAGAAGATGGTGATGGAAAAATATTACTCGAGGCTCTCCAGTACTGCCGTGGAGCGAGAGCACAACAGACATGGAGCAACAATCTCTTTTTCTCCGTTTTTCGGAAGATGGCTTTCCATCAGCTGTTCATAATTTTTCTTCATAGCTTCCTTACTGTAAAAAGTCTCGAATTCTCTTGGAACGGACAGGGGTTTCTCAGCTTTCTTAAAGCCTTTGCCTCAATCTGTCGAATTCTCTCTCTGGTAACATTAAACTCTTTTCCCACTTCTTCCAGTGTTCTTGGGTGTCCGTCCTCCAAACCGAAACAAGTACGATAACCTGTCTTTCTCTTTCCTTTCAAAGTCCCCGAAGCGTATCAGATATGCTCTCTAAGCATTACGGATTCCACATTTCCCTCCGGAGAAGAACATTGGTATCCGCTACGAAATCTCGAGTTGGAATCATCCTCTTCACCGATGGGGGTTTCCAAAAAGCCAGCTCTCTGGCAATCTGCATGATTTCCTGTACCTTCTCCTCTGTCATATCCAAATGCTCCGCCAGTTCCTTTACGGAAGGCTCATAACCAAGCTCTAAGGTCAGCTTTCTCTGCATCTTGGACATCTTATTGATGGTTTCCACCATATGTACCGGAACACGAATGGTTCTTGCCTGGTCTGCCAAGGCTCTGGTTACGGACTGACGAATCCACCAGGTAGCATGGGTGGAAAGCTTAAAAGCCCTTCTCCGGGTCAAATTTTTCTACACCCTTAATCAAACCGAGATTTCCTTCCTGCACCAAATCCAGGAAGCTCATTCCGCGGCCGGTATATCTTTTGGCAATAGAAACAACCAAACGAAGGTTGGCTTCAATCAACCTTTGTTTAGCATATTCATCTCCCTCCTGCTTCTTCATGGCAAGGGCATATTCTTCCTCTACGAGTAGAAGGGGCACGGTACCGATTTCCTTCAGATACATTCTAACCGGATCTTCCCGTTCCGATTCCTTCCAGAAGATCCACCGCATCGGTCAATCTCTCTCCTCTTCTTCCTTTACAAGTCATCGTCGTCCTCTAAAGGAAGCCAGAGCATCCGCCTCCACCTTATCTCCATCTTTTTCTATGGTTTTAAGCGCATCCTCATCCAGGATGGGATTAATCTCTATTCCCTTATTCTCCAGCAAAAGCAAAACCTGCTCCATCTGCTCTTCGTTTAGGGAAAAGTCCTTTACTGCCTCCTGCACTTCCCTAAATCGATGCTGTTTTTATTGCTTTTTGCCTTTTACGCACAGAAGCAAGTATTTTCTCTAATTCTTCTCTTCCAAATGAACATCCTTTCTTTTTAGGGCTTATCTCCACAAGCTCATGCCTGTGATGATGCTGAGTAACAACAGTAAAAACGCCGACAAAAAGAGACAAGAGTCTCTTCTTTCCCTCTTCTCTTCCCTGCAACACATAAACCACACGAAGGATGGCTGCAAAAAGAAAATGAAAGGAAAGGAACCTGAGTTCTCCTCCGGCTTTGTTAAAGCGAAAATCGCCATAATACTAATCACAAGACCTATGCCAATATAGAAAATCATATTTCCTGTTTGGATTTCTCCCTCTTAGCCGTCTTTCCATTATACTCCTCCCAAGCTGAGGTGAGAAGCGCTTTTAATCGTGTGCATTCTGTTTTCCGCCTCTGCAAATACCAAGAGAGCGCTCAGATTCAAAAACGCTGTCACTGACCTCCATTTCGAAATACCGAACTGCTTATAAATCTTCGCTCGATTTCCGTTCTGGCATTGTGAAAAGCAGGAAGACAATGCAGGGAAAATGGCGGAATCTTGGCATAAGAAAATGCGGTGTCATTGACCTGATAAGGCTGTAAATCACGCAATTCTCTGGGCAAAGAGGCTCTCCAGCTCTCCCATGGATAACCAAAACATCAGTGCAAATGATGTCCGCATCCTTACACCCTTCTGCCACAGATTCCGTAAAACGAAGGCTGCCTCCATTTTCCTCCGCAATCTGCTGGCACTCCGGAAATCAAGTCCTCGTCCGGAAAATAGCCTTCCTTGGTGCAGGCCACAAAATGCATGCCATCTTGGCATGAGCCACCATATAGGAATTTCCCATATTAAAGCGGGCATCTCCCATATAGCAAAGCTTAAGTCCCTTAAAGCTTACCGAGCAACTCCTCAATCGTTAACAAATCCGCTAAAAAAGCTGAGTAGGGATGAAAACGGTCGCTTAAAGCATTCCATACCGGTACGGAGAGAATATCTGGCAAACTCCTCCATGCCCTCCTGGGAATAGCCTCTATACATAATTCCGTCATACATGGTAGAAAGTACTCTTGCCGTATCTTCAATACTTTCCTTCTTCCCCATCTGGCTGGTAGACACATCCAGCATGTTGCTATGCACACCGAGGTCCGCTGCCGCCACCTCAAAGGCACATCTGGTTCTGGTGGATGCCTTTTTCAAAAATCAGGACAATGTTCTTGCCGGCACAGGCTTCTCCCGTGAGGATAGCGCCTTACCGCCTCTTTCTTCTCTTTCTTTAGTCTCTTGGCTACATTCAGAATCTCCTGAATTTCCTCTTTAGAAAAATCCAGTAATTTCCTTAAAAATCACGTCCTGCTAAAGTCATCCTTCCTCCTTTATATATCTTCTTTGTCGAACAGCCTCATAGAGTACTATGCTGGCTGAAGTAGCAACATTTAAGGACTCTATCTTCCCTTCCATGGGAATAAGGAGTTTTTCCGTAGCACATTGGCTCAGTTCCTTTGTAAGACCATTGCCTTCATTACCGAATAAAAAGGCGGAGGGTCCTGGAAGGAAGCCTGAAAATGCGCTTTTTCCCGCTCAAATCCAGTGCAAAGACCTGAACCCTGGCGCTTTTCAGCCTTTTCACAAAGAGAAAGCAAATCCTCCTCTATACTGAAGGGCAAGCGAAAAAGGGGCCCATGGTGGAGCGAGACCACTTTCGGACTAAAGGGATCCACCGTATTCCTGCTTAGGAAAATATGACTTACCCCCGCAGCTTCCGCCGTACGAAAAAGGGTTCCCAGATTTCCCGGATCCTGAATATTTTCCAAAATCAGAAACAGGTTTCCCTCAGGCTTTTTCCACTTCGGAAAACGAAGCAGCCCCAGAATTCCCTGTCCGTGCTCCGTGGTGGAAATACTTTCCATAGCCTTCTTACTCAGAATACAAATCCGGGAATCTTCTTTCTCTATTCCTCTGGGTAATGCCCCTTTGTAGTCTTCCTGCACATAAAGCTGAAGCAAAGAGGACGCAGGCAAATCCAGCAGAAGTCTTTCCCCTTCCGCCACAAACATGCCCTTCTCCCATCGTTTCTTGGCTTTTTCGTCAGTTCTCTGATTTCTTTTTAATCCCTCATTATGAGGAGATTCTATTCTATGCATGAAGCTCTTTCGCTTTCTAATCTAAAAATAGGCAAAAACTCGATAAAAATATTACTAACAAAACAAGCGAAAAACGTCTATATGGACTTTTTAAAGCTTCAGCTGCAGAACATTTAAAGCTTCCAGCTCCAGTACTCGAAAGCCAGACATCTCGCAGGCATCGCTGGCCATTCTTAAATCGCCTCTTGGAGATAGGGGCGACCCGACCAACCTTTGGTCCATCCGGTAGCAAGAGCGTTTGAATTGATTACCGAAGAAACGCTTATAGAAGGTTTTTAAGTTTTTCAGGATTTCTGCCGCTGTGAATTCCGGAATATTCCGTTCATTTTCCTTATTTGCAAGATTTTCCTTAGAGAAGGCAAAGCAAGCCAGTTCATAGATATTTCTTGCAGAAAATCCGTAGCGCAGATGTTGATAGAGGAAGAAATCCTGTAAAAGGTAGGGACCTACCACATCCTCCGTCCTCTGACTAATCTCCCCGGAGGCATCCGGGGTAGCTCCGGACTTACCGGGTGGCAATGATTTCCTCCACCACCTTTTCCAATTCCTGATTACCGGATTTTTCTTGCAAATTCTCGAAGAAGCATGGGGATTGCCGTCTTGGGAATATCTCCGTTTACCCCGTACATGAGACATATGGTCTCCGTTGTATGTGGCAAAGCCCAAGGCCAATTCGGATAAATCTCCGGTTTCCCACCAAAAGAGCCCCCTCCTTATTGGCTAAGTCCATCAGAATCTGGGTTCTTTCTCTGGCTTGGGCATTTTCATAAACAATATCCTTTTTCTCCCCATCCTGCCCGATATCGGAAAAATGCTGTAGCACTGCCTTCTCAATGGAGATTTCCCGCAAAGAGATTCCCAAGGCCTTGGCAAAGCTTCTCCGCACTGTCATGGGTTTTCTTGCTGGTTCCGAAGGATGGCATAGTGATGCAAAGGATATTTTCCTTATCATATCCCAAAAGAGCAAAAGGTCTCCAAACAGACGAAAAAGAGCCAAGGTGGAATCCAGACCGCCACTTAAAACCTAAAAATCAACTTCTTACAGCCCACATGTTCCATACGCTTTTTCAAGCCTCTGGATTGAATGGAAAGAATCTCTCTTGCCCTTTCTCCTTCCTTTTCTACCGCCTTTGGCAGGAAGGGACAGGGACTCACAAAGCGCTGAAGGCTGTAGTTCTTCTCCTTCATGGAAAAATATTGTGTATAGGAAGGATCTTCCTTTACGAAATAGGTGCTTTGCGCATCCTCTCTCCTTCCAAGAGTGCCAGATTCACATCCGCTAGAAAATTCCCTCCTCAAAGGGCTGATTTTTCCTTTAAGATTCTTCCATTTTTCCGAAATCAAACAATGGGCAGAGAATACCATATCACGGGTAGACTCTGAGGGACCTGCACTGGAATAAAGATAAGAGGCATGAAGATTCCCGCTGTAATGCTCTAAAAGTCGTCTTCTGCTTCCCGCTTTCCCACCAGTTCATCAGAAGCGGAACAGTTGACGAGGATGGTAGCTCCTGCCAGTGCATGCTTACTGGAGGGCGGAACCGGAACCATAGATCTTCACAGATTTCCACTGCCAGACGGAATCTGGGATCCTCTTCCCGAACAAAAATGAAGGGATGCCCCAAAGGGATTTCCTTTCTATAGCCTTCTCCCTTTTAAAATGTTGGAGATAAAGCGTACCTCTTCCTTTCCTTCCTGAAAAATATCTTCTCTCATAAAACTCCCGCATGGTTGGGAATAAACTGCTTCGGTACAATTCCGAGAATATCACCATGGTAAGTCACCACTCCGGTATTGAATAACTTTTCCTTCCAGCAACAGGCAATAGCCAATCACAAAAAGGACGTCCATGTCCTTCGTTTGTTTTACAAAAAAGAAATTAATGCCTTTTCTCCGCCCTCCAAAAGACTGCGCTGATAAATCATATCCATGGCGGTGTAGGAAGTCAGACAAAGCTCCGGATATACCAGTAAAAGAAACCTTTTCCTCCTCTGCTTTTTCTTGCCAAAATCAGCATTTGCTCCAGATTATACTCCGGATCCGCTACCCTCCCCTTTGGGCAGGCTGTAGCCACTCTTACAAAGTCCTTCATACTTCCTCCTGAAATTTTCCTCTTGCCTGCAGTTTCATTTCTTTTAATAAGCTGTCCTTTCCGTCAAAAACAAGAACCTGCTTTTTCCCCTGTTTCTGAAAAAGAATACAGTAAGGTCTGTTTTCCTCCCAAGCCCTCTACATGAAGAACGAAACTCCTTTCCTCTTCCACCCTTCCTCCCTCTCCGGGCGAAAGGGCTGTATTTCCAGAATTTCTTCGGAAATCTCTATCATTTGCTTTCTCTTTTCCCCTATGAATAATCTGATCCACGGTAAAAGCTTCCGCCAAGATAAAAGATACTCATATTCCCTATCCACGGAATTCACCAAATAATAAGACAAAAAAGAACGGGAAAAAGAATAATAAAGGGCAGTGCCATAAAAATAGCAAAAATACAAGAAAAAGCCAAAAGGAAAGAAAACTGCAAATATCTGTATTCCCCTATCCTTTGCCTCTATCTTTCCTTTTTGACCAAATGTTCCACATAATTCTCCATCCTGCCCTCCTTTTTCTTGTCGCGAAAAAAGAAATAAAGCTAAGCCTAAACTCAGTTTATTTCCTTTTTCCCGATTGTAATCGATATTCTCTTCTTTGCCCTAGTTTTTAGAAGGAATTCCTTACATCATTCCTCCCATTCCTCCCAGCATCTGTGGCATAGGAGGAGTCGGCTCCTTAATGTCTGCTACTACAGACTCTGTGAGTAGTAAAGGAGGATGCAACGGAAGCCGCATTCTGTAAAGCGGTTCTTGCCACCTTAGCAGGATCCAGAATACCTACCTCCATCATATTGACATACTCTTCATTGTATGCATCGAAACCGAAGTTTTCCTTTCCTTCCTTTACCTTGTTCACAATAACAGCACCTTCAGTCCTGCATTGTAAGCGATGGTATAAAGAGGAGCCTCTAAGGCCTTGAAACAATCTTTGCTCCGGTCTTCTCATCGCCCTCTAACTGGTTAACTACCTTATCCACTGCCTTCTGTGCATGGATATATGCTGGATCCGCCACCTGCAATAACACCCTCTTCTACAGCGGCTCTGGTCGCATTTAAAAGCATCTTCCATACGAAGCTTAGCTTCCTTCATCTCGGTTTCAGTAGCAGCACCTACACGAGATTACCGCAACACCGCCGGAAAGCTTAGCCAAACGCTCCTGAAGCTTTTTCCTTATCAAAGTCGAGGTAGTGGTCTCAATCTGTCCCTTAATCTGGGCAATACGATCCTGAATCTCCTTCTTCTTGCCAAGACCTTCCACAATGGTAGTCTTTTTCCTTGCTTACCTTAACGGACTTTCGCTCTACCGCACTGATCAATAGTCGCATCCTTTAAGTCTAAGCCCAGCTCTTCGGAAATCACTTCTCCACCGGTTAAAATGGCGATATCCTTCAGCATTTCCTTTCTGCGATCTCCATATCCGGGAGCCTTTACCGCAACCACATTGAAGGTTCCTCTTAACTTATTTACGATAAGAGTGGTTAAAGCCTCACCCTCGATGTCCTCGGCAATGATTAAAAGCTTGGCACCGGTCTTTACCACCTGCTCTAAGAGAGGAAGAATATCCTGAATGTTGGAAATCTTCTTATCGGTAATAAATACATAAGGATCATCCAGATTAGCTTCCATCTTCTCCATATCGGTACTCATATAAGCACTGATATAGCCGCGGTCAAATTCCATTCCCTCTACCAAGTCAAGCTCTGTCAGCATGGTCTTGGACTCTTCCACAGTGATAACACCGTCCTTGGATACCTTCTCCATAGCATCGGCAATCATATCTCCTACAGTGGAATCTCCTGCGGAAAGTGCCGGCAACCTTGGCAATCTGATCCTTGCCCTTTACCTTGGAACTCTGCTTCTTAATGCTCTCTACCGCAGCATCCACAGCCTTGCGGATTCCCTTACGAAGCACGATGGGGTTGGCACCTGCCTCCAGGTTCTTCATGCCTCCATCACAATAGCCTGTGCCAAAACAGTTGCGGTGGTGGTTCCGTCTCCGGCAACGTCATTGGTCTTGGAAGCGACTTCTCTAACCAGCTGAGCACCCATGTTCTCATAGGGATCCTTTAACTCAATTTCCTTGGCAATGGATACACCGTCATTGGTAATCAACGGAGAACCGTAAGACTTATCCAATACTACATTTCTTCCCTTAGGTCCAAGGGTAACCTTAACGGTATTTGCCACTGCATCTACACCGGCCCCTAAGGCCTTTCTTGCCTCTACTCAAATTTAATCTCTTTAGCCATATTTTACCTCCTTGGAATTCCCTTTTTCTGTTACTCTACGATTGCTAAGATATCATTCTGCTTAACAACGGTATACTTCTTTCCATCCAGCTCTACCTCGGAGCCTGCATAACAGGAAAACAGAACGTGCTGTCCTACCTTCACCTGCATGGTAATCTCCCTTACCGTCAACAACTCCACGCCGGGACCTACAGCGATAACCACAGCCTGTCCCGGTTTTTCCTTATCATCCTGTCCCGGTAAAACGATTCCGCTCTTGGTGGTTTCTTCCATCTTTTCTTTTTCCAATACAACTTTATCAAATAATGGTACTAACTTCATAGCAATCCTCCTATTCTTCACAGGTCTTTTTAACAACAGGGCTATTATAAGAGGATTTATTAGCAGAGTCAAGCACTGAGTGCTAAAAGCCTGTGAAAGTTTTTGTGAAAAAAATATAAGAAACAATGTATTACGAAAATATTAACAATATCAGAAAAATAAAAGGAATTTTTTATTGCTTATGTTGTAATACAGAGTATAATAATAGGTAGCTTGAATATGGCTTTGGAGGTTTTATTTATGAAAAAGAATATTCTTGTTGCAGCTTTAATCGCTTGCATAGCAACTGCATCTGTAATTCCTGCACTTGCTGCAGAGGCGCTGTTTCCAGCTACGGCGGATCTACCACCACAGTAGCAGAATCCAACGGACACTGGGTAGCAAACAGAGATGGTTCTTGGTCATTCGTAAGCAATGAGAATGGTGCACCCAATCTATGGTTGGATTGTAAGTCAGCTACCAGTGGTACTACATCGGAGCTAACGGACGTATGGTAACCGGATGGCAGAAAATCAACTTTGACACCTACTATTTCGCTCAGGCACCGGCAGAGAACCAGCCTTTAGGATCTCTTTACATGAATAAGCTTACTCCTGACGGATACAGAGTAGATTCCAACGGTGTTTGGATTCGATAAGCTTTAAAAATTATTTTGAATTCTCAAAAAGTAGAGCAGGTTTCTCCTGCTCTACTTTTCGATTAACAAAAAATAGGAACTGTAATAAATCAAAATTATAAATAGATTTTCTGGCAATATAGGTCTGAATGAGGGGTAGTCTAAACCCGCTACTTACTGAAAAGCCGGCGAAGTGAAGGACTGAAAATTAATAATTGAAGCGAATGATGCGGTGTGGGTCTATAATGGGGGTAGTCTGAGCCCGTCGGTACTTGCGAAAAACAAGAGAAACGCAGTTTTTCGCTTAGTATCCGCTACGTGGCGAGACTAGCGAGAGCGTGCCCCATTATAGACCCACACTGCATCACTGCTCTTAACGAATACGGTCCTTCACTGCGCATGGCGAAGCTAACGAGTATGCTCCTATTTCAGGCCTATATTGCTTAGAAAATTATTTTGATTTATTACAGTCCATTTTATGTCAAAATGAAAGTCGGAACGGAGCTCTTCTGTTTTTGGAGATAAGCCAAAAATAATTTTTCCTGCATGAATAAGGATTCCTAAAAGCAATTACGGAAAGTCCCAAGAACCCGTCCTGTACCAAGTCCTGTAGATTGGGGGTAAAGATTTCCGTTCCCTTCTCCAGATATTCAAAGATACT